>Ga0209483_1000748_pt1 | contig 26617 bp, 29 predicted proteins | sample NGEPerA_FD_184508 | JGI IMG/M metagenome (GOLD analysis project Ga0209483, IMG submission 184508) | Arctic peat soil microbial communities from the Barrow Environmental Observatory site, Barrow, Alaska, USA - NGEE PermafrostL2-A... | ecosystem: Environmental > Terrestrial > Soil > Wetlands >... | reverse complement strand
GCTAGCGAAGCCTCGGTTGGCAAGGCTTCAGCCCATCTTTGTCGACGATTGTCACGGGCCGTTGCGCAAGTGCAACAGTCCGATGACACCCCCGGAATGTCAGGAATCGGGGGGTTTCTGCCAGTCGTGGGCAGATGTTCCTAATATGTTCCGACGATTCACTCGATTGCGGAAGTCGTTTCCATTTAGTGAGAAGAGCGCTGCCGGGCGGCGAATCCGTCGGCTAATTTAGTTTCACGGGCTCGCGGCCGGCGCGGGATAGTTCGACGGGAACATCGCCCGCTTCGCCGCCCCATACATCTCTTGCTCTTGCTTGAAAAGGCACATCCGCAAGTCAGCCTTTCGAGATCATTGCAGCGGCTGGCGGCTGCGGTCGGTCATCAGGAAGGCCGCACCCGCGGCCAGCGCTCCGGCCGCCATCAGATACCAGGCCGGGGCCAGCGGATTGCCGGTGACCGCGATCAGCGCCGTGGCAATCAGCGGTGCCGTGCCGCCGGCGATGCCGATGCCGATGTTGAAGGACACCGAATAGCCGCTGAGCCGGTAGTCGCGGCGAAAGAGCTCCGACAGCATTGCCGGCGCCGTGCCCATGACCAGCGCGAGCAGCGCGCCGAATAGGATTTGCGCCGGCCACAGCGCCGCCGCCCCGTCCTGGCGGATTAAGGCGAAGGCCGCCCAGGCGACCGCCGTTTCGGCGACGAAGGCGATCATCAGCATGGTCCGGCGGCGCAGCCAGCGGTCGGTCGCCCAGCCGGCGAGCGGCACGACGCACAGCGCCACCGCCTGCGCCGCGGTGTTGGCGCGCAGCGCCGTGCCCTCGGCGATGCCGCCGAACTGGCTGGCGAAAGTCGGCAGGAACACCATGGTCAGGTAATTGACGACGCCATAGCCCGAGGTGAACAGCACGGCGTAGAACATCGCGCGGGGCGACTGCCGCAGCGCCTGCCGCAGCGGCGGCGGCTGGTCCTTCGACGCCGGGATTTCGGGCGCCGGGCCGGAATGGATCAGCCGGCGCCGCACCAGATAGGCGAGCAAGGCGAGAACGCCGCCGAACAGGAACGGCAGGCGCCACGCCCATTCGCGCGCCGGCGTGTCGCCTGCCAGCGTCACCGTCGCCGCCGCGATCCCGGCGGCGAGCAGCACGCCGCTGGTCGAGCCGATATTGGCGAAGCTGCCGGCGAGGCCGCGCCGCCCCGGCGGCGCCGTCTCGACCAGGTAACAGACCGAGCCGGTGAACTCGCCGCCGACCGAGAAGCCTTGCAGGATTCGCACGAGCAGCAGCAGGATCGGCGCGGCGATTCCGATCCGATGATAGCTCGGGAGCAGCGCCATCGCCGAGGTCGCGGCGCCCATCAGCACCACCGAGGCGATAAGCACAAAGCCGCGCCCGATCCGGTCGCCGAGATGGCCGAGCACCGCGCCGCCGAGCGGCCGCACCGCGAATCCCAAGGCAAATCCGCCATAGGCGCCGATCAGCGACGCCAGCGGATCGGCGGAGGGAAAGAACAGCGGCGCCAGCACCGGCGCGAACAGGCCGTAGAGCCCGAAATCGTACCATTCGAGGAGGTTGCCGACGGCGCCGGCGGCCAGCGCCTCGGCCGACAGCCGCGCGCGGATCGGCGGGGGTTCCTGCAATGCGGTCACGCGGCGCGCTTTCCCGGAGCGGTCGCGTGCTCAGACGGTGGCGTGCGCCATTCCCAACCGCGCGCGGACAGCGTCGCCGGCGGCGGGCAGGAAGTTCTTCTCGTCCGGCAAGACCAGCGCCGCCGAACGGACGTGGTGGTGGCGGGGGTCGACGCCCGGCGGCACCGTGCCGTTTTCGGCGAGCGCCTTGGCCGCGCGGAGCAGGCGGTTGCGCGCCATGATGATGCCGTTATCCGTGCCGACGAGATTCTCGCGCGTGCGGTCGGCGATCGGTCCCATGCTTTCCTGCAGGCTCGCATCCTGCATCGCGATGCCCTCGACGCCGCTGAAGGACCGGCCGGCCTTTTGCCCGCCGCGGTCCATCAGATACGCGTTGGCCTTATTGGCGCGCGGCCGGTAGGTGCCGGGAACATAGGTGACGTGCACGCCCTTGCCGTCGCGCATCGCCTGGATTTCGGCGATGCTCAAGGCGCGCGTCGGATGGAAATCGAAGCTCCACGTCCAGCAGGTGTGATCGTCGATCGGTACCCAGAAATGGCCATGCACCGGATGATCGGCGCGCGGCGGCACGATGGTATAGCAAGGCATGACCCAGGGCGTAATACGCCAGTAGAAATTGCCGCTCTCCGCCTTGCGTCGCGCGCCGATGAACAAGCCGCCCGGCGCCTCGGCGATCTCGAATTGCGGCGCCGCATCGTTGAAATTGTATTGGTTTCCCTTGGCACCCTTGAAGAGCGGGTCGGTATCGAGCGCGGCGCGGTGCAGCCACGACACGTGACTGGAATCGATGCCGCCTTCGAGCGCCTGCAGCCAATTCGATTCCTGCAGCCGCTTGGAGACGAAACGCTGCTCGGCCGCGACCAGCGCGAATTCGAACTCGGGCAGCGGCGGCTGCTGATGCGGCGGCCCCATATAGGTCCATAGGATGCCGCCGCGGGCGATGAGCGGATAGGATTTAAGCTTGATGCGCTGGCAGAAGCCGTTGTCGGCAGGCTCCGACGGCACCTCGAGGCATTGACCGGTGACGTCGTATTTCCAGCCGTGATAGGCGCAACGCAGGCCGCCCGGCTCGTGGCTGCCGAACCACAGCGAGACGCCGCGATGGGCGCAGAACTCGTCAATAAGGCCGAGCCGTCCGTCGTTGTCGCGCAGCGCGATCAGCTTCTCCGACAGGAGTTCGACGCGGACCGGCGGACAGCCGTTTTCTGGCAGCTCCTCGGCCAGCAAGGCGGGCAGCCAATAGCTCCGGAACATCCGGCCCATGACGGTACCGGATCCGGTGCGGGTCAAAAGCTCGTTCTGATCCTGGCGCAGCATGGATTTCCCACAGCGAGCATAACCCTCGCATCGCCGCCGATCAAAAATTCTCGCGCCAGGGCCGGAGCTCGATCTCCCACGCCCAGGCGCTGCGGTGCTGGCGGTGGAGCTGCAAATAGGTTTCGGCGATCGCGTCCGGTTCGAGCAGGCCGTCCTCGCCGCGCTCGGCTTCGCGCGAACCGCCCGCCTGCCGGATGCCGCCGTCGATGATGACATGCCCGATATGGATATTCTGCGGGTGCAGCTCGCGGGCCATGCTTTGCGCCATGCCGCGCAGCGCAAACTTGCCCATGGCGAAGGCGGCGGATTGGGCATAGCCCTTGATGCTGGCCGACGCGCCCGTGAACAGGATGGTGCCGCGGCCGCGCTCAAGCATCGTTTGCGCGGCGCGTTGCGCCACCAGGAAGGCGCCAAAGGCGGTGATGTCGAGCGCCTTGCGCACTTCGGCGGGGTCGAGCTCGGTGAAGGGGCCGCGCACGCGATAGCTCGGGTTGTAGACCACGATGTCGGGCGGCCCGATGTCGCCGGCGACGGCGCTGAAAAGCGCGTCGATTTCGTTGCGCTTGACGGCGTCGCAGGGGTAGGCGCGCGCGCCGGTTTCCTGGGTCAGCGGCCCCAGCTTCTTGACGTCGCGCGCCGCGAGCGCCACGCGCATGCCTTCCCGGGTGAACAATCGAACGAGCGCGGCGCTCAACCCGCTGCCGGCGCCGACGATAAGCGCGGTTTCCGCCAAGCCTGGCTCAGCGATTGCGGTCGGGCAGGAGCAGCTCGGCGGCGTCGCGCGCCGCGCCGCGCTTGAGCGCCTCGCGCTTGAGCTCGACGAGCACCGGCTTCTGTTGACGCGCGCGCACCATGCCGGAATTGGCGTGCGTGGCGATGCCCGCGGCGAGAATGCGGAATTCCACGAGTTGCGGCGCTTCCGGCGTTCCCGCCACGCGTGCTTCGACTTCTTGGCCCTTGAACAGCCGGGTGATGTGGCAGCGCTCGACCATGCCCGGCTCGACAGGAACGTCGCTGCTCATGCCCTGCAGACGCAATGCGCCGCGCTTTGCCTGCGGATCGAACCAGCGGACGACGCCGCGCCGCATTCCGTCGGCCGGCGGCGGTACGATCATCGTCACTTCGACCGGCTCCTTGACTTCGGCGCGGCGCAACAGCGTGGGCGCGGCCGGCGGCGCCGGCATTTCCGGAAGCGGATTTTCGCTAATGATTTCGGCAACGACGCGCGGCTTGCGCCCGCGACGCTTGGCCGGCGCAACTTCACGCGCCGCTTCGGGCTTGACCTTTTCCTCGACCCGGGCGCGGGCGGCACGCGGCTTGCCGAGCTCCGAAAGCGTGCGATGCACGGTTTCGATCAAATCCGGTATTTCGTCATTGGCGGTCGGACGAGAGGCAAGAAGCTTGGCGATCATGCGGGCGGTGTGCGCCGTCGCGGACATTATGAACCTCTTAAAGGCAGGTCAGGACGCGTCGATAAGCGGACCCGCGAGAGTTGCGGCGTCCGGCGACATCCGGCATGGCATGCTACGGCTGTCCAAGGAGGAAGTCCTTCATAGCATGTCCGCCGCTGTTGGCAAGCCTGCGCGGTTGACGCGATCGAACGCCGGTGGATAATTCGCCCCACGATAGAGCATGAATGGATTGCACCATATCTTAGGCATGGCGGCACTCGGCGCGGGCGTGATTTTCCTGTGGCTGTTGCTGGCGCCTGAAATTGATCCTTCCCGGGTGGTCGAAGCCGCCATCCTTGCGGCAGCCTCTGTCGGTTGGGCGCAACTCGCCGATCTCTAGCGCGCGGCTGCGCGCCGGTTTGACAGCCCAATGGCGAGATGATACGAGCGGACCCGGGGCGAATCGAGAAAGGCGTTCGTTCGGATGCCGCGAGTTTCGATCGGCGATTGCCATCTCCATTACGAGCGCAGCGGCGCCGGCTTCCCGGTGATCCTGGTCACCGGTTTGAGCGGCGTCGCGAGTTTCTGGCGCGAGCAGGTGCCCGTCCTGTCCCGCGCCTTCGATGTCATCGCTTTCGATCATCGCGGCGTCGGTCAAAGCGACCACAGCCGCATCTCCTACACGGTCGAGCGCCTCGCCGCGGACGTCATCGGCCTGATGGACGTGCTCGGCGTCGCCAAGGCGCATTTCGTCGGCCATTCGACCGGCGGGGCAATCGCGCAGATCATCGGCATCGAGCATCCCGCGCGCGTCGCGAGCCTCGTCATCGCCGCGAGCTGGACGAAGGCCGACGCCTATTTCCGCCGCCTCTTCGCCCTGCGCCGGGAAATTCTTCTTCGCCTCGGCCCGTCGAGCTACGTCGCGGCGAGCTCGCTGTTCCTCAACGCGCCCTATTTCATCGCGCAGAATAACGAGGCGCTGCGCCAATGCGAGGCCAAGGCGCTCGCGACCTTCTCGCCGCCGGAGATCATGGCGAGCCGCATCGACGCCATTCTCGCCTTCGATCGCACCGCCGAACTGAACCGCATCCGCGCGCCGACGCTGATCGTCGCGTCGCAGGACGACATCGTCACCCCGGCCTATTTCTCCGAGGCTCTAGCGCGCGCCATTCCCGGCGCCGAGGCCAAGTTCCTGGCCCAGGGCGGCCACGCCTTTCCGCAAACCAGCGCGCGGGAATTCAACCTGGCGATCCAGCCGTTCCTGGCGGCGCATACGCCGGCCGAAACCCGCCGCCAAAGCGCCTGATCGATAAAATTCGCGCTAATTACTGATCTTTTAACCCTCTCGAAAGGGGTTGGACGCGAGTATGCAGGTCCAGTTTTTGGTCAGTGGCGCATGCAGAATCCGCGTAAAAATCAATCCGGCGTCGATCCCGTGCTGGCGGCGCTCGCCGCCGCCGGGGACGTCGCCTATGCCTGGGATCTCGAGAGCGACCGGCTGAGCTGGCACGGCGCGCTCGAAAGCCTGTGCTTCGACGCGGCATCGGTCGAAACCGGCACCGAATTCGCCCGCCGCCTCCATCCCGACGATGTTCCCCTCCGCGCCCAGCGCATCGCGGCGCGGCGCGCGCGCGGCGTCCCGTTCGATTGCGAATACCGCGTCCGGCTCGCCGATGGCGGCTTCGCCTGGCTGCACGACCGCGGCAGCATCGAGCCCAACCCCGCCGGCACCGGCCAGAGAATGCTGGGCGTGCTGCGCCTGGTCACCAGCCGCAAGGCGGCAGAGCAGCGCCTCGAGCAGCTGGCGAATTACGACGAGCTCACCGGCCATTTCAACAAGACGCGGCTGCGCGAGGCGCTCGACCAGGTGCTGGCGTCGAGCCTGCGCTCCGGCTGGCCCGGCGCCTATCTCGCGGTCGGCATCGACAAGCTCGCCACCATCAACGACGCCTATGGCTATAAGGCGGCGGATGCCGTCATCATCGAGATCGGCCAGCGGCTCGACCGCTGCCTGCGCGTCAGCGACGTCATCGGCCGCGTCGGCGGCGACCGCTTCGGCATCATGCTGGCGGATTGCGCCGGCCCGAACATCGCCATCGCGGCGGAGAAAATTCTCCACGCCGTCAGCCAGGTGCCGATCGACACTCTCGCCGGCCCGGTCTATGCCACCGTCTCGATCGGCGCCGCCACATTTCCCGAGCAGGCCAAGACCTCGCAGGAGCTGATGGCCAACGCCGAGACCGCGCTGGCCGAGGCCAAGCGCCAGGGGCGCGACTGCTTCGTGCCCTACGAGATGAGCGAGGCGCAGCGCGCTCAACACCGCTTCGGCATCGCCCTGGGCGAGCGCGTGCAGCGCGCGCTGAAGGACGGGCGTCTCGTCTTCGCCTATCAGCCCATCGTCTCGGGCGAGACCGGCGCCGTCGATTACAGCGAGTGCCTGCTGCGCATGATCGGCGAGGACGGCAAGCTGGCGCTCGCCGGCGACTTCGTCGCCGCCATCGAGCAATTGGGATTCATCCGCCTGATCGACCGCTACGTGCTGGAGAAGGCGGTGGCCGAGGTATCGGAAAATCCCGGCATCGTCCTGGGATTCAACATCTCGGGGTTGACCGCGACCGACCGCTCCTGGCTGCGCGCCATCTCGGCGCTGCTCAAGGGCAAGCCCGAGGTGGCGAGCCGCCTCGTCGTCGAGATCACCGAAACCGCGGCGCTGCACGACATCGATGAATCGGCGCGCTTCGTGCGCACGCTGCGCGATCTGGGCTGCCGCGTCGCGCTCGACGATTTCGGCGCCGGCTTTACCTCGCTGCGCCATCTCCAGGCGCTGGCCGTCGACACGGTCAAGATCGACGGCTCCTTCGTCCAGAACCTGCCGCATAACCCCGAGAACCAGGTGTTCCTGCGCCACCTCGTCGGCTTGGCCAAGGGCCTCAATCTCAAGATCATCGCCGAATGGGTCGAGACGCCGGAAGAGGCGGCGATCCTGCGCCGCGAGGGCGTCGAGCTGCTGCAGGGCTATCTCTACGGCAAGCCGACGCTGGCGAAGCCGTGGCTCCAGGACGCGACCGCGCCGAAACCGGCGCTGAACACCGCCGCGTCGTAGAATTTCCCCTCACGCCAACCCTCTCCCCGCAAGCGCGGGGCGAGGGAGCGCACCGCGTAGCGACAAATCGCTTGGGCGCCGCTCCGTCAACTGCTACAGGGCCGCCTTGGCGCGCGCGGCTCGGCGGCGGCGGGGGAAAGTTCGATGCACCAATCGGAAGACATCCTGTTCTCGACGCTGCTTCAGCTGATCGTCATCATCCTCGCCGCCCGCGGTGCCAATCAGCTTCTGCGCCGGATCGGTCAGCCGGGCGCCGTCGGCGAAATCATCGCCGGATTGCTGCTCGGCCCTTCGCTGCTGGGCTACGTTCTGCCGGGCGTGTCGAAATTCCTCTTCAGCCCCACGGCGGCGATGCCGATCACCGTCATCAGCCAGATCGGCCTGATCCTGCTGATGTTCCAGATCGGCAGCGAGTTCGAGTTCTCTCACCTCCGCAACGCGCGCAACCGCAAGGCGACGGCCGCCATCGCCGTCGCCAGCATCGCCGTTCCGCTCTTCCTCGGCCTGCTGATCGGCTATGTCTCGGCCCCGATCCTGGCGCCCGACATCGACGTCTTCACCTATAGCCTGTTCATCGGCGTGGCGCTCGCGATCACCGCGCTGCCGACTCTCGGACGCATCCTGCTTGAATTCGGCCTGACGCGGACCAAGCTCGGCGTCATCGCCATCTCGGCGGCGGCGGTGAACGACGTGGCCGGCTGGGTTCTGCTCGCCGGCACCGCCGCCTATGCCGCGGCGCGTTTCTCGCCGGAGAACAGCTCGCTGCAGATCGGCGGCATCGTCGGGCTCGCGGCCGTGCTGTGGCTCGCGGGCCGGCCGGCGGTGGCTTGGCTGATGCGGAAGCTGCCGGTCGCGGGCGGCCGGATTCCGCCCAATCTCATGGCCATCGCCCTCACGGTGCTGTTCGCCCTGGGCATCGCGACCTATCTGCTCGGCATCTTCGCCATCTTCGGCGGCTTCGCCGCCGGGCTGCTGTTCCACCGCCACCGCGATTTCGTCGAGGCCTGGCGCAATCAAATCGGGCAGTTCGTCCTGGTCTTCTTCCTGCCGGTGTTCTTCACCTATACCGGCCTGCGCACCAATTTGCTCGGCCTGGTTTCGCTGTCGGACTGGACCTGGTGCGCGGTCATTTTCGCCGTCGCGGTCATCGGCAAGATCGTTCCGGTCTACGCCGCGGCGCGGGTCACCGGTTTCGGCCACGACGAATCGGCGGTGATGGGCGCGCTGATGAACACCCGCGGGCTGATGGAACTCATCGTGCTCAACATCGGCTTCGATCTGGGATTCATTCCGCAGCATGTCTTTACCATGCTGGTCGTCATGGCGGTGGCGACGACGATGATGACCGCGCCGCTGCTGCGCGTCCTGCTGCCGCGTATCGGCCATAGGATCCCGTTGGGGGTCGATGCGTAGCGCGGAGCGTGTGGATTTCCCCTCACCCTGTCCCTCTCCCCGCAGGCGGGGAGAGGGTTACTCGGTGCGCTCCCTCGCCACGCGCTTGCGGGGAGAGGGTGGGGGTGAGGGGCGCTTTACCCTTTCGGGTTCTTGCCGATCTGCTCGATCTGTTGCTGGAGCGCGTTGATGCGCTCCTTCATTTCATTCAGCGACGCCTCTTTCGCCTTCTCGTCGAGCGGCGCGCCGGCGCCCGGCGCCGGCATGCCGCCGCCGGGGAAGGGGGCGAACATCTTCATCGTCTTCTCGAAGAGGGCGAGGTTCTGCTTGCCCATCTCCTCGAGCGAGCCGAACGGGAACATGCCGCCGAACGCGTCCTGCAGGGATTTGCGCATCTGGTCCTGGTTGAGCGCGAAGGACGACATGGCGTGCTCGAGATAGCGCGGCACCAGCCATTGCATGTTGTCGCCGTAAAGCCCGATGAGCTGGCGCAGGAAGGCGGTCGGCAGCATGTGCTGTCCCTTGCCTTCCTCCTCGACGATGATCTGGGTCAGCACGGCGCGGGTGATGTCGTCGCCGCTCTTGGCGTCGTAGACGAGGAATTCGTTGCCCGCCTTGACCATGCGCGAGAGGTCGTCGAGCGTCACATAGGAGCTGGTCGCGGTGTTGTAGAGCCGCCGGTTGGCGTATTTCTTGATGACGATCGCGGGCGTCTCGCCGCCGCTCGCTTCGCCCGCCTTGGGTGCCGGTTCAGCCATGGGGCCAGTATAGCGCATGCTGCGCCGCAATAAAGCGCGGCGACAGCCCCAGCCCTGGCAAGACGCGCCGCCGCCACCTTATACTCCTGCCATGGCCGAACCGCCGGATCTCGCCGAGCTCGCCCGCCGCTATGTCGAGCTGTGGCAGGAGCAGCTCTCCGCCCTGGCGGCCGATCCCGCCGCCGCGCGCGGCATGGCGGGGTTGCTGGCCGGGATGGCGCCGTTCTGGCCCAAGCAAGAGGGAGCCGCGCATGATGCCCCACCGGCGCCCGAGCCGAACCGGCCCCCGGCCGCTGGCGCTGCATCTGGCGAATTCGGGCCTGATCTCGCTCGCCTCGCAAGCCGCCTTGCCGCTGTGGAAAAGCGGCTCGCTGCCCTGGAAGGCGGAGCTCGCCCCGGCGGCGGCCAGCCTCGCGCGAGACCTCGCCGGCGCAAGCGCTGAGGAATTCGCCGCATCGGTCGAGGCCGAGCTGCGCCGCCGCGCCGATTTGTTCCTGACCGGGATCGAGCGCTACCGCCGCCATCCCTATCGCCGCGACCTGCCGGAAATGCCGCTGCTGTGGCAGGAGGGCACGACCAGGCTGCTCGATTACGCGCCGGCCGGCGGCTTGCCTTTGCTGGTGGTGCCGTCGCTCATCAACCGGAGCTATGTGCTCGACCTCGCGCCCGGCAATTCGCTGCTGCGGTTCCTGGCGCAACAAGGCTTGCGCCCGCTGCTGGTCGATTGGGACGCACCCGGCGACGCCGAGCGAAAATTCGATCTCACCGATTACATCGCGCGGCTGGAACGCGCGGCCGAGGTGGCGAGTGAGGCCTCGGGCGGCAAGCCGGTGACGGTGCTGGGCTATTGCATGGGCGGGCTGTTGGCGCTGGCGCTCGCGGCGCGGCGGCCGGAATTGGTGCGGGCGCAGGCGCTGCTGGCGACGCCCTGGGCGTTTCATGCCGAGCGCGAAGACCACGCGCGGCTGCTGGGATCGCTAGCCAGCTCCTTCGCCGCGACGTTCGGCCCGATGGGCGAGCTGCCGGTCGATCTGCTCCAGGCGCTGTTCGCCTCGCTCGACCCGATGATGGCGGTCAAGAAATTCACGCGCTTTGCCGCGGCGGATGACGAATCGCCGCAGACGCGCGCCTTCGTCGCGCTGGAGGATTGGCTCAACGACGGCGTGCCGCTGGCGCTGCCGGCGGCGCTCGAATGCCTGCGCGATTGGTACGGCGCCGACCGGCCGGGGCGGGGATGCTGGCGCGTCGGCGGCAAAGCGATCGTGCCGGAGGAAATCGCGGTGCCGAGCCTTGTCGTGCTGCCGGCGGCGGACCGCATCGTGCCGCCGAGGAGCGCCAAGGCGCTGGCCGAGGCGCTGCCTAATGTGGAGGTGCTGACGCCGCCGCTGGGCCATATCGGCATGGTCGTCGGCCACGGCGCGCCCGGCGCGGTGTGGAAGAAGCTGGCGGCGTGGGTGAGGGGGCGGGCGGCGTAGGGCTATGTCGAGCCTGGCGTTCGTTGTGTTCTATAACTTGGTTGAGGTATCCGCTTTCCCTTTTCCCAATCCGGAAAGAGCAACTGCCTCTTGTTACGTAAACGGGCGGCGATCTCGTTCACCTCCGGTCGCCTAATTACGTGGCGCGCCAAAACTTGAGGCCACAATTTTCCATACGGAATGGAGTTTGGTATCTCGGGTGTTAGCTCAAGCAAGGTCTTCTCAGCTTGTTTGAGTTGGTCTTGCCGGAACAACGTCAACTCGTCGGGTGCCATATCATGAAGCGATTCAAAAAATTCTCCTTGCCCGGTGCTTATCGCGGCGTGTTTGACTTTTGTAGCGACGCGAGTTTTTGATTGCTCCGTTAGCGCTTTTACTTGGCAGTCACGGAATACCTCTATGCCGCGATCATGGCGGGTCGCATAGAACAAACAATATAGAGGCCGATCTTTCAAAGGACGCAGAATCGTAGTTTCGGCCACATAAACAAAATTTCCCAAACGCGTGAGGCTGCTACTAAAGGCTTCGACCAAGATCGCCTTTCGTTCGTCAGAGTTCAAAGCGCGGTTTGCAGTAAGTTCAGCCTCACCCAACCTCGCCTTCCAATCTCCATACGGCATGAGTTCATCCAGACCACCAACGACGATTGGATCATTGATGCTAGCCGCCCGATTGATGAAATCGAACATGAAATTGAAGATAATTTCCGACTTGGGTCTAGCAAGCATCGATTTGAGCGCCTGAAGGGGAAGTCGCCACCCCTTTGGATCGACCAGGAAGAAAGTGAACGCATCAGCAGGTATATCTTTCAAAATTATTGGCAATACGGACAAGAAGTCCGTTGAGTAAGTTTTGATTGTAATGTCCGGGTACCGCTCAGGAACGCGCGCGAGTTTTTTGTAAGCGTTTGAATCGCGTTCGACGAGGAAAGCCGACATACGCACGTCGCGCGTAGCCTTCCATGAGGCTTTGGCGCGACGAAGCGCGTTTAGGGCGATACCAAACGACGTATCCTGAAAACCTTCGTTTGCACTCTGCCAAGGGCCCGCGAACCCGTCGACATAAACAATATGGGAATATGTACTTGCCGTCTTATGAACGAGCATTTCGAGATAGCGCTCAAGAAATACATGCTTTACGTACGATTGTTCGCGGCCGACATAGTCTTGAAGCGCAACCATATTATTCGGCGGCTGTGGCGTACGTTGAAACGCCCGGAAACTCGCTCCACTCTCTGCCATCGAGTTGACGGCCACCGGATTTCGCGCGCAGTCCACCCCATTGCTTGAAGAAAAATGCGACACGGCTTTCAAGACATTGGTCGCGCACGTCGCGGACCCAATCAGGATTAATCGGTCTAGCGCCGTAACCGCTTTCTCCACCGACAATAACCCAGTCGATGCCCGTAAGGTTGAGCCTTCCGATAGGTCCGATTAGAGGCTCAATCGAAAGAAAGCGAACACCTGCGGGAGAATCGTGAAGGTGCCGGATTCGAGATTTCCTTGTGCCGTCTTCCACCGAGACGCCAAACCACATATTGAGAGGCCCACGATCTTTACCATAACGTTCGCGCAAAAAATCACGCAGTAACGACGAGCGCTTCGTAAGCACTTGGAATGTATGCCAGCTCGCGCGTTCCATAGTATCGAATACCCGGCATATGAATTCTCTTGGAATCTCTTTGTGAAAGAGGTCGCTCATAGAATTGACGAAGATCATGCGCGGTTGACGCCAACGGAGGGGCTGCTCCAAGCGTTCCGGACGTAAGGTTAAATCAAATCCAACTTGAAATGGATGACCGGGTGTCCCACGGAAACGCTCGGAGAAACGTTCGGCGTAGCAGTGGTCACAGCCGGCACTGATCTTCGTACAACCCGTGACCGGATTCCACGTTGCGTCGGTCCATTCGATTTTGGTTGCCTGTACCATAGCCCACTATATCGTGTGTTCTCTATTTGTTCCAAGAAAGAATATGCATTGGAAATTAGGGGGCTGATCGAATTACCTAATTTTACTTCCTGGTATCCGTCCGGCTTGCGCCCGCCACTCCCTTGGCCTCAACCTCGCTCTCCCACCCAAACACCGATCTCCCGCCATATTCTGGCGAGCGCGCCATTTCCCCGGCGATGATCGCCGGAAAATCCGGGCCGGTCGCAACGCGCTCCAGCCGCCGCGCCTCGGCGTCCAATCTCTGAATCGCGCCGAGCTCTTCCTCGCTTCCGAGCTTCGCCGCTTGCACGGCGGATTTCAGCACGCGGATCGTCTCGTCATAGACGCGCACCGGCACCGGGAAGGGGTGCCGGTCCTTGCCGCCATGCGCGAAGGAGAATCGCGCCGGGTCGCTGAAGCGGCAGGGCGTGCCGTGCAGCACCTCGGCCACCAGCGCCAGCGCCGCCACCGTGCGCGCGCCAACGCCAGGGGTGAGCAGCAGCGCCGCGAAATCCTTTGGCCCGCGCTCCGCCGCCGCCGCGATATTGCCGTGCAGCCGCCGCGCGATTACGTCGCTCGTTCGCACATCGTGATGCGCGGGCAGGACCAGATGCGGCAGTGCGGCTTGCGCCGGCGCCGATAATGCTTCGCCGGCGCGCGTCAGCGCCGACCACTCGCGGATGATCTTGTCCGCGCCGAGCGAGCCGAGCAACTCAAGCTGCGCCGCGCGCGCCGGTTCCGCCCGGCGGTCGGCGAGGTTGACGATCTCGCCCTGGCTCTGCCCCTCGATCGCCGCATGCGGCGATTCCACGAAGCTGGTCAATCCTTCCGACTGCCAGTGATAGCGCCGCGCCTGGCGCCGGGCGCCGTTCATGCCCTGCTGCACGACGACCCAGTGCCCGTCGTCGGCGACGATGAAGCCGTGGAGGTAAAGCTGGAACCCGTCCTGCACCGCGGCGCTGTCCACCTTAGCGACGAGGCGGCTGGCCCGGGCGAGGGCGTCGCCGTCGAAGCCGACGCGCCCGCCGATCGCGACGAGCTGCTGCGGCGTTTCGCGCGAATGCCGGCCGCGCCCGCCGCAGACATGGATGCCGAGCTCGCGGCTCAGCGGCGCCAGGCCGCGCTTCAGCGCGCCGATCACCGAGGTGGTGATGCCCGAGGAATGCCAATCCATGCCCATCACCGCGCCGAAGGACTGGAACCAGAAGGGATGGGCGAGGCGGCGCAGCAGCTCGTCGCGGCCGTAGTGATGGGCGATGGCCTGGGCGATCACCGCGCCGAGGCGGGCCATGCGCGACGCGAGCCAGGGCGGCACGCGCCCGCCATGGAGCGGCAGATCGGCGCTGCCGGCGCGGCGCGGCATCAGGTGGTTTCCCCCGTGAAAACAAGCCCTTGCATGGCTGCGAGCTTAGGCCGGGCAGGAGAACCTATCAAGAACATTGTCCTTGACCGATCCGGATGGTAGTGGGTCAGTTTGAATTGACCGGCCATCCCCCAGGTCGGATTAAGTCGGATCAGCCCGGATTTCGCCGGACTCGCCGCGCTCGGGGTTCCGTGCGTATGCTTTTCGGATGCCCGATCAGCCCGGCGATATTCTCAATAAACTTGGGATTAGTGGCGAGGCCCTTGACCGCGTGCGATTCGCGCGTGGCGTGGTAGGGAATACTACATATGCCATTTGCGCGGCTCTGGCGGCGATTGCGGCGGTCGCATTTTCATTTAGCAGTCACCCCGGCGTCGCCGAACTGCTCATCCTTGTTATCGTCGGGGTTGTTTCGCTCTATCTGCTTGGAACGTGGATTTTTTCTCACTTAAATCCCGGCCTCGCACTTCTGGGGGGCGCGGAATTATTGAAGTGGCGACAAATGGAGATGGGCGCGAAAGGGATGACCATCCTACCCGAAGAAGTAAATGTCTCCCTGCCTAAAAAAATTGCCCCGCCGCCGGAGGCCTAATGGCTGACAAGCTTTATTCGGTAAACATCAGATGGGTAAAGACACCCATGAAAACGACTGAGCTTGAGCCTATCTTCAATCTGATCGGCGATTGGATTCGGTATAACGGGTTCACTTGGTTTGTTTCCACATCCAGAACAGCAGACGAGATTTATGAAGCGTTAAAAACACAAATCACGACTGAGGATAGCATCGTTATCATGTTAACAGACCCAAAGGACCGATCTGGATGGGTGACGACTTGGATAGTTGAGTGGCTGATCAAACAGGCGGCCAAGTCTCCCTCTTAGTAAATTATTTCCCGGTCTTACCGCGTCGGTTCACATGCTCTAGCCGCCGCGTGTAGCTGGTCAGTCCACCAAACTCCCGTGTCGGCGCTGCAAGCTGGCCTTGCTCGTATTCGTCCACAATCCGTACCATATCGGTCAGGCTCCAAAGCTTGTCCGTGACGCCAGCAGCCATCGCCGGGGTGACGCGGAGCGTTTGATGGATGCGGACGAAATTGTAGAACATGAAGTAGATGGAAAGCGCGTGAGTGTGATTTTCCATTTTCTTGCTGAACGCATTGGTGAGCCGGGTGAAGCGGCGGAGGCCCATGCGGATGTTTAGGTTCATCCGTTCGGCATGTGACGTGCTGACCTTGCTCATATCGGGGTTGCCGATCATCGCTTGCCGCTTCGCGCCGAGGCACGGCGTCGGGCTGTAACGGCGATGCGCTTCCGGCGAGTTGGTCGGATGGCCGTAGATTTTGACCAGCATCGCGTAATCAACGTCATCGCCAAAGGCGGCGGGGACGGCTTTCAGATAGGGCTTATGTCCGTCGCTCGTAATTTGAACGCGATTGCCCAAGCGGCCCTTTAGGTCGAGTACGAAGGCCGAGGCGTGTTCAATGTCTCGGTTGCCGACGAACCAGGACGGAATGAGCTTCGTATCCGAGCAGATCGCCGTCCAAGTCCAAACGTCGCCAATGCCGAGGCCCTTCCGTTCGGCGGGAACGTTCTTTTCCTTCGCGCCGACGAACGACCAGATTTCGTCGAGCTGTAGCACCTTGCACGGCAGTTCCCGCAGCGCCCTATCCTGAAAGTCCGAGCAGGCCCGGCCCGCGTCGATCAGCAGCTTGGCGATGGTGTTCTTGCTGGCCCCGGTCATGCGGGAGATCGCGCGGATAGCCATGCCCTCAACCATGAGGCCGAGGATTTGGGCGCGTTGTTCTGTGGTCAGCCGGTTCATACTAAGCATGATATGAGCTTTTATGCTTAGCGTCAAGTATATTAGAAACAGACTCCGTGTTCAGATATGCGCGTAATACGTGCATAGGCTGCTGATCTGTGATTACCGTCATAAATAGCCATGTCTGCGGCGGGTGGGTGCCCCGCGCGTTAGGAACCTTTTAACTCGGGTTGTGTTGACTTATATGGCAACTCTAGAGCATCTTGTCGCCAGTGGGAAGCTCAGAAAACATGAGCCTGAACTCGACGACGGCGAGATGCCCGAAGGGATAATTTGTCTCTCGCCGGAGTGTGATGCATGGCTATCAAACCACCTGATCGGGACGCCGCGCTTTTCAGGAAGAAAACTGACCGCCTATGACCAAGTCGATCAGATTCTTTATGATTTCGTGATCGGAAGACCGATGGCCTACAGCGTCCATTATCGAAAGCTCGAACCGGTCGGCTCACATGTTTGGGAGCTAAAGACGGTTGACGTGCGTTTGTTCGGTTGGTTTTGTAAGAAAGGCCACTTTGTAGTCGTGTGTGGGTCTCTGAAAAATAAACTCAGGAAGAATAAAAATTATGCGCCGTTCATCGCAAAAGTTATCGCGTTCCGAAAGGCACTTGATCTAGATGAACCGAAGGCGATCACGGGAACAAATCACAATGACATCTTCTAGGAAAGCACCATTGAACAAGCGCCGCCGTACGTATGTCCGCCTGATTGGAGAGATCAATCACGTGTTGAATGAGGCGTTGGCTCAGGAATTTGAGAGGCGTCAGCTTACGATGACTAAAATGGGGGAAATTATTGATCGCGATAAATCTTTTGTATCAAAGAAGATGAACGGCACGACGAATATGACTCTCGAAACGTTGGCTGATTTGGCATACGCGCTCAATCGTCCCGTGAAAGTAACTCTGCCGTCCCGTGAACCTGTGTCCGGCGCAAACCATAAAATTAATGAGGCACAGCCGCAAACGTCAGCGGTGACTAATGGCGCGACGGCGCTAGCTACCTAAGGAGTTAGCGAAATGCCCACGCCACGCCGAGCTATTTGTATTTTCTGTGACGATATTCGCCAGGAAATTAGTAATAAGATTTCTATCATCGGCATGTATCACGGCGATATGATTTTCCTTGCCGCGCCACCTATTCTCGTTCCGAAACTTTTTCTCTTGGTATCCATTATATCTGACCCTGATGACACACCGAAAAAACTGACGACAACAATTCTCGCTCCGGATAAAACAGAAATATATAGAACCACCCTAGAAGAAATAGGAGAATATCGACATATAGAGGGTTCAGTTACGGCGCAGCTTCGGACATGGTTTCCATTGCCGCCTTTTGTGGCCGCTAACCCAGGCGCAATAGAAGTTTGGGCTGAAACAGAATCTGAGAAGCTGAGGGCAGGCCGTCTATTCGTTTCGTTCCAGCCGCCCGAACAGCAAACAATCGACGTGAAAGACGATAAACAAGCAAAAGCCAGTTAGCGGCTCCAGCGCGCCTTTGCAGCCTTTCGTGCTATTTCCGCGCGCTTCTTTTTTGAGAGACTAGTTGCTCGTGCTGCCCCACCCTTGCGCCCCAATTCGACGGCGGCGGGGTCGCGCTTATCCTCTACCTCGTCCACGACATGCCCTGTGGCTATGTCCCCTATGAGCTTCGCCAGGGAGAGGGGGTCGCGGGGGCGCTTGAGGCGCTTGGTGGCCATCTCGGAACCATGCCACGGGGGCGAAACAAGGCCAAGACCCTGGGATTTTCAAACTGACCCACTACCATCCGGATCGATTCAGTAGAAAATTTGTGTCCTCAAAAAACCGCTTCTCGGACTATCGAGGTCCACCGTCATTCCCGCGCAAGCGGGAATCCAGGGCAGGCGCTGAGCAATAGCCCTGGACCCCCGCCTTCGCGGGGGTGACGAAAAACGAGGTCGTTCCCGCTTGCGCGGGAATGACGGCAGGGTAGGATTCACGGCAATCGACGGCGGCAAGCAGGGGGCGACCAATGCGGAAATTCAAATCGGCCGGCAGCGCGGCAATTCTCGTCGGGCTGCTCGCGAGCGCGGCGCCGGCCCCGGCGCAAGCGCAACAGCCGCCGGGCTGGATCGCGGATCCGCGCACCGGTTGCCGCCTGTGGAACAACTATCCGGGGCCGGATGACCGGATCACCTGGGACGGGCCTTGCGTCGGCGGCTTCGGCCAAGGCCACGGAATCCTCCATTGGTTTGCCGCCGGCCGGCCCGACGATGAAGTCGATGACGGCGACTTCGCGCAAGGCAAGCTCGAAGGCCATGGCGTCGTGGCCCGGGCGAACGGCCGGCATTTCGACGGCCAGTTCCACGACAACAAGCCCAATGGTCAAGGCACGCTGCGCGACAGCGACGGGAAGATTTATACCGGCATATGGGTCAATGGCTGCTTCGCCCAGGGCAACCGCCGCTCGTATTTCTTCACGACCGCGACCGAGTGCAGCGCGAAGTGACGGCGCGGCCCGATCATAAGCCGATAGGGACTATGCGCGATGGCGGCGCCGGCGCCCGGAAACACAATCCGTGACGGCCGCTGGTCAGTTCGCGCCGATGAAGGCCGCGACCGTGGCGACATCGCCGTCGAAACGGGCAAAGTCGTTGGGTGACAGGGTGAAGGATAACGTGCCGGCCGCATCGTTGATGGTGAACTGAACCCCCGGGCCCGCCGCCACCGTCAGCAGCGATCGATAGGTCGTGCTGCTCTCCTTGAACGAGCCGATCAGCTGAAACGAATCCGACTGCGCGCGCTCCGCCTTGCGCCACAGGGCGACGAAGGAATTCCATTCGTTCTGGGCGAAGGTGACGGAGACCTTGCGCGAGATGTTCAACAACCCCACCCGTATTCCGCTCTCCTCGTAGGTGGCGATATTGAAGGACGTGTCGCCTCCGGCGTAGCTGCCGACGATGACGAGGCCGGCCCGCGCCGTGGCGGGCAGCAGCAGCAGAGCGGCCAATACCGCCGATAAAAATAGGCGCCGTTTCATCGCGTCCCCCCTGGTTCCGTCGCTCGATCGATGCCGATCCGGTTCGCCGCCGACGGACGGCCGGTATAGTGCGCATCCCCGCCGCCGCCGCTGTCAAGAACATCGCGCTTGACCTGTCCGGATCGATTCAGTACAAAAGTCGTGTCTTTAAGAAACCGCCCAGCCTGCGCGCCGGGCTTTTTATTGCCCGGATTTCGGCGCCCCGCCGGCCTTTCAACGGAACGATTGCCGGGGCGCGGGCCAAGCGGCAGAGTCGGCGCACGGTGATCGGCGGCGGGTACCGACCGGCTCGATGGCCGACCGGCTTGAGAGGAGACATCCGATGCACGCTCGTCTCGTTTTGATCGCGCTGGCGGTGTTCGCGTTTTCGGCACAGGCCCAGACACCGGCCGGCGCCTGGGACGTCGATCCCAAGACGGGCTGCAAGGTGTGGAGCCAATATCCCGATCCGGCGGGCGAATCGATCACCTGGTCCGGCGGCTGCGCGAACGGCCTGGCGCAGGGGCAGGGCGTCCTGCAGTGGTTCGTCGCCGGCAAGCCCTACGCCCGCTATGAGGGCGGCTATCGCGGCGGCAAGATGGACGGCCAAGGCATCTTGCGCTGGGTCGACGGCACCCGCTTCGACGGCGCGTGGCAAGACGACAAGCCGAACGGCGCCGGCACCAAGACCACGCCCAGCGGCCAAGTGTATAGCGGGAATTGGACCAATGGCTGCTTCAAGCAGGGCAACCGCATGGCGGTCGCCAACGCCTTGTTCAAGGAGTGCGGCTTCCCCTAGCGCGCGTCTCTCGTGGATTTCGGCGCCGCGCGGCAGCCGCCCCTTCGGCCGAGTCGTGACGAGTCGCAACACAGCCACATTGAAGCCGCAAAGCGGGATTCTCATGTCGTCCGATTCGAACCGGCGCGGACCGAACCAGTGCCAGTCGAACCACGGGGGCCGAACGCGTAACAGTGAAACGGTACCCATGGCAATTTCAGCATCGCCCATCCCGCCGCGCCTGAAGACCGAAATCGAGAAGATCGCCGTCGCGCTCCACCGCTCCATCGTCGCAACCTTGACCGCCGCCGTCGTCGCCTCCCGCGACCGGCCCCGTTCGCTCGGGGGCGCGCCGGGAATCGGGCGCGGTCCTTGGCGGCCGAAATCCTAGGACGCCGCCGCAGCGGCAAGGACGCCGCTTGATTTCGGCGCCGAGCGTTCTGGGGCTGGCGGCGGGCTTCTGCACGACGCTGTCCTTCCTGCCGCAAGTCATTCGCACCTGGACGACGCGCTCGACCAAGGACATCTCGCTCGGGATGTTCTCGGTTTTCGTCGGCGGCACCGCCCTCTGGCTGCTGTACGGCATCGCGATCGGCGATCTGGCGGTCACCATCGCCAACGGCGTCACGCTGGTGCTCGCCGCGACGATACTCGTCTTCAAGCTGCGCTACGGCTGAAAAGACGTGTCGTCCCCGCGAAAGCGGGAATGACAAAATCGGAAAACCGCCCGGCGCACATCTCCCCTCACCCAGCTTTGGCTAAGGCTCGCCCTTCGACAGGCTCAGGGCTCGCCAACCCAAAGCAACCCTCTCCCCGATTTCGGGGAGAGGGAAGGGTGAGGGGATGTTCGGGCGGATTGATTCGGTCGAAAAACCGTCCCGTCGAAAAAACCACCCGGTACGCATGCCGGGTTTTTTATTGTCCGAAATCAGGAGCGCTCCCATGCAACGCAAACGCCGCGCGGCGAAAAATCCCCGGGCGAAAAGCCCCGCCTATTCCGTCCTCGGGCTCGATCCCGGCGACACGCCGAAGCAGCAGGTCTTCGTCGCCGAATATCTCGTCACGCTCAACGCCAGCGAAGCGGCGGCCCGCGCGGGATATTCGCCGCGCTCGGCCCATGTCATGGGCTGCCTGCTCCTGAAGCAGCCGCGCATCGCCGCCGCGATCCGCGACGGCATGGCGGCGCGCGCCGCACGCATCGGCGTCGCGGCCGATCAGGTCGTCGCCAAGCTCGCCCGCGTGGCGTTCTCCGACATCGGCCGCGTGCTCGACTGGGACGACAGGCGGGTCACGCTGCGCGAGCTCGAGACTCTGAGCGCGGCGGACCGCGCCGCCATCGCCGAGATTTCGGTGCTGACCCCGACACGGGGCTCGCGCCGCGTCCGCGTCCGGCTGCACGACAAGCTCGGCGCGCTGGCGCTGCTCATGCGCCATCTCGGCCTCGACCGCGCCGTCGCCCAGCGCCTCGGCTTCGTCGCACCCGACCCGGATAGCGACCGCGAAAGGCTGATGACCCGGCTCGAGAATCTTGCCAAGGCGAACGCCGCCCTGGAAGCGGAACGGGCGGCGCGGCCGCCGCGCCCGGATGCCAAGCGGTCGAGGTTCACAAATCCGTTCGCGCGGACTATCTATAAGGAAGGCGTTTCCGAACCCTCATGCGAAGGCAGCCCATGTCCTCTTCCCCGGCAAATTCCCAATCCATCGTCATCGCTTCCGCCGCCCGCACCGCCATCGGCGCCTTCAGCGGCGCATTGAGCACCCTCCCGGCGCATGAGTTGGGCCGGGCGGCGATCGCCGAGGCGTTGAAGCGCGCGAAGGTGGCGGGATCCGACGTGTCCGAGGTGGTGTTGGGCCAGATCCTCCAGGCGGGCGAGGGGATGAACCCGGCGCGCCAGGCCGCCATGGCCGCTGGCGTGCCGAAGGAGGTGCCCGCCTATGCGGTCAACCAGGTCTGCGGCTCGGGCCTGCGCAGCGTCGCCATCGGTTATCAATCGATACGCAGCGGCGATTCTTCCATCGTCGTCGCCGGCGGCCAGGAAAGCATGAGCCAGTCGGTGCATTGCGCCTATCTCCGCGCCGGCCTGCGCATGGGCAATGCCGAGCTGGTCGACACCATGATCAAGGACGGGCTGTGGGACGCGTTCAACGGCTATCACATGGGCACCACCGCCGAGAACGTGGCGACGCAATGGCAGATCACCCGCGCGCAGCAGGACGAGCTCGCCGCGCGCTCGCAAAGCCGCGCCGAGGCGGCGCAGAAATCCGGCCGCTTCACGGACGAGATCGTGCCAGTGACGGTGAAGACGCGCAAAGGCGATGTGGTGGTGGACACCGACGAGCATCCGCGCCACGGCACCACGGTGGACACGCTGGCGAAATTGAAGCCCGCCTTCGACAAGAACGGCACGGTCACCGCCGGCAACGCCTCGGGCATCAACGACGGCGCGGCGGCGGTGGTTTTGATGAATGCGGCCGAGGCGGCGCGGCGCGGCATCGCGCCGCTGGCGCGCATCGCCTCCTGGGCGTCGGTCGGCGTCGATCCGGCGGTGATGGGCGTCGGGCCGATCCCGGCGAGCAAGCTGGCCTTGGAGCGCGCGGGGTGGAAGGCGTCGGAGCTCGATTTGATCGAGGCCAACGAGGCCTTCGCCGCGCAGGCCTGCGCCGTCAACCGCGAGCTCGGCTTCGATGCCGACAAGGTCAACGTCAATGGCGGCGCCATCGCGCTCGGCCATCCGATCGGCGCCTCCGGCACCCGGATTCTCGTGACGCTGTTGTATGAGATGCAGAAGCGCAACGCCAAGAAGGGCCTGGCGACGTTGTGCATCGGCGGCGGCATGGGCATCGCCATGTGCGTTGAACGATAAGCGCGTTGAGCGGTAAATATAAAAACGAGGGAGAAACCGGCATGGCACGGGTGGCGATCGTGACGGGCGGGACGCGCGGCATCGGTCGCGCCATCGCCGAGGCGCTGACCGGCGCCGGCTACAAGGTGGCGGCGAATTACGCCGGCAATGACGACGCGGCCCAGGCGCTCACCACGGAGACAGGCATCGCCGCGTTCAAGTTCGACGTTTCCGACTTCACGGCCTGCGCGGCCGGCGTGAAGAAGATCGAGGCCGATCTCGGCCCGGTCGAGATCCTGGTCAACAACGCCGGTATCACCCGCGACAACGTGCTGCACCGCATGACGCCCGAGCAATGGGGCGAGGTGATCGCGACCAATTTGACCTCGTGCTTCAATATGTGCCGGCTGGTGATCGACGGCATGCGCGGCCGCGGCTTCGGGCGGATCGTCAATATCGGCTCGATCAACGGCCAGGCCGGGCAATACGGCCAGGTCAACTACGCCGCCGCCAAATCCGGCATCCACGGCTTCACCAAGGCGCTGGCGCAGGAAGGCGCCGGCAAGGGCGTCACCGTCAACGCCATCGCGCCCGGCTATATCGACACCGACATGGTGCGCGCCGTGCCGCCCAACGTGCTGGAGAAGATCGTCGCGCGGGTGCCGATCGGCCGGCTCGGCCATGCCAGCGAGATCGCGCGCGGCGTCCTATTCCTGGTCTCGGACGAGGGCGGCTTCGTCACCGGCTCGACGCTCTCCATCAACGGCGGGCAGCACATGTACTAGCCGCGCTCGCAGCCGCCACGCCAACCCTGCTCGCGCGGCCGGGTTGGTGGGCGGCGGACGCGCGAGCGAAAAAAGCCTATCCAGGCGGCGCCGTCGCGGCCATCGACGGGCGCTGGGAAAATTCCGCGTACCAGCCGGCCAACGCCTTGTGCCGGTCGCGCCAGGCTTCGCTCGCATAGCGGAAATCGAGATAGCCCAGCATGCAGCCCACGGTGATCTGGCCGATATTGAGCGGGCCGGCCAGCGCACCCTCGCCGACCTTGCCGTCGAGCGCCGCCAGGCCGTTGCGGATCTTGGCCATCTGACCGGCGATCCAGTCGCTCCACTGCAATTCCTTGGGCCGGACCGCGGTCTCGTAGCGGGCGAGGAGGGCGGCGTCGAGAATGCCGTCGCCCAGCGCCTGCTGCCGCAGCGCCACCCAGCGCGCCTTGCCCGCGGCCGGGAAAATCTTCGCGCCGCTATGCAGCGTATCGAGGTATTCGCAGATCACCGGCGAATCGAACAGCACGATGCCGTCGTCGGTCATCAGCGACGGAATCTTCATCAGCGGATTCTCGCCCTTGAGATCGTCATTGGGCTTGGTCGGCACGACGGTGGTGGACAGGCGCTCGATCTTGGGCTCGAGCCCGGTCTCGATCGCGACCACCATCACTTTGCGCACATAGGGCGAATTCGGCGAGTAACGCAGCTTCATCTGTTGTGTTCCCCCTTTAATAAATCCCCTCACCCGGCTTTGGGTAAGGCTCGCCCTTTGGCCAGGGCTCGCCAACCCAAATCAACCCTCTCCCCGATTTCGGGGAGAGGGAAGGGTGAGAGGCGTTGACCGCATTCTAGAAATTATCCTTGGCGCGGCGGATGGCGGCGAAGGTGGCGATGTCGTCGCCCGGCGCGCCCATCGCCTGTTGCAGCGCCGGCACATCGGCGCGCAGGAACGGGTTGGTGGCGAGCTCGTCGCCCATCGTGCCGGGAATGGTGGATTTGCCCTGGGCGCGCAGCGCATCGACATGGCGCGCGCGCGTGGCGAGCGCCGCATTGCCGGGCTCGACGGTGAGCGCGAAGCGCGCATTGGCCTGGGTGTATTCGTGGCCGCAATAGATTCGCGTCTCGGGCGGCAGCTTTTTCAGCTTGCCCAGCGAGCTCCACATCTGCGCCGGCGTGCCCTCGAAGAGCCGGCCGCAGCCCATCAGGAACAGCGTGTCGCCGGAGAACAGCGCCTTTGATTCGGCGAACCAATAGGCGATGTGGCCGCGCGTGTGGCCGGGCACGTCGAACACCTTGGCGACGGCCTTGCCGAAATTGAGATTGTCGCCGTCGCCGACCGCAACGTCGATGCCGGGGATCCGGGCGCGATCGGCCAGCGGCCCGACGACGATGCAGCCGGTGGCGCCCTTCAATTCGAGATTGCCGCCGGTGTGATCGTTATGGTGATGCGTGTTGAGGATATGCGTCAGCTTCCAGTCCAGGCGGGACAGCGCCTCCAGCACCGGCGCCGCGACCGAGGGATCGACCGCGCCGACGGCGCCGCTATCGGGCTCGCGCAACAGATAGACGTAATTGTCCTTGAGGACCGGGATTTGCCTGATTTCGAGCGCCGCCATGGCCGAAGATTAGCGCAAGCCGGCGGCGTGCTACACTCGAAACATGTTCCTCGACGTCGTCGATTTGCGGGATTTCTATGCCGGCCGCCTCGGCCGCGTCGCCCGCCAGATGATCGGCCGGCGCGTCCGCGCGCTGTGGCCCGAGCTCAAAGCCATGCGGATTCTGGGGCTCGGCTATGCGACGCCCTATTTGCGGCCTTATCTCGCCGAGGCGGAGCGCGTGCTGGCGGTGATGCCGGCGGAGCAGGGCGTGCTGCCCTGGCCGCGCGAAGGCCCGAACCGCAGCGCGCTGTCGGAAGAGGGCGAGCTGCCGCTGGCCGATTTCTCGATCGACCGCGTGCTGCTGGTGCACGGCCTCGAATTCAGCGAGCAGGTGCGGCCGCTGCTGAAGGAAATCTGGCGCGTGCTGGCGGGCGGCGGAAGGCTCATCGTCGTCGTGCCGAACCGGCGCGGCATCTGGGCGCGGATCGAGAACACGCCGTTCGGCCAGGGCTCGCCCTTCACGCCGGGCCAGCTCACGCATCTGCTGCGCGAGGAAGGCTTCACGCCGGAGCGCAACGCCGCCGCGCTGTTCGTGCCGCCGACTATCTCGCGCTTCATGGTGCGCTCGGCCGCGGTGTGGGAACGGCTCGGCGAGCGCTGGTTCACCACCTTCGGCGGCGTCGTGCTGGTCGAGGCGACCAAGCAGATCTACGGCGCAAGGCCGCTGGCGGAGCGCGCCAAGAAAAAATCCCGCCGCGTCTATCTGCCACTGCCCGGCACGCCGAGCCCCGCCGGCGGCTAGCCGGCAAAACCGAAAGGCGGCATCCAAGCTTGTGCTTTACCGTGTTTCGTAGTACGTTTTTGCCATGATCCGCTCCTGGCGCGATGCCGCCAGCCGCAAAGTCTGGCAGGGCGAGCGGCCCAACCGGCTTCGCGGGCTCGATTTCGATGCCGCGACGGATTTGCTTCTCGCGCTCAACGTCGCCAAGACGCTCGGCGACCTGAGCCCTCTCAAGAGCGTCGGGCTTCACAAGTTGAAGGGTGATCGCAGGAACCAATGGGCCATGACCGTGAATGCACGGTGGCGCATCTGCTTCACGTTTCGCAGGGGCGATGCCTTCGACGTGGAGATTATCGACTACCACAAGGGGTGATGAACATGCGTCCGATTGTGCATCCGGGACGGCTGTTGCGGCGTGAGCTCCGATCCCGTGGGTTGAGCGCCAACCGGCTCGCGCTGGAGCTCGGCGTGCCTTCCGGCCGCATTACCGACATTCTGAACGGGCGCCGTTCGATCACGGCCGACACGGCGGTGCGCCTCGGTCGTTTTCTCGGCAATGGCGCGCAATTCTGGCTCGACCTCCAGGGCCAATACGATATCGCTCGGGTCGAGCGCGACCGGGGCGGCGAGATTGCGCGTCGGGTGCATCCGGCGGACGCGGCGTAAGCCGCTCGGAAATT
>Ga0209483_1000747_pt1 | contig 26632 bp, 13 predicted proteins | sample NGEPerA_FD_184508 | JGI IMG/M metagenome (GOLD analysis project Ga0209483, IMG submission 184508) | Arctic peat soil microbial communities from the Barrow Environmental Observatory site, Barrow, Alaska, USA - NGEE PermafrostL2-A... | ecosystem: Environmental > Terrestrial > Soil > Wetlands >... | reverse complement strand
TTCGCGCAGCAGCAAACCGCCGCCGTCCGAGCTGACCTGTCCGGCGGTAAAGCCCGCCTCCACCCGGCGCGAAAAATGAGCTGTAAATCCGAATCTCTCTTGTGTACACTCTGTCATCAAAGGCCGTTCCTTTTTTCTGGTTTTTAACTTCGTCTTGACAACGCTGTTATGACAGAAAATACGGCCTTTTGCTATATATTTTTTTGCACCCGAACCAATCGCTCGTGAGAAATCCGGGCTAGACGTACTCGATAAATCGCTGTTGGATAAGGGCGAGCAAGCCGTCGTCCCTGCTCTGCCATACTGCATCGTTGAATATTTCCACCTCGATGGGGCCGTCATAACCAGCGGCATCGACAGCCTGCCGTAGTTTTCGCAATTCGATAACGCCATCGCCCATCATCGCGCGGCCCATCAGGATTCCCGGCAGAGGTACCGGCCAGTCGGACACATGAAAGCCCGCAATTTTTCCTCGCGCGCGCTCGATCTCGTGCATCACATCGGGGTCCCACCAAACGTGGAATGCGTCGATGATGACCTGTGCGGACGGACTCGATAGCTGTTGTGCAAGATCGTTCGCCTGCTTCAACGTCACGACGACCGAGCGCTCCGCGGCATACATCGGGTGCAGCGGTTCGATGCCGAGAACGACACCGGCCTTCTCCGCATCCGGCAGCACTTCAGCCAGACCATCGAGGACCGTAGCGCGTGCGTCGTCGAGAGTCTGTCCGTTGGCCGGGCCGGAGACGATCACCAGCACGGGTGCATCGAGCAGCGCGGCCTCTTCGATCGCGCGGCGGTTGTCGGCGATGCGCTCGCGGCGTTCCTCCGCGGTCGGCGCGGAAAACCAGCCTCCGCGACAAAGGCTGGAAACGCGCAGCCCTTCGCCGCGAATCAGCGCGGAAGCATTGGCGGCGTCGCCACCGAGCTTGTGACGCCACGCGGCGATATATGGAATGCGGCTCTTCGCGCAGTTTCGCACAACCTCTTCGAGCGACCACGGGTCGGCCGTCATCTGGTTGAAGCTGAGGCGATCGAGCAGGCTCATACGACACCTGCCGGCAGCAGAAAGCTGCGCATCCGCTGCGCCGCCAATTCGGGATCGCGCAACACGCATGCTTTATCCGCCAGGACGAACAACTCGGAAAGATGTGCGATGGAGCGCGCGCTTTCGATGCCGCGCACCATGCGGAAGTGCGATTGGAATCCGTTGAGGAACGCGAGGAACACGACGCCGGTTTTATAGTGCTGCGTAGGCGAGGCAAAGATGTGGCGAGATAGCGGCACAGTCGGCGCCAGCAGTTGCCGGTAGCGGGCAATGTCGCCGGCATCGAGCGCGGCGAGTGCCAGCGATGCTGCAGGAGCGATGGCGTCGAAGATCCCAAGCAGCGCGTCGCTGTGGCCGCGACTGTCGCCGAGGATCAAGTCGTCGTAATTGAAGTCGTCGCCGGTATACATGCGTACGCCGTCGGGAAGTTGCCGACGCATCGACACTTCCTGCGCTGCATCGAGCAATGAAATTTTGATGCCGTCGATTTTCTCTGCATGGGCGCGAATGACGCCGAGGCAATTCTCAGTTGCCTCAGCAATATTGGAGGATCCCCAATAGCCTTCGAGAGCGGGGTCGAACATCGGACCAAGCCAGTGCAGGATGACGGGATCGCGCACCTGCGTGAGGACTGCGGCGTAGACGGAAGCATAATCGCCGGAGTCGCGGGCCACAGCGGCGAGCGCGCGGCTCGCCATCAGAATAATGCGACTACCGGCAGCTTCGATGGCCTCGCATTGCCGCAGGTAGGAGTCGGTTACGTCCTGCAAGGTGTGCATGCCTGCGGGCAGATGATCGGTGCCCGCGCCGCTCGCGACCAGCGCGCCGCGAGCTTTTGCGGCAGCGGTGCTGCGCTGGATGAGTTCGAGCGCGAGCGGCCAGTCGAGTCCCATGCCGCGCTGCGCCGTGTCCATCGCCTCGGCCACGCCGAAGCCGAGCGACCAGAGATGTTCGCGATAGGCGAGTGTCGCGTCCCAATCGATCGCAGGATGAGTGAGCGGCTCAGCCGTGCGCAGCGGATCGACGACGACATGTGCGGCGGCGAAGGCGACGCGGCTTGCGAAGCCCGCGCGCTCAACGGGGACAAGCGGCACGCCCGAAGGCGCGTAGTCGTAGAGCGAGCCATCAGGCCGCACCAGTTTTACGGACCTCACGCGCTCAACTCCGGCACGTCGATCCAGCGGCGCTCCTGCCACGACTTCAGCCCGAGTTCCGCGAGTTGCACACCGCGAGCGCCTTCGACGAAATCGTGTGGAAACGGAACGCCGTCGGCGATGTGGCGCAGGAACAACTCCCACTGGACCTTGAAGCCGTTGTCGAAGGTCTGATTGTCGGAAACGTTCTGCCACTGTTCGCGAAAGTTGATGGGGTTAGGGACGTCCGGGTTCCACACCGGGCGCGGCGTGTTGACGCGGTGCTGCGTCTTGCACTCGCGCAAGCCGGCGACTGCGCTGCCCAGCGTGCCGTCCACCTGGATGCTGAAAAGTTCGTCGCGATAGACGCGGAACGACCACGAGGAATTAATCTGGGCGACGATGCCGCCGTCGAGTTCGAAGGTGCCGTACGCTGTGTCGTCGGCCGTCGCCGCATAGCGTGCGCCTTGCTCGTCCACGCGCTCGGGAATGGCGGTCGTGCCGAGGCACTGCACCGCGCGAACGCGACCGAACGTGTGGTCGAGCACGTAACGCCAATGGCAAAACATGTCGAGAATAATTCCGCCATCGTCCTGCTTGCGGTAGTTCCACGAGGGCCGTTGCGCGGGCTGCCAGTCGCCCTCGAAAACCCAGTAGCCGAACTCGCCGCGCACCGAAAGAATTCTTCCGAAGAAGCCGCTGTCGACCAGCCGTTTGAGTTTGCGTATGCCGGGGAGAAATAGTTTGTCCTGCACGATGCCGTGCTTCACGCCGGCGGCGTTGGCCAACGAGGCCAGCCGCAGCGCGGCGGCCGAGTCGACTGCGAGCGGCTTCTCGCAATACACATGCTTGCCGGCAGCGATTGCCGCTTCGACGCTCGCAACGCGGAGAGTCGTGAGCTGCGCATCGAAGTAGAGCGCATCGTGCGGGTCGGCGAGCGCAGCGGCGAGATCGGTGGTCCAACGCGCGACGTTGTGCTCCTTGGCAATCTGTTCGAGCTTGGCGGCGTTACGGCCGACAAGGATCGGATCGGGGACGAGACGCGAGCCGTCCGCCAAAGCCACTCCGCCCTGCTGGCGAATCGCGAGGATGGATCGGACCAGGTGCTGGTTCAGGCCCATGCGTCCGGTGACGCCGTTCATGATGATGCCGATGCGCTTCTCGTGCATTGATTTTCCTCAGGCTCTGCCGGCGCCTGCCGTGGATTGAACGGTCCGCGCTGGCGTTATCATTCAGATTCTATGTTGTGCGCAGTCCGGTGGAGCAAGAGAAAGGGAAGATGAGTCGAATCGGCGTGGATACCGGCGGCACCTTTACCGATCTGGTGCGCCTCGATGCGCGCGGACTTTCGGTACACAAAGTGCGATCGACGCCCGACGATCCCGCGCGCGCCATTCTTTCAGGCATCGCGGAGTTAGTGGGGAACGACTCGGTGTCGGAAGTGGTCCACGGGTCTACCGTCGCTACAAATGCGGTGCTTGAACGCAAAGGCGCTCGCGTTGCCCTGGTCACGACAAAGGGATTTGAAGACGTGCTCGCGATCGGCCGCCAGACGCGCAACGAGCTGTACAACTTCATGGTGCGCGCCAACCGCCCGATGATCGAAGCGGGAATGATTTTCGGTTTGGCCGAGCGGCTCGACCAGCATGGCAACGTCCTGGAGGCACTTCAGGTGAGCGACCTCGATGCACTCACGGAAAAGCTCACGGCAGCGGGCGCGGAATGCGTCGCTGTGTGCATGCTGCACTCGTATGCGAACCCCGTGCATGAGCGACAGGTAGCGGACCATCTCTCTCGCGCGGGCTTTGAAGTCTCAGCATCGCATCGAATTCTGCCGGAGTATTGCGAATACGAGCGATGGAGCACGACCGTCGTCAACGCTTACGTTACGCCGATGATGTCGCGCTATTTAACGTCGCTGGAGCAGGGACTGGGTGCGACGAGGCTGCACATCATGCAGTCGAACGGCGGCTCGATCTCCGCCGCGCAGGCACGCGCATCCGCGGTCCGCACGATTCTTTCCGGGCCGGCCGCGGGGGCTGTCGGAGCGCAGGCCATTGCGACAGCCTCGGGGTTCGAGCGCGTCATTCTTTTCGATATGGGTGGCACATCGACCGATGTAAGCCTCATCGACGGCCACCTCGGAACGACGAACGAATCCACTGTCGGCGATTTTCCAGTGCGCCTGCCGATGCTCGATATTCATACGGTTGGCGCGGGTGGCGGATCGATCGCATATGTCGATAGCGGCGGCTCGCTGCGTGTCGGGCCGCGCAGCGCGGGCGCCGATCCTGGACCGGCCTGCTACGGCAAGGGCGAGGAGCTTACGGTGACGGATGCAAATCTCCTGCTGGGCCGGCTCGATGGGGAACACTTTCTCGGCGGCCGGATGAAGCTCGATGTAGCGCGGGCCGCCCACGTTGCGGCTGCGTTCGCCGAGCGGCTCAACATCACTACGACACGGCTCGCCGAAGGTATTGTACAAATTGCCAATGCGAGTATGGAGCGCGCTATTCGTGCCGTCTCCGTGCAGCGCGGGCACGATCCACGCGACTTCGCCCTGCTCGCCTTTGGCGGCGCAGGTGGTATGCATGCGTGCGAGATCGCAGACTCGTTGGAGATGACGACGGTCATCGTTCCGCAACATGCCGGTGTGCTTTCCGCGCTCGGCATGTTGCTCGCGGACGTACGCAAGGATTACACGCAGACCATTCTGAAAGCTGCCACTGCGCTGACTTTCGAGGACCTTGAAACGCATCTCGCGCCGATGGTCGCGCAGGCAAAGGTCGACCTTGCAAATGAGGGATTTGAACCGCGTGACATTGCGATCGAATGTTCGCTCGACATGCGTTACAAGGGCCAGGCGTATGAGATCAATCTGCCGCTGGCGCATGATTTTGTGCAAGATTTTCATCGCCAGCATCAACGTTTGTACGGGCACTCGAATTCAGCGCGGGTCACAGAGGTGGTGAACGTTCGCGTGAATGCGTCCGGCATAACGCAAACATATTCCTTTGCATCGGACGAATGCGCCGGGCAACCGATGCCGCCGCCGGTGAGCACGCGCGAGGCGTGGTTCGGAGACCGCCTGTGGACGACCGCCGTCTATCATCGCGAGGGACTGCTTCCAGGCATGGAAGGCGAAGGACCCGCAATCCTGAGTGGCGGAGAATCGACGGTCGTGATTACACCCGGCTTTTGCTTTCGCATCGACGGCGTGGGCACGCTCGTCGCAACGCGAAGGGACGGTGAGCGATGACGAAGGTCGATGCGATTGCCGACCCAATCGAATTCGAAATTTTCAAGAACCTCTTTCTTTCGATCGCCGAAGAGATGGGTATCACTCTCTGCCGCACGGGCTTTTCGCCGAACATCAAGGAGCGGCTGGACTACTCCTGCGCCGTATATGACGAGCATGGACAGGCCATCGCGCAGGGCGATCACATGCCGGTCCATCTCGGCGCGATGCCTCTCTCGGTGCAGGCGGCGATCGAGCACGTCGCGATGGAGCCTGGCGACGTTGTTATTCTGAACGATCCTTTCCGCGGCGGAACCCACCTGCCCGACATCACGCTGGTGCAGCCGATTTTTATGGAAGGCGAGAGCGCGCCGGTCTTCTACGTTGCCAATCGTGCGCATCATTCGGATGTCGGCGGGATGAGCCCCGGCTCGATGCCGCTGGCGCAGGAAGTCTTTCAGGAGGGTCTGATCATTCCTCCGGTGAAGCTGGTGCGGCGCGGAAAAACCTGCGAGGACATCATGGCGCTGGTGCTCGCGAATGTTCGTACGCCCGTCGAGCGTGAAGGCGATCTCAGCGCGCAGATTGCCTCGAACCGCGTAGGTGAGGCGCGCCTGCGAGCGATTGTCACGCGCTACGGCCTGGCCCGCGTCCGTCATTATGCTCGTGCGGTGCAGGACTACGCCGAGCGAATTCTTCGTCACACCATCGCGGCAATTCCAGACGGCGAATACAGCTACGAAGACGTGATGGACGATGACGGCTTCAGCCGCGAGCGTATTCGAATTTGCGCAACGGTGCGAATCGCGGGCGACTCCGCCGAGGTGGACTTCGCGGGCACCGATCGCCAGACGAGCGGCGGCGTAAACGCGAATTTCGCGATTACGCTCGCCGCATCGCTGTATTGTTTCCGCTGCCTGGTGACGGAGGATGTGCTGTACAACTCCGGCATCTGGCGCGCGGTTCGCGTCATCGCGCCGCCGGGCACGATTGTGAATGCGCGGCATCCCGCAGCGGTCGCCGGCGGCAACGTGGAGACTTCGCAGCGCATTACCGACGTCGTCCTCGGAGCACTCGCGAAGGCACTGCCCGGAGTGATTCCCGCGGCCAGTCAGGGAACGATGAACAACGTGACGCTGGGCGGAACAAACCCGCGCGACGGCTCCCCGTTTGCGTACTACGAAACGATGGCCGGCGGCATGGGCGGCCGCAACGGACTGCCGGGACTCAGCGGCGTCCACACGCACATGAGCAACACGCGCAACACGCCGATCGAGGCGATCGAACATTATTTGCCGGTAAGAATTCGCGGCTACAGACTGCGGCAGGGCAGCGGCGGGACCGGCCATTACGCCGGTGGAGAAGGGATTCTGCGCGAGTATGAAATGCTGACCGACACCTCCATCACATTGTTGAGCGAACGCAGAACGAGCCGGCCCTACGGGCTGCACGGAGGCCGGCCCGGAGCGTGCGGCCGCAATACAGTGATCCGCGCCGATGGCTCTGAAGAAGTTGTTGCAGCGAAGGCGCGGTTGCAACTGAATGCCGGTGACCGCCTGCGGATTGAGTCGCCGGGCGGCGGCGCATTCGGCGTCGAAGATGAATGAGATAACACGGGTGCTCTCCGACCACTGTTGCGGGTGGTGGCGAGAGTCTTCGTCCACGGCCCGGCGCGCGCTGGTGGCGGCATCGTGCGGCTGGATGCTCGACTCGTTCGACGTAATGCTGTATGCGCTGGTCGTCGCGGCGCTGATCGTCGACCTCGGAATCAGCAAGCGTGAAGCGGGCATTCTCGGATCGATTACCTTGATCGCCGCCGCAGCGGGCGGCCTGGCCTTCGGCGTTATCGCAGATCGCTTCGGCAGGATCAAGGCGCTGATCTGGAGCGTGCTGATCTACGCCGTCTTCACCGCGGCCTGCGGTCTCGCGCGCAACGTCGTCGAACTCGCGATTTTCCGCGTACTTCTCGGCTTCGGAATGGGCGGCGAATGGGCCAGCGGCGCTGCGCTGGTGGCGGAGAGCTGGAGCGATAAACATCGTGGCAAGGCGCTCGGGATTATGCAAAGTTCGTGGGCGGTCGGCTACGCGCTCGCAGCGTTGGTGGCGGGGCTGGTCTTACCGTGGAAAGGTTGGCGCGCGGTCTTCTTCGTGGGGATCGTGCCCGCGATCTTCACGCTGCTGATACGGCGCGGCGTCGAAGAGCCTGAGGTTTGGAAACATGCGGCATCGCAAACTTTCAGCGGAGCGAAAAATGGCTTCCGCCGCATCTTTCAAAGCGACCTTCGACCGATCACGATCGCGGTGACCTGCATGAATGCGTGCACGCTGTTCGCGTGGTGGGGCTTCAATCTTTGGGTGCCGGCTTATCTGTCGCTGCCGCGCAGTCGCGGGGGAGTCGGGCTTTCCGTCCATGCGATGTCGATAACGGTGATCGTGATGCAGGTAGGCATGTGGTTTGGATATGTCAGCTTCGGATTCTTGAGCGACCACTTCGGTCGAAAACGCTGCTATATCGCTTACCTCTTTGCGGCGGCGTTGCTTGTATTTCTATATGGGCACGTTCGTACCCCGTGGGTGCTGCTGTGCCTCGGGCCAGTGATGGCGTTTTTTGGGACGGGTTACTTCTCAGGCTTCGCGACGGTGACGGCAGAGATTTATGAGACACGGATTCGCGCCACCGCGCAGGGATTTACATACAACGCAGGCCGGGTAGCCAGCGCGGCGGCGCCGTTTACCGTTGGAAGTCTCGCGCAGGTGCATGGCTTCGGTATAGCATTCGCCGCGTCCGGAGCGGCTTTTGTGTTAGCTGCCGTTTGCTGGATATGGATCCCGGAGACCAAAGGAAAGGCGCTGATTTGACTCGCAAAAGTTTCGCAGTCACGGCCTCGGCGTCAGTCGATACAAAGGTTCGAGTGTAACTGGTCCGAGCAAACCAGACGGCAGTAGGGGTGAGTTCTTGGTGTACTTGCGAATATTCGTCCAGGTGTAATGTTTGCCGTCGGCAGATTGCGCGTCGCCAATAAGGCGGTTGGGCCAGAGATTGGTAACATCGATTTCAATCACGTTGTCGCCCGGATGCAGAAGTTGGCCGGCGCGAAGGGTCCATGGCTGTTTCCACAGCACCTGGGCGGGTTTTCCATTGATGCGGACGGCCGCGACTTCATCTACGGCGCCAAGCGACAGCCATAAGGAATAAGTCGGAGAGAACTCCGCCGAGTCGAGATGCAGCGTTGTCCTATAGGTTGCCGTGCCGGAGAAGTAGCGAACGCCAGGGTCGGGTGAGTTAGTCCATGAGTCTAGTTTGGTCTCGGTTATTTCCGGCGGTGCGCCCCAGTTAGGCGGAAAAGTAATCGTCCATGGTGTGGTGATGGAAACGGAGGCAACTGGCCTCGCAGTAAGTTGCTGGCTGGCGCCGTCGGAGTAGGTGACGCGATAAACCCCGGGCGTAGGCGTATCAAGCCCGTCGGGAGTGAGTGTAAGTGCGAGGGGTAGCTCCGAGTGTGTGGAGTTATAGAGGATATTCCCATCGCGGGTTAGTTCAACTACGTTCTTTTTCGCAGCGGCATGTCTGAGGACGATAAATATCGAGCCATAGGGAGTAAGTGTGAGCGGAATGCGAGTACGATGGTCGGAGGTCGCGGTGAAGAGAAGCGTATCTTCCATCTCGCCCGTGTCCGCGTGGAAGAACTCCGGTTGCTTGCCGTCGATGCGCAGCGTGACGGCGGTTTGCAGCGGTGTTGGCTGGGTATTGCGGATGAAGTAGATATCGGTGGTCGCGGTACGGCGGTGGACGTAGTCGAGCGAGGCGCTGGTTGCTTCAAAGTCCGGTAAGATGCCGGACGACTGCAGCGCGTCATGCGCGGAATCGACACAGAATAGCTGGCCCTTCCCCACCGCAGCATGGTGCGACGGAGCCGCTTCGCACGGAGTCCACAAACGATCGGCGAGCTTGCTGAATCGCTGCTGCATTTCCGGCCCGACGATGCCCTGGCTGCGCAACGGGCGCATCCCGATGAGCAGCCCTCCAGCTTCAACGTAACGTGCGGCCAACTCCAACGCGGCGAGCGGCAAAATGTGTGACTTCGGCAGCGCCAGCGCGCGATAGCGGATGCCCTCCGGTGTTTGGATGACGCCGTCGACGATACGCATGCGTGTCAGCAGCGCATCGGTGCTGCTGACGTCGTAGTCGAAGCCGGGAAGCACCTTCGCCGGGTCGTCGCGCTTGAGGCGGACGAAATTCGGCACGTTGTCACCATAATAATAAAGAACGTCGGAGACCGGCTGGCCCTGTTGCAACAGGAACTGCGAGCGGTTGAGATATACCGTGAACGCGCCGGCATCGCGCCACCACGTGACGTTGGGATTGAGGTGTGTGCCAGCGAAATACTCCTGTCCGGGCAGGCCGAGCTCCGCTGGCGAAGAGGTGAACTGGTGCCAGACCAGGCGGTTCATGCCCTCGGTGAGTGCCTGGTCGAACGACGGCTTGAGGTTCATGCCGAGCGACTCGTTCCACTGGTTGCCAATGGAAGTTTCGCCTTCATCCGCGACCAGCGGCTGGCCGTAAATGTGCGCCGCCGATGAGGCTTCCTTGACGAAGAAGCGGTCGGTGTCGCCGCTGCGATGTTCGCGCGACATCGCCCAGAATTCTGTCTGCGGCACAGCGCTGTGACGAAAGGTTTGGAGCGCATCCATGGGCGCGCCGTGCGGTCCGCCGGACTCGCATTGAATCCCCATGCCGAACTTCGCGGACAGCGTTGCGAGGTGGTCGTAGTGCGTGTCGATGAGGTCGGCGACGGTGCGGCGAAGATCGTTCAGAAAGCGGGTGCTGAGGTCGCGACTGCCAACGATGCGGCCGGCGACGATCGGCAGATAGGGGACCGGGTCGTAGCCGCGGCGTTGACGAAACTCCTCGCGGAACTTCGACGTCCAGTTGGTGCCGCCGAGCTCCCAGCTATCGCTGGCAACGTACTTCAGCGTCTTGCCCGCATGGGGTCCGGCGGCGAGGATCAGCGGAAGCACGCTCGTCTTCCAGTAGAGGTCAAGCGCGTCGGTGTCGAGGTAGTCGATCGCGAGGCCCTGCCAGTCGCCGCTCGCGGTCGAGACGCGGGCGTCGGAACTCGTGTAGCCGACGCGAAGAATTTCCCAGCTATCGCGGCTGCCGGCGGGCGGAGTCCAACTGGTGTGCCCGTCCGCCGAGACCGTCGCCGTAATGTCGACGATTTCGTTCAGCGACGCATCGGCGTCCACAGTGGTATCCGGATCTTTGAGCAGCGACGTGGCGTCGGGCATGGAGAAGCCCATCTCGCGCGCCGCGGATTTCTCGGCAAGATCGCGGAGCGCTTTCCGATTGCTGTCCCTGGAACCGGGGAGCGCCACGCCTTGATGGAGCGGGTACGCGAGTACGGCGATCTGACGATAGAAGGAATTCATGGTCGGCGGCTGCTCTGGCAGCGCGACGTTTTGGGACCCGGGAGCGACAATGCTGCGCGACCACGTGAGCAGCTTGGAGGCTTGTTCAGGCTTCACCCACGGGCCGCCGAGGTTCCATCCGCTGGTGATGTTCAGCGTCACTTCGAGGCCCAGCCGGCTCGCGACATCGAGTGCGTGGAGATAGAGTTTCGTCCACGCGGGGCTGCCGAACTCGGGCCCGGCGGGAACGTTGCCGTTGCCGCCCTGGTCGGCGCCGTTGGCATCGACCAGCAGGACTCCGCCGTAGCCCTTGGCCTTCATTTCCGTGAGGTCGCGGGTAATGGTCTGCTCGGTGGTATGACCATTGAGCCACCACCAATAGCAGCGCAGCCGGGCCGATGGCGGTGGTGTTTCAAAATCCCGCGCCAGCGCTCCCTCCACCGCGGCACCATGCGCCCGCGGAGTTGCCGGGGCCTGAGCTTTCGCCGCCCCCAGCGAGGCCAACAGCAACACACATGCAAGATGCTGCTTCCGGAAAGTTGACGGATGCCTTACAGAACTCACTGCCGCAGAGAAAGAACCAGTCATTCGCATCCATCCAGTTTCTACCAGGAGCAAGCATATTTCCATCCGTGCGGCCGGCAAAAAAGAGCGCGTTGCAAGGATGTTCCATTCTTGCAACGCGTGAGATAAGCCATCAGGAAGATCAAACAGGTTAGAAGTTAATGCGGGCGGTCAGTTGACCGATACGGGGGTCGTTGATCTGCGTCAACAAGCCTGACGTTGAAGCCACCGACCCGAAATTTGCCGCTCCCAGCGATGTGCTCGGCCCGCCGAAGTTTGCGGTGTTGAGGATGTTGAAGAACTCGCCGCGAATTTCGAAGCTCATACCTTCGCGAATCGCGAACGTCTTGAAGAGCGATGCATCCAGCAGCGAGTGGATATGCTGGCGCACCGGCAGAACGGTGCTGTTGGTCTGGATCGTAAACGTCGTGTTCAACCGTTGCCGGAATGCCGGATTTGGCGACTGCGCGTCGCAAGCCGTGGAGGTCGGCAGACCGGTGGTTGAACTGATCACCGTGTTTGCGTTGGCGATGGCGCCGGTCGTGGAGTTGACGGTTTGATAGCAAGTGTTGAATGTGCGGGTATACGACTGGTTCCCCTGGACGGGGTTGCCGACAATGTCGATGCTGCCCGGGACACCCACCAGCGGCCCATTGGTGAGGCGAGCTACGGGCTGCAACTGCCATCCGCCGATCAACAGACGCTCGTAAAGCGGCCTCTTGGCAAACTTCGGAAATTCGTATATCCCGAAGATGTTGCCGAACATCGTCGGATTGCCGTCCTGCACCGAATCCAGATGGCCGGTCGTCGCGGCATAGTTGTCGAGGTATCCGTTATGCAGCATCACTTTGTCCCAGGTGAAGTTGCCCTGGATGGAGAAGCCGTGCCGCATCGGCTTGCTCACCTGTACCTGCAACGCATTGTAAGGAGCGGTGCCGATCGACGAATATTGTTCCGTCACCGAGCCGAATTCGGGGAAGGGAAGCAGCAGGAGGTAACGCTGAATCGTGGCATTGTTCAGTGAAGTTGTCCCACTGAATTTGCCCGCCATCGGGTTGGCGACGGTCGTCGTAAGGTTGGTGATGTTGGCGATTTGCGCCGCGTAGTTATTGGTGCCTCCGAGATAGTATTGCGCGGGCAGCACGTTGATGTTGTGATTGACTTCGAGCCGCGTCGGTCGCGCGCCGACATAGGCGATCTGCAATGCCAGGTTGCCGGGGAACTGCTGTTGTACGCTGGCCGTATATTGCGCGCTCTTCGGCTGCACATGATGCGGGTCGATGAAGCTGACGCCCTGTCCCAGCGACGTCGCGAGTCCAAGTGAACTGCCCGTCGGCAGTACAACTCCAGATGGGAAGGGATTGCTAAGCGTGTTGGTTGGCGCACTGTTGGACGTGTTGGTGTAGCTGGTGCTTTGGCTGAAGCCAGTGCCGATCGGCGTTTCGAGCGTATTGAAGTAGATGATGCCGAAGCCTGCCCGCACTACAGTACCGGGCGTCACCTGGTATGCCGCTCCGAGTCGGGGCTGAATGTTGTTCAGATCGCGAGGATAGGGATAACGGTTGCTCGAGCCGGTGTATTGCAGACCGCCGTTGAGCGTCAGGCCGACGACCGAACTCTGTAGCGGGCTCGTGCAGGTTGTGCAGAAATTGGAAACCTGCTTGTTGTATCGCTCTGTGAACGGCGACTCATAGTCGTAGCGTATGCCCAGGTTCAGCGTGAGCTTGTTGTTTACGCGCCAGTCGTCCTGTACAAAAGGCGCCATGTAGATCTGCTGGAGAGCATAGGCGGGGGTTATGTTGTACGAGGCGCCGGAAAAGTCTCCCAGCAGAAGCGATGCCATGGGATCGCCCGAATTGGGGTCGGAGCCGATGCCGACATTGACTGAGTTTAGCTGCGTGAAGCGGCGGTCGAAGCTGAACGCTCCGAAGCCGCTCTGCGGGTTCTGCACGTTGTAGCGAATCAGGTTGCCCTCAAAGCCGAAGCGGACCGTGTGATGCCCGAAAGTTTTGGTGAGAATCTCTTCGAGCGAGCCGGTCGTATCTTCGCTCACCTGTCCGCCGGCGCCAGGCGCCAGGCCGGCATAGCCATCGCTCGACGACTCGCCCGGAAATGAGGTGTAAGGCAAACCGGTGCCGCTGATGCCGAGTGCCGACAGGTCATAGCCGACGTTGCCCGGATAAGCCAGACCGAACGGATGGAACACCAGCCCGAAGCGTGAATCCAGAACCATGCTCGAGGAGAACTGCTGTACATCGTCCAGGCTGCCGCCGCGATTGTTGCGATAGACGTTGTAGCCGAATCCTGTCGGACCGAAGCCCTTGGGGAAACCTTCCCTCCACCGGTTCACGCCAACACCGATCGTGCGTCCCAGCAGGCGGGCCGCTTCGCGTTCAGGCCCTACGCACGATGGGCGATGGGCATTGTCCTGGTGCTGGTGGCCGTGGGTGCCTACTCGCTGCATAAAGTCTCTGCGTCCTCGACCGCCGACGAACTCTGGGGCCCGCTGTTCCAATCCCCGGGTCCGATCCTGATCGTCCTCGGCAGCGGCCATCCCGAGCTGGTCACACCCGAGCCCGCGCAGACCAGCCTGATGGAGCACATGGTCGGCCCCTACCACCACATTTCGCTCTCCAGCGCGCTTGCGCTCTCCCGCCTCACCGGCCTCATACAGGGACGTGGCCGAAACTACGAGATCAAGGAGGGCTCGGCGACCAGCCTCGTCGATCTGCGTTCGCGATCGGTGGTCCTGGTCGGCGCGCTGAACAACCTCTGGACCTTGCGCCTGCTCGATCCACTGCGCTTTCGCTTCGTCACGCAGCCGTTGGCGCATATCGAAGACGACAAGAGCACCCAACATCCGGACTGGAGCGTGGATTTCTCTAAGCCCTACGCGACCGTTTCCACCGACTACGCCATCGTCGCCCGCTACCACGATGCGACCACCAACGGCACAGTGATGGTGATCGCCGGCATCGGACCGTACGGCACCGAAGCCGCCAGCGAGTTTGTCACCTCCCCGCGTTCGCTGGAGCAACTCCTCCGCAAGGTCCCGGCCGGCTGGCAAAGCAAGAACCTGGAGATGGTGCTGAAGACCGAAGTCATTGCCGGCGAGGCTGGTCCGCCGTCGCTCGTCGCCGCAACAACCTGGTAGCGTTTAGCTAGCGAATCTGCTTTGCCAGCGCGCAGGCCCGCGGCGCATACGGAGCGGGCCCGCCCGAACACAGCGATTGCAGCAAAGGTGCCGCCGCCATCGCATCGCCGGTGCGCAACTCCGCAATTGCCAGGTACCACGTAGCGTCAGCATGGCGCGCACCGTGCGCGTTGCTCAGAGCGCGAGTCAGCGTATCGCGCGCCTTCGCATTGTCGCCCAACTCAAGCTGCGAAACCCCGAGGTAGAGGGCCGGAACTTCCGCATCCGGAAAGCGGCCAGCGAGGCTGGCGAAAGCCGCCACCGCCGCCGAGTAGTCTCCGCGGTTGTAGGCACGGAACGCGGGCAACATATCGGCCGCGGACGGTTCAGCCGACGCACCGGACGAGTCCCCGCGAGACACCAGTCCAGGCGCATCCTCCGGCGCAGCCAGCGGCGAAATCCGGTGCAGCTCCGCGAACTCCATTGGCGGGTTCGCATCCGGTTGCCGGACGGCAATCGACGCCGCCGCCGGACGATGCATCGCGCGATAGCCAAACCAGCTGCCAACCATCAAGACCAACGCAGCGGCAATTGCCAGCAAAGCGCGCCACGGCGACCTGCTCTCTCCATACGGCGTTTCCGAGCCCCGCTCCAGGCCGCGATCGATCCGCGCCCGGATGCGGCTGTCTTGCGCGGGTGTGAGGGCCGCAGCGGCATCTCCTTCCAGTCCGGCCAGCAGCGTCTGACACAACACGCACTGCGCCGCGTGCGCACGGATCGCCTCTCCCTCCGCCGCGGGCAGCACATCCTCGCCGGCCGCGAACAGCAGGTCGGGCGGCGGACACGTTCCGGGGCGCGCGTTCTTCATCAGCGCAGCCTCCAGTGCGGCATCGTCATCCTGCGTCGTTCGTTGATCGAGATCATCAGGCATCGAGTGTCATTCAGTGTCCGGTCAGGCCGTTTGGAATACGTTGCTGTTGCAGCGGGTGAGACGGTCGGCTGGGCCTCTGTGCTGCCCGTTCATCGATATAGTTGCGCAAAAGCTGGAGAGCATACTGTAGCGTGCCCTTGACCTGTAGTTCAGAGAGCCCGGTCTGGGCCGCAATTTCGCTCCGCGACATGTCGTGCCGAAAGCGCAGCACCAGGCAAACCTTATGCATCTGTTTGAGACTCCGGCAGCGTTCCAAAAGCACTTCCAGCGCAAATTCCGGATCGTTCGATTCCGGCTCGGGTTCAACCTGCGCTGCGCTCCAGCGCTGTTCGACGTAGTGCCGCCGCCAGAAGTCCGCAGCCCGGCGTTTGGCGACGGTGAACAACCATCCCGGCAACTGGTCTTCGGGAATCGTGTGCCGGTTCTGATGGAAAAGAAGGAAGACTTCACTCGTAATGTCCTCGGCAACCTCAGGGCGCGACACCGCGCGCAGGCAGAGGCGGTATACCGCCGCCGCGTGTGTGCGGTAAATCTCGTCAAAGTCGTTCACTAGGGTCATCGCGCGAGTAGCTCAATACGGAAGAGCGGAATTTTGCGTCCGTCCTTGAAAAGAATATCGGATTCCTGATCTGACACCGTTTTGGAGCTGACAGTTGCTGCCGGCACAGCAGGAATTACGGCTCACCCGCCAGCGAAAACGCAGCCCAGAAGGCAGGGCTGGGAGGCAGTTTGCGCTGTCCCGCCAGCGTTTCCACGGAAATTCGTCCGGCGCGCAGGTCGCCGAGCATCGAGAGCTGGGCCGAACGCAGGGCTTCCGAGGGCGAGCGCCCCGCATCGAGCGCCCGGTAGAACCTTGGCAGCATCATTGCCGTTGGCCGGTCGGCGACGTCCCAAAGGGTGGTCAGCACGGAGGCCGACCCCGCATAAAAGAACGCCCGCGACAGCCCCTCGACGCCGTCGCCGGTCACATGGCCTCGCCCGGTGCGGCAGGCGCTCAGCACGACCAGCGAAGTCCGCAGCCGCAGGCCGTAAATTTCCGCCAGCGACAAGCGGCCCTCGCCGGTCCGGTCGTCCAGCGCGAGGAAGGAGTTGAACGGCTCGGTATCGCTGACGATCGCATGTGTAGCGAGGTGCAGCACCGTCGTATTGGGCAACTCGCGCAGCAGCGGAGCGATCGCCGCCTGCTGCCCCTCAAGCGTATGCACCTCCGCCGCCGGCAGCAGATGCGCAATCGCGCTCACCTCCGAAGCAGTCCCCGGCAGCGGAGGCAGCCGCTGTCCCGTGGGTGTTAGCGGCAGCCGCGCCGGGTTGGCGAGAAAGAGATAGCGCGGCCGAGTCTCATGCGCCAGTTGCTGGTTGCGCTCTGTAAACGAGAGCAGGCTGGCAGCGGGAATCGTATGCACCCGATAGCGTTCCAGCAGGTAGCGCCCGGCCGGATTCTGCAATGCGGCAAACGGAAGCTGGAAGAGGCTGCCGCTGGGAACGATGGTCAGCAGCGATCCATCCTCTGTAGGAAGCTGCGCCGCGACCGGAGCGATGAGCAGCGCATACAGATGCTTCCACGAATTCTCCGGCTGCAAGATCCGCACATGACTTCCCCCGCGCGCAACGATCTCCGCACCTACACCTCCGCTCGACTCCGCCGGCTGCACCGCGGCGATAGACTTCGCCAACTCACTCTCCGTGATCGGCTGTTGGAGCGCGAACGTAGGCTTGCCGGGTGCGACGACGAAGGTAAACAGCGAATCGTGCGTCGTCCAATAGAGCAGAAGGGTGGAGTGCAGGCGCTCGGCCTGCGCGCGCACATCCGCCGCGCGCATCGGTGCGGCCTGCGCCGGGCTATCGACAAGCTGCTTCCGCAGCGCCTCAAGACTATGCGGCGAGCCCTCCGGCGGCGCAGCCGCACCGGTCGCCGCCGGCCGGCTCGCGAGCAGATCGAGGAAGGCGCGCGCCCGCCCTTGCTCCGACGCTTCGAGCGCTTCGTCATACCGCTTCAGCCGCACCAGAATCGTAATCAGCAAATCGTACGCATGATGGTTGTACTCCAGGTAGCCCTGCTTGTACGCATCCTTTCTTACCAGGTGCGTGCGAAACTGCTCCAGCATCGAGACTGCTTGCTGCGCATCTCGCAGCGCATCGTCCAATTGGTCGAGCCGCAGATAGGCGTCCGCGCTGTCCTCCAGTGCGCGTTCGACCGAGCGGTCGTTGTGCGTCGCTGTGCAGGCTTTGTTGGAAGCTTCGGCGGCCTCCAGCGCGTCCTGATTGCGGCCCAGGTCAAGGTAAGCCTGCGACAGGTTGTCGAAGCGCAGGCAACGCAACGCATCGGACTTCGTCGTAGCGTTTGCCGCCACGATCAGCGGCACCGCCTGCGCCGCCTGGTGTGCCTGTAGATACGCACTGCCCAGGTTCGATTCCATCAGCCCGATAAACCCCGGTGAACCATTCTTCTCAATCGCCTCGAGCGCCTGTTTATAGAGCGGGATCGCCCGCTCCGGCTGATGTTGGCCCTCGTAAAACCTCGCCAAACTTCCCAGCGCCTGCGACAGCGAAGCGGAATCGCCCAACCGCCGCTCCAACTCCACACCGCGCCGATAATGGGCAATGGCGGCAGACGTTCGCCCCTGATCGGACTCGTTCATTCCCCAGATCGTTTCGAGGTCGGCACGCTCGGCCAGCTTTTGTGGACAGGCTGCATAGAAGCGCCCCGCCTCGCGATAGTGCAGGTCGGCCGCGGCGAAGTTAGAAGAATCGAAGAAGCTCTGCCCCCACACCCGCGCCAACGCCCCCTGAATGCAGGCGTTGTGCAGCTCCGCCGCGCGGCGGGCGAGCCCGGCGTAGTCCGGCGATTCCGTCACCGACGTGCGCCCGACCTCGGAGATCAGCGCCGAGAGCGGACGGCCCTGGGCGGTATAAATCGCGATGGCGCGGGTGTAATCGGCGTTGGCCTGCGCCTGCTCCCCGCGCTCGATATGCAATTCCGCAGTGCGGCGCAGCACTTCTGCGGTGCCGAGCGGAGCATCCGCCTGCTCGAAAGCGGCGGCGGCATCCGCAAAGGCCTTCTGCGCGGTAGTGAAGTTGCGATTGGCCTCGCGGTCGCCCAGCAGCAGCGACGCCATGCCGATAGCGCAGGCATTGCCCGAAGATTTTGCCGCGTCGAGCGTGTGCGCGACCCGCGCGGCAAGGTCCGACGGCGGCGGCGTCGCGTCGGACTGCGCATACTCGCGGCGCAGGTCGGCTTGCAACGGAGCATCGGCAAATTTGCCCGCCAGCGACGGTGAAAGCTCATCCGGATTGCGGCTGGCGACAATCGAGCAATCGGCGGTCTGGGCGAGCAACGGCGCGGCGCCCATTGCCAGCACAGCCAGCAGCGCACCACAGCAGAGGTACGGTCGCAGGTGTTGCCGCAGCAAATCGCGGCCCACAGACGCTGGGAGTTTCCGGTCTTCTACGTGGCCCATTCCGCACCATAGCACGCGGAGCGGGGTGCAATCTGCCCGCACGGAATCTCTGTTGAAAAATTTTTCTTCCAAGGTGGGTTTACAGCGCGATGAGCACAGTAGACGCCGTCCGGAACAGCCAGCGGCCGTCGAGTGCCCAGGGACTCCAGGAGTGCAGACCATGAAATTTGCGCGAATCAGCGAGGAATTGCGGTGGGGCTTTGTGACGATGTTGCTGTTGGCGCCGGTGGGACTTAGCGCACAATCCCAGCCACGGTTGCGCTTCATCCCCGAGCGGACCGCGACGCTTGCCGGGCAGGGAACCAGCTACAACGAGGGCGGCCTCGCCACCGCCGCCAGCCTCGGCGAGCCCGAGGGCGTCGCCATCGACAAGGCCGGCAACATCTTCTTCGCCGACGCGGGCTTCAGCACGGTGCGCCGCATCGATGCGGTCACCGGGACCGTCACCACCATTGCCGGCATCGCTCCCAGCGCCGGCGACGAGTCCCTCCCTTCCACCGCCCGCGCCCAACGCCGCAGCGGGAAGCAGGTACTCGCAGATCGAGTTCAAGCCTTCATCAATAAACCTGCAGCGGCCCGCGCTGTGTCTCCGTTCAAGGTCGGCACCCGCGTCGTCGCCACCGGTGTCAGCCTGGATGACCCTGAATACGTCGCGCTGGACGCCGGCGGAAATGTGTATTTCAGCGACGACGATGCTCAGGTTGTCTACAAAGTCACGACCGATGGCATGATCTCCATCGTCGCCGGGACCTTCAACAGTGCCGGTTACTCCGGCGACGGAGGCCCCGCCACCTCCGCCCAATTCAACTTTCCCGAAGGCATCGCTTTGGACGCCGCGGGCAATCTCTATATCGCGGACGGCAACAACTCCATCGTCCGCAAGGTGGACATCAACGGCAATATCTCCACCGTTGCCGGCACGCCGCAAACCCCCGGCTATTCAGGCGATGGCGGCGCAGCCACCTCGGCCCAGCTGAGTGAGCCGGAAGCTCTCGCGCTCGACGCAGCCGGCAACCTCTACATCGCCGACACTGGCGTTTCCGTGGTGCGCAAGGTGGACATCGGCGGCAACATCGCCACCGTCGCGGGCAATGGAACATACGGTTTCTCCGGCGACTTCGGTCCCGCCACCTCGGCGGAGTTGGAAAGCCCGTTCGACATCAAGACGGACGCTGCCGGGGACCTGTTCATCGCGGACTACGACAACCAGAACATCCGCAAAGTGGATGCGGCAGGCGTAATCCGCACCGTAGCCGGACTCGCCGACCCGAATCTCAACCGCTACTCCGGCGACGGCGGCCCAGCAACGACAGCGGACCTCGGCAACGTCAACGCCCTTGCCGTCGACGCCGGGGGCAGTCTCTACACCACGCTCGACGACTACAATCTGCTGCTGAAGATCGGCGACGGCGGCCTGATGGATTTCGGCCCCGTCAACCTCAACACCACCGCCGCCCAGACATTGACCGTCGCGAATGTCGGTGACGCGGCGCTCGCATTTTCGAGCGCCCCGGCGATCGCCGGTAGCGGCTACACCTTCGCACCGGCAGCCACCAACGGCTGTAATTTCACTTCACCGCTCGCGCCCGGCGGCAGTTGCGATCTCACCATTGCCTTCGCCCCTGCATCCACCACCTCCAGTGGCGGCTCGCTCACTTTCAGCGACAACGCCAGCGACTCTCCGCAGACGGTAGTGTTGCGCGGCGTAGCGAACAACCCGGCTTTGATCACCACGCTCACGCCATCCGCGAATTCTATTCTCGCCGGCCAGAGCGTCACGTTGACCGTGACCGTCGCACCCGTCGCCGGCGGCGCAGCAACACCCACCGGCGCCATCACCATCATGAGCGGCGCCACCGCCGTCGCCGGCAATTCGCTCGACAACACCGGCACCGCCGTATTCACGCTCACTCCCGCGGTCGGCAGCTACGCCTATTTCGCGGTCTACGGCGGCGACACCAACTATACCGGCAGCCAATCGGCCGCGCAGACCGTAACTGTAATCCCGCCGGCCGTCACCGTCTCGCTGACGGCAAACCCCGCAACCGTCGCGCTCTCCGGGACCATCTACGCTTCGGCGGGCGTCTCCGGCGTTGCGGCAGATCCGACCGGCAGCGTCCAGTTCCTCATCGGAAGCACGGTCGTCGCCACTGCTCCTGTGAGTGGCGGCACGGCCATCGCGCACTTTAGTCCTCTGGCCCTGGGTCAGGCCAATGTGCAGGCCGTATATTCCGGCGACGGCACCTACGCCACGGCCTCGTCGAATACAGTTTCGGTCAACGTCACGGCCAACGGAAGTTCAGGCGCCGCGCTGCGCTTCATTCCTGAGATTGTGCAGGCCGTCTCAGGACAGGGCAATAGCTACAACGAAGGCGGCCTCGCCAGCCAGGCCCAGATCGGCGACCCCATCGGCGTCGCGGTCGACCTCTCCGGCAACATCTACTTCGCCGACTCCTACTATTCGACGGTCCGCCGCATCGACGCGGTCAGCGGCATCATCACCACCATCGCCGGAGAACTGCCGGGCCTCGGAGGCGGTGGCGGCGAAGAGTCGCGCTCCGGCGCCACGGCGAAGATAGTCGTCAAGCCACGAACGGCGAGCACAGCCGCCGTCGGCTATCAATTGAGTGATCCGCAGTACGTCGCGGTCGATCCGTACGGCAACGTGTTCTTCTCCGATGCCTCCGCCAATGTCGTTTACAAAGTGACGAATGGCAGGATCACCATCGTCGCGGGCACGCAGTATCGCGGCGGATTTTCAGGCGATGGCGGCGCGGCAACATCGGCGCTCTTGCAGTATCCACATGGAGTGGCGCTGGACGCGGCTGGCAACCTGTACATCGCGGACAGTGATAACTGCATCGTCCGCAAGGTCGATAGCAACGGCAACATCGCGACCATCGCCGGCACACCGCAGAACTGCGCGCACGGCGGCGACAAGGGCATGGCGACTGCTGCGACACTCAACGAACCCATCGGCATTGCCGTGGATTCCACCGGAAATCTCTTCATAGCCGACCAGCAGAACTCCGCCGTTCGCGAGGTCGACACCACCGGCGAAATCCGCACCGTAGCCGGCGGAAACGGCCCTGGCGTCTCGGGCGATTACGGCCTGGCGACCGCTGCCCTGCTCAACTCTCCCTCGGGAGTCCGTGTCGACGCAGCGGGCGACCTGTACATCGCAGACAGCTATGCGCAGAACATTCGCAAAGTAGACGGGCAGGGAATTATCCGCACCGTCGCAGGCACGCCCAACAACATCAATGGTTATTCCGGTGACGGCGGGGCCGCCACTGTCGCTTACCTCGGACCGGTCGACGACGTTGCCCTCGATCCCGCGGGAAATGTCTACACCACACTCGACGACTTCGGCCTCCTCGTAAAAATTGGGCCGGGCGGCCTGATGGACTTCGGCTCCCCCACCGTGCCGGCCTCTGTCACGCAGAACCTCACCATAGCAAACCCCGGCACCGCCCCGTTGACCTTCAGCGGCGCACCACCGATCGCAGGCGCAGCGTGGTCATCGGCACCCGCCACACAGAATGGCTGCAACTTCAGCGCGGCGTTGCCCGCAGGCGCAAGCTGCGATCTCACCGTCACTTTTGCGCCCACCGTTGCGGGTCAGGCGTCAGGCTCGATCACCTTCAGCGACAGCGCCGCCGATTCGCCTCAGACCGTGACCCTGACCGGCGCGCCCGTCAATCCAGCTTCGACAACCACCCTCACCGCATCGTCCAACAACCTGGTTGCCGGCTATGGCCTCACGCTGACAACGGTCGTCGTAGCGGCCTCCGGCACCGGCGCAACGCCAACCGGAACGATGACGATCACGGATGGAGGCTCGACCGTCACATCGGCGTCGCTCGACACAAGCGGCAGCGCAACATTCACCCTTTCGCCCACGGCCGGTTTCCACGAGTACCAGGCGGTCTACAGCGGCGACCCAAATTATTCGGGCAGCCAATCTTCCGCGCAGGATGTGACAGTCACCACGCCCGCAGCCAACGTCGCTCTGACAGCGACTCCGCCGACCGTCACCGCGGGCGGCACAATCAACGCTTCAGTGGTCGTAACCGGCAACGGCCCCGTCGCGCCCACAGGCAACATACAGTTCTCAGTGGCAGGCAAAGTGGTGGCGACAGTCCCGCTCAGCGGTGCCACGGCATCCGCGACCCTCACGCCCACGCAGGTCGGCAATAACGCGGTTCAGGCCACCTACACGGGCGACTCGAACTACGAATCTGCAACCTCGAATACCGTCGTCATCACCGCGCAAGGTGGTCTGCTACAGTTCACTCCGTCGCAGACCGAACTCTTTGCCGGCGTGCCTTCCGACGACAACCACGGCAGTTTCAGCGGCAACGGCGGCCCTTCAACCGCGGCCACTTTCCACAATCCATCCAACGTCGCGCAGGACAGCAAAGGCAACACCTACATCACCGAGCAATTCACCGGCCAGATCCGCCGCGTCGACGCCGTCACCGGCATCGTCACCGCCTACGCGGGCTATCCGCACCAGCAGAGCATCTACTACTGCAACAGTGGCGGCGACGGCGGACAAGCCCTGAACGCGTCCTTCTGCAACCCCGCGGGCATCGCCTTCGACGCCAACGACAACCTCTACATCGCCGACTACGGCAACGAAGTCGTCCACCGCGTCGACGCTGTCACTCACGTCATCACACTGGTCGCAGGAGTCATCGGCCACTGCGGTAGCAGCACAAATATTCCCGCAACGTCGGCCCCCGATCTCTGCCAGCCCGTCGCGCTCGCCGTCGATCCGGCAGGCAACGTCTACATCGCGGAGGTCGACAACGCCGCCGTGGTCAAACTCGACACATCCGGCAACCTCACCACCTTCGCCGGGCAGCCGGGATTCCCCGGTAACACGGCCAACAATGTGCAGGCGACTTCTACCCCCCTGCGCCAACCCACCGGTCTCGCGATCGACAACGCCGGCAACGTCTACATCGCCGACCAGCAAAGCAATCAGGTCTATAAAGTCGACACCACTGGCAAACTGACTTACTACGCCGGCAGCGGAGGCTTCAACAATGGCTACGGCGATGGCGGCCCGGCAACATCGGCCTCGTTGTCGGAGCCGCAGACCTTGGCGCTCGATCCCGCCGGTGACCTCTTCATCGCGGACGAGGGACACTACTCCGTACGCCGCGTCGAAGCGGGGACGGGAACCATATCCACCGTCGCCGGCATCACCGGCGCCGCGCAGGGAATCTACTATGCGGACCCCATGGGTGCGCCCTCGACCAACTTCACCCTCGCCTTTCCGTCCGGCATCGCGCTCGATAACACCGGCGCCCTGCTCATCGCCAACTACTATAGCCAGTCCGTCGTAAAGGCCGGGCCGCTTGGCAGCGTGCTGCTGGGCAATGCGGCGGCAGGCGCAGTTGGCGCCGCGGAAACGCTCACCATCAGCAACGCCGGAAACCTGCCCTTCACCTTCAACGCAACGCCGTACACAGTCACCGGCAACTTCACCGTCAGCGCCGCGCCAACCAGTCCCTGCAATTTCTCTGCGCCGCTCGCAGCAGGAGCATCCTGCAACATCTCCGTGCAATACGCTCCTCCCGCTGGCACGACGACGCCCAACCTGCAAGGCAGCATCGTGTTCTCGGACTCCGCCGTAGGCAGTCCGCAGACCGCGTATCTCCAGGTCAACGGGAACCCATCACCCACCACGACCGAACTTTATACCAGCGGCAGCCCGGCCAGTCCGGGAGTAGAGATCGACTTCGCCGCTGCCGTGTCCACGACCGGTGTACCGGCCGCGGGCACGGTTTCTTTCTTCGATGGATCGACCCTCGTATGCAGCGGAGCGCTAGGCTCTTCGGGTGTTGCGAGTTGCTCCACCACCACGCTCTCCTCAGGCGACCACAGCATCACGGCTGTCTACAGCGGCGACAAAAACTACTCCGGCAGCACTTCCGATCCGTCCATCGTCACGGTGACGGGCAACGCGCAAACCATCACCCTCGGCGCGCTGCCCATACCGGTTTACGGCGGCGGTACATTCAACGTAACGGCGACATCAAGCTCCGGCCTGCCCGTAACCTTCACCGTAATCTCCGGCCCCGCAACTGGCGCCGGCCCTTTCACCATCACCGGAGCAGGCATAGTGATGTTGCAGGCCAACCAACTCGGCGGCTCGGGCTTCGGACCTGCCCCTGCGGTGAACTTCTCGGTGACAGTGGCTCCCGCCGTGCTCACCGTGACAGCGGGCAACGCCGCACGCAACTTCGACCAGCCGAACCCAGCCTTCACCTACGGCATCGCCGGATACGTCAACGGCGATTCCCCGAGCGTCGTCACCGGCACACCCGCGCTGACGACACCAGCCATCGGCACCTCACCTCCGGGACCGTACGCCATCAATCCGGCGCAGGGAACATTGACCGCCCCGAACTACACCTTCACCTTCGTCGCCGGAACGCTGACCGTAAACGGCCCGGCGGGCCAGTCGATCTTCTTCAGCCGGATACCCAACCTGCCGGTCGGCACGACGATGACGCTTACCGCCCGAGCCACCTCCGGCCTCCCCGTCAGCTACTCGATTGCCAGCGGCCCAGCGACGGTCGTCGGCAACAAGCTGACAGCCACTGCCGCAGGCCCGGTTACCGTCACTGCAACACAGGCCGGCAACGCCAACTTCGCACCTGCGACCGCTGTACCGCAAATGTTTACAGCACACTGAGGCCGGCCATGAAAACAACAATCATCCAGCAGCAAACCAACAGGGGAATCGCCATGCAGCAGACAACAAAACGAGTAGCGGCAATCGTGACAGCAGCAGGCGCGGCCCTGATGATGCAGGGTTGCGGAGTCGGCACCGGCGGCCAGACGACAGGCGCTTCGCCCGTCATCCCGGCCGTACACTTCAGCGGCAACATCCACGGCGGCCAGCAGCCGGTCAACGGCGCGACCGTCCAGCTTTACGCCGTCAATACCACTACCGCGAAGGGCCTTTCCACCCCGCTCATCTCCGCCACCGTCCAAAGCGACGCCGCCGGCAGCTTCAACATCTCGAACCTCTACACCTGCCCCACCGGGGCCCAGGTCTACATCACCGCCACCGGCGGCGACTCCGGCGCGGGCGTCAACACCGGCCTCGTCCTGATGGCCGGCCTGGGCTCGTGCAGCAGCCTGAACTCCAGCACCTTCATCAGCATCAACGAACTCACAACAGTAGCCACGACCTACGCCCTCGCCCCGTTCATGGCGGACGCAACTCACGTCGGCTCGACCGCCGCGACCTCACAAGGTCTCGCCAACGCTTTCAACATCGAGCAGGAACTCGTCAGCGTAGCCGCCGGAACGGCCCCCGGCCCGCTCCTCCCGGCCACCGCCACCGCCCCGACCGCGAAACTCGTCACCCTCGCCGACGCGATGGCCGCCTGCGTCAACTCTCCTACTGGCTCGACGAGTTGCAGCAGCTTCTACACCGCCGCCACGCCTCCAGGCACTTCATCCACTCCCGCCGACACGGTCTCGGCGCTGCTCAACATCGTCCACTACCCGGCCAACAACGTCGCCAGCGTCTTCGGCCTCATCACCCCCGGTTCTCCATTCCAGACACCGCTCGCGCAAGCGCCCGCCGATTGGACGATGCCCCTCACCGTAACCGGCGGCGGCTTGAACGCCCCTTTCGGCCTCGCCGTCGACGCGACCGGCAACATCTGGGCCGCCGACGAGGGCGGCTT
>Ga0209483_1000746_pt1 | contig 26635 bp, 20 predicted proteins | sample NGEPerA_FD_184508 | JGI IMG/M metagenome (GOLD analysis project Ga0209483, IMG submission 184508) | Arctic peat soil microbial communities from the Barrow Environmental Observatory site, Barrow, Alaska, USA - NGEE PermafrostL2-A... | ecosystem: Environmental > Terrestrial > Soil > Wetlands >... | reverse complement strand
TGCAGTTGCCGCCCGCGCCGGAAATGCGCACGATGTCGCCGACGGTCAACTGCGCGGCGGGCGGCAACTGCACGGTGGTGAGGCCGGGATTGAGCAGCAGATAGCCGGCATCCACCATCGCGTTGGTGTAAGTGCCGCTCACCGGCAGCCAGCCGACGAGGCCGTTGCCAAAAAAACTGCCGACAAAATAATTGCCGCGATTGGTGAAGGTGTTGACGCCGTTGAAAAAATTGGTGCCGGTGAAAATGTTCGTGCCGGTGAACGTCTGGCTGCGGTTGAGCAGGGCGACGTTCGTCGTCAACCGCGCGTCGGCCACGGTGCCGCCGGTGAGTTGCGACGCGTTCAGGCTGGTGAGATTTGTGCCATTGCCGGAAAAAGTGCCGGCAAAGATGTTGGCGGCGTTGGAGAAATTGACGCCACCGGAATATGTTCCCGCCAGCAGCGTGGACGGAATTGTGCCGACGAGCTGCGTGCTTTGCAGGCCGCCGAGCAGGTTGCTTGCGCCGGTCGCAAAGATGGCGTAAGGCACCGGCAGAATCGGCTGGCGCGGGGTGAGCGCGGTGAAGTTGGTGACGCCGATGACGCGCACGGAAATGTCCAGCCAGTAATTCGCGCCGTTGTCCGTGCCGTTGAAAACGCCGGGGCCGAAATCCAGCGTGACCGTGAACAAACCGTTGGCCACCGGCACGGCGGCGTTGGTCAGCGGGACGCTGACGCGGTTGCCGTTCGTGACGGCGTCATAGACCGCAAAACGAAAATCGTAGCTGGTGCTGGCCGGCGAGCCGGAATCATTGAGCCGGCCCTGGTAAAAGATGGCGGTGCCCTGCGCCGAAAGGTTCAACGCCGCCGCCAAAAAGAAGAACGCCGCCAGCAGGCGGAACAGAATATTTCGTTGCACCCGCATACAATGGCGCTTCAGCCGGCGTTTTTCAAATGCGAAACAGCGGGAAAACGACGTGGCAAAACATGAATGCGCGGGACGGGCGCGGGAAATTATTGTTTGCCGTGGCGCGCGTTACAAATTAGTTTCGTGCGAACGCAGGCAAGGGAGCCGGCGTGAACGAAGCAAAATTTCCGCTAACTATGAAGAAACCGTTGACGGGCGCCGAACTGAACGAACTGATTGCCGGCCTCAACCAATTGTCGCGCAACCTTTGGTGGAGCTGGAACCAGGAGGCGCAGGATTTGTTTCAGCGGCTTTCGCCGCGCGGCTGGCAGAATCTCTGGCACAACGCCGTGGCCGTCCTCCGCGAAGTTTCCGAATACGAACTGCGCGTGCATCTGCAGGAGCCGGGCTTTGCCGACCGCGTCCGTGGCGTGCTCCGCGATTTTAACAATTATTTGCACGACCAAAACACCTGGTGCCATCAGAACGCGCCGAAGCTCCACAAAAATCCGGTGGCGTATTTCTCGGCGGAGTTCGGCTTTCACGAATCGCTGCCGATTTCCGCCGGCGGCCTCGGCATCCTCGCCGGCGACCACGCAAAATCCGCCAGCGACCTCGGCCTCGGTTTCGTCGGCGTCGGCCTGTTTTACCGCGAAGGTTATTTCCAGCAGGCGATTGATTCGAACAACTGGCAGACGGAATATTACAATCCCGTGGATCCGCACAACGTGCCGCTGGAACCGGTGTTTGACGCGGACGGCGACCGGCTGGTTTGCACCGTGGAAATCGGCTTGAACTCGGTGGACTTCCAGGTCTGGCGCGTGAACGTCGGCCGCGTGCCGGTATATCTGCTCGATACAAACCTGCCGGAAAACGAGCAGCTTTTCCGCGACCTCACGACGCGCGTTTATGGCGGCGACAGCACCACGCGCATCATGCAGGAAATTTTGCTGGGCATCGGCGGCGTGCGGCTGCTGCGCACGCTGGGCATCGAACCCTCGACCTTTCACATGAACGAAGGCCACGCGGCGTTTCTCACGCTGGAACTGATCCGCGAAAAAATGGCCGCCGGAAAAAATTTCGCCGAAGCGCAGGCGCTCACCAAGCCGGAATGCATTTTCACCACGCACACGCCGGTCGAGGCCGGCCACGACCGCTTCACGCCGGAGCTGATGAACTACGCGATGCAGCGGTTTCTCACGCAGTTGAAAGTGCCGTTCAAAGAATTGCTCGCGCTGGGCCGCGTCAAGCCGGAGGACGAACGCGAGCCGTTCTGCATGACCGTGCTGGCGCTGAAACTTTCCCGCGCCGCCAACGCTGTCAGCGCGCTGCATGGCCAAGTCAGCCGCCACATGTGGCAGGCGCTTTATCCCGGCAAAACCCAGGACGAGGTGCCCATCGGCCACATTACCAACGGCATTCACCTGCTCGGCTGGATGAAAGGTTCCGCCCGCCAGTTCTGGCGCCGGAAACTGACCGACAGCGCGAATGGCGAGGCAAAATTTTTTCACGAGCGTTTCGGCCAGGACTGGGCCTCGGCCGTCAACGATGCCGAGTTCTGGGAAAAGATGACCGACCCGGATTTTGTTTCCGACGAGGAACTGTGGGCGCTCCGTTACAAGCTGCGCCGCGAACTCATCGAATACGCGCGCCGCCGTTTGCTCGAACAAAGCCAGCGCGTGACGCAAGGCGACTATGTCCGCTTCGACCGGTTGCTGAATCCCGACGCGCTGACCATCGGTTTCGCGCGCCGTTTCGCCACCTACAAGCGCGCGCCGCTGATTTTCCAGCAGTTCGACAACATCGTGAAGCTCGTCAAGGACAAGCAGCGCCCGATCCAGTTTATTTACGCCGGCAAAGCCCATCCGCGCGACGATGCCGGCAAACGGTTCATCCAGCAGATCATTCATTTGAGCAAGCACAGCGAACTCGCCGGACATCTGGTGTTCATCGAAAACTACGACATCCATGTCGCGCGGCAGATGGTTTCCGGCTGCGACATCTGGTTGAACAACCCGCGCCGTCCGCTCGAAGCCTCCGGCACCAGCGGCATGAAGGCGAGCTGCCACGGCTGCATGGGCTTCAGCATTCTGGACGGCTGGTGGCGCGAAGGCTACGACGGCACGAACGGCTTCGCCATCGGCCCCGACTCGCACCCGGACAACGTCGAGGAACAGGACCGCGTGGACAGCGCGAACCTTTACCAGACCCTTACCGAACAGATCGTGCCGATGTTTTTCAACCGCGACGTGAACGGCATCCCGCGCGAATGGCTCAAGCGCGTCCGCCGCGCGATGGCCACGCTCGTGCCGAAATTCACCACCAACCGCATGGTGCGGGAATACACGACCAAATACTACGCCGGCCAGTGAAGCGGCCGCACGGTGTTTCCAAACGCCAGTCCACCGCAGCCAACGACGGGTGGTTTTGTTTTGATGCTCAATTCATCCGGCGCGCGCCTTCAAAATGTGTGACCGCGATTGACACCGGGATATTATTTTCAGAAATTCTCGCTTCCATTAAATCTTAAAACATGAGCAAAACCATTTCCACCGAATCGTTGTCCCACGAAAGCCGCATGTTCCCGCCGTCGCCGGAAGTCTTGCAACGCGCGCTCCTCAACGCCCAACAATTTGACGCGCTGTATCAGCGCTCCCTCCGCGCGCCGGAAAAATTCTGGCTGGAGCAGGCGGACACTTTAGCATGGTTCAAGCAGCCGACCGTCGCGGGCAGGCACACTTGGGATACCAACGCGCGGAAGATTGAGCATACTTGGTTCGCGGACGGACAACTGAACGTGACGGCGAACTGTCTCGACCGGCATCTCAAAACCGCGACGCGTGACAAGGTGGCCATACTCTGGCAGGGCGAACCGGAAGAAGACGTTAAAAAAATCACCTATGCGGAACTGCACGTCGAGGTCTGCAAATTTGCGAACGTCTTGAAATCCCTCGGCATCAAAAAAGGCGACCGCGTGGCGATCTATATGCCGATGATTCCCGAAGCCGCGATTGCGATGCTTGGTTGCGCGCGCATCGGCGCGATTCATTCGGTGGTGTTCGGCGGGTTCAGCGCGGATTCGCTTTCGGACCGCATCAATGATTCGCAATGCAAAATTTTAATCACGGCAAATGTTTCGTTGCGCGGCGGAAAAATCATTCCGCTCAAAGCCATCGCTGATGCCGCGCTGCAGAAAACTCCGAGCATCGAGAAAGTCATCGTCGTCAAACGGAATGACGAACCGTGCAATGTCACCGCCGGTCGCGATGTGTGGTATCACGATTTGATGGCGAAGGCGTCGGCGGATTGCCCGCCGGAGAAAATGAACGCGGAGGATTTTCTGTTCATCCTTTACACGTCCGGCTCGACGGGCAAACCAAAGGGCGTTGTTCACAGCACCGCCGGCTATCTGCTCTGGTGCGCGCTCACGCACAAATACGTTTTTGACATCCACGAGGGCGACGTTTATTTCTGCACGGCGGACATCGGCTGGGTCACCGGCCACAGTTACGTTGTGTATGGTCCGCTGTGCAACGGCGGAACGACGGTGATGTTCGAGGGCGTGCCGACCTATCCCGACGCCGGACGCTTCTGGAAAATTGTTGAGAAGTTCAAGGTCAATTCCTTTTACACCGCGCCCACGGCCATCCGCGCGCTCATCCGGCTCGGCGACGAATGGCCGGCGAAACATGACTTAAGCTCATTGCGCGTCCTTGGCACCGTCGGCGAACCCATCAATCCCGAAGCGTGGATGTGGTATCACAAACACATCGGCCGCGAGCGCTGCCCCATCGTGGATACTTGGTGGCAGACCGAGACCGGCGGACATTTGATCACTCCGCTGCCTGGCGTCAACACGTTGAAACCCGGCAGCGCGAGCCGCGCGTTCTTCGGCGTCGAACCGGTGGTTTTGCGCGACGACGGCACCGAGTGCAAGCCGAACGAAGGCGGCAAGCTCTGCATCAAGAAACCGTGGCCAGGCATCATGCGCACAACGTGGGGCGACCATCTTCGTTTCGTGAACACTTATTTCACGACGTTCAAGAATATGTATTTCTCCGGCGACGGCTGCCGTGTGGACGCTGACGGCGATTACTGGCTGCTCGGTCGCGTGGATGACGTGGTGAACGTTTCCGGCCACCGCATCGGCACGGCGGAAGTGGAGAGCGCGCTCGTGAGTCATTCCAAAGTCGCCGAAGCCGCCGTCGCGCCCATGCCGCACGAAATCAAGGGCCAGGCGCTCTACGCCTTTGTGACCTTGAAAGACGGCGTGGTCGAGAGCGAGGAATTGAAACAGGAACTCGCCGCGCACGTCCGCAAGGAAATCGGCGCGATTGCCGTGCCGGATAAAATCCAATTTGCGCCCGGCCTGCCCAAGACGCGCTCCGGCAAAATCATGCGCCGCATTCTGCGGAAGATCGCCGAGAACCAGACCGACCAGATCGGCGACATCACCACGCTCGCCGATCCCGGCGTGGTGGATGCGCTGGTTAAGAGGAAGCAATAATTGGTGGGGCGCGTCACTCCGTGCGCGCCCTACCGATGCGAATTGACGAAATCCGATCCGTCACCTAATCTGCGTCCATAAGCAATTCAGTTTTGTGGACTGGAAAGGTTCAAAAGATGAAATTCATTCTTAAATTCAGTTTGATTCCGCTGCTTCTGCACACTCTAACCAGTCATGCTACGCTGACTGTGACCAATATTGCTGCGGGAGGTGCCTATAGCCTGTTTCTCAAATCCGACGGAAGCCTGTGGGTCGTGGGTGCCAACAATTCTGGTCAGCTTGGCGATGGCTCAACCAATCCTGGAACCTACAAAACCAACAAACCAGAAAACATTGTTGCCAGCGGGGTCATGGCGACTGCGGCTGGCATTTCTCACAGTCTGTTTCTCAAGTCCGACGGCAGCTTGTGGGCGATGGGTGACAATTCCAGCGGCCAACTAGGTGCCGGCCCCATCAATAAAACCAACCGCCCCCAACAAATTGTTTTCAGCGGGGTCACGACCATCACGGCAGGACAAGATCATAGTCTGTTTCTTAAGTCAGACAGTAGCTTGTGGGGAATGGGTGAAAATAACTTTGGCCAACTTGGCGACGGCACCTTTAGATACAGCACCAACCGGCCCGAACAAATTGTTACCGGTGCCGTGATGGCCATCGCGGCAGGCGGTGCTCACAGCCTGTTTCTCAAATCCGATGGTAGCCTGTGGGCGATGGGCTACAATGCTTATGGCCAACTGGGCGATGGCACTACCAACAACGTCAATCAGCCCGAACAAATCGTTGCCAGCGGAGTGACGGCTATCGCTGCGGGGCAGCTTCACAGCCTGTTTCTCAAATCCGATGGCAGCCTGTGGGCAATGGGCTACAATGCTTATGGCCAACTGGGCGACGGCACTACCAACAACGTCAATCAGCCCGAACAAATCGTTGCCAGCGGAGTCACCACCATTGCTGGCGGAGGACTTCACAGTCTGTTTCTCGAATCGGATGGCAGCCTGTGGGCGATGGGTTACAATGCCTGGGGTCAGCTAGGCAGCGGCACCTACTACAATACCAACAAACCCGAACAAGTCGTTGCCAGCGGAGTCACGACCATCGCTGCGGCAGTGTCTCATACTCTGTTTCTCAAATCCGACGGTAGCCTGTGGGCGACGGGCTACAATTATTATGGCGAGCTAGGCGATGGTTTTATTGACAATGGTTCTCCTTTCGGAACTTCAACGCCGGAGCAGATTATTCCGTCGCCGTCACAGGCATTGCTCGATAGCCGTGCTTCTAAAACCAATCTGCAATTTACCGCCACCTGTGGCTTCGGCGGGACGTTTTATTTGCTGGCGGGCACGAATCTCACCCAGCCCTTGAGCCAGTGGACACCCGTCGCCACCAACATCATCAATAACCGCACCAACAACCTTTTCTCCGCCACGCTCACGAACGCGGTCAATTCCAGCAACGCACAACAGTTTTACATCATCCGCTCCCAATGAAAATAGCCCAGAGCTTTAGCTCTGGGTTGTGGCGCGTTCGACGATTTGGAGTCCCGTCAGGGACGGCAGAACCTCGCACAGCCGCTTTCGTCCCGGTCGGGACTTTGACAATTCGTTGAACGCTTTACCCAGCCATGAATGGCTGGGCTATTGTCGAGGAATCCGGTTTGAAAATGATCCGGCGCCGGGAGTTTTGAATTGCTTGCGCGCAAAATTGGATTCGCTAGACTTTGCGCCGATGAAATTTGCCTTGGCCATCCTGGTGTTCCTGCTGTTCGCCTTCTTTATCAGTTGGGGCGTCATTGAAATGCTCCAGGGCCGGCCGTGGCTGCTGCTCGCCGCCATGGGCGTGTTCCTCGGCACCTTCATCAAGTTCGGCTGCCAGTCGCACTGATCAAGGTGTCCAGCGACCGGTGACACGTTGACGAAACGGAGCCGTCTTGTCACTTGTCACTTGTCACTCGTCACCCTTAACCTGTCGGCATGGCCTGGTTCACCGACCGACATTACTTCCTGCTCGCCGTCACATGCTACGGCTTGAGCACGCTCTATTCGGTTTTTCTCTGGCGCAAAGGTTTCCGCCGCGACGACTGGATCAACTACGCGCTGCTCGCCGCCGGCGTCGTGCTGCACACCGTCGCCATGCTCAAGCGCGGGCTGACGCTGCACAGTTGCCCCGTCAACAATCTCTACGAGGCCACCACCTTCCTGCTCTGGGCGCTCGGCCTCGCGTGCCTAGTCTATTCGCTGCTGCCGCGCTTCAAATTTCTCTGCGCCTTCACCGCGCCAGTGCTGTTCACCGTCGGCGTATTTGCGCTGATGCCGTCGCTGGACCCGCCGCACGGGCCGAAGCCGGAATTTTCCGGCGCGCTCCGCAGCCTGCACGCGGCCACGAGCCTGCAAGCCTACGGCGCCTTCGGCCTCGCGGCGGTCGCGGCGGCAATGTTTCTCATGCAGCACCACGACCTGAAATTTCACAAGCTTCGCGCCATGCTGTCATTGATGCCGTCCATCCAGCGGCTCGAACTTATCACGCTGCGGCTGACCCTGGCCGGCTTTGTCCTGCTGACCATCGGCCTCGCCGCTGGACAACAACTCCCGCGTCCCGAGGGCAAACCCTATCTCTCCGATCCCAAGGTCATTTGGTCCGCGCTGCTCTGGCTGGTTTATCTTGAACTGCTCGCAGCCCGGATGTTTTTTGGCCGCTCCACGCGGCGGTTCACGCTTGGCGTCACCTTCGCCTTCGTATTTTTGCTGCTGACGTTCGGCATCACCAACTTCTATTCGGGCCTGCATCATCCATGAACCGAAAGTGGCGCGTGACAAGTGACGAGTGGCGAGCGTGGCGATTTTGCACCGCGTTGAGCCGGCGCTGGCGTTGCGCGCCTGCCTTTCAACCTTCAACCTTCAACCTTCAACCTTGATTTCCGTCGTCGTCATCGGTTTGAGCCATCGCACGTCGCCCGTGGAGCTGCGCGAACGCTTCGCCTTTGCCGACGAAAAAATCCCCGGCGCGCTCAAGGCGTTGCGCGATTCCGGCATCGCCACCGAGGCCGCGATTCTCTCGACCTGCAACCGCGTGGAAATTTACGCCGCAACTTCGCTTCCGCCCGCGGCCGCGTTTGCGGAATTGAAAAAATTTCTCATCGCGCACCACGCCTTCGATGGCGCGCTGGATGATGAACTTTACGTCTTCGACGAACCGCAGAGCTTGCATCACCTCTTCAAAGTCGCCAGCGGACTCGACTCGATGGTCATCGGCGAGACGGAAATTTTCGGGCAGCTCAAGCAGGCTTACGAACTCGCCTTCTCGCATCAGCACACTGGCGCGCGGCTGAACAAGGCGTTCCAGCGCGCGTTCAACGTCGCCAAGCACATCCGCACCGCGACGAACATCCAGCGCGGCAGCGTGTCCGTGATGTCGGCGGCGGTGGAACTCGCGGAGAAAATTTTCAGTTCGCTCGCCGAACACGAAGTCCTCGTCATCGGCGCCGGCGAGACGAGCGAGAAAACCGCCCGCGCCTTGCGCTCGCGCGGCGTCAAAAAAATCACCGTCACCAACCGTTCGCCCGAACGCGCCGCCGCGCTCGCGGCGGAACTCGGCGGACGCGCCGTGCCGTTCGCGCAATGGCTGGACGAGTTTGAGCAGATAGACATCGCCATCAGCAGCACCGCCGCGCCGCATCACATTCTTGACCGCGCGACGCTGGAGCCGCTGATGAAGCGGCGCAAGAACCGGCCGCTGCTGCTCATTGACATCGCCGTGCCGCGCGACATTGACCCCGCCGTCAACGCGCTCGACAACGTCTATCTTTACAACGTGGACGACCTGCAAAGCATCGCCGACGATTATTTGAGCCTGCGCCGGGAAGAAGCCGCCCGCTGCGAAAAAATAATCGCCGAGAAAGTCGCGGCGTTGTTGCAAGCGAATAAGGTTGCCGCTCCGGATGAAGCGTGATTTTTTGGAGGACGCCGGCGCTTGGGCAGAGGACATCCATCGTGGCCGAATTTGATTTGAAATCATCCGTCGCCGGCCGCTATTCTCCGCGTATGCCGGACGATTTCAAACCTGCTTTTCCACGGCGGCCAAGCCGCCGCTCGTTTCTCAAAACCCTGGGCGCGGCGGCGATGGCGGCACCGTTCGTCACGCACCGTCTTTTCGCCCGGCCGCCCAGCCGGCGGCTGCGCCACGCCAGCTTCGGCGCGGGCGGGATGGCCTGGTCCGATCTCACGCAGATCGCCAACTGTGAGAATGTGGAGATTGTCGCGATCTGCGACGTGGACTTGAACCGCACGGCTGACGCGTGGAAACAATTTCCGAACGCGCGGATTTATCAGGATTGGCGTGAATTGCTCGACAAGGAGTCAAAGAACATTGATTCGGTGAACGTCTCCACGCCTGATCACATGCACGCGCCGATTGCCGTGAGCGCGATGCAGCTCGGCAAACACGTCTATGGCCAGAAGCCGCTGGCCCACGAAATTTTTGAAGTGCGGCGAATGACCGAGATGGCGCACAAAAAACGGCTCGTCACACAAATGGGCATCCAGATTCACGCCTCGGTATATTATCGAATGGCGGTGCGCCTTGTGCAGGATGGCGTCATTGGCCAGATCAGGGAAGTCCATTCCTGGTGCGACAAGTCGTGGGGCGACTTGTCCGCAAGGCCGGATCAGACCGATGCGGTGCCGGCGGGTTTTGATTGGAACCTCTGGCTCGGCGTCTGCGCGGACCGTCCGTTTATCGGCGACAGCTATTATCATCCCGGCAACTGGCGCAAGCGGCTGGACTTCGGCACCGGCACTTTGGGCGACATGGGCTGCCACATTTTTGACCCCGTGTTTGAAGCGATTGGCCTGACCGCGCCAGTTTCCGTCCGCTCGGAAGGACCGGCTCCGAACCAATGGAACTGGGCGCTCAACGGCAAGATTGATTACGGCTTTGCCGGCACAAAACGGACCGCCGCCAAAACTCTGCCCGTGACCTGGTATGACGGCACCGCCAAACCAGCCGCCGAAGTGATGGTCTTAATTGAAGGCGAAGAATTCCCCGCCGCCGGCTCCATCTTCATTGGCACGGAGGGCGTGATGTTGCTGCCGCATTACAGCCTGCCCAAAATGTTCCCGGCGGCAAAATATCGGGATTTCAAATATCCGCAGGTCAAGGGCGCCAAACACTGGGAACAATTCGTTGAAGCCTGCCGGGGCGATGGGAAAACCACGGCGGACTTTGCCTACGCCGGTCCGCTCACGGAAACCATTCTGCTGGGCGGCATCGCCTCGCGCTTCCCGCACACCACGCTGGACTGGAATGCCAGGAAGATGAAATTCAGCGTCCGCGAAGCCAGCGAATTGGTGCGACGAAACTACCGCGAAGGCTGGTCGGTCAAAGGCCTTTAAGAACTTGCCAATGTGCCCGTCGAACGGCACGACGTTAATGTTTGGGCCGGGATGAATGAGGTTCGCGGTTTGATGCCAGCCGCAAATCAGCTTCAAACAATTTGCGGCTGCGCCATTTCGGAGTCCACGCCCAAATCTTTGATCGCCTGGGCAACGACCTCGCGTTCGACAAGATTTTTTTCCGCCAGCGCGTAGAGTGTGCCGATGACGGTGGATTCCGCGTCCACGCCAAAAAATCTCCGCAATCGCGCCCGCGTGTCGCTGCGGCCAAAACCGTCCGTGCCGAGTGTGAAAAGTCCGCCCGGAACCCACGGCGCAATCTGGTCCGCCACCGTGCGAATGTTGTCGGAGACGGCGACGAACGCGCCGGTCTCCTTTTCCAGCAAGGTTTCGACGTAATTTTTCTGCGCGGATTGCGTGGGATGCAGCATGTTCCAACGCTGGGTGCGGATGGCGTCGGTGCGGAGCAGCTTGTAGCTTGTCGCGCTCCACACATCGGCGCTCACGCCATATTTTTCGACGAGAATCAATTGCGCTTTCAGCGCCGACTGCATGATCGAGCCGCTGCCGAAAATGTGCGCCTTGATTTTCCCGCCGTCGTAACCGGGCTTGAATTTATACAGGCCTTTCACAATGCCGTCCTCGACGCCGGCGGGCATCGGCGGCATCGGATGATTTTCATTGTAGAGCGCGAGGTAATAAAAAATGTCCTCGTGCTCCACGAACATCCGCCTCATGCCGTCGGCGATGATCACCGCCAGTTCAAAGCCGAAAGCCGGGTCATACGGCAGGCACGTCGGAATGGTGCTCGCGTGCAGCAGGCTGTGGCCGTCCTGATGTTGCAGTCCCTCGCCATTCAGCGAAGTGCGGCCGGAGGTTGCGCCGAGCAAAAAGCCCCTTGCGCGGATGTCGCCCGCCAACCAGAACAAATCGCCGACGCGCTGCGGACCGAACATCGAATAATAGGCGTAAAACGGAATCATCGGCACGCCGTGCGAGGCGTAGCTGGTGGCGGCGGCAAGGAACGACGACATCGCACCCGCCTCGCTGATGCCTTCTTCGAGAATCTGGCCGTCTTTCGCTTCGCGGTAATACATCAATGACTTGTTGTCCACCGGCTCATAAAGTTGACCCTTGGGCGAATAAATACCGTAGTCCTTGAATAGCGCGTCCACCCCGAACGTGCGCGCTTCGTCCGGAATGATCGGCACAACATTTTTTCCGACGCCCTTGTGCCGCAGCAAAACACTGACGAGCCGCACGAACGCTGAAGTGGTGGATATTTCCGTAATCGAACCTTTGAAAAATTCGGCGAAGTAATCCAGCTTCGGCACGTCGAGCGTGACCGGCTTGACGATGCGCTGCGGCACAAAACCGCCGAGCGCCTTGCGGCGTGCGAGCAAATACTTCGTCTCCACGCTGTCCGGCGCGGGACGGAAGAACGGCGTTTCCGCAATCACATCGTCGCTGATCGGAATGTCGAAACGGCAGCGGAACTCGCGCAGTTCCTTCTCGTTCATTTTTTTCTGCTGGTGCGAAATGTTTTTGCCCTCGCCCGCTTCGCCGAGGCCGTAGCCCTTGACCGTTTTCGCGAGCACGACCGTCGGCTGGCCCTTGTGTCCGGTCGCGGCTTTGTAGGCCGCATACATTTTGCGCACGTCGTGGCCGCCGCGCAGCAGCTTGGAAATCTGTTCGTCGCTCAAATGGTTCACGAGTTCGAGCAGTTCGGGATATTTGCCGAAGAAATGTTTGCGCGTGTAGCTGCCCGGCTCGACGACGTATTTCTGGTAGTCGCCGTCCACGCATTCCTCCATGCGCTTGAGCAGCAGGCCGGACTTGTCGCGCGCAATGATTTCATCCCATTCCGTGCCCCAAATCACCTTGATGACGTTCCAGCCGGCACCGCGAAAAACTCCTTCCAGTTCCTGGATGATTTTCCCGTTGCCGCGCACCGGGCCGTCGAGCCGCTGCAAATTGCAGTTGATGACCCAAAGCAAATTATCCAAATTTTCGCGCGCCGCCAAAGTGATTGCGCCGAGCGATTCCGGCTCGTCGCATTCGCCGTCGCCGAGAAATGTCCAGACTTTCGGTTCTTCTTTCCAATCCACCAGTTTGCGCGCCTGCAAATAACGGTTAAACCGCGCCTGATACAGCGACATGATCGGGCCGAGGCCCATCGAGACAGTCGGAAACTGCCAGAATTCGGGCATCAAATACGGATGCGGATACGACGACAATCCGCCACCCTCGGCGAGTTCCTGCCGAAAATTCTGCAAATGCTTTTCGTCGAGCCGGCCTTCGAGATAAGCCCGCGCATACATGCCCGGAGCGGCGTGGCCTTGAAAATAAACCTGGTCGCCGGGAAAATCCTCCGTGCGCCCGCGAAAGAAATGATTCTGCGCCACTTCATAAAGCGTCGCCGACGACGCGAACGACGCGATGTGCCCGCCGACGTTCGTGTTGGAATTCGCCTTCACCACCATCGCCATCGCGTTCCAACGCGTGATGCTTTTGATGCGCCGCTCAATTTGCCGGTCGCCGGGATATTCCGGCTGGCGCGACACGGGAATCGTGTTGACGTAAGGCGTCGTCAGGCCGGCGGAAGCCGGCGGCGCGGCACGCAGCTCCTGCGCCAGCTTTTCCAGCAGTTGCGCCGTGCGCTCATTGCCCTGGCTTTCGAGCGCCAGCTCAAAAACCGAGCGGAACGATTCCGACAGCTTGTCGCCATTGCCGCTGGCCGAAGCCGCGACGCGCGAACCGTAAATTTCTTTTTTGGACGCTTTCACCGGGTTAAACTCGTTTTGCAAACACAAAACAATTCTCGCACATTAAACCGAACTTGTCTCCACAACGCCAGTGAAATTACCGCCATCAAAATGAAGCGCCTCGACCTCACCTTCGCCTCGGCCGCCGAAAATCTTGCGGCGGACGAAGCATTGCTCGATGGCTGCGAGGCCGGGCAAGGCGACGAAACGCTGCGGTTCTGGGAGCCGCCTGAAACCTTTGTCGTCGTCGGTTACGCGAACAAGGTTGCGACTGAAGTGAACGTCGCCGTGTGCGCGGCCAAAGGCATCCCGATTTTCCGGCGCTGCTCCGGCGGCGGAACGGTCGTGCAGATGGCCGGCGGTTTGAATTACAGTTTGATTTTGCGCATCACCGAAAACGGCCCGGCGCGAAACATTGCTTCCGCCAATCAATTCATTATGGAGAACAATCGCGCCGCGATTGAATCGGTGACGGATGAATTCAAAATTCAAAATTCAAAATTCAAAATTTCCGTTCGCGGCCACACTGATCTTTGTCTTGGCGAACTGAAATTCGCCGGCAACTCACAGCGACGACGAAAAAACTTCCTGCTCTTTCACGGCACGTTGCTGCTCGACTGCAATTTGGATTTAATCAGCGAACTGCTGTTGATGCCGTCGCTCCAGCCGGACTATCGTGCCAGCCGGCCGCACGAAGATTTTGTGACCAACTTAAATTTGCCCGCTAAAAATGTGAAAGCCGCGCTCGCCAAAGGATGGGACGCGGACGAAGCATTGAAAAATCCGCCAGCGGAAGAAATCTCAAGGCTCGTCCGCGAGAAATACTCAAAGCGCGAGTGGAACTTCAAATTTCCGTAGCGGCGCGTCGGCAGACCGCCGTCGGCCAAAAAATGCGGCGCTCTGCCGAGACGCCGCTACAGCCGCTCCGCCAGCGCCGCCTGGCTCCTGGCAAAAATTTCCGCATGCAACGAATTGCCGTGCGCGTCAATCGTCACCACCGCCGGAAAATCCACCACGTCCAGTTCCCAGATGGCTTCGGGCGAGCCGAACTTTTCGAGGAAATAAACATTGCGCACTTTTTTGATGCATTCGGCCAGCACCTGCGCCGCGCCGCCAACCGCGTGCAGATACACGCAGCCATATTCCTTGCACGCGGCCTGCGTCTTCGCGCCCATGCCGCCTTTGCCGATGATGCCGCGCAAGCCGTGGTCGCGGATGATCTGCCATTGATACGGCTCTTCGCGGATGGAAGTCGTCGGCCCGGCGGCGGTGCATTTGTAAGTGCCATCGTCCTGCCTCATCATCACCGGGCCGCAATGGTAAAGAATCCCGTCGCGCAAGATCACGCCCGGCGGCAGCGCGCCGCCGTCGTAAAGATATTTGTGGACCGCGTCGCGCCCGGTGTGAATGACGCCGGAAATCAGCACCTCGTCGCCGACTTTCAGCGCCAGGATTTTTTCCTTGGTGAAGGGAAAACTCAACGTTGTCATGTTTTACATTTCAATCCAAAACCGTTCCAAAGTCCAGCGGTGGCGCGGATTATTTTCTGCAAATTAGCGGGTCGCCGGACTGACGGACTGATTATCCGCCGAGAGTTGCGGTGGTTTTCCAGAACATATTTCAGTCCAGCTTTCCCAGCAGGCGGAGCAGCCCGTCCAGAATCGTCAATGGATGCGGCTGACGCGAAAAGTTTTTTCAACGGCATTTTCGACGAAACTTGGCTTGTTCAACCGAGTCGTCTATTTTGCCTGCGTGCCGCCTGACATCAAATCGCTGACCCGCGAGGAACTGGAAGTCCAGTTCAAATCTTGGGGCGAGCCGGCGTATCGCGTCGCGCAACTGCTCGACTGGCTTTATGTCCGCCGCGCCGCGAACTGGGACGCAATGACGAACCTGCCGAAAACCCTGCGTGAAAAACTGCGCGCCCAGTTCTCGTTCTCGACGCTCGAACTGGCCCGCAAGCAAGGTGCGGAAGATACGACGCAGAAATTTCTCTGGAAGCTGGCGGACGGCGCGTTCATCGAAAGCGTTTTGATTCCCGCCAACCCGGCGCTTTACGGCGAGGCGAGCGACCGGCACACGCTCTGCATTTCCACGCAGGTCGGCTGCGCCTACGGCTGCAAATTCTGCGCAAGCGGACTCGATGGCTGGAAGCGCAATCTTGACGTGCATGAAATCGTGGAGCAGATTCTGGCGGTGGAACGGTGGCACGCGGCGGAGAGTTTGAAATGTTCAGTTTCAAGTGTTCAGCCGGAAAACACTGACGAACTTAAAACTGAAAACTTGAAACTGAAAACTCGTCTGGTGGACAACCTCGTCGTCATGGGCATGGGCGAGCCGCTGGCGAACTACGACAATTTAATCAAGGCGCTGAAAATCCTGAACGCGCCGTGGGGCGGCGGCATCGGCGCGCGGAAAATCACGATTTCCACCAGCGGCCTCGCGCCGCAGATCCGCCGGCTCGCGGTTGAGCCGATGCAGTTCCGGCTGGCCATTTCGCTGCACGGCGCGACGGACGCGGTGCGCAACCGCCTCATGCCGGTCAACAAAAAATATCCGCTCGCCGAACTCACCGCCGCGTGCGAAGATTATCAAAAGTTGAAGGGCCGGATGATCACGCTCGAATACATTTTGATTGCGGGCATCAACGATTCGCTGGGTCAAATCCGGCCGCTCGCCGCGCTGGCCAAAAATCTTTTTGCAAAAGTGAACTTGATCCCTTACAACCATGTGGAAGATTTGCCGTGGCAGCGCCCCAGCGACGAAGTTTGCGAAGGGTTTCTTGCGGCGCTGGAAAAACAAAATGTGACCGCCACGCTTCGCCGCGAGAAAGGCCACGACATTGACGCCGCGTGCGGGCAGTTGCGGTTGAAGACCGAACGCGAACTGGCGGGAGTCTGATTGTGAAAGGAAAATAAATGAAAATCAAACGCCGTGAGTTTTTCAAAAAATCCGCCATCGGCGCGAGCGGCATCCTGCTGGGCGCACAGTTCGTCGCGGCGGAAAATCCCGCCGCCAAATTCCATGATCCGTTTGCGCCAGTGCCGCTTGGCAAAACGGGCTTGAAATTTTCCCGCGTCTGCCTGGGCACCGGCACCCATGGCAGCAACCGTTCGTCCAACCAGACGCGCGCGGGCCGCGACGTTTTCCAAAAACTGGTGCGGGATGCCTACGACCGTGGAATCAGGACTTACGACATGGCGGACCTTTATGGCTCGCATCAGGGCGTGGCGGCGGCGCTCGCCGGCGTGCCGCGCGAAAATTATTCACTTATCTCGAAAATCTGGTGGAACCACGGTGGCATTCCCGAAGCGGAACGGCCCGCCGCCGATGTCGTGGTTGCCCGTTTCTTGAAGGAATTGAAAACCGATCACCTTGACCTGCTGCTGCTGCATTGCGTCACGGCGGCGGACTGGCCGGACCAACTCCATCCGCAGATGGACATTTTGAGCCGGCTCAAGTCAGAAGGGAAAATCCGCGCGCTTGGCGTTTCGTGCCATTCCATCGCGGCGCTCGAAGCGGCAGTGGCGGAACCCTGGGTGGAGTCTGTTCACACGCGCATCAATCCCTACGGCATGAGCATGGATGGATCGCCCGAACAAGTCGTGCCGGTTCTGAAAAAACTGCACGCCGCCGGCAAGGGCGTGGTCGGCATGAAAATCATTGGCGAAGGCCGCCTGCGCAACGATGATGCGCGCCGCGATGAATCGGTGAAATTTGTCCTCGGCCTCGGTTGTGTTCACATTCTCGATGTCGGCTTCGAGTCCGTGAACGAGATTGACGACTTCGCCGCGCGCGTCCGCAAGGTGCCGGCCTGATCCGATTTGACTACCGTTCCGGCAACCATCAGGCCCCGGGCAGGCTCACAATCTTGCCCTGAAAGCAAATATGAAAAATAAATTTGTGCTGACCGTCATCGCGACGGCGTTAATCATCGGCGGCGCAGCCAGCCTGGCGCATGCGGACGATAAACCGGCTGCTTTGTCGGCAGCGGAAATCATCAGGCAATCCCAGGCGAAATATGCCTCCTTGACGAGTTACAGTGACGAAGGCTCAACGGTGGCCACGCTCGGCACGACCACCGCCAGCAGTTTCACGTTCACCATCAATCTGGCGCGGACCAATCTTTACCAGATTGTGTGGCGGCAGGCGGGCGAATTTTTCCTGCCCCAAGGCGTCGTCTGGTCGGACGGCAGCGGCGACTTTCTGTGGATGGGCAAGACTTTCAAGCCGCAAAAATATACGGACAAGGAAATGGCCCTCGCCAGCGCCACCGGCATTTCCGGCGGAGCCGCCGCCAGCGTTCCCGGCACTTTTTTCAAATTGAAATGGGGCAACCAGTTCGCCGGTTCAACTGCGGAGTCCAAACGCAAGGCCGATGACAAGATCGGCGACACCGACTGCTATGTGCTGACCCATGGCGCGGGCGGCCGAACCAACACCTTGTGGATTGGCAAACAGGATTTCCTCATCCATCAGGTTGAAAATGACACGAGCAGTGCCGCCGTGAAAGCGATGCTCGAAGCCCAGGCCAAAACGAATCCACAAATCCGCGCCATGCTGGACGCCTCCGCTGCGCAGATGGGCCAGGAAATTAAATCCGTTGAGACCCACCAGAACATCCGCCTAAATCCGCCATTGGCCCAATCGGTTTTTGAATTCAAGGTTCCGGCGGCCCCCTGAACTTGGTGGGGCGAGTGTCCGCGCGAGCCGAATCATAAGCTGCCGGGGACGGCTCGCGGGGACGCTCGTCCCGCCGGAAAATCCATGTTTCATCCCGTTTCAACTGCGGCTAATATGGCTTCGTGATTGCTCTGCTTGATTACGGTTCCGGCAATTTGCGCAGCGCGCAAAAGGCATTGCTCAAGGCCGGCGCGGACGTGCGCATCGTGCAAAAGCCGGAAGAAATCGGCGATGCGCGGGCGATGGTTTTGCCCGGCGTCGGCGCGTTCGACGATTGCATCAACGCGCTGCGCAAACAGGAATTGCTTCAAGCCGCGCGCGATTTTATCCAGACCGGCAAACCGTTTCTCGGCATCTGCGTCGGCTATCAGGCGTTGTTTGAACGGAGCGAGGAATTCAATTCCTGCGCCGCCGGACTCGGAATTTTTCAAGGCAGCGTCGTCCGCTTCACGGAAAAGCCCGGTCTGAAAATCCCGCAGATCGGCTGGAACCAGCTCGACCTCGTGCAGACCGATTGTCCGCTCTATCGCGGCATCGCCAGCGGCAGCTACGTTTATTTCGTGCACAGCTTTTTTCCGCAGCCGGCGGACAAATCCATCATCGCGACGCGCACGGATTACGGCGGCACTTTTGCCTCGTCCGTCTGGCGCGACAATGTTTTTGCCACACAATTTCATCCGGAGAAAAGCCAGAAGGTCGGCCTGCAACTGCTAAAAAATTTCGTGGAGTTGTCCAAAATCTAGGGTTCTTTTCAAAGCTGCGGACGGCGCGTGAAATGCCAGGCTTTTCTGAATGACTCCAAGGTGCTTGAAGTGGTAACTTCCGCCAAAATCAAATCGTCTGGACAATCGGCTTTGCCTGATAGATTATGCAACGCACCAGCCACTAAAATATATGAACAAACTAAAATCCATCCTCACTATCGCCACCATCATCGCCAGCACTTTGCCGTTGATGGCCCAAAGACAGCGCGTCAGCCCGCATGAAACAATCGGTGCCGTCATTGACGGCAACCGGGTCACGGTTGTCTACGGCCGGCCTTACACCAAGGATCCTAAAACCGGCGAAGCCCGCAAAATCTGGGGCGGCCTCGTGCCTTACGGCAAGGTCTGGCGCACCGGCGCGGACGAAGCCACGCTGCTCATCACGCAGAAGCCGATCATTTTCGGCGACACAACGGTTCCGGCGGGTGCCTACACGCTGTTCACTTTGCCGCAGGAAGATGGCTCGGCCAAATTGATCATCAACAAGCAGGTCGGCCAATGGGGCATCGGGCCGGGTTCTTATGATGAAAAACAGGATCTCGCGCGGATTGATTTGAAAAAAGACGCGCTCGAAAAACCGGTGGATCAACTGACGATGGCCATTGCCAAAAATCCGGCCGGCGGCGGGGTCCTGAAAATGATGTGGGAAAACACGCAGCTTTCAGCGGCGTTCACCGTGGAAAAATAATTTACTCAAACCGGCATTATGAATTCAAAAATTCTCCGTTTTCTTTCCGCCTTGTCCTGCGGATTGATGTTTGCCACCAGCCTGCCGGCGCAGACGCCCACGGTTGATTTTCCGGCCGCCAGCCCGGCCTGCACAGTGAAACAGCGCATCGGGCTGACGGACATTGAGGTTGTCTATTCCCGGCCCGGCGTGAAAGATCGCACGGTTTTTGGCGGCATTGTTCCCTACGGCCAGGTCTGGCGCACGGGCGCGAACAACGCCACGAAGATCACCTTCAGCACGCCGGTAAAATTGAACGGCACGGACATTCCCGCCGGCACCTACGCGCTGTTCACCATTCCCGGCGCGGACGAATGGACGATCATCATCAACAAGGGCGCGGCGCAATGGGGCGCGTTTCAGTATGACGAAAAGGCCGATGTCACGCGGTTCAAGGTGACGCCGGTGCAACTCGCGGAGCAAATCGAAACCTTCATGATTGAATTTAACGACATCCGCGACGAGTCGGCGACGCTGGATCTGGTTTGGGACCACCTCGTCGTGCCGATCAAAATTGACATCGAACTGACCAGCAAGCTCGTTCCGCAGATTGCGGCGGCCATGGCGTCGCCGGGTAAAAAGTCGGACGGATTTTATTTTCAGGCCGCCACGTTCTATTACAACCATGATCAGGATTTGCACAAGGCGCTCGACTGGGTGAATGCCGGACTGGCGGACAAACCGGGAATTGCCTTTGAAATACTTCATCTCAAGGCGCAAATTCTCGCCAAGCAGGGCGACAAGGCAGGCGCCATCGCTGCTGCAAAAGAATCCAATGAACTCGCGGTCAAGGCCGAAGGCCCGGACAATTCTTTTGTGAAAATGAATCAGGATCTCATTTCCAGTTTGCAATAATGATTCCGCATCGGCCACGAAATTTGCTGGCGAGCTTGCTTTGCGGAATCGCCGTCTGCGGGTTCCCATTTGTCTCGCACGCGGAAACGAATTCACCTGCGGCCATCCTTCAGGAACTGAAAAGTTTCCGCGAAATGGGCAGCGTGCTTTACATCGCGGCGCATCCCGACGATGAAAACACGCTGCTGATCGCCTATCTTGCGCGCGGACGAGATTATCGCACCGCTTATCTTTCGCTCACGCGCGGCGACGGCGGCCAGAACGTGCTCGGCCCCGAATTCGGCGAAAAGCTTGGCGTGGCGCGCACTCAAGAATTGCTCGCCGCGCGTCGCTTGGATGGTGGCCGCCAATTTTTTTCGCGCGCGGTGGATTTTGGATTTTCCAAGGACTATCGCGAGACGCTTCGAATTTGGGACCAGCAGGAAGTGTTGTCCGACATTGTTCGCGTCATCCGCGAATTCCGGCCCGACGTGGTCATCAACCGTTTTTCCACCGTGCCCGGCGGCACGCACGGACACCATACCGCCTCGGCGGTTCTCGGACTGCAAGCGTTCAAGCTCGCCGGCGATCCCAAGGCGTTTCCTGAACAAAAATTGCCGCCATGGCAGCCTAAACGCATTTTCGTGAACGGTCGCGGCGGAAACGGCCCAGGTGAAATCCATCTGGAAATCAGCGGCAATGATCCGGTGCTGGGAATTTCTTTCAACGAACTCGCCGGACGCAGCCGCGCCATGCACAAGACACAGGGCTTCGATAATTTTCGCGGTTTCGGCGGCGGCGGCGGACCACGAACCGAGACGTTTCAACTGCTCGCCGGCGAACCGGCGACGAACGACATCATGGACGGCATTGACACGACATGGAGCCGCGTGCCGGGCGGCGCGGAGATTGGAAAAATGGCTGGTGAAATCATCGCCCAATTCAGCCCTCAGGATGTCGCCGCGAGCGTGCCGGCGCTGCTGAAATTGAAAAGCCAACTGGCCGCGCTGCCGGCAAATGACTCCGTCGTCGCGGAAAAACGCGCGCAGTTGGATCGCATTTTGCAGAACTGTCTCGGCCTCGAAATCGAAACGACGATTGCCAATTCCGAGATTGTTCCCGGCGAAAAAATGGAATTTCAGATTTCGGCAGTTGTTCATTCCGGCGTTCCAGTCCGCTGGATTGGAACCCGGCATCCGGCTATCAAGGAAGAATTTTCTTCCGCGTCCGCAACCAATTTGGTTTCCAACCAGCCGTTCAGCCGCGATGAAACGGTTCAATTGCCCGATGGCACGCTGTTCACGCAACCTTACTGGCTGCGCGAAGAAGGCACGCCCGGAATGTTTCGCGTGGACGACGCTTCGCTGATTGGCCGACCGGAAAATCCGCCGGCGTTTCCACTCGAACAAGTTTTCGAAGTCGGCGGCCAGACGCTCGTGATTCCCGACGAGCCGGTGCAAATCCTCACCAATGCCGCGAACGCCGAAATCCGCCGCAAGCTGGACGTGATTCCGCCCGTCTCGCTCAAATTCGCCTCGGACGTGGCGCTGTTTTCGCCTGGCACCGCGCATCCAATCGCCGTGGAAATTGTCGCGGCGCGCGCCGGTTCCGCCGGCACTTTGCAACTGGAAGCGCCCGCCGGCTGGAAAGTTTCACCGGCGAAACAGGCGTTCAGTCTAGCGGCAGTTGCGAAGCGGGGAAAATTCATTTTCGACATCACTGCGCCGGCGGAAATTACGACGGCAAAAATTATTGCCAGCGCGGACATCGGCGGCGTGCGTTATCGCAACCAGCGCGAGGTGATTGCCTATCCGCACATTCCCCGGCAATTGCTCCAGCCGCTCGCCAGCTTGAAAGCCGTCAGCCTCGATCTCGCGATTCGCGGAAAAAAAGTCGGCTACCTGCCCGGCGCGGGCGACACCGTGGCCGATGCCATCAAACAGATGGGCTACGAAGTCACAATACTCGATGGCGCAGACCTGACGACGAACGGGTTGAAAAATTTCGACGCAGTGGTCATTGGCGTGCGTGCATTCAATGTCCGCACCGACCTCGTTTCCCACCTGCCCGCGCTGTTCGCCTTTGTCGCTTCCGGCGGCAATCTCATCGAGCAATACAACCGGCCCGGCAACGATTTGAAAACCGATCAGCTTGCGCCTTACAGCCTGCATCTGTCAGGCGATCGCGTGACCGACGAAACGGCGACGATGACTTTTCTCGCGCCCGAAAATCCGGTGCTGAACACGCCGAACAAAATCACGCAAGCGGATTTCGACGGCTGGATTCAGGAGCGCGGAATTTATTTTCCAAACCAATGGGACGAACATTTCACGCCGATTTTCGCGTGCAACGATCCCGGCGAGTCGCCGCTCAAGGGCGGGCTGCTCGTCGCGCAATACGGCAAAGGCAATTTCGTCTATACCGGCCTCGATTTTTTCCGGGAGCTTCCCGCCGGCGTGCCGGGCGCCTACCGCCTGTTTGCCAATCTGATTTCCCTCGGCCAATGAAACCATGTTTAGCAGTGGCACAGGCGTCTCGCCTGTGGGTTTTAGATTCCACGGTCCAGAAATTCACCGGCGAGACGCCGGCGCCACTTATCGGTCCGGAACTTCCACGGCGATTAATATGAAATCATCTGAAAGTGAAACGCAGGAAACTGGGCTGCCATTTTTCCGTTCGTGGAAGAGCGTTTATCTTTTCGTCCTGGGCAGTTTTGTTTTCTGGGTCGCGCTGCTCGTCGCGCTGACAAAAATGTTTTCATGAGCGCGCTCGACTTTGTCGTCCTCATCGGCTCCATGCTTGGCATTGCCGCCTACGGCATCTGGCGCACGCGTGGACGGCACAGCCTGAACGCCTACTTGAAGGGCGACGGCCAGACGCCTTGGTTTGCCATCGGCCTTTCGGTCATGGCCACGCAGGCCAGCGCCATCACCTTTCTTTCGACGCCCGGCCAGGGCTATCTCGGCGGACTGGGCTTTGTGCAAATTTATTTTGGCATGCCGGTTGCGCTGATCATCATCGCGGCTTTTTTTCTGCCAATGTTCCGCCGGCTCAATGTTTTCACCGCCTACGAATTTCTGGGCCGGCGTTTCGACGGCAAGACAAGGCTGCTGGGCGCGGCGCTGTTTCTCGTGCAACGCGGTCTCGGCGCGGGCCTGACGATTTACGCGCCCGCGATTGTGCTCACCACGGTCTTTGGCTGGCCGCTGGATTTGACGATTATTTGCAGCGGTCTGCTGGTCATCATTTACACCGTGGCCGGTGGCAGCGATGCCGTGACGGTCACGCAAAAATATCAGATCGGCATCATCTTTGCCGGCATGATGGCCGCGTTTTGCCTGCTCGTGGCGAAACTCCCCGCCGGACTCACCTTCACCGACACCTTGGCGCTGGCGGGCGGATTTCAAAAACTCAACGCCGTGAACTTTTCCACTGACGTTCACGAGCGTTACACGTTTTGGTCCGGCCTGCTCGGCGGAACATTTCTGATGCTGTCGTATTTCGGCACTGATCAATCGCAAGTCCAGCGCTACCTTTCTGGTGCGTCGTTGCGCGAAGGCCGGCTCGGCCTCATGTTCAACGCGGTCTGTAAAATCCCGATGCAATTTTCCATTTTGCTGCTCGGCGTCCTGATTTTTGTCTTCTACCAATTTGAACCGCCGCCGCTTTTTTTCAATGCGGCCTCCCGGCAATATCTGGCCGTTCATAATGCCGACCCAAAACTGCGTGCCTACGAAACCGATTTTAATTCAGCCCACGCCCGGACGCGCGAGCGGCTTGAAAGCTGGTTGCAGGCGCGTCACAGCGGAAATCAGCCTGCTGCGACGGCTGCCTTTGCCGCCGCTTCAACCGCGCGGCAACAAGGTGAAACAATTCGCGCCGAAGCAGATAAAGAATTGTCCGCAAAAAATCCGGGTGCAACGGCGAACGACGCCGATTATGTTTTCATCACTTTCATTTTGCAACAACTGCCGCACGGCGTCATCGGCCTGCTCGTGGCGGCGTTCTTCGCGGCGGCGCTGTCGTCGAAGTCCGCCGAACTCAACGCGCTCGGTTCCAGCACCACCATTGACTTTTATCGCCACCTCATCCGGCGCGACGCGACCGATGCCAACTGCGTCATCGCCTCAAAAGTTTTCACCGCGTTTTGGGGGCTGGTCGCGATTGGCTTCGCGCTTTACGCGCATCTGGTGGAAAACCTGATCCAGGCCGTGAACATTCTCGGCTCCATTTTTTACGGCGTAATGCTGGGCCTGTTTGTGGTGGCGTTTTTCGTCCGGCGCGTCGGCGGCACGGCGGTTTTCTGGGCCGCGCTGGCCGCGCAAACCCTCGTGTTCGTGCTTTATTACAAGCTCACCATTTCCTATCTCTGGTATCCGCTTATCGGCTGCGCGGCATGCGTGGGGTTGAGCTTCGTGCTGCAAATGATTTTGAGCGGTGGCGGCGAAACAAATAAAATGCGCGTGACATGACCGCTCCCATTATTTGCTTCGGCCAGCAACCGTGCGGGTTTTTCCCGAAGCGGTTTTTATTTGCCAAAATCCAGACGGCGCGGCGGCTGCAAAAGGAAATCGGCGGCGAAATCGTTTTCTTCTGTCACGACAGTGACCACGACCCGCGCGAAACGAAAACCATCCTGCGTCACCGCAAAACCAACGAGCCGGCGCACCTCAACTTCGCCTTTTCAAATAAAATCCAGCGCAAATTCTCGCCGCTTAATCTCAAGAAAATTCCCGCCGGCTGGCAGGACCGGACCGCGCTTCAACTGCCCAATTATGTCGGCCATCCGTTGATCGAAGTTTTCCAAAAAGCTTCCGCCACCAGCGTCGCGGACTTTTGTCTTGAGATGTATCGCCGCATGGGTTTGCTCGATGGCATCCGCGTGGCGCGTTCGAGCGACCCGGATTTTCGCCGGGCGGCCTGCGACATTTCAGAATTCTTTGTGGATGTTCCACACGCCGGCGAAATTGTCCGCGCCCGGTTTGTTGACGGAGCTTTGAAACTTCACGAAGGCGGCGATTCTTTCGTGACGCTGCCGCTGACCGAATTCACCAAAGAACAAATCAGTCCGGCGCGGGACACGCGGCTGCGCTGGATGCAGTCGGTGTTGCATTGCACGCATTACGTTGCCGGCGCGGGCGAGAAAGATTATCTTCGCCCGGAAGAAGCCTCTGAAATCATGTTTGTCAACCGCGACACCATTGACCGATCCGATGAAGCCTACACCGAACTGCCCTGAACTCGCGCCGTTGCTGGCGTTTGGCGCGCATCCCGACGACATCGAATTCGGCTGCGGCGCTATCATTGCTCGCGAAACCAAGGCCGGGCGCAAAGCCCATTTTGTCGTCTGCTCGCGCGGCGAAGCTGGAACTTATGGCACGCCAAAACTGCGCACCGCCGAGGCGAAAAAATCCGCCGCGCTGCTCGGTGCCACGATTGAATTTCTCGAACTCGACGGTGATGCGCATCTGGAAGTTCGCGCCGCGCACGCCATTAAATTGGCGGAAATTTTGCGGCGCGTTCGCCCAAGTATCGTGTTCGCGCCGAGTCTGGTTGAAAACCAGCATCCCGATCATGCGTGTCTGGGAAAACTGGTGCGCGATGCGGCCCGGCTGGCGCGCTTCGGCGGCTTGAAGGAACTGCGCCGCCAAAACCCGCACACCATTGCACAGTTATTTTTTTACGCGGTGACTCCAGATGCGGAGCCGTGCGACATCACGCCGGTGCTGATGGATGTTTCCGCACCGGAAATCATTTCCGTCTGGACGGCGGCGATGAATGCGCACGCATCGCAGACCTCCGCCCGCAACTACGTCGAGTTTCAACTCACCCGCGCCCGGCTGCTCGGCCTGGGCGCAGGAATTGGGCACGCCATCGCGCTTTTTCCAAACGAGCCGCTCGTGTTGGAATCGCTCGCGCATGTGGGCCGGAGCGCGCGACGTTTTTGATATGGGTTCAGACCGTCCATTGAAGATTGGCATCACTTGTTATCCTTCCGTTGGCGGCAGCGGCATTCTTGCGTCGGCGCTGGGCGAAGAACTGGCGCGGCGCGGACACGAAGTTCATTTCATCAGTTACGAAC
>Ga0209483_1000745_pt1 | contig 26644 bp, 36 predicted proteins | sample NGEPerA_FD_184508 | JGI IMG/M metagenome (GOLD analysis project Ga0209483, IMG submission 184508) | Arctic peat soil microbial communities from the Barrow Environmental Observatory site, Barrow, Alaska, USA - NGEE PermafrostL2-A... | ecosystem: Environmental > Terrestrial > Soil > Wetlands >... | reverse complement strand
TTTTTATATTTCTTTATCAAAATTGTTCCGTTCGAAGGAACCGAGCATGCTGCCGCCACCACCAACAGAACCGCTGGTGCACTTAGTGAAAGGAGGTACCACCCAGAAATGAACAAGACAGCGCCATAGCTTTCAGGCTGTGACGCCACTTTTAAGATTTATTTGGTTCAGTGGTGCACGAATAGAGCCAATAAAATGATGACGGGGATTGGCACGCCAAGTAACCACAATAGAATTCCACGACCCATGATTATCTCCCTTTTACGTTGCAAGCCAATTTCAGCTCCCATGCAAAAACGTTTTGCATTGAGTAAGGCCCGAAAACAGGAAGGGAACTCGACTGCCGTTTCGTTGGCTGGTATCGGAAATCAGAAAAACGATGCCATCTTCCGTACTGTTGCGTCCGATTGTCATTCGGGTCTCACTGCTTAAACTCGCTGGTGAGATGTCAGTTCCAATCAACCTTAATTTTATTGTAGCTTTAAAGTTGCCAAGTGCTTCTTATCAAGGCACGTTCGCTGAAGTGTAGCTGTTTCCTGTCCGTTGTCAGATAAACATCGGCTTTTTGCAGCCTGAGTGAATCGAGGCTCTGGCGTATCACGGTTTTGCTTTCGCGGTCCTTCGGTTCATTTTGGCGGCATTGCCAGTGGACTGCCCCAGACTGACGCGCAGTTTCCCCCTGCTAACGGCAAGAACAAGAATGTAGTGCCACCCGCTGATTAAGCCGGAAAAGGCGTAATCGCATGCGATCCAAAAGTTGGAACCTGCCCGCCGGTTAAGTGATGGCAAATGTTTAATGCCCAAGACGCCGCCTGGTAGGCGGCGTCTTTTTAGTTGGATGAAATGGGCTGCTATGGTCTGAAGGAATCGCCCCAGCGAGAAAGATCAGCCAAACGGTCGCAATGAGATAGCCTCCCAAAACATCCGAACCATAGTGTACACCGAGAAAAATTCGTGAGGCTCCGATCAAGGTAAACATCAACACTGCCGCACTCCAAATGGTTTTGGTCTGATTGCCGTGAGTGTGGCGGTTCATGACAATGGCAATCGAAATGTAGAATGTGAGACTGTATAGCGCGTGCCCACTTGGAAAACTGAAAGACGCTGGCATGGTGTGCGCATAGACTTCATCGGGCCTAGGTCGACGCACGATCCCTTTTACAATCGTATCAAGCCCAACAGCGCCACCCATCGCAAAAGCAATTTGTCGCACAGCCTGCCAACTCCGTCGTATTGCAAATATGCCCATGGTGAGAAAGGTAAGGCCGCTGAGGACGCCGACTGATCCCATAAATGACGCGCCTTCCCAGATCGTTACACTTGTTGGCGTGTTAAAGCTGAGGGCCCAATTGCGCAGTACCATATCAATGCTGTTCGTCTCGCCATTCCAAACCAAGACCAGAAGAATGGCAAAAGATCCCGCCATTATTGCCATTGCGACAAAGCGTTGATTTCGACCCAACGTCATTATGCTTCACTCTGCGGCACTGGAACTAAAACGTTAAGCGCCCTTGACAGTATACGGTAATTTAACGGAGGTTTGAGATGCAAAATCTCCCCATCAGCTGCCACCGTCAATAGTCTTTTTTTACTACTCACTTTGAGTGACGTCGCTTCAAATATTAAAGTATCCGTGGGTTTTTCGCGCTGAAACACGAGGGCAACTAATCCCAATATAAAACCCATGCGCGTCTGAGAGATCGGCAGGTTGATCCACAATCGGCCCCGATCAATCGCGGTTCGTGTTCCCAATTTTGTAACTGCTGTTTCGTAAGCATTGTTGCCGACAAACAGTAGAGCGGTTTTGCGTTTGATGAATGGGCCATCTGATGGCTGAACTTCCAGATCAAATCGTCGGAACTTGCCCAAAATTCTCAATGACGACAACAACGCGGCCCACCATTTGCTGTAACCCGCAGTTTGCAAGCTTTCGCGCAATTTTACGATTGCAGGATAAAGACCCACACTCGAATTGTTCAGAAAATGACAATCATTCACCACTCCAACGTCTATGGCCTTACTGTGACCCGCACAAATAATGTCTATAGCCCGAGAAACGTCGATTGGAATGTCGAGATCGCGGGCGAAATGATTAAGCGTACCCAGGGGTAAAACGCCCAGACGTATTGATGGATGACCCACTAAAGCCGTCGCGACGGCGCTGATGGTTCCATCTCCACCACCTGCAACAATTATGTCATAGTTTTGCTTAACCGCATGTTTCGCAAGATCGGTGATCGAGTCGCCATCCCGCATTTTCAAAATGTCTACACGGACGCCATGCTTTGAAAATAAGTCGACGATAGCGTCGTGCCCAACAAGATCGGCGCCGCCGGCCTTTTCGTTCAGGATACAACAGATCTTCAAATTGCTCTATTTTCCATGAGATTGACCTGCGCGGAAAATCAACCGCGCAGGCTCTATGTTACATGAATGAATCAAGCGGCTTCAGCGTGCTGGTTCACCGCTGACACTGCCAGATCAGTGAGTGCCTTGTCAGTCATTTTCTCTTCTTGCAGCGTTGCGTCCAGAATCACAGCCGCACCATCAATTCCGAGTTCTTCGGCCCAACATTTCAGAGTGCCATAACGTGCCATCTCATAGTGCTCAACGGCCTGCGCCACTGCAATGAGTGCCGGATCCAACGCCAGTGAGCCTTTATACTCTTCCATAAGGCCTTCGCCTTCTTTCACAATTCCCATGATAGCGTCACAGGTTTTGGCTTGCGGCTTTGCGTCAATCAAAGCAAAGACATCTTCCAGACGCTTTACGTGAACTTCCGTTTCGATCTTATGTTTCTCAAAAGCCTTTTTGAGGTCGGGAGACGTTGCAGCCTTGGCCATTTTCGGCAACGTGGCAACAATTTTCTTTTCGGCAAAATAGATATCTTTCAAGGTGTTGTGAAAGAGATCATCAAGTTGCTTTGGGGTCTTGTTCATAGCATTTCTCCTGGTTTTCTGTTCAATGGTTCGATCTTGTTTACGTATACGGCTGATTGAGTGCCGCAGCCGCGCGGGTGAGTTCGTATGGTCCGGCAGTGGGATCAAAGGTGTCCCAGCCATCTGCGCGATAGGTCACGCCCTTCTGAACTGGATCAAGCGGGATAAATGTGTTGAGTATGGCGTATACCAACTCGACATTATGATCTTCGGCTTGTACCGAAACCAATGTTCCGCCACGGCGCACGGCCTCGGAATAGACATGGGCATGTTTCTCCGGAACACCGCTGTTGACGAGAGATCCCACAATGCCGCCCGCAGCACCGCCAGCCACAGCACCCAGCGCTGTGGAGGCAAGCCAACCGACCGCAACAACAGGCCCCAATCCTGGAATGGCCATAAGACCAAGCCCCGTGAGAAGACCAGCAGCCCCGCCGACCGCAGCACCTACACCAGCACCAGCACCTGCTTCGGTGGCTTCCTCAGGTTTTTCAAAATCACTGTATTGCTCACCAATTTCGCGGTTTGCTAGAACACTGATTTCCAGCATAGGAATGCCGGCAGCGACCAACGCATCAACTGCGTTACGTGCCTGTTTGTAAGTTTCAAAAACCTTTGTGATCGTTTGCATGTGAATGCCTTTCCTTGAACAGTTGAAGTTAAAAGCTATTTCGCGACGACATTGCCTTTGTAGTCAACAGCGACTTCGACGCTCTTGCCGTCTCGTGTGGCAGCTCCCCGCCAAATTCCCTTGCTATCTTTGATCATTGTCGTAGGCGCAGCCATGCCATTTGCCACGACACGATCTTTCGCTTGAGTTTCGGTGAAGCTATTGGCACCTTCGAAGGGCGCACCCGCATCAAAGGCGACAACTTTGAAGATGTCTGCCTTGCAGTTCTCTTCGAAGATCGCTTGAGTGATTGCACCATCAGCACTCATCGCCTTATTGGCGATCCGCATCATCGCCATATAGCGCCCGGCCTCAGCGTCGCTCAGCACGCCATCGCCGTTCGCATCCGCATGCGTCCACATTGCGGTGCATTCTGCGTCAGTCATCGCAAGTGCTGGACCTGTTGAAAAAAGGCAAGCAACCGCCACTAGAAAAATCGCTTTCATGCGATATCCTCACTTTATAAATTGTGCAGCACCCATCGCCGTGTGCCTGGTGTGACAACGTGCCGGTCACCCAAAAGTTCCGAGAGCGGAACCTGCGCCGTGAAACAACTTTCCGTTTTTAATGTGATGACCGACTTAACGTGTCGGAACTGCGACAACAATATAGCCCAACTCTCTCACCATTTGTGCAAGGCCCATGGCGGCTAACATTTCATCTCAAATGATGACAATGCGCAACACTTCAGCCTTTCCAATTGGCACCAATCCGCTCTGTTTTCAAATGCCCCGGAGGCTGTTAGGGTGGGTTTGGCGTAATGGGATGATAGGCATCTTCATTATCGCCAGCTTGGCCACCGATTTCGACCGTCGAAACCAATGGCGACTGTTCAGCATCAACATCGGTCGGAGCATCGTTGACCTCGGGATTGCCAATGGGCTCTAAATCATCCAACTCGTCAAACATCTCTCCATGCTGTTGCTGCCGGCGATAAATTGCATCGGCTGGAAGTGGCGGCCGACCGATACGCCGTTCCCCGACCTGTTCATCGTCATATGGGTTGTATTTCATGGCGAATTCCTTTCGGGTGATGACACATGGCCCAACGCTGAGGTTTGCTCTAATCAGAACAACATCGGTGCTCACAAACTCCAAACTCGCTCCAGCATTCTAAAGTTCCACTGGTCCAGATTTTTGGGACAATTGGAACATTGCGGTCATCTGTACGTTTTCTCCAGATCCAACAGATTATCGGAGATTCAAATGCCAGCAGTATCACAGGCCCAGCAAAAAGCGGCGGGGGCGGCGCTCTCTGCCAAGCGCGGAGAAATTAAAACATCAAAACTTGTCGGCGCATCGCGCAAAATGTACGACTCGATGACGGAAAAAGAGCTTGACGAGTTGGCAAGTGTAAAGCGCTCAAAACTGCCCCAGCGTAAATAGCCAAACGAAAGTCGTTTCGATTTTCAAATTTGGAACTTTCACTGTTTCTGGGAGTTTATATGTCGCAGTCCGCGTGTCAGCCGGACTTGACGGTATGGAGAACAAAGCGGTTTTTCCGGTTTCCTGCTTTGGCCAACGTAGTGGCAGCCGAGCTTCTTCCCCGTCCGTGGACTGCCACTTCATTAAAATTCCGAGAGGTATGGCGACGGTGGTCTCTCAACGGCTCCAATTTTAAACTGCGCTGTGGCCGAGGCGTGAATGGCCATTTTCTATGGGCGAGGCAAAGATTTAAGGTTTGTCCATTTGGAAATCTCGGAACCACTCGCCAACTTGGGAGTTTGATCTCCAGCGGACATTTAGCGGCAATAATGCCGAACTATTTCGCCCGCTCATTGGAGATTGAAATGGACAAAGATCGTGTCTCAGGAGCTGCCAAACAAGTTGCGGGCTCTGTCAAGGAAGCTGCAGGAAAACTCACGGGTGACTCCAAAATGCAGTCTGATGGCAAGGCGGATAAAGTGGTTGGCAAAGTTCAAAATTCAATTGGCGGTGCCAAAGACGCAGTGCGTGAAGCAATTGATGGGAAAAAGCGTTAGACAGTTGTGTGGTCCATCTGAAGAATTCCAAAAATCCATTTCGAGATGGGAAAACGAGGGTGGTGCACAAGCTCCACCCTCGAAAGTGTCAACAGGCGGCACAGAGATATTGATCGAAGCCAACTCGGCTTATATGCGCGGGTCGGTATAGCCAGTTTATGCGGTGTCAGCACTCACCGCAGCAAGGCCGCATTTGGCCAAACATATAAACAAACATATAAAAGTGAGTCATTTATCAGTGGAACCCTCAGGTTGCTGCAACGCTTGTGCCCATGGCGATTCATGTTTCGACCAAATATGACGACATCAAGAATGCGGTGGTTTTTTAATTTCCAGCTGCTGCCAACGAATTTGCAGTAGAGCTTTTAAGCTTTTCGATGGATCGTCGATTTATTTTGCATGGAACATGTTTCCATGTTGCACGCTGAAATATCGCGAACCTGGCATTGCCGCACCTTTCGGAAAGAAGTTCTGACATGTTCAGCAGCGGTACGGGGCGATTGTCATTGCGGGCCTCCTTCATTTCTAAATTTTTTGTTTGTATTCAATTGGAACTTAGAGGACAGTTGGGCAGTTCTAACCAAATGCAAACTTCTTCTTCCAGTTCAGACACAATCAAAACCGTCACCAAGGCCACGTTTCGCCAGTTGGTTTTGGAAGGAACAGGCCCAATAGTGGTAGAATTCATGTCATATGGCTGCGGATTTTGTCGGGCCATTGAACCCATTTTGCAGCAGGTTGCCGATAAGCTTCATTCAAAGCAGAAATTCTTTCGGGTTAATGTCCCTGTTGAGACCGAGTTGGCTAGCACTTACGCAATTGAAGGTACCCCAACATTTGTTATGTTTTGGGATGGCGCTGAAATGAGCCGCGCGGAAGGTCCACAACCCACTTTGGCGAGCATCACAGCAACCGTGACAGGGCCATTCGAAGCACGAAATCATAGCTAACGATGCCAACGATGACGAAGCAAACCAAGCCGATTCTTTTATACGATGGCGAATGCGGGGTCTGCCGCCATGTTGCGCATTGGGTGGAAAAGTCAGCGCGGAGTAAATCAGGCGAGACCAGCATCATACTCATGCCGGTCGGCGAAGACCCCGATGCTCTAAAGCTCATAAACCCGAACCTCACTATCTGGGATGCCTATGCAACTAACTATCTCATCATGCCGGACGCCTCAATGAAAACCGGAGGAGAAGCCGTTGCAGAGGTTTTTCGAATTTTACCTAATACGAAATGGTTCGCTGGCTGTTTCGACTTTTCTATATTTGGCTATCGCCCATTTCAGATAATGTTAAACTTGGGTTATGCAATTTTGGATGATATTCGCCCCGTTTTTGGCTGTGAAAGCTGTGGCACACCAAGCCTTTGGGTGAGGCCATTTGCTGCGACTGCAAAATGGTTACGTTCCACATTCGGCCCAAGGTGCGGCACGGAAGTGGCTCCAAAATTGACTTCGCGCAAAGCCAGTCCGCGTCGATCATCCTCTAAGCCAGATATAATTCCGAAATAACCGGCTTAATATTTAAACGCGCTCCTGCATGGAGGAATTGTCAGCTTGGCCAAAAGACATCTCGATTTACAGAATTCGAACGGGATTATTTATGCGGGAATTCTCGGTGAGCTGATCGTCGCTATCACGAAGTTTGCAGCTGCGGCATTGACTGGCAGTTCGGCGATGATGAGTGAAGCAATCCATTCGCTGGTTGATACCGGAAATTCTCTGCTGTTGCTCTATGGCATGCGCCGCGCAAAACAAACCCCTGATCATTCGCATCCGTTGGGATATAGCCGTGAAATTTACTTCTGGAGTTTTATCGTCGCTGTTTTGGTGTTTGCGTTGGGCGCTGGGATTGCCCTTTATGAGGGCATCGCTCATATATTGAACCCCGAACCGATACAAAATCCATTGGTCAACTACATCGTACTTGCAATATCAGCTCTACTTGATGGAGCTACGTGGTGGTTAGCGCTGCGCCAGTTCAAAGGTTCGCTTCACTTTGGAGAATTGTTCAACAAATTCAGAGAAAGCAAGAACCCGACGCAGTTTGTGGTGGTATTCGAAGACACGGCAGGCATGATCGGCTTGATCATTGCCTTTGCTGGCACCTATTTTTCGATAATGCTGAAGCTGCCCATGCTTGATGGCGTTGCCTCTATTCTGATTGCAATCGTATTAGCCACCACGGCTGTCTTACTCGCGGTTGAAACCAAGGGGCTGCTCATTGGTGAAACCGCAGATCAATCAGTAATCGATTCAATACTTACGATCTCCGGAAAAATGCCAGGTGTGGTTCATGGTAATGGTATGATCACCGGGCAGATCGGGCCCGAACAGATTGTAGTGATGCTGAGCATCGAATTTGCTGATGAGTTGAGAACCCCAGAGATCGAAGAAAAGGTTCTTGAGATAGAACGTCAGGTTCGCAATCAACACCATGAAGTAACAGCACTGTTCATTAAGCCACAAACGTCGGCCGAGTTTCAAAAGGCTCGCTCGACGCGTTTCAAAACGAAGATTAAACCGTAATGATGATTAGTCAGTTGATTTGAGTGCAAAGCCTAATACGATTGTTGTGAGCCCTTGGAATGTGAGATCAAAGGCCAGTATCATGCCCAGTAGCCATAGTGCGTTGATCGGCCAGCCCATCATAAAGATAACACCCGCTGCCAGAGTGACCAGACCAGATGCAGTAACCCAAGCCCAACCCGAATGAGACCGCATCATCAACAATGAGTATGGTTGCCATTAATTCCCCTTTGCCAACACGATTAACCGCCGGCAGGAACGGCCGTTTTAGTCGCATAGTCACTCGCCGAAATGCCAGGTAGGCCGTTCAGGAATGCCGCCAATGACCAGATTTCATCATCCGAATAAGAAGCCGCAAAGCCCGGCATGGCGGTCATTTTGACACCATATTTGATGAACTGAAAGTTTTCGGCAGGATCCGGTTTGCGATCGGCACGGAAGAGATCTGGTGGTGGGGGATTGAGCCCTTTGGCGATATTGGTTTGGGCCAATCCAGGCGCGCCGTGACAGACCGCGCAATTTTCCGCGAAGAGATGCCCACCTGCAGCAATTATTTTTGGTTGGTCGAGCCCAGTTGGCGGGTGGTTTGCGCTCAACCTAGCGCCAACTGAAGTATCCGACACTTTATGCACTGCCCAAGAGACCAATGCACTATCAGGCGTGGTGGCAGAGACATCATAAATACCAGAATAGATAAAGGCCAAGCCACCCACGATTGCCAAAACAGCGCAGCCTAGAATAGTCATCAAAATTTTCATCATCTTGCCCTACCCGTTAAGTTGGCTTCTTAAAACTTAAGCGGCTGATCTTGCCAAAGGTTCCACATCCCGGTCGGGTTATTAACCAGAGTTGATTTAACCTCATTTTCAATGTGACATGAGGATTGGGCGATCAAGATTGCGTAGGATGTGACGCGTGGCACGGCCAAAAACCATTTCGGAAAATCGACTATGGCCGTAGGCACCAAGCACAATGAGATCGGCTCCATGATCATTGGCGGCGCGCAAAAGTGTTTCCCCCACCGATATGCCATCTGACGCGATATCGGTGATTTCAGTTTTCACACCGTGACGATCCAGTGTTTCAGCAATGCCCGCTGCAGGCAGATTACTACCAGTCGGAACATCCACGGTGACAAGCCGGGTGAGCTTAGCCTTCTGCAAAAAACGGCAATGCATCAAAGACAGCGCGAAACGATTTACGGCTGTCATTCCAACCCACCATGATCTGATCGGCCTTTAACTTCACTTCACCTTTGTAAGGGAGGGTCAAAACCGGCCGGCCCGCCGCGAGAACGAAGATTTCAACAAAATCGCTTTTAACTTCGCCTGATTTCTCACGGCCGGTGTTTGATATTATGACAAGTTCAGCATTGCGGCAATTGTCGATCATCTCGTTGCCAATCGAAGGCAACGCTGAATTCACCACGTGAAACGCAAAGGACAGCTCGTCCATTTACATCGCGGATTCAAATTTCTCCTTTACTCCCGGGAGTTGATCCTGAAAAACAGCCGCCTTCCATCAAAAATATTTGAGGTGCCACCATAGCCATCCGAGGGATAAACCTGAACTGGGGGGATGACATAAAGTCCTGATATATGCGCACCGAACGGACGCAACCTCAATTTGTTCCCTTGCGCTGCGGAACAAATTCATTTCTCACTCATTTAGAATATCGAAATGAAAGAAGGCATTTGAAATGAATATTTTAGTCCATGCAAGCGAACCGCCCCTTCCTAATTTAACAATCACACCCGATAGTGCCTTTGCGATCCTCCTCAAGGCGCGACAGTTTGATGTGAAAGTTCCGCAGACTGACCCTGACAGTGGCTCTAACCCGACGGATGATGAAAGCGTTGATACATTGGAGTTTGGCCCCTCTGACGACACGCGACGTGAACTCATCTCGGCCATCCACGATCTGAATGACGATGAACAAGCTGATCTCATTGCACTGATTTTTTTGGGACGTGGTGATTTCACGTTGAGCGAATGGAATCAGGCAAGACAAGAAGCGGGCCAAATAGGCCGACAGCACATTCCTCGTTTTGTCACCGAAATTCCATTGGCAAGTGATTATCTACAGGAAGGCTTATTTCAATTCAATTTGTCGCTGCAGGACCATTTGGATAGGCCCTAAAAATGAATTGCATTATTTTTCCGTAACCAGGCGACAAGAAGTGGAACTAATGTCTGTCGCATGAGTTTCCTGAGCAAGAGTTTGATGTTCAAGCTCGAAACACGTCGGATACACATCCGATCAATCAAACATATGGAGAATATCATGAAAATTCAAAATATCGCTTTCGCATCAGCTGTGCTGATGACTTTAGCTGTTGGCGCAAGTGTGCCTAGCAACGCTCAAACCGCCGCAGCCACAACCACAGCCGGGGATTCAAAGAACTGCCCCGGTGATCAGACATATGACGTTAAAACCAGCAGCTGCCTTGATACGATTCACCCAGGAATGGCATTGGATTGGACAATTGTGGGCGGCACCAAGGAATCGCATATGAATTACAATAAGAGCCTGACAGCGGAAGATCGTGATTACATTACTTCTGTCTGCAAGATTTCCTACAAGCACCGCACAGCACAAGAAAAAGCGTATTGCGCCGATATTATGTAATCGGAGTTGAGGCGAAGATTTCTTCTTTCCCGAGAAGTTTTGCGCAACAGAAAATAGTGCCCCCTAGTCGAAAGACAGCAGGGCACTATTTTTTGATCGTGTCTAGGTTGCGATTTTGCACGACAACTCATTGAGATGCTCGTCGCCTCATTTCTCGGACCGTTCTGAACTACACAGTCTCATCCGGCCGAAAGCAAAAGCCCTGCATCCGAATATCGGCTGCAGAGCTGGAGCGATTATCAAATGTAAGTTTTAATCAGCAGACGACACCAACTGCACAATGATGCTCACGATGCATGCCGATGCCTAATCCCAGATGGAAAGCCAAAGCCAGATGCTCCAACGCTTTTTTTGGCATCGTTGGCTTCGCAGTGGGAATTAGTTGCTTAGCCACATTGGGTTTAACGAGTTCTAGCTGAGGTTTCGTTGAATTTTGAGCCATTATTTAACAACCCTTACAATCAGCTTTCCAAAGTTTTTGCCTTTCAGAAGGCCGATGAAAGCCTCCGGCGCATTCTCCAATCCATCAACAAAATCTTCGCGATATTTGATGCGGCCTTCCCAGAGCCAAGAACTCATTTGCCCATGGAATTCGCCAAAGCGAGGGCCGTAGTCGTCAAAAATAATGAAGCCCTGCATCTTAAGGCGTTTGGTGAGAATGGTGCGCGCGAGCAGACCTAGCCGGTCTGGCCCTTTTGGTAAATCCGTATCATTATAATTCGCAATCATCCCACAGATGGGAACTCTGGCCTTTGTGTTGAGCAACGGTAGAACGGCGTCAAACACCGCGCCTCCGACACTTTCAAAATAGATATCAATGCCTTTGGGGCAAGCGACTGCAAGTTGCTTAGAAAAGTCTGCCGCATGATGATCAATGCACGCATCGAATCCCAATTCATCGACAACATAACGGCACTTCTCGGGCCCTCCCGCAATACCGACGATGCGGCATTCTTTGATTTTAGCAATTTGGCCAACCACCGCACCAACAGCGCCGCTGGCTGCGGCCACAACAACAGTTTCGCCAGCTTTCGGTTGGCCAATATCCAATAACCCCATATAGGCGGTGAACCCCGGCATGCCGAGAACGCCAAGCGCTAATGACGGGTGGTGTTTATCAACATTTAGCTTGGTGAGGCCTTTGCCATCTGAGATGGCATAGTCTTGCCAACCGGAATAACTCAAAACCATTTCGCCTGCTTTGTAGCCTGGATGTGATGATGCCTCTACGATGGACACGGTTCCACCAACCATCACATCGCCGATAGCAACGGGTGAAGCATAAGACGGCCCATCACTCATTCGCCCGCGCATATAGGGGTCGAGAGAAAGATAGTGTGTGCGCAGGAGAAGTTGCCCGGCTGAAAGCGCTGGTACACTGCGTTCTTCCAAGCGGAAATTTGCAAGAGAAGGAGCGCCCACGGGGCGCGACTTGAGTAGAATGGCACGGTTGATGGGTTCAGATTTATACATGATGTTCACTCACTTAAAAAAACAGTTGAAAATAAATTTGTTAACTCAAACAACCTTTCCGACGAATAAGCCGATTGCTGCTGTGAGTGCCAAAGCCAGCGCGCCCCAAAATGTGACGCGTAGTGCACCTTTCGCAATGCTCGATCCGCCAATGCTTGATCCGATGGCACCGAGTACTGCAAGAAACAGCAATGTTGTAAGAGCAACGGCGTATACTAGCCATGCGTTTGGGCTGATAAGAACAACCAAGAGTGGCGCAGAAGCACCGATTGCAAACGTGAGTGCGGATGTCAGGGCTGCTTGAATGGGTCTGGCGGTCAATTCTTCAGTAATGCCAAGTTCATCTCGGGCGTGCGCGCCGAGCGCGTCTTTGGCCATGAGTTGCTTTGCAACGGTGTGAGCGACGTCCTTGGCAACACCACGTTTCACATAGATGTTTGCCAGCTCTTCAAGCTCTGCTTTCGGCATGCTCGCTAGCTCGATCTTCTCGCGGGCCAGCTCTGCCTGTTCCGTATCATGCTGCGAACTTACAGACACATATTCGCCAGCTGCCATTGACGCAGAACCCGCCACCATACCAGCGATTCCGGCAACCAAGATGCTGGTGGCCGAACTTGAAGCTGCGGCCACGCCTACAATCAAGCTTGCTGTAGAGAGCAATCCATCATTTGCGCCGAGAACGGCCGCGCGCAACCAACCGATGCGAGATATCAAATGAGCTTCAACAGGTTTAGCCTGCATGGCTTAACTCCAAGTCGCTACCGGCCAGAAATTGAAGCTGACGAACTGTCCAACATCAATGTCAGGCAATCTCCAACGCGCTCGTCTCTTTTTAGTGATCGAAACGCATCGCTACCACAACGATGTGGGGTTGAATTGGTTCCAAAATAATAGAGTGGAAGAATGAGGAAGTTTTACTAATCGCATGCGTTTGCCTTCCACAACTCGCAGCAGGATAAACGCCATGAAAGCCTTCATTTATCTTGGACCATCAAAGAAGGCAGTCGAAGATCGGCCAATGCCAATTATTGTCAACCCAACTGACGCTATCGTCAAAATGGCCAAAACAACGATTTGTGGAACCGATCTGCATATTCTGAAGGGCGACGTTGCAATCTGCACGCCCGGGCGCATTCTTGGCCATGAGGGTGTTGGCGTGATCGATAAAATCGGTACTGCGGTTACAGCTTTTAAGCCGGGCGATCACGTTCTTATTTCCTGCGTGAGTGCGTGTGGTAAATGCGAATATTGCCGCAAACAGATGTATTCCCATTGCGCAACAGGCGGCTGGATCCTTGGCAATTCAATTGATGGCACACAGGCAGAAGATGTGCGTATTCCTCACGCCGACACCAGCTTATATCCAGTCCCAAAAGACGCAGATGAAGAAGCTTTGACGATGTTAAGTGATATTTTGCCGACGGGCTTTGAGTGTGGTGTACTCAACGGCCAGGTTCAACCAGGAAACGTGATCGCAATTGTAGGTGCTGGGCCAGTTGGTCTCGCAGCGCTCCTGACCGCACAATTCTATTCACCTGCGGAGATCATCATGATTGATCTTGATGATAATAGGCTCGAAGTTGCCAAACGCTTTGGTGCCACCACCACGATCAACAGTGCTGATGGCAAAGCCACTGAAGCAGTTATGAAATTAACAGAGAGCCGCGGCGTTGATACTGCAATTGAAGCCGTTGGCATTCCAGCTACTTTTGAACTTTGTCAAACGATTATCGCGGCGGGTGGCCACATCGCCAACATCGGCGTGCATGGCAAGAAAGTAGATCTTCATTTAGAAAAACTGTGGGATCGAAATATATCGATCACCACGCGGCTGGTTGATACAGTAACAATCCCAATGCTGTTCAAGACGGTCAACTCTCACAAGATTGATCCTAAGCGCTTGATCACTCATCGTTTCACCTTTGATAAGATTCTGGATGCTTATGAGACCTTTGGAAATGCCGCAAAATCAAAAGCTCTGAAGGTTCTCATTGAGATGTGATGGCCTGGCACGAATCCCCTCAGTATCGGGGAACCAATATCGCTTTCAAGCGTTCAGTCTACTTAAGCACACTCAAAAAATATCGGAGTAATCATGGCCAGTTCACATTTTCATGCCGCTGTTTGGCTTGATCACCATCAGGCAAGAGTGTTTCATTTCAACGTAAACGACTCCGACAGCCAGAAAGTGCATCCGCACAATGGCTCAGTTCACATCCATCACAAGGCAAACACCATAGGCAGTGGCCATGCATCGATGGAGCCCGAGTTCATGAAAGAAGTTGCATCAGCGATTTCGGTGGCAGGTGAAATACTCGTCATAGGGCCTGGAAATGCCAAGACCGAATTCATGACGTATGTGGAGAAGCACGATCCAAAATTGAAGGCGAAGATTCTTGGCGTTGAAACAGTGGATCACCCTAGCGACGGCGAGATCGTGGCCTATGCACGGAAATTTTTTAAACCTGTGGATGAAATGCTACCGAGGTAAATTTCGAATAGCGTGAAGGACAATAGAATATACGGTCGATGGTCCAACTTGCGCCATTGATCTAGATATTGCGCCTTTGGCTGCCTTGGAACAAATTTAGCACGTAGCCGTTTTGTCGGTATGTCAAACGCAAATAGCAACGGCGCACTAAAATTAGACAAGCCCTTTATCTTGGCTGCCGCGCTGATATTATTTTCACCTATCTTCGGATTGTTGAATGCCGTCACAACTGTACAACCCGCTTCGGATGCCGGCGGGATTTCCGAGTACGCTGAAACTTTCACAGCAAAGCCAACCGAACTTAGCGATGGAACCTTTTGAACGGCGGTGACGTTGTTAAGCAGGAATTGAATTGTGGATTTAATTCTCGCATTCAATCTTTGTAACAACTCAAGGAATCCAAATCATGTTCAATAAATCAAAAAATCTGGCTGTGCTCTCTGTGCTCGGCCTAGCTACGCTTGCATCAGGAATTGGTATGACACAGGCTTACGCATTTCCGATTGCGCCGCCTTCTGGCACCATTGAAATGCAATCGAGCGAAATAACGCCTGTGCAATTTATGCAGCAGCGACGAATGGGTGGCTGGCAGTCCGGGCGTGACGGAAATCGCTGTCTCACCCGTATGGGAAGTTGTCAGCATTTCCATCAAGGTTATTATTATGAAAACCCATGGTGGATTCTTCCGCTAGTGGTTGGCGGCGCAATAGCCGCCACCAGTGGCGGTGGAGCCGAGTCGCATGTTCAATGGTGTTCGTCACACTATCGTTCTTACAACGCGCGCACGGATACGTGGGTTGGCAACAATGGCGTTCGTTATCGTTGTAACAGCGGTTACTGATGCCATGAGCGGCCCGTTGATCCGGTGACGGAATGGCGGGTTCGCACATACTTCCCCGCAATCTGACTGGACTGAACAACTTCAAAAAAGGAAATCGTAAAATGGCAATCTCACCTGAAACTAAATCGCGCCCGTCGTCGGCAACTGCGTCTGTTTTTGATACAGCTCCCAAGACAGTCGGCTCATCGAAGACCGGATATAATCCGACAGACAAAGGATCCGGTAATTCAATGGCATATTTTGTCGGCGTTCTGGCTCTCATTATTGTCGGTTATTTTGGATACACTTACTATTGGCCGACCACGAGCCTTCCGGCTCTGACCAACCAGACATCAACAACAATAGCTCCGTCTGCGGTGCCCGCACCTACAGCCGATGGTCCTGCGGCCAAGACAACGCCTTAACTAATTAGAATGCACGTGCCCGTCGAAATTATTTGACGGGCACCTTTCGTTTTATTTAAGAGATTTAACAAATCTAGGCGACTCGCTCGCTAAATCGGAGTGGTTTCGACCAGGGCATCAGCATCTCCATTTTTCATGGCGTTGCACTTCAAATTGGGTGCCATGACTGGAAACGAGAGCAATAGAGATGCGTGCCGTGGGACAACTGGAAAACCGAGTGAATCTCTGTCTCTGCGCATGGCTACGCGCAAATACCGCGCGCAAGTGCTGGAACTTGCCGCACAAAACGGAAGCTCCCGAATTTATCCCATTCGAGGTGGAGCGGTTGGCTGGGGCGGGAGGGATCGAACCTCCGAATGCCGGAATCAAAATCCGGTGCCTTACCGCTTGGCGACGCCCCAATTTGCGCATTCACGGCAGACCGAAAGCCTCACCACCAGACAAATACGCTTCAACGCAACGCGCCTATAGCTGCTTCGGGCGGCCCGAGCAACCGCCTTGCGCAGATTGTTGGGAGTGCTAGGCTTTAGCCCAAGCACACAGCCGAAATGGGGTTTCGGCGGCTTGTTAGTTTGGCAACACAGGAGAGTTACCCATGAAATTTATACTTAAAACCCTATTGACCACGACCGCTGCTTGCGCCGTGCTTTTCGGCGCACAGGCCAAGGCTGGAACTTTGGATGATGTCAAAGCCCGCGGCCAATTGCTTTGCGGCTCAAACCCAAGCCTTTTGGGCTTCGGCGTGCCTGATGATCAAGGCAAATGGACAGGCTTTGACGTTGACTATTGCCGCGCCATTGCTGCCGCCGTTTTGGGCGATGCCACCAAAGTGAAATTCGTTCCACTCTCTGCCAAAGAACGCTTCACCGCTCTGCAATCCTCAACCATTGACGTGTTGGTGCGTAACTCCACTTGGACGATGGGCCGCGACACAACTTTGGGCCTCACCTTCGCAGGTGTGAATTATTACGATGGCCAAGGTTTTATGGTTCCAGCCAAGCTTGGTGTGAAATCAGCACTTGAATTGAAGGGTGCCACGGTTTGCGTGCAATCCGGCACCACCACAGAGCTTAACCTTGCTGACTTCTTCAAATCCCACAACATGGACTACAAAGTGGTATCCATTGAAAAAGAAGAAGAAGTGTTGAAGGCCTATCAAGATGGCCGTTGCGATGTTTACACCACTGACCAATCTGGCCTCTATGCAGAACGTTTGGGTCTCACCAATCCAGATCAGCAAATCGTTTTGCCCGAGATCATTTCCAAAGAACCTTTGGGCCCTGTGGTGCGCCAAGGTGATACGCAGTGGTTTAACATCGTGAAGTGGGTAACATACGCTTTGGTCTCAGCTGAAGAACTGGGTGTTACATCCGCCAATGTTGATGAAATGCGCAAGTCCCCAAATCCGGAAATTCAGCGCTTGCTGTCATCGAAGGTAACAGATGCCACCGGCAAAGAAGCCGACAATGATTTCGGCAAGGCAATCGGCCTTGGCCCAGATTGGGCTTATAACGCCATTAAACAGGTCGGCAATTATGGCGAAGTATTTGAACGCAACATCGGCAAAAGCACCAAGCTGAAAATCGCTCGCGGCAAGAACGCGTTGTGGAGCGACGGCGGCCTACAATATTCGCCACCAATCAACTAACGAGAATATGAGAGCCTTGGCACATTGCCAGGGCTCTCATTTTGTGTGCTAATATAGCCATGTCATCTGTTGATCCGAACCAAAATTTAAAACCAACGAGCATAAGTGCTTTGTTTTACAACGCCCGACTGCGCGGACTGGTTAGTCAAGCCTTGGTGCTGATCATTTTGGCATGGGGGCTTTATGAGATTGTCGCCAACACCCAAGCTAATCTAAAGCACCTCAACCAGAATTTCGGTTTTGACTTTCTCGGCAAGGCGGCGAATTTTGATATTCTTTCTTCACTGATTTCTTATTCCTCATCATCCACCTATGGCCGTGCCCTATTGGTGGGCTTCTGGAACACGCTGCTGGTGGCTGGTTGCGGCATCGTGCTTGCCACGCTTATTGGTTTTTTGGGCGGCATCATGCGGCTTTCCAAAAATGCTGTCATTTCAGGCACTGCTGCACTTTATGTTGATATCGTGCGCAGTGTGCCCCTGCTGCTACAAATCTTCATGTGGTATGCGCTGGTGCTGGCACCCCTGCCCGGCCCGCGCCAAGCGTTTCACTTCTTCAATATGCTATTCATCAGCAATCGCGGCGTCACCGGTCCACGGCCGGAATTTGGCAATGGTGCGATCCTGGCTCTAATATTACTCGTCGGCGCCATCATCGCCAGTTTTGTGCTGCAACGCTATGCACGCAAAAAGCAGGAACTTACCGGCCAGCGCATTCCGGCCGGTTGGATTTCATTGGCGCTGATTATTGCAGTACCGATTATCGGTTTGGCTCTCGTGGGCTGGCCGTTGACATGGGATATTCCATCACTCGCAGGCTTTAATTTTAGCGGCGGCATGACGCTGATCCCAGAATTCCTCGCACTCCTGTTGGCACTCAGTGTTTATACTGGCACCTTCATCACTGAAATTGTGCGCGCTGGCATTCAATCGGTAAGCCGTGGGCAAACGGAGGCCTCGGAGGCTTTGGGTCTTGCCAATGGCAAAACCTTGCGACTGGTGATTATCCCGCAAGCGATGCGCGTCATCATTCCGCCGCTGGCCAATCAGTATTTGAACCTCACTAAAAACTCCACCTTGGCCATTGCCATTGGCTTTCCTGATCTGGTGGCAACTGGCGGCACGATTTTAAATCAATCTGGCAAGGCCATCGAAATCGTTATGGTATGGATGGTGGTCTATCTCACCCTCAGCCTCATCACCTCGGCCTTCATGAATTGGTTTAATAGCCGCATGAAATTGGTAACGCGCTGATGGCTTATGTGCGTGAAAGTGATGCGCCTCGCCTGTCTGCACCAGCAGGCAGCATTGGTACCTATGCTTGGGCGAAGCACAGGCTCTTCCCAACCCCATTCAGCGCATTGGGCACGATCATCATCGCAGCTCTATTTGTGACTGTGGGTTGGAACTTGTTGGATTGGGGCGCCATCCGCGCGGTGTGGTCAGCACCGGACCGTGAACTTTGCGCTGCCCAAGGCGCTGGCGCTTGCTGGCCCTTTGTCTTTGCCAAATTCCAGCAGTGGATTTACGGACTTTATCCGTTTGATCAGCGCTGGCGCATCAACATCCTGTATGTGCTGTGCGTTCTCTCAGTCGCCGGATTGGTGATCCCTTCAATACCTGGCAAGCGTTGGACCGCCTTGTTCTTTTTTGTGATCTTCCCTGTGTTCTCGTTCTTCATGCTGCTCGGTGGTTATTTCGGCTTAGCGCCTGTTGAAACCGACTATTGGGGCGGACTGACACTGACGCTAGTCATCGCAATCACTGGCAACGTGGCCTCGCTACCTTTCGGCATTTTGTTGGCACTGGGCCGCCAATCGCAAATGCCCGTCGTGCGCACTTTAAGCGTGGTTTTTATCGAGGCGGTGCGCGGCGTGCCCTTCATCACCGTATTGTTTATGGCCAGCGTCATGTTCCCGCTGTTCATGCCGCCAGGGGTTAACCCAGATAAACTTTTAAAAGCCGTGATCGGCACTTCCATTTTTGCTTCTGCCTATATGGCAGAAGTGATACGCGGCGGCTTACAAGCCATTCCCAAAGGCCAAATCGAAGCAGCCCAAGCGCTGGGCCTATCTTACTGGAAAATGATGCGCCTCATTGTCATGCCACAAGCTTTGAAGATCGTGATCCCCGGCATTGTAAACAGCTTCATCAGCCTCTTTCAAGACACAAGCCTTGTTTCCATTATTGGTTTGTTTGATTTACTGGGCATAGTGCAAGCCGGCTTCAATGATCCAAAATGGAAAAGCCCGCAAACGGGCAATACCGGATATATCTCTCTTGCTGCGATCTATTTTATCTTCTGTTTTTCCATGTCGCGCTATTCGCAATCCATCGAACGCCGCACCAACCGGGGCCTTAAGAAATGAGCAAATCAAAGCAAACAAAGACGATCATGGCTCTCGCTCCCGCCGTCACGAGTACCCCTGCTGTAACTCTCACTCACGTCAACAAATGGTATGGTCAGTTTCATGTGTTGCGCGACATTAATTTGAATGTCGCAAAGGGCGAGCGCATCGTGGTCTGCGGGCCATCTGGCTCTGGTAAATCAACCCTCATTCGCTGCATCAACCGGCTGGAAGAACACCAGCAGGGCGACATTGTGGTGGACGGAATTCCCCTCACCGCAAATCTCAAAAACATCGACGATGTGCGCCGCGAAGTGGGCATGGTGTTTCAACATTTCAATCTGTTCCCACATCTCACCATATTAGAGAATCTCACGCTGGCACCCATTTGGGTGCGCAAAACGCCAAAGGCCGAAGCCGAAGCGACTGCGATGAAATATCTCGAACGCGTAAAAATTCCTGAGCAAGCCAAGAAATATCCGGGCCAACTTTCTGGCGGCCAGCAACAACGCGTGGCGATTGCCCGCGCATTATGCATGAACCCCAAGATCATGCTGTTTGATGAACCGACCTCAGCGCTTGATCCTGAAATGATCAAGGAAGTTTTGGAAGTGATGGTGGATTTAGCCCAAGGCGGCATGACCATGCTATGCGTCACCCATGAAATGGCTTTCGCGAGACAGGTGGCAGATAGAGTGATCTTCATGGACGAAGGTCAAATCGTCGAAGAAAACACACCCGAATTGTTCTTCGGCAAACCCAAAAGCCCGCGTACCAAGAAATTCCTCGAACAGATTTTGCACTGATCTGCGGCTCTTGACGGGCCCCTCGGCACGCGACAAATATGTGCCCCATCGGAGTGTAGCGCAGTCTGGTAGCGCACCTGCTTCGGGAGCAGGGGGTCGGAGGTTCGAATCCTCTCACTCCGACCAGATTTTGTAATTGCAGGCTCGAAATCAGCGATAAAATCCAACTGACTTCGAGCCGATTTGTTTAGCGCCTCGCCAGCGACCAGCCGCCAGCAAGGCCAAGCCCCGCAATCACGGCCTTCATAATGTCAGCCGGAATGAAAGGCACCAAGCCTTTAAAAATCGAGAAAGAGGTCGCATCACCAGCGCTCATGTGCAATGAAACTGCGGCCCAAATTCCAAGCCAGATGACGCCAGGTACATAAACCAAAGCAGTGCTGCCAAGACCAGCCACCACCATGCGGCGCGCCGATGTGATCCAGCCCTTTTCGGCCAAATAACCCATGGCCCAAGCAGCAAACACAAAGCCAATCAAGTAACCCAAATTAGAATAAGGCAACCAGGCAATCTTGGCGTCAAAAATACCTGCCTTTGCGCCGGTAAAGAATGGCAGGCCAATTGCTCCTTCAATCATATAGAGAACCAAGGTGGCCGCGCCCAAACGCGCGCCATAAGCCCCACCAATCACCAACACTGCCAAAGTTTGCAGCGTCATTGCCACTGGCCAGAATGGCACACGAACTTGTGCAGCGCCTGCAACAATCAAACTGCCTGCCAATGCCAAAACAATGTTCCGCAACATCGTGTTTGAAATCGGCGTGAGACGTGTGGCTAAAGTGGCGTTCATTTTACTCTCCCTATTTGTAACGGGTTTAGCCGCCCATCATTTCAACCGCAAGCCTGTTCAAAACTCCAGTCTCAATGGCCAAGCTATCAACCATGGTGAAATGATTCGCTCCGGCCACATCCAAAACCCGCGGGCGCAGCGACGCCCAGCTTTTCCCAAGATCAGATGATTGGCGATGGAATTCACTCGATTCATTCTGTCCCACGGCCAAGGCCGATTTCGCTTTGTTGCGCGGTGCTATGGCAATGAGATTGAGCGCCTTGGCTTGTGCTTCATCCAAACGCAAGCCATGATTGAGCGAAGTTTCGATCAATGGCGCAACATCAAACACGCCTGAAAGCGAGACGACCCCCTTGATCGGATTTTCAGGCAAACCCCGCGCCGCCCAATCTTCCGCCAGATAAGCCGCCGCCAAATAACCGCCGGCAGAATGACCTGTAACAATAACCGCCTTGCGCTCCGCCGCGTTCAATACCTTTGTATAAAGCTCTACGAAGGCCCTAGCACAAGACGTACGAATATCGGCAATCTTCACTTCTGGGCACAGCGGATAATTGAGCAACGCCACTGAAATCCCTTAGCTCATGAAGCCTTTGGCCACAAAACTGGTTTCAAATTTCGAAAAGCCCAGCCAATATCCGCCGTGAATAAAAATCACACAGCTCTTAGAATTTTCCGCCGGATAGAAATCCATAACCTCGCGCTTGTTCGGCCCATATGGAATATCGCTGACATGTTTCAACCGCTTTTGGGTGGCCAAGCTGCGTGCTTTCCAACTGGCGAAAATATCCGGGGTGCCCGGAATATCCAGGCTAGGCAGATATTCTTTATTGTACCAAGCAGAGTCTTTCATTCCAACACCTCCGCCACGCGGCGGCGCAAAACCGGCAACACCTCTGCTTCAAACCAAGAATTGCGCTTCAACCAAACGCCATTTCGCGGACTGGGATGAGGCAAAGCGATAACTTTGCTATCAGGCGTGTTGGCGCGCACCAGCTGTGTCAGGCTGTTGGTGCTGTTGGGGAATTGCCAAGCTAAAGCGTATTGGCCCATCACCAAGGTGAGTTGTAAACTTTCAAGCTTTGACATGATTTTTGTACGCCAAGTTTGCGCACAAAGCGGACGTGGTGGTAAATCTCCACCTGTGCCAGTGCCCTGAAAACAAAAGCCCATGGGCACGAGGGCAAAAGTCTCTTCGTCATAAAACTGCTCGCGCGAGACGCCCAACCAGTTGCGCAACCGCTCTCCCGAAGGATCATCAAAGGGCCGCCCCTTCGCATGAGTGATGCGGCCGGGCGCTTGTCCTACAATCAAAATTCGCGCCGCTGATGAGGCTTGCAAGATAGGCCGCGGGCCAAGTGGTAGCCCTTCGCATAATTGGCAGGCCTGAATGTCTTGCAGGAGTTGGTGCATTCTGTGCGACTAAATCCCTTTGCTGGCTGGCGGTCAATGCGGTAGTTTCGCAGCCTTCAAGGAGGCCACCATGAACGCACCACTCATCCATCAGCCCAAGGGCTCCAACCAAGCCTGGGTAGAGCGCCGCGCCAAAGCTGTCTCACGCGGCATCGGCATGGCAGCACCGGTGATGGTGGCCAAGGCCGAGAACGCTGAGCTATGGGATATTGAAGGCAATCGCTATATCGACTTTGGTGGCGGCATTGCAGTGGTCAACACCGGTCACCGCCACCCCTTGGTGATGAAGCGGGTTTATGAACAACTTGAAAAAGTGACCCACACTTGCGCAATGGTGATGCCCTATGAGGCCTTCATCGAAGTGTGCGAAAAGCTCAATGTCGTAGCACCTATCGCAGGCGAAAAGAAATCAGCACTCGTCACCACGGGTGCTGAAGCTGTCGAGAACGCTATTAAATATGCGCGAGCCTACACTGGCCGCAGCGATGTGATTGCCTTTCACGGCGGGTTTCATGGCCGCACTTTATTAGGCATGGCCTTGACTGGAAAAGTGGTGCCTTACAAAGTGAAATTCGGCCCGATGCCTTCGGGTATTTGGCATGTGCCCTTCCCCATTGCTTCGCGTGGAATCTCAGTTGAAGATTCTATCCACGCCATCGAAATGTTATTCAAAGCCGATGTGGAACCCAGCCGCGTTGCAGCCATCATCATTGAGCCGGTCCAAGGCGAAGGTGGATTCTACGCTGCCCCCAAGGAACTCATGCAGCGCCTGCGCAAATTATGTGATGAACACGGCATCGTTTTAATCGCAGATGAAATTCAATCCGGCTTTGGTCGCACCGGAAAATTCTTTGCCATGGAACACATGGGTGTGGAACCAGATTTGATGACAGCTGCAAAATCATTGGCAGGCGGTTTTCCATTGGCCGCTGTGGTGGGTCGCGCTGCAATAATGGATGCGCCAGACCCTGGTGCCATCGGTGGCACTTATGCAGGCAACCCCATCGCCTGTGCGGCAGCACTTGGCGTGTTTGAAGTTTTTGAAACTGAAGACATTCTAGGTAAAGCACAAAAACAAGGTGAAACAGTCGTCAAGCGCCTTACCGCGATGAAGGCCAAGGGCAAAGGCATGGCCATGGGAGATGTGCGCGGATTGGGCGCTATGTGCGCCTTTGATCTTGTCACCAAACATGGTGGTAATGAGCCAGACGCAGCAGGCACGAAAGCGCTCATCGCTAAGTGTTTAGAGCGCGGGTTGTTGATATTAAGCTGCGGCGTTTACAACAACACCATCCGCCTGCTTGCACCACTCACAGCATCTGAAGCTGTGTTGAATGAAGGCTTGGATATTCTGGAGGCAGCCTTGGCAGGAAATTGATGAAATTCATTTTCTTTCCCGCAATTTTAGTTTTACTCAGCGGGCAATCGAGCGCCACTTCCCTCATCGAATATCACATGCACATGGCACCATCGGCTGAGGGCAAGCGTGCGGCGCTGACCTTCGATGCCTGCACGGGAAAGGTTGATGAACGCATTCTCGGAACACTCGTCGACAATAAAATAGAAGCCACCATCTTTGTCACCGGTCGTTGGCTGAAGCGCAATGCCCCAGCCATCGCCACACTCAAAGCCCATCCTGAATTGTTTGAAATAGAAAATCATGGTGCGCAACATCTTGCAGCAGTGGATAAACCAGTTTTGATTTATGGGCAACGCGCCGCTGGCTCTCCTGAAAATGTGAGAACTGAAGTGTTGGGCGGAGCTGCTGCTGCCAAGACCGCCTCTGGCATAGACACCACGTGGTTCCGTGGCGCCACTGGCGAGTATACCCAAAGCAGCATGGACGAAATTAAAGCGTTGAACTTCAAATTAGCCGGCTTCACTTTTTCAGGTGATGGCGGTGCATTATTTTCAAGCGAACATGCCGCCCGCATCATCGCCAAAGCCCAAGATGGTGATGTAATCTTGGCCCATATAAACCAACCGCGCCGCAACGCTGGCGCTGGCGTGGCAGAAGGAATCCTCAAGCTCAAGGCCGAAGGATTCAATTTCGTGAAACTCGACGAAGGTTTTTAGCCCAGCGCCTTTTTCAATGCGTCGCGGTCCAAAGCACCTTCCCAGCCCGCAACAACCAGTGTTGCAACAGCATTGCCGACAATATTGGTCAGCGCGCGGCATTCGCTCATGAAGCGGTCAATACCGAGGATCAGCGCCATCCCTGCCAGCGGAATTTCCGGCACAATAGAAAGTGTTGAAGCTAGCACGATGAAGCCCGATCCCGTAACACCTGCTGCACCCTTGGAGCTGATAATGGCCACCAGCAGAAGCGACAGTTGTTGAGTGAGCGACAAGTTAATATCCATTGCCTGGGCGATATAAAGTGCTGCCAGCGTCATATAGATATTGGTGCCGTCAAGATTGAAGGAATAACCGGCCGGCACCACCAAGCCCACCACGTCCTTCTTGGCACCAGCGGCTTCCAGCTTTTCCATCAGCGAAGGCAAAGCCGCTTCTGATGATGATGTACCAAGCACGATCAACAACTCACCCTTGATGTAGCGGATGAGCTTCAGGATAGAAAAGCCACTGAAATGGGCGATAGTGCCAAGCACAATCAATATGAATAGCAGTGCGGTGAGATAGAATGTCCCCAGCAACCACGCCATGGTAACCAAAGCCGCCACGCCAAATTTGCCAATGGTGAAGGCCATTGCGCCAAAAGCACCGATTGGGGCGGCGCGCATCAAAATGCCAACCATGCGGAAGATCACTGCGTTGGCGCTTTCCAAAAAGTTCAGAATAGGTGCGGCGCGCTCACCAACGGCCGAAAGCGCAAAGCCCGAGATAATGGCAACGAACAACACTTGCAGAATATCACCATCGCTTAAGGCGCTGAGCCAAGTTTTCGGAATAATCGCCAACAAGCTGCCAACCAAGGTCAGGTCTTTGGCCTTGCCCGCAAAGTTTGCTGCGTCTTTCACCGAAGTTGCATCCAATGTCGCAGCAGTTGCATGAAGCCCTAAACCGGGCTGAATAAGATTACCAGTGATCAACCCGATGAGAAGCGCAAAAGATGAAACCACGATGAAATAGGCCAGCGCCTTTAAAATCACAGCACCTGCCTCATTGCCCTGCTTCAGGCGGCCAAGCCCTAGCGTCACGGTGACAAAAATCACCGGAGCGATAATCATTTTCACAATCGAAATAAAAGCATCCCCTAGTGGCTTCATGGCCTCGCCATATGTCGGCCAAAGCAGGCCCAGAACAACGCCCAGTAAAACGCCGACAAGAACTTGAAAATAAAGCTGCGTGTAAAGTGGCTTGGGCGCAGCGCCAGCCACCATTGGTTGAAGTGCCATGATGTCTCCCTTGAAGACTTATTGTTTTTATTGGCTAATGGTGTGCCGCATTTTTGTTCGGGCCGCAAGCAGGCTCAATACCATTCATTTGTGCAGTGCAAAAAATCGAATGCGATGTGCATCTGGCTTCACGGCCAAATTTCAAACAGCCGCCATTGCTCTGTGGGCCTCGTGTCATGCGAGGCCGGAGGGAAGATAAGGAAGCGCGTGGATTTCTCACGCGGTTGCGACCTTATTTAGGGTCGCTGGGTATTTGGCGCGGTACTCACCACGCGCTTTAAACAGGATCTAATGATTGATCTTTAACACGCCTAGAGGA
>Ga0209483_1000741_pt1 | contig 26686 bp, 24 predicted proteins | sample NGEPerA_FD_184508 | JGI IMG/M metagenome (GOLD analysis project Ga0209483, IMG submission 184508) | Arctic peat soil microbial communities from the Barrow Environmental Observatory site, Barrow, Alaska, USA - NGEE PermafrostL2-A... | ecosystem: Environmental > Terrestrial > Soil > Wetlands >... | reverse complement strand
GGGTGTCACCTGAGGACCAGTGCGGGCAGGTCGGCGATCGAGGCCAGCAAGTGGGTGTGGGGTGCCGCGGCCAACTCGGATCGGGTGTGGGCCCCGGTGAGCACCCCGGCGACGATCGATGCTCCCGAGCGGCTGCCGGCGAGCAGGTCGGACGTCGTGTCGCCGGCCACGGCCACCTCGGCCACGTCGTCGATCCTCAGGCGTAGGACCGCGGTCAGGATCATGTCCGGCCAGGGCCGCCCCCTCCCGGCGTCGGACGGGGAGAGTGCCAGGTCGACCAAGCCCTGCCAGGCCAGGGCGTCCACGATCCGGTCACGGGTGGCCGGCGAGAACCCGGTGGTCAGGCAGATGCGGACCCCGCCGTCACGCAGGGCGGCGAAGGTCTCCGCGGACCCGGGCAGCGCGGCCACTTCTCCCCGGTCGACGGCCTGGTCGAAGGCGGCTTCGAAGGCCGCGTTGGCCTGTTCGGCACGGTGGCGGTCGCCGCCAAGCAGTTCGGTGAACACGGTGATCTTGGACTGGCCCATGGTCCGGCGGATGTAGGCACCAGGGTCGTTCATCAAATCGCCGGCCACCAGGCCGACGGCGTCGAGCGCGGCCTGGAAGGCTTCCTCCACCGCTCCGTCGTCAGCCACGGTGGTGCCGGCCATGTCGAGCGCAGCCAGTCGGATCGGTGTGGTCATTGGGTCAGTCCCTCCCAGGTCTCTTCGGCGATGGCCGGCGACAGGGTCATGCCCCGCCCGGCCGGCCCGGTCACCACCACCACCCCGGGGTCGGGGCTGCTGCGGTAGTAGATGCGGTCGTCCGTCACTCCGGTATAGATGCCGGCCCAGCGCCGGATCACCGGGGGCAACGGGCCACCCAGCACGCGCTCCGCTCGGGTCCGCAGGTCGTCGTAGAGATGCTCCTCGACCGCGAAGTCGAACGGCTCGTCGTAGACGTGGGTGTCGCCGATCGTCAGGCCTCCGGCCGCCCGCTGGACGAGCAGGAGTTGCATGCCCCACTGCGCAGTGGCGGGTGCCGGCTCGGGGAGGTCCAGCCGTCCGGCCAGGTCGAACGCCGGGTAGTACCGCATCGAATCGGCGTCGGCCACGGCGGTGGTCAGGCGCTCGCCGAGGGGAGCGGTCTGCAGCATCTGAAGGCGGCACCGCCGCAGCGGGGCGGCCGACAGAGCGGCCCCGACCCGACCCCCGAGTCCGGAGAGTCGGTCGCCGATGCACAGGACGACGACCGAGCCCTCGTGGCGGTGCCCCAGGTGGTCCACGGCCACCGCGGTCCCGCCGGCACGAGTTTCGACATCGACCACCTGGCGGCGCGCGAGCCAGGTGTAGCGACCGGTGGCCTGGAGGGTCGTCCGCAGCGCACCGAGCACGAGTCCTGGCTCGACCACCGCGTCCCTCCGGCAGAGGAGGCCGCCGACCACCTCACCCCGGACCGCAGGGTTGACCGCCCGGACGCCACCGGGGTCCAGGAGCTCGAACCCGCGCACACCGGCATCGGGTTGGGCCGCCGCCTCGGCCATCAGCGCCAACTCCTTCTCGTGGCGGGCGACCGTGAGGGAGCCATCGGGTCGGAAGCCCACGTCAGGGGAGCGTTCGGCGATCTGCTCCCACAGGGCGCGGGCCTGCACGGCGAGGTCGAGTTCGGGTCCGGCGGCCCGGCCACTGACCCAGACCAAGCCGAAATTCCGGACCGAGGCCCGCCGGGGGCCGGCGTCGGCCTCGAGGTGGACCACCTCCCACCCCCTCCTGGAGGCCTCGAGAGCGTGCATGGTTCCGAGGACACCCCCGCCCACCACCACCACCCGTTGCGCGTCCACCGGGCGATCGTAGTGATGCACCGGACCACCGACGCACAGCGCTACCGCACCGGTCCTTGACGGCCGGCCCGGGCCCGCACCGATCCGTGATGGGACGCCGTCCCGAGGGGGTCCCGGGTCGGCTAAATTGGCCGTTCGCCCAATCGGGGGTAGCTCAACCGGCAGAGCGCCAGACTCTGAATCTGGAGGTTGGAGGTTCGATCCCTCCCCCCCGAGCAGCCACTGCGCCCTCTCGGGGGAGTTGTGGAACACCGTGCCTTCGGGAACGGGAAGCACCGCCCCTTCTCGGGGCGTCAACGGGTCGCCATAGAATGGCGGCTCGGTAGGGTCCCATCGTCTAGAGGCCTAGGACACCACCCTCTCAAGGTGGGAACACGGGTTCGAACCCCGTTGGGACTGCTTGGTGGTACCGCTGGTCAGGGGCCATTTCGGTGGCGGCTCTGCCTGTGGAGATCTGGGCCGAGAGGCCGCCGTGCGCGCTACGTGCGCGAAAGTTCCATCGTTCAGCCACCGGTCGATCTGTCACAAGGCCCGCCTATCCTCTGAGCTGTGCGCACTAGGCGACAGTTCGGTTCGGTTCGACAGCTCGCATCGGGTCGATGGCAGGCCAGCTAATGGTGGGAGGGAACTCGCTACGCTGCGCCTTCCACGTTTCCTCTCCGGGGAGGGGCCACCAGATGGCTATCGGTGGTCGAGGCCCACGTGGCCCGGGGTGCCTGGGTCGATCCTCGGGCCGGACAGGTGACGCTGGCCGACTACAGCCGACAGTGGCTCGCCGCCCGGACGGACCTTCGTCCTCGCAGCCGTGAGCTCTCCACCTCGCTCCTGAGGCTCCACATCAGGCCGGCGCTGGGATCGCTCCGGATCGCCAGGGTCACTCCGAGCACTGTCAGGAGCTGGTTCGCCGAGCTGAGCGGTGACGACGGGCCAGGGCAGGCGACTGCGGCACGCTCCTATCGACTACTCCGGACGATCATGAACACGGCGGTCACGGACGAGCTTCTGATCAAGAACCCGTGTCAGGTAACGGGAGCAGGCGTCGAACGGTCCCCGGAGCGCCCGATCGCAACCGTGCCGGAGGTCCAGGCCCTGGCCGATGCCTTCGGTCCACGATCTCGGCCAGCCGTGTTGCTTGCCTCCTTCTGCTCACTTCGCCGAGGTGAGATCCTCGCCCTGCGTCGCGGCGACGTCGCCCTACTCCTCTGCAAGGTCACCGTCAGAAGGGCCGTGGTGAACCTCGCCACCGGTGAGCTGTTCATCGGCGAACCAAGGACGGCGGCAGGCCGACGAACGATCGCCGTCCCTCCAGTGATCATCCCTGCGCTCGAGGAATACTTGGCTGAGTACGTTGTCGTGTCGCCGGACAGTCCGTTGTTCACCGGCGAAAAAGGGGGACCACTCCGACCCCATGTTCTGCAGGTGGCGTGGGACAACGCCCGGAAGAAGACTGGTCTTCAGGGATTCCACTTCCACGACCTGTGCCACAGCGGCAACACCTGGGCGGCCACCACCGGGGCGAGTACGGCGGAGCTCATGGCCAGGATGGGTCATGCGAGTGCCGCAGCGGCGCTTCGCTATCAGCACGCCACTGCCGACCGCGATCGGGCGATCGCCACTGCCCTCAGTTCGATGGGAGAACGGTCTCTGGCCCCGGTGACGGAGATCGGCATTGGCGAGCGCCGGTCATCCTGAGGACAGCGGTCCCAGGCAGCCAGTGGAAGGGCCAAGTTGGTCGGAGGGGTAGGCACACCCCGACTGGATCGCGGGGCCCAGCTCTCAGTGAATTTGCCGCGGATGTCCCAATATCGCGATCGCACGGCAAAAGCGTCAGTAAACCGGGCACCTCGGGGACGCGTTGAAGGGGCCGACGTCCTTCGCGTTGGATGAGAACTCGTCGCCGGATCAAGACGAACGCAGATACGACCAGCATGGGCAACGCAATCAGGCCCAAATCGTAGCGAAGGACTGACGCGAAAAGCCCCAAGCCGAAGCCGGGGGCCAGTCACGCTTTGAGCTGCGGGAGAGTCAGGCTGCGGGGGTAGACGGTGATGCTTCGAGATGAAGCCCTGAGTGCTTGTTAGGCAATGAGCAATGACCCTCGCTTCCGTCCTCACGGGTCAGTGAACCACCGCAGGGGACGCCCACTGGTGCCTGGGATTGGTCGCCGTCAGTAGTCGTGGAGCCTGACGCCTCCTCCTCGTCACTTTCCGACTTTGCTGCCCCGTTCAAGATGCGCTCCTCCGATTCCTCGAGGATCACCTGTGCTTGCCTCTCAGGATCATCGCTTGACGCCTCTTCGGGCGGCCGGCCCTCGGCGCGACTGGAAACAGCCTCAGGATCCGGTAGGGCATCGGTGGAGGGCTCTCTGTCCATAGCCCTATCTTGCCCTACCGTCACTGAACCGTGAACAGCCCATAGCGATATAGCGGGTCCGCTGCACCGCATCCAGGTCGACCCGGTGGCCGTCGCAGGAGGAGGGGTGACTGATCACCGGATGGGTGGGGCACGCCAGCCGACACATGCTTGCCGTCTGCTGACTGCCTCGCTCCGGCACGACTGGGGCAGTCTGGCGCGGGCGGCGTAGGGCGGCGAGGTAGAACGCCGGAAGTCACGCGCCGCTCGAGCGCGATCCACAGCGGCGCAAGGGTTTCACAGGTTGAAGGGCATGGTCTTACCCACGTGGTCCCTATCATGAGTGGATGCGAATCGGCGTGCTCACCGGTGGTGGTGACTGTCCTGGGCTGAACGCGGTCATCCGGGCCGTGGTGCTCGGTGGTTTCGTCCATCACGGTGACGAGTTCGTCGGCGTCCTCGACGGCTGGCGCGGCCTCATCGAGAATCGGACTGTCTCGCTCGAACCTGATCAATGCCGGTCCATCTTGACGAAGGGAGGGACGATCCTAGGATCGTCCCGCACCAATCCGTTCGCCACTGACGATGGTGCCGACCGTGTCCAGGCCACCGTGGACGCTCTCAGGCTTGATGCGGTTGTGGCCATCGGCGGAGATGACACACTGGGCGCAGCGGAACGACTGCACCAGCGGGGCCTCCCTGTCGTCGGTGTGCCCAAGACCATCGACAACGACTTGTCGGGGACGGAAGTGACGTTCGGGTTCGATACGGCGGTCCAGATTGCTACCGAGGCGATCGACCGCCTGCAAACCACAGCCGAGTCCCACCACCGGGTCATCGTGTGCGAGGTGATGGGGCGAAATGTAGGCTGGATCGCCGTCCATGCTGGGATCGCAGGAGGGGCGGCCGAGATCCTGATCCCTGAGGTTCCATTCTCACTTGATGAGGTGTGCAAGCGGCTCCTGCAGCGCCATGGCGATGAGCAGTACTTCTCCACCGTGGTGGTGGCCGAGGGAGCACACCCCAGAGACGAGGGGTCGGCTACTTCGTCCTGGAACTCGCAGGGATCGGGAACCTCCGACCAATTCGGCCACGTCCGCCTCGGGGGGATCGGGGACTTTCTGGCGCAGGAGATTGAGCGACGAACGGGATACGAGTCCAGGTCAGCCGTGCTCGGGCATATCCAGCGTGGTGGGTCCCCTACGGCTTTTGATCGTGTTCTCGCCACCCGATTCGGGGCCGCCGCCCTCGCTGCAGTGCAAGACCACGACTTCGGATGCATGGTGGCGCTGCGCGCTGGGGCGATCGTCCGGATCCCGTTGAGCGAAGCCGTCGGAAAACCTAAGCAGGTCGACCCCCACCTTTATGAGCAAGTGGCCGCGCTCTACCTCGGCTAGCTAGCGGTAGGCCGGAGAGAGGCCATCGCCCCACAGCGTGTGGGGGTAGCGCATACGTGCCGATATCGAGCGGGTCCGAGGGTGTCCCAGTCCGCCGGGTCGGTGGGACGGGACGGCTCCCGGCAAAGAGTGACGCCTTCCTGTCAGAGTCAGAATGGGGCGCGCAAATCAGGGACCGTTGGTCGAGCCACCAGCCATGTGCTCTGCCTTCCCGCCAGAGTGCCTCATCGGGAGCAGCTCGGCCACCATGCGCTCACCCGTCACCATGGTCAAGGTCAGGACCTCGATTGCACGTTCATTGTCGCCTGCTTCGATCATCCATTTGGCAACGGCAAGATGCTGGAGTATCGAATCGCTGATCTCGAGGCCTTCAGCCTGGCGTCTGGCCCGTTCCTCCAGGCGCTGGCGCTCTGCGGCTGCAGTTATGGCGCGGAGTCGACCAGTTTCGATTTGGTCGGTAGCCCGACCAAGGAGCGCCCCCAGGAGAAATAGGCCTGCAACCCGTGAGATCCAGCCGGTGGCGTCGATATCCCCCACCCCATCAACGAGCTCGACGACTGCAAACAGTGAAAATCCGATCGCGGCGCCGATCAGACCGCCTCGTAGCCCAAAGGACATGGCGAGCAGGGCGACGGGCAGCGCATACAGGATGTCGACCGCCTCGCCCGTGCCGTTGGCAATGATGTGAGCCACCGTGACTACGACAAAGAGTCCCGAGGCCATGCGTAGCGCGGCGGGCGCACTTGTTCGGTACCAAGGACCTGCATCGCTCCCGTCCGGAATCCCCAAGGCCATCTTCCTTCCTCTCCCGGTGAGCCTGGCAGACGCTTAGAGCTGTTCTCTAGGGGAAATGGTCCCTTCCCTCATTGAACGTCCGCTAGAGATTGGGTGAAGTGAAGCGAGTTGACATGGGATCTTGGTTCGGAGGGGGTGACTGGTGGAGACGCATCGGCGCGACGAAGGGAAAACTGCTCCGCTAGCCTTTTGTGCCCAAATCAGCGTGTCGAACTCCCGCCTGAAGAGCCAGCCGGGACCTGAGAATGCCGTCCGAAACCCAGCGAGCCGGTAGATCCCTCATCACCAGGCCAAAATCGACGGTGCAGGAACCCGTTGGGAATGCCTCTGGGTCGTCGAACATGCTCGACCTCACCGAGTCAACCGTCACCGGCCGAGCATCCCAGCGAGGGCACTCCAGATGAACTCCCGCGAAGCTGCCCTCTTGTCCCTGTGGCGAGTACCCACGTGCTCCTTGGCGGAAGAAGTCGATCGCATCTTCGAGAGATGGGAAGAGCTCGCCACCAAGGGCTGTGCTCTCCTGGGCGCTGGCAGATAGGTCGAGCGTCTCATCTCGGCTCGACGCTGTGATGTGGATGTCCGGCCCGGCGTCGCGAACCTCGAATCGGGCAAGATGGTGGCGCCCAGGAAAGATCCGGTCCCCAGCAAGTGCCGTCAGCCGCGAGTCGGTGTCACGCCGAGGTATGTACACGCCGACCTGAGTGCCTTCGGCATCGTCCCATTCGACCGAGAAGCGATGGGCGACATTTTCCGTGCTCAGGCTGACTGATCGTGGCAGGTGGGCAGGTCGGAGTCCGCCGAGGCGGATGAGGCACACCCCTCCCACAGCCCATCCTGAGACCAGGTGCGGTCGGAACGGTGATGGGAGATGACCCTGAGCTACTTCGGGGTCAATCCGATAGTTGATGAGCAAGCGCCTCTCAATGGTGCAGTCGATGGCACGGATAGCCATGTCACGCTCCTTTTGGCGCAATGGGGGTTCGCTTCTTGCGGCGTTGGCGGAGCACAATCTGTTCGGGGCAGACGGTCGACAGGAACTGCCCAACGCAGAGGGCCAATCGTTCCTCGACGAGCGAGTAGAAAATCCGATTGGCATCCCTGCGCTCGACGATGAGGCCCGCGTTCTTCAGCACGCCAAGATGTCGAGATACCGATGGAGCACTGATGGTAAACCGTGAGGCGATGTCGCCAGCGGTGAGTTCCCCACCTTGGAGATCCTGCAGTATCTGTCGCCTAGTGGGGTCTGCAAGAGCCTTGAACACGCCGGCGTCGTCGTCCATAGTTAGATATTAGCTAATGTGCTAAACACAATCAAGCCGGGACGGTGCAATCCCCGGGTCGAGTGTCCCAGTACGGCTCTGGGGGTACGCCAGGCCAAGGTGCAGTTGTAGGCCGGCGCGAAGGGAAACGCTGCGGTGGGTCGCGCAGGAGACGCGAACCAGGGCACCATGATGCGGCCGGCTCGGGCTCGCAATCCCGACGGCTACCTTCTCGGCTCGTAGCGCATCGCCACTGCCCCTGAACCAAACTCCAGCCGGTTCACGAGCTTCAAGTCGACATACTTTGATAGCCCCGCGAACAACGTCGGCCCGTGGCCCGCGAGCCTGGGATGCACCACGAACTCGTACTCATCGATCAATCCCAGCTCCGTCAACGCCAGTGGGAGCTTCACACCTCCCACGAACAGTCCGTTGCCTGGCTCCAGCTTGAGTTGCTGAACGGCCTTGCCCAGATCCCCGCGCACAAGTTCCGCATTCCAATCAACGTGCTCCATGGTGCTCGACACGACGTACTTCTTTGCCGCGTTGATCGTCTGGGCGAAGAGTTCCATCCAATCAGGTCTCGCTCCCGTCGGCGCCGGCGGCCGCCACGCTGATTCCATCATTTCGTAAGTCACCCGACCGAGGAGAAGGGCATCGGCCTGGTTGAGGTTCTCGACCGCGTGACGATGCAATTCTTCATCCGGCGGGATTGCACGGTGATCGCAGCACCCGTCCAATGTGACGTTGATGGAATACCTGAGGGGTCGCATTTCGCAAGAGTACGGGGCTCAGAGCATCCCCGAAGATCGGGGACGCTCTGTCCCAGAACCGGCTATGGGCCCGCCATCTACCTGGGTGGGCTCGCACGGCTCAGGCTGACCGTGACCAAGTGTGCAATCCAACTCGATCTAGGGATTGAGCAGCTCGGATCGCTCTTGGAGCTTGAACTTGCGATCCTCTGCACCGAGACGTGCAGGTTCCGTTGAGTCCAAGAAGTCGACGAGCGCGTCGACGAACTGCTCGGGAGCCTCGATCTGGGGGAAATGGCCCACACCCTCGATGATCACCAGCCGGCTCCCCGCTAGGGCTTCGTGCGCGGAGTAGGCGTGACTCACCGGGATGATGTTGTCTCGATCCCCCCAGATGATCAATGTCGGCATCGGGGATGCAAGGTAGAGCCGATCCATCGCGCTGACCGTCTGACCGCCGGGGTCGACTACGGACTTGATTGTGCGGGCAAACGCCTGGCGGTTTTCCGCCTCCGCAAGTGACGCGTACGCGCTCCACATCTCGGCAAAGCGGCCGAGGCGGATTCCGCTGCTGTTGATCTTCCGGAACAGGCTGTCTCCCCAGTCGCGGACAAACCCCGGGAAGATCACAGGCATCACGTACTCGCTCCCGGGCAGCGTCATGAAACGGAGCATCCAGTTGACCTCACGACCGAGGCCGCCACTGTCGACGAGCACGAGACGTTCGCATCGCTCAGGATGTTGGTAGGCGAGCTGCATGGCCACCCCGCCACCGAAAGACTGGCCAATGATGGAGGCCCGGTCGATATCGAGGACCTCCAGCAAATCGCGGATTCCACTTGCGAAGGCTCCGAGCGAGTAGTCCCCGACAGGCTTCTCGGACTGGCCATGACCCATGAGGTCCGGCGCAATGACCGTGAAGCGATCAGTCAATCTCGGGAAGACGTCCCGCCAGGTCCGGGAGCTGCCGGCAATCCCGTGCAAGAGCAGGAGAACTGGCCCGGTTCCCTCCATCCGGTAGGCCATGTCGTGGCCGTGGATCGAAACGTGGTCAAGTGGACCTTCCATTACATCATTCTCCTCTAACGGCGTAGTCCGCGTCGCCGATGCGGATCCGGGCAACCTCAGGCTGGAATGGGACCACTCTTGCCCACCTACCCTCTGGCGCGGCACAGGTCAATGCAGCCCCGCCGTTGCGGAGGAAGGTAGGTCCCAGGTGGCCTCGATGGAAATTGCTCGCCGAAGCAACGGGTGCCCCAGAGCAATAAAGAAGTCCATCGCCGTAGCAGCAGGGGTGACTCTTGTCGCCCTGTCAGCCCTCACCGCCCCGCCGGGGGTGAGTGGAGCGGGCCGGTACGCAGCACCCGTCACCTCGTCCTACGGGACCGATCCGCTGCAGACGGTCACCCTGTACCCGGCGGGCGCCCGTCTGGCCATCCTGGTGCACGGGGGTGGCTTCCGCTCGAGCGCCATGGACGCCTCCCACCTGGCTCCCGAGGCGAAGGACCTGCAGAAGGCCGGGATCACGGCGGCGATCGTCAACTACCGAGACGACGCTGCCGCACCGGCGTTCCCGAACGAGGTCGACGACGTGGTCGCCGGGGCGCGGGCCGCCATGGCTCTGACCGGGGCGACACGGGTGAGCCTGATCGGCGGATCGTCAGGAGGCACCCTGGCCAGCTTGGCCGCGGAGTCCCTGGGCACGCAGGCGTCGAGCGTGTTCCCCCTGTCCGGGACGGAGGACCTGCCGGGTGCTCTCGCCTACTGGACGGCGGTCGGCGGCAAGCTCGGCTCCTTGCACATCGGCAACATCACGACCGCCCTCGGCGGGGCCGACCCAGCTCTGTACTCACCAGCCGCACTCGTAAGTAGTGCGCTGGCTGGTCAGACCTGGTACGTCTACAACTCGGCCACTGAGGTCCAGCCGGTGTCCCAGGCTGACGCCATGACGGCTGCACTGACGGCCCAGGGTGTCCCGGTCACCGAGACCATCGTGCCGGGCCACGGCCATGCCTGGGCCTACTGGAAGGCGATCCGGGCGCAGGTCATCGCGGCGGTGCTGGCATGAGCACCGACCTCGAGACCCGGACACCGACCACCAGCGACCGGTGCGATCAGTCACGGCCGCTGCGAGTGCCACGAGGCTGCCGGCCACGCTCCGCCGCACCGGTGTCTCGACTGCGGGCGCTCCTGGCACCCGCCGGGTCCACATTCAGATCCACAGACCCAGGGGAAGACCCGCAGGTGGTCGTCTGACCGTCTCGTCGTCTGCGTCCTGAGCAGGCAGTATGTGACTCGCTGGTATCTATAAGTCAGACAGGTGCACTCTCTCAAGGTGGGAACACGGGTTCGAACCTCGTTGGGATTGCTCAAGATGCCACCGATTCCGCACGTGGCTTCGTACGTGGAGACAATCCGAAGTGCCACCGAGGTGAGACTCAGAGTGCAAGACGCATTCCGCCGTGCCGGAAAGCGATCCCGTGCGGCCGGCAGATGATCTGACGCAGCATCGCCAAGGACTTGTACGGCGAAACGCAAGTCCGGCACGTCACCGTCGAATGGTGGTTCCTATCGCACGACTCGGTATCACGCGCGAGATCCCGGCCACGCGGAAGTTTTGGATCAGTCGATGCGAAAATGCCGACCGGTTCATGCCGTGGGAGTAGGGCCGGCCGACCCTTGGGACCGAGCTTCGAGCACTAATTGCCCGTCGGCATCGAAGGCGGCCGCCACTTCGCCGCCGAGGAGCCGTCGGATGGGAGCGCCGGCAATGTCGGCACGCCAGCCCTGGTCGAGCCGGCTGGGCTCGCCGACGACCAGCAGCGCGATGTCGGACCGGGTGGCCAGGAGCCCCTGGTCGAAGTCCAACTGCTCCGCGATCTGACGCACGAGGCCGGCACACACGGCCAGTGCCACCTGGGAGGCGTTCGACTCGGCGGCTTCGGGGGGAAGTCGCAGTTCACCCCCATACAAGGTCCGACCTCGTTGGACAGCCTCGAGGATCTCGGTGGCCCCACCCTTGGCCAGGCTCCTGGAGTCGACCCCCCGGAGTCGCTCCAACTCCTGGCGGTTGTGCGGTGGCCTTTGGGCGATGGTGAGGATGGCAAGGTCCGACAGCACACTGCGCCGGGGCCGGTCCACCTCGGCGGCCCGGCGCTCGCGCCAGGCCGTCACCTCCTGTGCGACTCCACGGGAGCGGCCGGTCAGCCGACGCACGTCGCCCACCTTCCACCAGGCTTCCTCCGGCACGACAATGCGGCGCTGACCGGAGCTGCCGAGCGCGCACTCCTCGAGCGCCCAGGTGAGACGCCCTCGTTGCTCGAGGCTGTCGACCATGGCGGAGCGGAGCGCCAAGAGGTACTCGACATCACCGGCGGCGTAGGTGAGCTGCGTCGCCGGCAAGGGCCTGTGGAGCCAGTCGGACAGCTGGTCCGCCTTCGCCAGGCTGATCCCGAGCACCATGTCGACCAGGCGGGCCAGCGATGGTGAGGACATCCCCAGGAATCCGGCGGCCACCTGGGTGTCGAAGACCCGCCCGGGAGCCGCACCACAGGCCCTCCGGAGGATGTCGAGGTCCTGCCCGGCGGCGTGGGCGACGACGGTGCCGGGTCCTTCGAAGAGGCGGCGCAATGGCGTCGGATCGACGGCAAGCGGATCCACCAGCGCCACCCGGTCGCGCCAGGCCAGTTGGATCAGGGCGAGCGCGGGCCAGTAGGTGCGTTCGGTGTGGAACTCGGTGTCGACGGCGTAGTACTCCTCGCCGGACAGTTCGTCGCAGAGAGCCTCGAGTCGGTCGGTGTCGGTGATCAGGGCGGGTACCGCGTCGGAGGGAGCCACTGACTGGAACGTACCCCAGCACAAGGACGAGGAGTCACGGCGTCGGCCGACGCACCATGGGAGCCCGGTGGTCGGCCGGGCCGATTGTGCCTCCGCCGCGCCAACCGGCCTAGCGTGGGCCCAGGTGGCCCGAGCGCTCGGGCCCAGAGCAAGGAGGCACGATGGGCTGGGACTTCTCGACGGACCCCGAGTACCAAGAGAAGCTCGAGTGGGTGGAGCAGTTCTGTCGTGACGAGGTCGAGCCACTCGAGTATGTCTTCCCGTACGCGGTCCGCTCCAAGGACCCGAAGCTGCGCGCCCTGGTCAAGGGTCTCCAGCAGCAGGTGAAGGACCAGGGCCTGTGGGCGATCTTCCTCGACGAGGACCTGGGGGGGCCGGGCTACGGACAGCTCCAGCTCGGCCTGCTCAACGAGATCCTCGGCAGGTACCCCTCTGCACCCCAGATGTTCGGCGCCGCGGCGCCCGACACGGGGAACATGGAGATGCTCGCGGCCTACGGCACCGACGAGCAGAAGGAGCGGTGGCTCAAGCCGATGCTCGACCAGGAGCTCTGGTCGGCGTATTCGATGACCGAGCCGCAGGGCGGCTCGGACCCGAACCTCTTTCGGACCTATGCGACCCGAGACGGCGACCAGTGGGTGATCAACGGCGAGAAGTGGTTCACCAGTGCCGGACGCGTGGCCGACATCCTCTTCGTGATGTGCACGAACGGGATGTTCGTGGTGCCGCGGGACACGCCGGGGGTCGAGATCCAGCCCGAGCCCCGGAACCACAACCACATCATCTACAACGAGGTCCGGGTGCCGTTCGACCACCTCCTCGGTCCAGAGGACGGTGCCAAGGTGCTGGCCCAGCGCAGGCTCGGCGGCGGGCGCATCCACCACGCCATGCGCACCATCGCCCAGTGCACGCTCGCCTTCGACATGATGTGCGAGCGGGCGCTCAGCCGGGAGTCGCACGGGAAGATCATCGGTGAGCACCAGATGGTCCAGGAGAAGATCGCCGACTCCTACGCCCAGATCCGGATGCTGCGCCTCCTTGTCCTGGAGACGGCCTGGAAGATCGACAAGACCAGCACCCAGGAGTGCCGGACCGATATCGCGACGGTGAAGTTCACCATGGCCAAGGTGCTCCGCGACGTGTCCTTCAACGCACTCCACATCATGGGCTCGCTGGGCACCACCGACCTCACGCCGCTCCAAGCCATGTACGCCGCGGCACCGACCATGGGGATCGCCGACGGCGTGGACGAGGTGCACAAGGCCACGGTCGCCCGGAATGTCCTGAAGGGCTACCGCCCCCACGAGGGGTTCTGGCCCACCGAGTACATCCCGGCCAAGCGCGAGGCGGCCTGGAAGCGGTACCAGCCCCGGTTCGATGCCGACCCCGAGCTCCTGGCCCTGGCCGAGGGCTACAAGCAGTACCTGGCCAAGCGGCGCTGATCCCGGGCCCGGGCCACGGGTCGATCACCGGTGGATTCGGGCGCCGCTCCCGGCGGTGGCCGGCGTCGGCGCGGCCAGGACCACCACGAAATCGCGGGTGGATCCGACCTGGCACTGGTCGGACCGATGCTGTTGCCCGGGGATCTGGGCCATGAGCGGTCCGCCCGGCGTCGTGGCCGTGTCCATCTGGAGGGTGGCCGGGTTGATGTCGAGCTGCATGGCGTTGACGGCCCCCACCGAGAGGAGTGCGCCGGCCAGGTCGGCCGGCAGGGTGGACAGCGACGCCTCGTAGATGATGTTGCCGGCGGCGTCCTCGCCCAGGCCGCTCCTGGCCACCCGTGTCCCACCTCCGAAGGTGAATCCCCACGCGGCGATGTCATCCACCCGGGGGCTGACCTGGCCTTGGGTGATCAACGGCTGCAGGTTCTGGCGGACGTTGAGCGCCGGATCCGCCAAGGTAGGCAGCCCCTGTCCCCACACGCCGACCGAGCCGCGCCCGGCGGCATCGGTCATGAAGGTCCCGAGTCCCGGGACCACGGTGGTGAGGGGCTGGCCCCAGGTGACGATGCCACCGGGGTGGTCGTTGACCTTGAACCCTGCGTTGAAGCAGGCGAGCACGGACGGCGCCTCGGCGGGGCTGATGGTCGGGCCCGAATCGGGTCCGATGGCAGCGGAACCCGACGGGGGCTCCAGGCTGCCGATGTGGAGGTCGAAGGTGACCTTCCCGGCGAGGAACCGGACCAGCGTCATGACGCTCCCGTCGGGCTCGGTCAGCGATCGGGTGTCGATGGCGATTCCACCGTTGGCCCGGCTCACGGTTGCCCATCCGGCCTGTTCGACGGGCGTCGTCGTGGTGGTGGAGGCCGGAGCACGCTGGGTAGTCGCCCGCGGTGGGGCTGCTCGCACCGTGGAGCAGGAAGAAAGGCCGAGCGCGCAGGCCGCGGCGATCACGACCGATCCTGCCCACTGGGCGGCGGGTGAGAGGGCGACACGCGGCACCCCGGCAGCAAACCACGATTGCCGGCCCGGCCGGGGTCACGTGCCCTTTCCGGGCCGCCTGAGGCGAAGATGGTCGTGCCTACCCGGCCACGACCTCGGGGAACCCCGCATAGAGTTGACCGAGTGCGTCGAGACGAACTGAAGGATCTCCTGATCGGGGTCGGTCTGGACCTGCTCATCGAAGAGGGCTTGGCCCGCGGCACCGAGCGGTTGACCTTCAAGCGGGTATTCGACCGGGCCGCCGAAGAGCGCGGTGTGCGGGTGACCAACGCCTCGGTCATCGGCCGGATCTGGGAGGACATGGCCGACTACCAGGCCGACGTCTTGGCCGCCGCCTTGGAGAACGACGACATCGATGGCATGGCGGAAGTGATCCTGGTCGCCGGCCGGGTGGTGGCCGAGGCGGATCTGACCTCGCTCGACGGACGTCACGATGCGGCCGTCGAGGTGATTCGAGTGGCGTGCCAGGCCCATGTCGACGCCCTCACCCGGACCCGCAAGGCGGATATCAACATGGGCCTGCGGGGATTGTCGCTGTCGCGCCTGCCGGCGGACGAGGGGTCCCCGACGGCGAACAGCGTGCGACGGTCCTACGAGGAGTTTGCCGCCCGGTGGGACTTCGTGTTCGAGCGGGCCTTCTCGGTCATCGGCATCCACTTGCGCCCCGGCATCACGATCCGACAGCTGTCGATGCTGGCCATCTCGCTCACCGAGGGCTTCACCGTCTGGGATCGGATCGACCCGTCCGCCACCCGGCACATCCTGCGGACCACCGGTCCCGACGGTGCCAAGCAGGAATGGTCTCTCTTCTCGCTCGGGCTTGAGGCGTTGGTGTGGCAGTTCGCAGAGTTGGACGGGCTACCGGGCGCGGATGCGACCCAGGAACAGGCCGTCGCATCCGCCGGACACCCCGAGTAGCCGCCGCTACCCGGGATCCCGCATGATCCGCCACCCACGCTGCCAGTATGCAACGGACGGGGTGGGTTGGCAACCTGTGGTTGCCTGACCTGCGGTGTTGCGGATGATCAGCCGTGTACGAGGGACGGCCGAGCCACGGCGAAGAGCACCAGGCAGCCGAGCACGGTGACCAGTGTCCAGGTCCACGCCGCCCGCGGGGTACCCCCGAGTGTGGTGACAACCACCATGGTGGCCGCCGCCAGGCAGACCAGGAGCAGGATGGTCCGGACGGCGTCGGATCCGCCACCGAGCGACCAGATGGCGATGGCACAGGCGGACAGCAAGCAGACCCCCGTGAAGAGGCAGGCCCGGGCACTCATCCGTTGCGGGATGCCGGCGATGCCGGCCCGGGCGTCGTCTTCCCGGTCGGCAAGGGTGTTGATGAAGTGGGCGCCGATGCCGAGCAGGGCGGTGGCTCCCATCAGCGCCGGCCTCGGCCACGGATGGCCGGGCAGCCCGAGGGTCACGAAGGCGGGAAGCAGTCCGAAGGACACGGCGTAGGGGAGTGGGCTGAGGACCGTGGCCTTGACCCCTGCGTTGTAAGCCCAGGCCGAGCCCACGGCCACCAGGTGGACCACGGCGGCCCGCCACCCGGAGAGGAGTGACAGCGGGACACAGGCGACGAGTGCGGCCAGCGCCGAGGTACGCACCGTGGCGACGTCGACGGCACCGGACACGATCGGTTTGTCGGTCCGGCCGTTGGCGGTGTCCCGGGCGGCGTCGAACCAGTCGTTGCTCCACCCGGTCGAGAGCTGGCTGGCCAGCACGGCTGCGGCCACGGCCACGCACCCCCAGGCGTGTCGTCCCGCCAGGGCGGCCAGGCCGGTGGTCACCGCGGTGACGGCCAGGGTGGGCTGGAAGTGGCAGGCCCGGACCAGGCCGACGAGCGACCCGTGCGGGGTGGTGGCCGGTTTCTGGTGATCAGGAGCCACGGCCCACCATATGTCCGGGGCCAGCCCACGGTCCCGGGCCAGGCGCCCCACGGGCGGATCGGTGTGCATACCCATGGGAATCGCGGTGCCGGGGACGTTGCCCGACAGGCGAACTGTCGGGGGTCTACCGTTGGATCCACGGACGGAGGTCCGCCCCCCGGGGGGAGAGCGGAGGAGCACGACATGCTCGACGTGGTCATCAAGGGCGGCACCGTGGTCGACGGCACCGGCGGGGACCGGTTCACCGCCGACATCGGCATCCGTGCCGGGAAGATCGTCGAGGTCGGCTCGGTCACCGGGGCCGCCACCGACACCATCGAGGCCGACGGCGCCCTGGTCACTCCGGGGTGGGTGGATGTCCACACCCACTACGACGGTCAGGTCACGTGGGACGACGTGCTCGAGCCCTCGACCTCCAACGGGGTGACCACCCTGGTCATGGGCAACTGCGGGGTCGGGTTCGCACCGGTGCGCCCGTCGGACCACGAGGCCCTCATCGACCTGATGGAGGGCGTGGAGGACATTCCGGGCTCGGCGCTCAGTGTCGGGATGCCCTGGGGCAAATGGGAGTCCTTCGGTGACTACCTCGACCTGCTCGACGGCGGCCGCTACGCGGTCGACATCGCCGCCCAGATCGCGCATGGCGCGGTGCGCTTCTACGTCATGGGGGAGCGGGGCGCGGCCAACGAGGACGCCACCGCCGAGGACATCGCCGCCATGGCGGCCATTGTCGGCGAGGCCATGGCCTCTGGGGCCGTCGGCTTCACCACGTCGCGCACGATCGGCCACAGGGCCAAGTCGGGGCGCCCGGTGCCGGGTACCTACGCCCCCGAGGAGGAGGTCCTGGCCTTCGCCCGGGCCATGGGCTCGTCGGGGCACGGCGTGTTCGAGGCCATCGTGGCCGGCACCATCGGCACGCTCGATCGCCTCGGAGGCGAACGGGCCAAGCCGATCGACGAGATGCCCCTCCTGGTGGCGGCGGCCCGGGAGAGCGGGCGCCCGGTCACGTTCACCGTGGCCCAGCTGTTCGAGGATCCGGACCATTGGCGCCTGGTCCTCGACGCCGCGGCCGAGGCCACTCGGATCGGTGCCGAGCTCCGACCGCAGGTGATCGCCCGGTCGGTCACGATCATGACCAACCTCGATACTTATCACCTGTTCATGGGTCGCCCCACGTATCGAAAGATCGCCCATCTCCCCTTGGTCGAACGGGTGGCCGAGATGCGGCGACCCGAGGTCAAGCGGGCCATCCTGGCCGAGGAGGTGGTGGCGGGCGGGGTCAACGACTTCAGCGCCCTGGTGGTCGAGCTGTTCGGACCTGCCCTTCCCGTGACGTTCCCCCTCAACGACCCGGTGAACTACGAGCCCAGCTTCGACGACTCGGTGTGGGCGCGGGCTACGGCGGCCGGAATCGATCCGATCGAGTACATGTACGACCTGTTGCTGGTCGACGAAGGCAAGGCCTTCTACGCGCTGCTCGGCTCGAACTTCGTGAACGGCACCCTCGACGTCTGCCGCGACATGCTGCTCGATCCGAATACGGTGACCGGCCTGGGTGACGCCGGAGCCCACGTCAACCTGATCTCGGACTGCTCGGCCTCGACGTTCCACCTGACCCACTGGGGACGCGACCGCACCGTGGGCGAGAAGCTTCCCCTCGAGTTGCTGGTCCGGAAGCTGAGCGGGGCCAACGCCGACCTCTACGGCTTCGGCGACCGGGGCACGGTCGAGGTGGGCAAGCGGGCCGACCTGAACGTGATCGACTTCGAGCGCCTACGCATCTGCCCGCCGATACTCCGCCACGACCTGCCCACCGGTGTCAGCCGGATCCTGCAGCCGGCCGAGGGGTATCTGGCCACCCTGGTCCACGGCGAGGTGACCCGTCGTCACGATGCTGACACCGGAGCCCGATCGGGCCGCCTGGTGCGGGGCTCGGCCGCCTGACCGTCAGCGCACCAGGCGGAAGAACGAGCGGAGTTCGCCCACGAAGGCCTCGGGCTGTTCGAAGGCGGCGAAGTGGCCGCCCGCGTCGAGTTCATTCCAGTACCGGAGGTCGGTGAACCGGGTCTCCGCCCACCGACGGGAGATCCGCACGAGTTCTTTGGGGAAGATGGAGCACCCGGTGGGGACATCGATGGTGCCGTCCGCCTCGCTGAAGCTCTGGGCGAAGCTCTCCCAGTAGAGGCGGGCGGACGAGGCGCCCGTGGCGGGCAGCCAGTAAAGCATCACGTTGTCGAGGAGTTCGTCGCGGGTGAGGACGTGCTCCGGGTGCCCGTCGCAATCGGTCCACGCTCGGAACTTCTCGACCACCCAGGCGCACTGGCCCGCTGGAGAGTCGACCAGGCCGTAGCCCACGGTCTGGGGTCGGGTGGACTGCTGCTTGGAGTAACCCGACTCCCATTTGCGGTAGTGGGCCATCGAGGCGAGGGCGGCGCCCTCCGTGTCGGTCAGGTCGTCGAAGGACAGGGACGACGGGGCCACCACCGGCATGTTGAGGTGGATGCCGGCCACGTGATCGCTGTCGAGCCGGCCGAGTTCGGTGGTGACCGCGGATCCCCAGTCGCCCCCCTGGGCCCCGTAGCGGTCGTAGCCGAGCCTGGCCATCAGCTCGGCCCATGCCGACGCCGTCCGTTCCACACCCCATCCGGTCGACGCCGGCTTGGCGCTGAACCCGAAGCCGGGCAGCGACGGGCACACCACATCGAAGACGTCGGCGGAGCTGCCCCCGTGGGCCACCGGGTCGGTGAGGGGACCGATGACCTTGAGGAACTCCACCACCGAGCCGGGCCATCCATGGGTGATCAGCAGGGGCAGGGCACCCGGATGCGGGGACCGGACGTGCAGGAGGTGGATGTCGAGTCCGTCGATGGTCGTGACGAATTGGGGATGCGCGTTGAACCGGGCCTCGGTGGATCGCCAGTCGTAGCCCTCGGCCCAGTAGTCGCACAGCGCTCGGGCATAGGCGAGGGGGATCCCCTGGCTCCAGTCATCGACGGTTTCCGCCTCGGGCCACCGGGTGCGACGGAGCCGGTCCCGGAGGTCGGCCAGCTCCCCGTCGGGGATGTCGATGCGGAATGGTCGCAAGTCGGCGGTCATGGCGTCAATGTAGGGTCCGGCGGCCTGCGCTGGCGACGAGACACGACGGGGCGCCCGACCGTGGCTAGGTCGGACAACCGGCCCGTGCGGTCACTAGCCTGGCGGCGGTCGCCGTCGACCGACGGCACCGGGGGGAAGGCGATGAGCCGCTGATGAGCCACAACTGGGGCATCTCCAAGCGGACACGGGGCGCGCTGTTCGGACTCCTCGTGTTCGCCGGCTCCGCCGTAGCCGTACCGGTTGCCGCCGGGTCCACCACAGTCACCCCGGCTGCCGGACCCGGGACCGTCGTGCCCGCCAGCCCGTGCCCGGCCTTCCCGGCCGACAATGTGTGGAATACGCCGATCACCGGGCTCCCGGTGGACGCCCGCAGCACCACCTGGCTGGCGTCGATGGGGTCGTCGACCACCTTTCTGCACCCGGACTACGGCCCCTCGCGTCAGGCGACCAAGCCGTATGGCATCCCGTGGCAGGTGGTCCCGTCGGGGACCGCCCTCGTCCCGATCCGGTTCACCTATGCCGCGCAAAGCGATCCTGGACCGTACCCACTATCGGCCTCGACGCCGATCGAGCGGGGCTCCGACCGCCATGCACTGATGGTGGATCCGGCCACCTGCACCCTGTACGAGACGTGGAGCACCCACTTCCACCCCAATGGCCACTCGAAGGCCGGGTCGGGGGCGGTGTGGAGTCTCACCTCGGACTTGCTGCGTCCGGCCGGGTGGACCTCGGCCGACGCCGCCGGACTGCCGATTCTCCCGGGCCTGGTGAACTACGACGAAGTGGCCTCGGGGGCGATGGACCACGCCATCCGGTTCACCGTCGCCTGCACCCAGCAGTCCTACCTGTGGCCGGCCCGCCACCAGGCCGACCAGGCCAACTCCTCGTGCCCGCCCATGGGCGCCCGGTTCCGCCTCTCGCCGACGTTCACCCTTCCGGCGGCGTCGTGCGCCGCCGCGTGCCAGACCGTGCTGTCCACCTTGCGGACCTACGGGATGATCCTGGCCGACAACGGGTCGAACTGGTTCTTCCAGGGCACCGCCGACACCCGGTGGACGGCAACCCAGGTAGCCCAGCTGAAGCAGGTGCCGGCCACCGCCTTCCAGGCGATCGACGAGTCCTGCCTCCAAGTGGCCCCCGACTCCGGACAGGCGAGGCAGCCGGGAACACCGGCCTACGTGGCCGCCTGCGGCTGAGCGGACGGGCCCACCCGGACCGGCATCCGTTCGCTCACCCAACCCTCACACTTCGACCACGGATCCCTCACCGGTGGCATGCAGGATCGTCAGCAGTGGCAGACGCCAGCAGTACCTCGCACCGGAGATCCCCAATGATCAAGAAGTTCCTCGCCCCCGTCGTCCTGAGCGGTGCCGTGGTCGGCGCGCTCGCACTGAGCACCACAGCCGGAGCCGGCACGCCTACCCCGACTGCGCCCGCGTCGGCGACGACCCCGGCCCACGCCGGCAAGGGTGGAGCCCACGCGTGGCTGAAGGCCCACCGCAAGGAGCTGCGGGCCGCCGGTGTGACCATCAGTGCCAAGACCATCGGCATCACCCCGCAGGCCCTGGCCGCTGACCTGAAGGCGGGCACATCGGTGGCCGCCTTGGCCGGGCAGCACAACGTGAGCGTGACCACCGTGGTCGATGCCCTCGACCAGGCCGCCGTCGCCGCGGTGAACCAGGCGGTGGGCAACCACAAGCTCACCCAGGCTCAGGCCACCAGGATCGAGGCCAAGCTGCCGGGTCGCCTGACCATGTGGGTGAACCACACGTTCTGATCGTGATGGCACGCTGATCGTGGTCGCCATGCGCCCGCTCGAACGGTGAGTCCGTTCGAGCGGGCGTGTTGGACGGATAGCAGGGCCCCATTCCTCCGACCCGACGGCGGTCCCGAATGGCGACCAGCGTCGTCGGCCGCGGGGCGGTCCGCGATGCCGTCGTGCTTGCCCGGGTCGCCGCCCACCGCGAGGATGTCCGGGTGCCTTCCGACCCCTCGTCAGCCGTCCGCCGGGCCCTCGAGGACGCGGTGGCGCAGTTCCTGGCCACGGTCCGGGCCATCGACCCCTCGAGGTGGGACCACGTGGCCACCGACCGGTGGACGGTGCGCCAGCTGTTCGCCCACACGGTGCGGGGGATGGCCGTCCTGTCCGACTACCTCGACGCTGACGCCGAGCCCACCGGGCCCGAACTGGCCGACGCGGCCGACTACTTCCGCACCGCACTGTCGATGGACCGGGTCCATGAGGGGATCGCCACGCGGGCGACGGACGCTGCCGAGTCGGCGCCCGATGACCTGGTGGCATGGGCCGACGACGTAGCGGCGGCCATGCTGACGCGCGTCGGGGCCACCGACGATGACCGGGTCGTCGTCCATTTCGCCGGCTGGATCCGCTTCGACGCCTACCTCGTCACCCGGGTGGCCGAACTCGTGCTCCACACGTTCGACCTGCAGCTGGCCTGCGGCCTCGCCGTCGAGGCACCGGAGCGGGCGCTCGCCGTGGTCAACCCTTTCCTCCTGGACCTGGCCGATCGGGCCGATCCACGAGCCCTGGCCCTGGCCCTGGCCCTGACGGGACGGGTGGCACCGGTCGCGTGCAACGTGCTCGGCTGACCCGGTCCGGGTCCTCGGCAGCCGGGGTCGCGCCGCCGTACGCTGGGCCACTGGCGACCCGGGGGAGGTGCCGTGCAATTCACCGTGACCGAGACCATCGCCGCCCCACGCGATGCCGTCGGGCGCGCCCTCGGCGACCCGGGCTACTACGCCAGCCTGGGTGATGCCTCCTCGTCGGTCCGGGCTCCCGAGCTGCTGTCGGCATCCACCGAGGGCGGAACCGTGCGGGTCCGGGTCCGCTATGCCTTCGCCGGCACCATCTCCGGTCCGGCCGCCATGGTGGTCGACGTCGACAAGCTGAGCTGGGTCATCGAGACCGACTACGACACCACTACCCACGCCGGCACACTGGTGGTGGTGCCCGACCACTACGACGGGATGCTCCGGTGCCGGGGCACGCTGGCCCTGGCCGAGGCGGACGGTGCCACCGTCGAGACCGTGGCCGGCACACTCGAGGTGAAGGTCCCCCTGGTCTCGGGGGCCGCCGAGAAGGCCATCTTCGGCGGGTTCACCCGTCAGTTGCAGCTCGAGGCGGACGCCATGGCCGCCTGGTGTGCCCGCTGACTCCGGGACGGGAACCCGGCGGACGGCCGGTTCAGGGGGCCGTGTAGTACGGCTGGTCGCACCGGTAGCCGTGGGTTGCCGAGGAGATCGGGGGGTCGTCCATGCGCACGAAGATGCCGCCCTGGATCCGTCCGAGGAGGTAACAGGTGATGGGGACCTTCTTGGCCGGGTTGCTCACCGGGATGAGGTTTCCGCTGTCGAACGCAGTGATCCGGTGCAGCGCCTGGAGGAGGGAGCCCCGGCTCGGGTCGGTGCCGGCATTGCGCAGCGCCTGGGTGAACAGCTCGGCGTTCAACCAACCCTCGAAGGTGAACAGGTCGGCCGGGAAGCCCGGGGCCACCTTCTTCACCCAGGTGTCGAAGGTTGTCACGGCCGGGATGGCCGGGGCGTCCTCACCGAGGTAATAGGCCGACTGCTGCTCGAAGTACGCACCGTCGATAGCCGTCGCACCGCCGGAGTTGGGGACCAGGACGGAGTTGTATGCCGGTGAGCCGAGTACCACGATGGGATGGAAGTTCTGCTGGTTCAGGTCCTTGATGGCGGCCGACGCGTAGTTCTGGGGCATCTGCTCGAGGAACAGGATCTGGACCCCAGCATTGCGCATGGCCACGACATTGGCGGTGAAGTCCGTCTGCGTCGGAGGCAGGGCCGGCGAGTACACGACCTGGTAGCCCTCATGGCCCATGGCCGCCCGCTCCTGGTTCCAGGTCAGGACCGTCGACGGCAGATCGGCGACGATGGTGCCGGTGTGCTTGATCTGGGTCGGGAACCGCTTGGCGAAGTAGACGAGCGGGCCGAGCGGCCACCCCAGTCCGGTCGGCATGGCGCTGAAGGTGGTGGGGAGCTTGCGGGTGACCGGGTCGAGCGACTCGGACACGTTCGGGAATTGCGGGTTGGCGGCCAGGATGGTGCCCCCGAAGCCGTCCTCGAGCGAGACGTCCCCGACGGTGGCGAAGTCGGTGTTCACCGCCTGCTGGGTGAGCTGCTTGTTCATGGCCCCGCTGAACTGGTCGTCCTGGCCCTCGACAACGATCCGGCGGCCGTTGACCCCGCCGGTCGAGTTGGCGTAGGCCGCATAGGCCTCGGCTCCGACGGCGGCGCCCTTGAAGAGCCCGGCCGTCTGGGTGGAGATGTTGGCCACCGTGACCGAGGTGGGGGTCACGCCGGTGTGGTCGCTGAACGCGGCCGCCGGGATCGGGTCGGTGGACGCCGTGGACGATCCGCCCGAACCGGTCGTCGACGAGCACGCGGCCAGGGTGCCGGACAGGACGACCGCTCCCAGCACGAGCGCCGGCCATCGGCCGGCACGGAGGACCCGGTTGTCACTGCTCCGCATGACGTTCTCCCCCTCCGCCGAAGTGCCGGCGGGATGATTCCCCTGGCGAGAAGGTAGTGGGCGGCGGCGTGTCCCGCCCGGTATTCCTCCGGCGTGGTGCCGGGCGAGCCACCGTGGGGACCGTCCGCGCTCAAGATTTCCGGTGGCGTGCCGATCGACTGGGTGACGGTTCTCGTCCGGAGGTGACGCCATGAACGAGTCAGACGCTTTCAGGACCTGCCCCTACTGTGCGGCAGAGGGCGTCCCGATGCTGATCGTGTACCCGCGCCTGGTGGCCGGGTCCTCGACGAGCTGGAAATGCCGGTCGTGCGACCGGTACTGGTCCGACGCCCAGACGGTGCTGCTCCGGGCCTCCTGACGGCCACCGACCAGAGGGTCGGGATCAGTCCGGGGCGGACAGTGCTGACTGGCCCATGAGCAGGTGCACCACCTGGTACATGGTCACGAGGGTCTCCTCGGCCTCCTCGTCGGATGTTCCGAGGAATCCACCGAAGGCCTGATTGCCCATCGTGTAGGTCAGGAAGAGGTTGGCGCAGATGGGAAGGTACTTCCCCTCGAGCCCGAAGATGGAGGAGATCGAGGCCTGCACGGCGCGGACGATATGTGGCTTGCCCGACTGCATGGCGCTGGCCGGCACGTTCCGGCCGGCCAGGTAGCGGTAGAGCTTGAACCACAGGGCCACTTCGGGAATCGAGGTGATCCGGGACAGATGGTTGCCGGGCTGGTCGAACCGCAGGATCGACGGGTCACTCCGCACCAGGGCGCTGATCTTCATGCCGAGCTCGTCGGCCACCGCAGCCAGGAGGCCGTCCCGCCCACCGAAGTAGCGCGAGATGTAGTTGGTGGCCGTGCCCGAGGCATCGGCGATCATCCGGCTGGTGATGTCGCCCACGTCGTGGACGTGGAGCAATTCGATGGTGCCGGCGATCATCTTCGCCTCGTTGGCCACCTGGATGGGCAGTCGTCGCTTGGCCGGATACGCCTCCGGCCCCCCCTCCTGCGCAGCCACCTCCATACGGCTCACTCTATCCCTGGTCAGAGCAGGAATTGTGTCCGATCGGCCCGTTTCTGCACCTGGGGTTGCGGAGGGCGCATGGGTCGTCGGTCACGGGAAGATGGTGATTCGCCGGTCGCGTAGCGTCTCGAGTACGGCCGCCAGCATCTCCAACGTCCGGCTGCTCTCCTCGTCCGAGGTGCCGAGGAGTGCCCCGAAGGCCATGTTGCCCATCATGTACGTGATGAAGACGTTGGACCAGAGGGCGACGTCCCCATCATCGATTCGGAAGATCCGACCGATCGCCGAGTCGCAGGCCGCGACCAGCGCAGGCTTGCCTCCCGGATGGGCGCTCGAGGGGAGATTGCGCCCGGCGAGGTGGCGGAAGACTTTGAACCACAGACCGACCTCGGGGATGGCCACCGCGTGGGCCAGGAACTCGGCCGGGTCGTCGGCATCGGGCCGGGTCGGGAACTCGTCGACCTGGGCCGCGATGCGTTGGCCCAGTTCATCGGCCACCGCAGCCAGGAGGCCGTCCCGCCCACCGAAGTAGCGCGAGATGTAGTTGGTGGCCGTCTCCGACGTGCCCGCGATCATCCGGCTGGTGGTCTGGTCGACGTCGTAGTGCTCGAGGAGCTCGATCGTGGCCCGGACCATCCTCGCCTCATTGGCGACCTGAATGGGGAGGCGTCGCTTGGCGGCCACTGCCGCCGGCTCGCGTTCGACCGTCGTCGTCATTGGTTTCGGTCCCCAATCCTGCGGGTGCACGACGTCGCGCCCCTGGTCTCCGGATGCCCTCGGGTCACCGGTCTAGCACCGCATGCCTCCTCGTCCACCGCGCCCGGTCCCGGTCGTCCGGCCGACGCACCCCCCGACCGATCCGGTGCCCCGGAGCGCTCAAGCGGGACTTGGAAGCGGTCGCCCGGGGTCGGATTCTGTGGGTACGGGCAGCTCAGGGCGGCGAACTGACGCTCATCCACCGAAGCGACCGGCCGCGGTCACCCAATCGGTGGCGATGGCCTGCTGGGCGGCGGCCAACGTCAGGCTCCCCGAGCAGACCAGGTCGTTCAGCTTGTTCTCCAGGGCATCCTTGGCATTGTGGGTGGAGGTGGCATTCGGGTTGTCGTTGGGCTCGAGCCACAGGTTGGCCGCGTCGTTGGGGTCGCCGCCGAGTTCGAGCGGGATGAGGTGGTCGTACTCCCCGGTGGCGAACGACCCGGTGTAGCCGTAGGCCCGGGCCGACCCCACCTTCTCGGGCCCGGTGATGCTCGTCGGCGGACGGACGGTGGCCGTCCATCCCGATCGGCAGATCGTGGTGGCGATGTCGGCTTGGGTGACCTGGGGATTGATGGCGCCGGGTGTGCAGGAGGGGTCCGGCAGGGGGTCGCTCCCGTCAACGGTGTAATGACAGGAGCCGGGTGCCGGCTGTGCCTGGATCGAATAGGTGGCCTGGGTACCGGGCCCGATGCGGATCGCCGGAGCAGGGGATGTCACCGGCGGGGCGGACGGGGTCGCGGCGGTGGGCGGGGACGGTTCATTGGTGGA
>Ga0209483_1000740_pt1 | contig 26697 bp, 24 predicted proteins | sample NGEPerA_FD_184508 | JGI IMG/M metagenome (GOLD analysis project Ga0209483, IMG submission 184508) | Arctic peat soil microbial communities from the Barrow Environmental Observatory site, Barrow, Alaska, USA - NGEE PermafrostL2-A... | ecosystem: Environmental > Terrestrial > Soil > Wetlands >... | reverse complement strand
TCGCGCATCAATGCGTGGACGTGGCGCGCATGGGCGTGCAGTTGGGGATCGTCGTGGGCGGCGGCAATTTCATCCGCGGCGCCACTTTCAGCGAGCAGGGCCACATCCCCCGCGCCACCGCCGACTACATGGGCATGATGGCCACGATCCTCAATGCACTGGCATTGCAGGAAACGATGGAGAAAATGGGCCAGCCGACGCGCGTGCAGTCCGCCATCGGCGTACATAGCGTCTGCGAATCGTTCATCCGCCGCCGCGCGATCCGGCATCTGGAGAAGGGCCGCGTGGTGATCCTCGCCGCCGGCACTGGAAACCCGTTCTTCACCACCGATACCTGTGCCGCCCTGCGGGCGACCGAACTGGCCGTTGACGTGCTGCTCAAAGCAACGAAAGTGGATGGCATCTACAACGCCGACCCAAAGAAGGACAAGCACGCGGTCATGTACCACGATGTAAGCTACGAGCAGGTGATCCGTGAGGAACTAAAGGTGATGGACCTGACGGCCTTCGCCATGTGCAAGCAGCAAAAAATCCCGTTGGTAGTATTCAACATGAAAACGCCCGGCAACATCGCCCGAGTCGTACAAGGCCAACGCGTGGGAACGCGCATCACGCCGTGAGCGGGAGAAAGCAACGCAACCACGGAGACACTGAAGCACGGAGGCGCATTCGACGCGATACGCCGTTTCACAAAAAAAAAGTAAATGGGTTCATTTAATTTACTACTGATTATGAATCGGCGATGAGCGCCGGACCAACCGAGTGCGCCTCCGTGATTCCGTGCCTCCGTGGTGAAGTTTCTTCCCGAGGTGCGAAGAAAGCTCGTGAAACCCTAACTGGCGAACCCTATGCCTTTGGACGATATTCTGCTGGATTGTGAAGACCTGATGGACAAGGCCGTGGAGCATCTGCGGCACGAGTTGCGCGGGATCCGCACCGGGCGGGCGACGCCGGCGATTGTCGAGCACATCAAGGTGGATTATTACGGCACTCCCACCGACCTGCGCTCGATCGCGATGATCTCCGTTCCCGAGGCGACGCAGTTGCTCATCAAGCCTTTCAGTCCGGGGGACATGAAGGCGATTGAGAAGGCGATCAACGACAGCAAGATCGGGCTCACGCCGCACAGCGACGGTAAGACGCTGCGCCTGATGCTCCCGCCCTTATCGCAGGAGCGGCGACTGCAACTCGCCGGGCAGGCCAAGGGGCATGCCGAGGAAATGAAAATCCGCATCCGCACCGCCCGGCGCGACGCCAACAAACTCATCGACACCGAGGAAAAGGGCGGCGTCATCACCGAGGACGACGCCAAGAACGGCAAGGAGCAGGTGCAGGAACTCACCAAGACCCACGAGACCAAAATCGACGAGGTGCTCGAACACAAGAAGAAAGAAATCATGGACGTGTGAATGAACCACTCCGCGGCGCGGCCCCGGCCATGAATCGGGCGTGCCCGATTTTCCGGGAGCGTATTGGCGGATGGTGGGGCAGACATTTTTGTCTGCCCGTTCGCCGCAGGGACATTCTTGTCCCTTCCTCATTTCTTCGGGTCGGCTCGGTGGGGTGAGTACACCCCGCACTCGCCGACCCGAGGCAGACAAGAATGTCCGCCCCACTAAGGAGGGACCGCCACAATCGGGCGCTGCACCCCCATGAATCCCTCGCCAGAATTTCATCTCGGCTTTCCCGCGCCCTTCCCGTACGATTCGAATTGCCATGAGCGAATCTTTGGGCAGCTTATGCATCGTTCTGCACGGCCATCTGCCTTATGTGCTGAACCACGGCGTGTGGCCGCACGGCGAGGCGTGGCTGTACGAAGCCGCCGCTGAAACCTATCTGCCGTTGCTCGACATGATCGGCGAAGTCGCCCTGCACCGCGCCCGGCCCGGGCTGACAATCGGCCTGACGCCGGTGTTGCTCGAGCAACTGGCCCAGGAGCGATTTAAGGCTGGGTTTATCGCATATTTGCACGAGCGCATGGAGCATGCCGCGCGCGATCACGCTGTGTTCGAGCGGGATGGGCAAAAGCACTTTGCCTATCTGGCCGGGCGCTGGGAGAAGTGGTACGCGGCGCGGCTGGCGGATTTCCAGCGAATCGACTGCGACATCGTCGGCCAATTCGCGGCACGCCGGGACGAGGGGCACGTGCAATTGCTGGGCGGGCCGGCCACGCACGCTTACCTGCCGCTGCTGCTTACCGATGAATGTATCCGCGCACAAATGAGCGCGGGCGCGCTCGCCGGCGAACGACATCTGCGAGAAAAGCCGCGCGGGATGTGGCTGCCGGAGTGCGGCTATCGGCCGGCCCAGGAGTGGAAGCCGCCGGTGCTGTACGACGATCTTCGGCCGCGCGCTGGGATCGAGACGTTTGTCGCGGGCGCCGGCGCGGATCATTTCTTCATCGACTCGCATCAAGTCGCCGATGCCCAGCCGCTTGGGACTCTTGAAGCCGGCGTTTTTTGCGAGGCCGGCGAAGCCCAGATCTATTGGGACAAAAACCGGCCCTGGCGCAGCCCCATGCAGCCGGTTGGCGTGGCAAGCTTCCCGCAAGTGCCCGATTGCTTCGCGCTGGCGCGGCATCCGCGCGTCAGCGAACAGGTCTGGAGCGGCGCGATCGGCTATCCGGGCTCGGGCGAATATCTCGACTTCCATCGCCGCAACGGCCCGCACGGCCTGCGCTATCATCGCGTGACGGACGTCAGCATCGACCTGGCCCAGAAGCAGCCGTACTTCCTCGAAGATACGTTCGGCAAGTTGTACGAGCACTCGCAGCACTTTTGCCGAATCGTGCGGGATGCGCTGGCCGAGTATAAACGGGAACATGGCCGGCCCGGGGTGGTGGTCGCGCCGTTTGACGCCGAGCTTTTCGGGCACTGGTGGTTTGAAGGCCCGCGCTTTTTGCGCGACGTGATCTTCACGCTGAGCCGCGATAAATCCGTGCAACTGGCCACCGCCGCGGAAGTTTTGGAGCAACATCCGCCCCAGACGGTCGTTCGCCTGCCGGAGGGAAGTTGGGGCAAAGAGGGAGATCACAGCGTCTGGCTTAACGACCAAACCCGCTGGATTTGGGAAGTCGAATACCGTGCCGAAGGCCGGATGCTCCAGCTTCTGCGCGACTTGCCCTGGAAGGAGAACGCCGATGTTCGCGGCATGCTGGAACGCGCCGGCCGGGAGCTTCTGCTGCTGCAGGCCAGCGATTGGCCGTTCGTCATTCATTCCAAAGGCGCGGTGGACTACGGCATCCAGCGCTTCAGTCTCCACGCCACCCGGTTCGAGCGAATGGCCAACATCGCCGAGCAGTTGGCCGGCGGGCGGCCGATTGATGCCTTGCAGAAGTCGCAGGTGGATGAGGCGGATGCGCATGATGTGGTTTTTGCGAACATCGATTTGAATTGGTGGGCGTGAATCATACGACACACAATTCGCTCGTCTCGTCGCTCTCATACATGGGATGAACGGCCCGCTTGTTCGCGTAACTGTCCACCTCGTCGCCCCATTGCGTCCAGTCGGCCATGCGCTCGCGCGCGAATAATTCCAAGTAGGGGCCGGGACTGCAGCGCTGAATCAGGCCGTAGGCGGTTGATGGCTTGCGGGAATGCTCGCGCTTTCGCGTTGCCATGATATTGGCCTGGGTTCGGCCTGGCTTGAGGGTCCGCATCTTTCCGCGAATACCAAAGAGAAGTAATTCAGTGACGTTGCGAAAATAGAATCCCACGCCGCGTCCATCGGGCCCGCCGTCTTTGCGGACCTTGTACCAAACGATGTTCGCTTTGTACTTGAACCCCCATGCCTCCATCACTTGCAGGCCCCACGGCAAAAGTGCATTGGGCACCCAAAGATACAAGTGAGACTGATCGTTTGCGTGAGATGCAACGGACATTGCGCAGATTTCTTCAATACTCATCGTTTCGTATCTGCGCAGGCGCACATGCTCGGGCGCTACTTTGCCCGTGCGGTTCTGAAAACGCCATGGCGGGTCGGCCAGGATAGTCGAAAAAATGCCTTGAAGTCCCTCTAAATGTTTCATTTGTGTTCCGAACGGGAGGGTAACATGTATGCAATCCAAACACCAACAAACCTGTTGGGCGCATCATTCCGTGTCCCCTTTCCTCGGGCATGCGCGCATCCCCGGGTGATCTTCATTGTGCTCGCGGACCGACACGCCGCCTTGACCGCAACCGAATAATTTCCACAATCGTTCGATGTAAAAGCCACCCCGGTCCGCAATGGCGGGTGCCTCGGAAAGTTCCGCGGCACACCGTGGCGGGCCGCGGCGGCTTTTTGTATTTTCAGGCGATGTCCAATGCCCGGCTCCGGCCGGTATGCAGTCATAGAGGAGAGCAATCATGGCAGTCAAGAACAGCAAGAAAAAAGAGTATCTCGCCCATCCCATCCAGCACATAGACATCACCCGCCAGAACGTGGTGCCGCTGGTGGATGCGATGGCGCACATGGCGTACACCGCGCGCGATCTGCATCGCGCCGCCGACATTTACGACAGGATGCTCCGCGACGACGGGTGCGGCGTCATCCTCTGCCTCGCCGGCTCGCTGATCAGCGCGGGATTGAAGAAAGTCTTTGTCGATATGATTCGCAATAACATGGTGGATGCGATCGTCTCGACCGGCGCCAACATGATCGACCAGGATTTCTTCGAGGCCCTGGGCTACAAGCACTACATCGCCGCCGATGAATTCAAGAGCGGCACGCGCGACGGCGAGCTCCGCGAGTTGATGATCGACCGCATCTATGACACGTTCATCGACGAGGAGGAACTGCGCGTCTGCGATGAAGTCACGCAAAAGATTTTCGACGACGCCGAGCCCCGGCCCTACAGCAGCCGGGAATTGTTGCGGGAGTTTGGCGCGCATCTGGAGCGCGTCGGCGGCCCCAAATGCGCGGACAGCATCATTTACGAGGCCTACAAGCGCGATGTGCCGATCTTCGTGCCGGCGTTCAGCGACTGCTCGGCGGGTTTCGGCATCGTCGCCCACCAGCATGCCCGCATGGGCGAAGGCAAGCCCTGCGTCAGCTTCGACAGCGGCAAGGATTTCTACGAGCTCACGCAACTCAAGCTCAAGACCAAGGACACCGGCCTTCTGATGATCGGCGGCGGCGTGCCCAAGAATTTCGCGCAGGACATCGTGGTGGCCGCCGAGATTCTCACCGACGACGACGCCCCCATGCACAAATACGCCATCCAGGTGACGGTCGCGGACGTGCGGGATGGGGCGCTGTCCAGCAGCACGCTCAAGGAGGCGTCGAGCTGGGGCAAGGTGGATACCGTGTACGAGCAGATGGTCTTCAGCGAGGCCACGCTGGCCGTGCCGCTGATCGTCGGATACGCCTATCACAAGGGCGGCTGGAAAAGCCGCACCGCCAAGCGGTGGGCGCAACTGCTCGAGCCGGCCGCCGTCGCGTGAGACACCCATGACCGCGACGCAACTCCGCAACGAGGCTCTGCTGATGCTCGAAGGCAAAGGCGCGAGAGTTTATGTATGACCGAGTGCCGGTCCATCTGGTGACCGCGGAGCAGGTTTCCATTGAGCCCAAAAAGCGAGTGATAATCGATGGCGTGCGAACGGTTTCGCTGGCGGATCTGATCAATCTCAAACTGGACAGCAGAAGCAAGAATATGTTACGGGCGCAAGACCTGGCGGATGTAATTGGGTTGATCCGCGCGCACCATTTAGGCGGCGAGTTCGCTCCGCGCGTGCATAAGCCGCTGCGCTCTGAGTTTCGCCGGCTGGCGCGTGCGGTGCGGAAGGACATGGGAATTTGACGCAATTATTCACATTGCCGGAAGACTCGTTCAAAGTCGGGAAGGCGCAAAGGCGCGGAGGGTCAAGTTCAATGTGTCGGAATCAACCTCAGTCTCTATCTCATCCGGTCGAAGCACGATTCCACCTTGATTTATGTCATGTTTTTTACTGAACTTCGATTGCCTTTGCGGCTTTGCGCCTCTGCGAACTTTGCGCAATCCCGTCTGGCGGCAGCTGACGGCGGCGCCGGGGGCATTCCGCGGCTCCCTCTTCTTCGGCGTTTCAAACCTGCGCCAAATCCGGCTCCGCCTGGCGTTGCGCCTGGGCGGTGCGAAGCTGCGCCAGCGCATAGACCGCCGCCTCGCGGTCGCAGGCGCCGATGACCGTGCCATGGCGTTCATCCGTGGCCGAGGCCGGATCGAGCGCCTCGCCTATTGGAGCCCACGTCGCGCGGAAGCATCCGAACATGAGATTGTGCTTAATCGCCAGTTCAAGCCCCGCGCGGGCAAACTCGCGCTGAACCGCCAGGACGGAGGGGAATCGCCGTCCATCGGACAACCGTTCAGTCTCCAGTTCCGGCCCGGCCCGCCAACCCGTATCGAGCAGGCGCTCGATTGCATATGTGAGATTCATGCTCGCTCCTTCTGGCCAATCCCCCGCACAATCCGACCTGACAACGGCAAATGCTAGCCCGCGCCAGCCCCCATGGCAAGAATCGGCAGCATGATCTTTTGCCACGAATATTTGTGGTTCCCGGATTAATGCCGCGCCTGGCATTCGTGGAGCAGGATCAGAAGTTTTTCAAAATCGAGGGGCTTTTGCAGGTATCGCACCGGCGTCGTGTCCAGCGATCGAACGCGCTCCTTGTCGGCCGCGGTGATGAGCACCGGAAACACCGCGCGATCGGATTCACGCAAACGTCCGATAAAATCCAGCCCGTTCATGCCCGGCAAATCCAGATCGACCAGCGCGAACTCCGGGGCCAGCTTATTGCGAATAAGCCCCAGCGCCTCCTCCGCCGACCCGCACGCGGTTGTGATAAAACCATAGGATGACAGCAGAACTGAAAGCGCCTTTCGGGCGACCGCTTCGTCCTCGACAATCAATACGCCGACGTGGGGATTAGAAGTTGTGGACGTGACCGCGGGCATTGCCCGCGCATAGGGCAAAGCCTATGCCATTCGCAACGGCTGGCATCGCCGCGATCGCGCGCGTATGGTGGGACGGTCTGATAACCAATAGTTCCGCGCCAGGCTTCCGGAGAGAAAAGAGCATAGAATGGATCGAGAAGAACCCGCGTCCCGCCCGCCGGCAAAACCCTTTAATTTTCGTGCCCAGCACCGCGCCCGCGCGCATGAGTCGGCTCATGCCCAGCCGGCCGCGGCTGACGAAGCCAACGCCGCGATCGCCCTTGCGGGAATCTTTCGTGGCCCGCCGGAGATGATTATCTCCGATGAGCAATTGGCGCACCTCATTGCCAACCTCCGCACGGACGGATCGTTCGCGTACGACAGCGAGTTCATCGGGGAGTTGACGTACCACCCCCAACTGTGCGTGCTTCAGGTCGCCTCGCGCAATCGCGTGGCGCTGATCGACCCGTTGGCGCAGATCGACCTAATACCCTTCTGGGAATTGCTGGCGGACCCGGCGGTGGAAAAAATCGTTCATGCCGGCGATCAGGACATCGAGCCGGTGGTGCGCCATCTGAATCGGGCCGCCGCCAACGTCTTCGATACGCAAATCGCCGCCGGCTTTGTCGGATTGCCGTATCCCCTGTCGCTCTCGAAGCTGGTTGCCGAGCTGACCGGCGCCCGGCTGGGGAAGGGGCTGACCTTCAGCCATTGGGATCAGCGGCCGCTCTCGGCGATTCAGCTTCGATATGCCGCCGATGACGTGCGCTATCTGCCGGCAGCGGCGGCGGAGTTGTACCGCCGCCTGGAGGCCCTGGGGCACACCGCGTGGGCCAAAGAGGAATGCGCGGGGGTATGCGATCCGAAGTTGTATCATTTTGATCCCGATACCCAATACCTGCGCGTGAGAGGCGCCAATTCGCTGCAACCGCGAAATGCCGCCGTGCTGCGCGAACTGACGATTTGGCGCGATGGCGCCGCGCGAAGGCACGATGTCCCGCCGCGATCATTCCTGCGCGATGAGGTGCTGCTGGATTTGGCCCGGAACCCGGCAAAATCGGTCGAGCAACTTTCCAGAGTGCGCGGCCTGCCACGCCCGGTCGAACACGAGTACGGCAACGACATCGTCGAGGCGACGGCCCGCGCCATGACTCTGCCGCCCATCCACATGCCCGCATCGCGCGACCCTGAAGCCGCCCCACGCGAACGATTTCGCGCCGACGCGGTTTTCGCGACGGCGCAATGCCTATGCGCCGGCCTGTCGCTCGATCCGGCGCTGGTCGCCAGCCGCCAGGAAGTGAGCGAGTTCCACCGTTACATCACCGACGGCGCTGGTGATCCGCCAAAGATGCTCATGGGATGGCGAAAGCAAGCCGTGGGCGACGAACTCAGCGAGATTCTCGCCGGGAACAGGAAGATGGGGCTGGAATGGTCGAAAGGGGAATTGAGGGCTAGCATCGAGAAATGAGACGCGACGACATCGCTTAAGCGGCAAACAGAAGCGGAAGCATGCAAATTACGCGACAACTCGTGCTGAAGAAACTGGCTCTTGCCTTCCCAGTTCCCGCAATTGCCCAGCAAGCCCTTGAGTCGCTGGATCGGTACGGCAAGCGACCGCAAGACCTGGCGCCGGAATTGATTCATTTAGCGATCATCAAGGTGAGTGAGGGCAGGCTCTGGGAACTTCGGGAACTCGTTCAGAAAGCACGCCATGACTACCGCGATGTTCTAATACTTGCTGAGCGACCGGAAGCGATTAAACGCCTCCGCGAGAATCCACCAGCATTCTGGGGCGAACGTCCGCGTCGTAAACCGCTTACGCCATCAAAAGAACGAGCCATGGACGAGCGCGATCAGCGCCAGTGGGTTGAATGGCTGACTTCGTAACGGCTCGATCCGCCGTTCAAGCGGACGATCGCCGCAGTCGCATGATTGGACGATCGATTCAATTCCGTGCCCGCACCACTTTAAGCGGATCGAGTTTCGCGGCTTGTTGAAATGCAGACTCCCGCGCCCGGCATCCCCGGCAGGCCCAGCACGGATCACCGGCTTCCTCGGCGCAGCTCCAGGTCCGGTCCAGCGGCGCATCGGCTTGGAACCCAACGTCCACTGCCTGCCAGGCCTCGAGCTCCAGCAACGGCGTGACAATCTCCAGGTCCGGCAGATTGCACGGCAGATTGGCCATCTCATTCCAAATCTGAATGTATTCCGTCGCTTGAGCCAATTCATCCCCGTGCGGTCCCACGCGCAATCCCAGGTAGATGGCGGCAGCCTGATAATGGGCGGCAAACCGAACGGCGGCGGCAATAAAAGGCAAAAGCTCCTGCATCTGCGGCCCCAACGGCGCCGGATGCCGGGGATCGACCGGGACATTGGTCTGCCTGCCCAGGCCGCCCAACTGCGTGAGATACGGCATCGCCAGCGCATGCTCGCGGTAGGGCTTGAAGTGCGCGACCTGCTGGTCATACGCCGTCCGCGCCCGACTCGCCGGCTGCGCCCCCGCCTCCATGTGCAAGAACACCCCCCGATGCTTCTGCATCGCCAGTGCCGTCGCCACCGCGGAGTTGATGCTCCCGTTGTTGAGGATGATGGCGAGGTCCTTGGCCATGAGCGGAGAGTGCTGAGAGTTGAGAGTTGAGAATCTGGAACAGACGCCGCGTCAATGTATCCCGGCGCGTCCCTCGGTCGCAACCTCATCGAATGCGCGCGCAGAGATTCGGAGGTTCAGAGAGTCAGAGAAGCAATTATTCAGAGGAATCGTCGTCAGTTCAAGGCGAGAAGGCTTAAGAAAATAGACCCAATGCACGCGCCCTTTGAATTTTCCTTTTTTTCCTGCTTTTGAATTTGTTTCGGATTTCGTGCTTCGGATTTCGGATTTTCACCGTCAGTTGAGTTGCGGGGCGCAGTCGGTTTCACTCCATCGTAATTAGCACTTTGAGCACACCCGGCCTTCCCGCCAGTTCGACAGCCTGTACGCCTTGCGCCAGTTTCATTCTTCGGTGAATGAGGCTCGTCACGTCCACGCGTTTTTCGGCCAGGGCGCGGATGGCTTCGCGGAAGGGGCCGCACCGGCTGCCGACGATGTTGATCTCGTCGATGACCACGGGCGCCAGGTTCATCGCCTTTCCCGCGGCCACGGTGCTTTTGAGAACGACCGTGCCGCGCGGGCGGACCAGTTGCAGGGCCAGTTCCAGGCCCGCCGCGCTGCCGGTGCAATCGACGACGATGTCCTGATCGTGGCGCGGCACGATGTCCGCCAGCGGGCGGGCGCGGATCTGCCATTTCTCGCACAGCGCCAGTTTTTCGGCATGCTTGCCCACCACGCGCACCGGACAACCGGCGTCGCGGAGCACCTGGGCCACGAGCAAGCCAAGCCGGCCGTCGCCCAAAACCGTCACCCATTTTCGGCTGTCGATCTGCACCTGCTTGACGACCTGAAACGCCGCCGCCAACGGCTCGACAAAAACGGCGGTATCGTCGTCCACGGTCTTGGGCACCATGTGCAGATTGATGGCGGGAAGGCGCACAAACTCCGCGAACGCCCCATCATGGTTGAGTATTCCCAGCACCGCGCGATTGCGGCAATGGGCGCTCAGCCCCGAGAGGCACATGTCGCACCTGCCGCACACGATGTTGATCTCGCCGCAAACGCGCTGGCCGACCAGATCTTTGTTGGAGGAAGAAACCACGTCCCCGACAAACTCATGGCCCAGCACGCCGGCAAAGCCCATGTAGCCCTTGGTGATTTCCAGATCGGTGGCGCAAACCCCCGCCTGACGCACGCGAATCAGCGTATCGCCCAGCGTCGCCGACGGCTCGGGATGCCGGGGTTGGAAGGTGAGGGATTTGTCGAAGACCAGGGCACGCATGAGAGTCTCGGTGGCGGCGCGGCAATCGGCCTTCAGGGTATGCGCTGACAGACGTACTCAAGCACCAGCACGCTTAACGTATCACGGGCGTCTCGCCCGTGCGTGTTGCCTTGAATTGGGAAAAAAACGCAACTTGCGAACGGACGCTATCGGCACGGGCGAGACGCCCGTGATACGACAACCGTTTCCTTCCATCGGCGTCACACCCCCGCAAACCTTCGTCTCCAACCTATCCAAACGGCATTTCCGGACCCGTGAAATACGAGAGCCACTGGCCCTCGTCATAGCCGAAGTTTTTGCTGGTCAGATACCGCAGGCTGCGCAGGGCCTGCCAGGCGACGTCGAACTGGCGGTCTGCCAATGCGCCGCTGAGGGCGCGGGCCGCCGTCAGCGAGCGATAATGCTTGAGCGCGTCGGCGGCGGCGATCCGCACATCGCGGCTTTGCTCGGGATTGTTGAGCAATTGCACCAGCGGTTCCACCGCTTTCACATCCGGCACGTTCGCCAACGCCTTGCAGGCCTCCAGCCGCACCCATTCATTTGGGCTTTGGAGCGACTCGATAAAGATCGAAGCGGCTTTCCTGTCGCGGGCCAGATTCTCGCCGCGAATCGCGCTGGCGCGCACGGTTTCGTCGGCATCAGTCGTGGCCAGCAAGCGGCATTTGGCCTGAAAAGCCGGATTACTGGCGAAGCCGAACTTCTCCAGCTTGTTCATCCCGATCCGCCGATTGTCCGGCGATGCCTTGTCCAACAGCAGCGTATACGCCTTGTCCGGGCGATCGCCCGAGAGCCATTTGATTTCAGCGGCCGTGGCGGATCCCACGAACACGAACGGCGACACAAGGATGGAGCCGGTTATGGACAACACCCGATGGGCAAGGCCCGGCGGATCGTCGTCAATATCGTCGCGCCATTTGGGATTGAAGTAAGGCCGGCCGGCGGCATCGCCTTGAAGCGATTGCGCAGCCGCGATCGCTTGCGCTGAGGAATCGGGCGGCATCGGCGCCGATGGCTGGCAGCCCTCCGCCAACAGGCACAAGGCCAGAATGCCGGCGGCATACTTCAAATCCACAAGACGCGATCGCATCCACTCTCCTTAACCGTCAATTTCCGATGAGCTTAAAAGCAAAGTCTCTGCATTCGTGTGCATTCGTGCCCATTCGTGATTTCCCTCTTTCTTTCTGTTTACGGGCGGCCCGCACACGGCCATTTCGGAACTAAGCCGGCACGCTCAGGCGAACCCCCGGCGACGGGAAAATGCCATACAAATCGTCCGGCGAAACCCACGTCGGCTCCTCGATCTCCACACCCAGAAACCGCGGCGCCAGCCGTTGAAAACGGGCGGGATCATCGGTCACGAAGCATCGCAGGCTGCCGCGCGGGGCGCTCGGCTGCATAGCGGCCGCCGGGCGGTGCAACATGCCCGACGCCTTGAGCCGGCAGGCGACATCTTCGGCGCACTGTTGTGCCGAGTCAATCACGCGAACGCCCGGCGCCAATTCCTGAATCAAATCCTTATAAATCGGATAATGCGTGCATCCCAGCACCAACACGTCCATCTGATGGCGGATCAGCGGCGCGAGATATTGCTGCAGCGCCAGCCGCACCAGCGGATCGGTGGCTTTCCGCCCTTCCTCGATGATCGGCACCAGCAGCGGCGCGGGCCGCAAGAGCAGGCGGGCGTGATTACGCCGCCGATGAATGGCCCGCTCATACGCCTTGGAGCGCACGGTCGCCTCGGTGGCCAGCACGGCAATCGTGGGCACCGGCTTGGCGCCCGCCGCGATCACCGCCGCCTTTGAGCCCGGCTCGATCACGCCGCTGATGCTCATATTCGGAAACGCCGCTCGAATCGCCGGCAACGCCAGCGCCGTTGCCGTGTTGCACGCGATCACCACATGCTTGGCATCGTGCGGCGTCAAATACGCGATGATCTGCTGCACGAACCGCGTAACGGTGGAAGCGGTCTTCGACCCGTACGGCAGCCGGGCGGTGTCGCCAAAGTAAATCAGCGATTCATCCGGCAGCACGCTCCGCAGAGCCCGCGCCACCGTAAGCCCGCCAAGGCCGCTGTCGAGCACAATAATGGGCGAAGCCGGTGACATGATGCTACAATCGTTATCGGACGCATCGGCAGTGGCCCTTGAGCGTTTCGGGCGGACTTTGCTTTCAGTCAAATTCTTGACAACCCCCCGGCCCGGCCTGACACTGCCGCAACTGCGAACCACCACACCCTGGGAGCCACAATATGGACGACACATTGAAAGACAAACGTATTCTCCTGGTCGATGACGACGGCGACATCCTCACCAGCATGCAGGCGGCCTTCGAGCCGACCGGCGCCACCATCGAGACCGCCAGCAACGGCAACAAGGCCGTCGAGCTGGCCGAGAAGAATCACCCCGACCTGGTCGTCCTCGACATGATGCTCCCCGGCCGCAGCGGCTTCCTCGTGCTCGAAAAAATCAAGTCCCGCAAACCCATCGGCGGCAAGCCCTTCGTCATCATGATCACCGGCAACCAGGGCGCCCGCCACAAAATGTACGCCCAGAGCCTGGGCGTCAGCGAATACTTCAATAAGCCGGTGAAAATGGACAAGCTCATCGCCACCGCCGAGAAGCTGCTGGCCGAGCCGGTGGCAGGGGCGTGAGCATTCGCCCGCACAGGCAGTTGGAGGCAATCGGATGACCCAAATAACCCCAATCAAAGTTGATCCCGAAATTATGGGCGGCAAGCCCTGTTTTGCAGGCACGCGGGTTCCTATCAAGAATTTGTTCGACTACCTCGCACACGGCCGGACGTTGGATGAATTCGCGTCTGATTTCCCATCGGTTGCACGCGATGATGCACTTGCCGTTCTCGATCTTGCCAACGTCAAACTCGCTGAAAGCCACACGATACCCGCGGCCTGAACCACCCTAATGCGATGCGGCTTCTGCTCGATGAATGTCTTCCAATCCGCCTGCGAGAGCTTCTACTGGGACACGATGCTCGAACCGTCGCATATATGGGATGGAAGGGCGTGCGCAATGGCCGGCTGTTGGCCAACGCCGCCGCGGCCGGATTCGATGGGCTAATCACTTCGGATGGCAGTATCGAATCCCAGCAGAATCTGGCGGCACTCCCTCTGGCCATTGTCGCCCTCGAAGCGGCGTCAAACGATCTATCCGATATAGAGCCGCTCATTCCGGCGTTGCTTATTAAACTCGTGAATCTTCCACCCTGCGCCGTAACACCTGTGAGTCGTTTCGATCTGCCGACGTCATCTCAGGATGCCTCATCGTGAAGCGCCGCCAACTCATCCCAATCTTCACGCTCGCCGCCCTCGGGTTGTGCGCGCAGACCGCGTACGCGGGAATGCCGGTGCCGTACACGCTCAATGACGTGGCGCGGCTCCGCATCGAAACCATTTCATTCTTTCTGTTGGTGCTGCTGCTTTCATCGGGCGCGATTCAGATTCTCTGGAACAGCCTGCGGAAAAGCTTCACCCGGCTGCCGAGGCTGAGCTTTCCAAAGGCGGTTGCGCTGATGTGCCTGTGGGGTCTGTTGTTTCTGATCGTTCTGGCGATGATCGCCGGCGGGCGCGAGTTGATGACGCCAGGCGCCTGGGAGAAACAGGGGGCGACCTACCGCCTCAAGGGCGGCGGCAAATGACCCGACGCGGCAAGTGCATCTGGGCCGGCGCCGGGCTGATCGCGCTGGCTCTATTCGTTTCATGCACCGGCATCTTCATCCCCGGCCTGGACATCCTCGTGTATCTGCTGGTCGGCTGGTTCGCGTTCATTTATCGCGTCGCACCAAAAGTACAGGTGCGCTGGGATCTGCTCTGGAGCACGATTGTCTGTGCCGCCGTGTTTGTGGCGGGCGCCCATCTATTCCTGCGCTGGCTGCACCGGGAAATGAGCGCCCAGAGTGATCCGATGAAAATCCGCTGGCGCCTGCAATGGACCCTAAGCGCGTTCGCGGTGGTGATCCTGATGTTCACTTCCGGCATGGCGGTCATCGGCATCGTCCACCAGACCGCCTGGCTCGCCACCTCGCCCAAGCCGCTTTATCATCGGCGGTATTATCGCGCCGATCGCATCAAGTGTGCATCGAACCTCAGGCAAATTGGTTATGCGCTGGTGCAATACTCCGACGAGCAAGGGGGTAAACTTCCCGATGATTTCGCAACCCTGCTGCTCCATAGTGATCTCACGCCGAAGGTGTTCATCTGCCCATCGGCGAAAGACACGGCTGCCGCCGGCGATTCGCCGCTGAAGATTGCGGAAAATCTTCGCCAGCCTGGCCACTGCTCTTATGTGTATCTCGGCAAAGGTCTGACTTTGCCGCTCGATCCTGGGCGAGTGTTGGCGTATGAGCCGCTCAACAATCACGACGACGAAGGAATCAACATCCTTCACGGCGACATGAGCGTCGAATGGCTCGACGGGCAAGAAGCCGAGGCGCGGCTTGCGGGTCTGATGGCAAACATTGAACCCACGACCCAGCCAGTGATGAAACTCCGACCGCCGACCACAACTCGATGGCGCGTTCCCGTGCCGCGTCCAACTCGCCGCTCGACGGAGGATAACGGAGTTCCTCAATTGACCGGTCAATCGAAGCTTCGTCGATTCCCCGCCCGCGTGCTTCCTCGCGTGCCGCGTCGGCCTCTCGCCTCCATTGGGCCTCGGCACGCTCGGCTAATCGCCGTTCCAAAACCATTCGGTCCGAGGCCGGCAGTTTGTCGATTCGTTCCAGGATTTCACGTACCGCGGTGTCACTCATGGCTTCGACCCTTTGACGTTGAAGTTGAACAGCAATAGACCCACGAATTATACCACTACTGGGGGCGTTCTGGCAGCTTGGAAGCGAAATCCCTAAAGCCGATAAAACATCGGCGTTTCTTGCTCCCCGCCCCGCTCCCCCATAATCTGTCCACATGCACGCCACACTTCTTGCGTTGATTGCGGTTCCATTTGCGTTGATCGCCGCGGGATGCGCCAACCCCGCGGGAACACACGATCTGCCCCCGGCTTCCATCGGCCCGCAACTGAATAACAACCTGAATCCCCCCATGCCCGCGCGCAACGCCAGCGGCGTGCTCGGGACGATCCAGCGGCTCGATCCGGCGCTCGATGCCCTGCTGGCAGCCGACGCGAAAGTCGAAATCCTCGTCGAGAATGTCGAGTGGGCGGAGGGGCCGGTCTGGCATGCCGGCGGGTTGTTCTTCTCGGATGTGAAGCAGAACATCCTCTATCGCTGGACGCCGGAAGGAGGCGTCGCGCCTTACCTCAAGCCCAGCGGCTACACCGCCAAAACCCCGCGCGGCGGCGAGCCGGGCTCCAACGGGCTGACCGTCGATCCCAAGGGCCGCCTCACGATCTGCCAGCATGGCGACCGCCGGGTCGTCCGCCTCGAACCCGATGGCCATACCCTGGCGATCATGGCCGAGCGCTACATGGGCATGCGATTCAGCAGCCCAAATGATTTGTGCTACGACCTGAAGGGCAATCTCTATTTCACCGATCCGCCGTACGGCCTGGTCGGCATGGACAAAGACCCGGCAAAGGAAATGGACGCCAACGGCGTCTATCTTCGCCGAACCAATGGCGACCTCATTCGCCTCGACACCCGCCAGATCGTCTACCCCGATGGCCAGCGCGTCCCCCTCAACTTCCCCAACGGCGTCGCACTCTCGCCGGACGAAAAAACGCTGTACGTCTGCGTCTCCGATCCCAAACATCCGGTCTACATGAAATACGATGTGCAGCCCGATGGCACGATCCAAAATGGCCGGGTCTTTTTCGATGCCAAGCCGCTGTTGGACAAGCACCTCAAGGGCCTGCCCGACGGCATCAAAACCGACCTGTCCGGCAACGTCTGGGCCGGTGGCCCCGGCGGAATCCTCATCTTCAACCCCCAGGGCAAGCACCTGGGCACCCTCCTCACCGGCGTCCCCGCCGCCAACCTAAACTGGGGCAACGACGGCTCCATCCTCTACATCTGCGCCGATCACAATGTCTGCCGGATACAGACGAAGACGAAGGGGAGGTTGGGGGGGGAGAAGTGATACGTTCGGCGATACGCCGGCGACCGTCATGTTCCATGTCCTCAATCGAGTCCTGAAGAAGGTCGAACGCGAGCTTCCGATGAAGGCGCCTTTTGGACGACCAAGAAACCCGCGTGTAGAATCACCCCTTGACGCTGTTGCCTGCGGGTATGGTCCGCAATTGCCGGGAGTTCCAACTATGGCTGCAATAAGAGGCCACTTCGACGGAACCGTCATCATTCCTGATGAGCCTGTGGACTTGCCACGAAACACGCGGGTGATCATTCACGTTGAAAACTCCGAATCGCAGGGGCACTCCCGGATCCAGCTTATTGAAGTTTTGCGGCGCCATTGACCCCGAGCAGCTTCGAATAATGAGCGAAGCAATCGAAGATGGCTGTGTGAAAGGCTCGATCATGAGTGTCGTGGGATTGCAAGTTGAATCGTGGTGATCAATCGGCGACCGCTTCGGCGTTGAAGTGAGAACGCTTCGATCGCGGTTCGAAACGCACGCGAGAAACAACCCCCCAAGCTATTATGTTGCCAAGACGCATGCCGTGGAATGTGCCGAACCAGTGCCGCCGGGCACCCCCTCGGGCGCGCCGGCATAACTTCGTGAAGCGTCGATTTCATAAACGGCGCGCTCGCCATGAGTTGCATCAGATGCTTTCCCGTTTTAGAATACTCAGACCCGGCTCGGACTGTCTCATTTTGTTGCATCGGGCCGGTCACCTGAAAACGCCCGGCGGCGTATTCTTTTTTGAAATCGGATCCGTTCGGCGGCGTCTATCTTGTGGGGCCTGGGTGCCGGGCCGATGCAATCCCTCCCGAGGAACGCGGGCGTGAAGATATTTTTGGTGATTTTGGGCAGCCTGCTGCTCGCCGGCGGCGTGGTGGTGGGCATCGCGATGAAGGTGCGCAGCGCGCTGGCGCCGCCGCCCACGACGCCGGTCGTGCGCACCGAGCCGGCGGCGCCCGGTGATCTCGTCGAGATCATCAGCGCGCCCGGCGAAGTGCAGCCGCGCACCAAAGTGTCCATCAGCGCGCGGGTGTCGGCGGCCATTATCGATCTGCCGTTCAAGGAAGGCGATCGCGTCACCAAGGGAGACCCGGCCCGGCATATCCCGGCCTCCGTGCTGGTGCGGCTCGATGCCCGCGACGTGGAGGCGGCGCTGCAATCGGCCAATGCACGCCATGATGCCCAGGTCGCCCAGATCGAAGTCGCCAAGCAACACATTAAATCCAGCGCCGCGCAGATCGTGTCGGCCAAGGCTAATCTGCTCGACGCCCAGCGCGATTTCGACCGGCAAAAGGGTTTGCTTTCCACCAGCGATGTCAGTCAGTCCATCGTGGATACCGCGGAAACCAAGGCGGATTCGATGAAGGCGCAGATCGAGGCGTCGCAGTTTTCACTGGCCGCCGACCAGGCCAACCTGGTGGTGATGGACGAGCAACTGAAAGCCTCGAAAGCCGACGTGGACAAGGCCAAGGACGACTTGAGTTACACGGTGATCGTTGCGACGATCGACGGCATCGTCACCCGCCGCAAGGCGGAGGTTGGCGAGGTGGTCGTACCCGGAATCCAGGGCAGCCCCGGCACAACCATCATGGAAGTCGCCGACCTCTCGCAGATGCTCATGGTCGCCCGAATCGACGAATCCAGCATCGCGCAGGTGAAGGCAGGCCAAACGGCGCACGTGCGCATGCAGGCCTTCGCCGACAAGATATTCGACGGCGTTGTGGAAACCGTCGCCAACGCCCGCGCGCAACCCGATAACAACCAAATGTCACCGGGAAACTCCGACAACGGCCGCTACTTCGAGTGCCACATTCGCCTGGACACCAAGGGCCAGAATGTTCGATCGGGCCTGTCAGCGGACGCGGATATCGAGGTGCATCGCCATCATGGCATCCGCGTCGCCAGCCAGGCCGTGATGGGCCGGCCAACCGAATCGCTGCCGGCGGGCATCCGCTCCAACCCCGAAGTGGACGTCACCAAGTCGATCACCTCCGTCGTCTATCGCGTGGTGAACGGCAAAGCCGCCGCCACGCCCGTGACCGTTGGGCCCAGCGATGAGACGCACACGCTGATCAAGTCCGGCCTGAAAGACGGAGACGCCATTATCATCGGGCCATACAAAGTGCTTGAGACGCTGGCGGACGGGCAGGCAGTGAACGTGGAGGCCGGGCAGGCGAAAGCAGCGGGGAAAGCGGGCAGGGCGCCGGTGTCGGCTACGGCGCCAACCACAATGCCCGCGACGGCCCCGGGGGGCAACTAAAGCAGGTTCATACTGCTATGGCGCTTGACCATATTGGGCCGCCCGGCGTGGTCACTTCAGTGACCATGCCAAGCCGCTCCAGCTACCTGAAAAACGCTGTCATCCCCGTTTGCGGTGATGCGTGGCGCGTTTGCCCCCGCGGCGACAGACGATATCGACTGAAATTTCCCACCACTGCCCGCATGGTCATCCGCCTCGACAACATCACCAAGCATTACCGCGTCGGCACGGAACATATCCGCGCGCTCGACGGCGTGTCGTTGTCGGTCGGGCAAAACGAATATGTCGCCATCATGGGAACCAGCGGATCGGGCAAGAGCACGCTGATGAATATCCTCGGCTGCCTGGACCGCCCCACCGCCGGCGAATATTGGCTCGATGGAAAGCTCACCACCCGTCTGTCCGGCGGAGCTCTGGCGCACGTGCGCAATGAACGGATCGGGTTTGTGTTCCAGAGTTTTGAGTTGCTGCCGCGATTGAGCGCGCTGAAGAACGTGGAGCTGCCGTTGATTTATTCGCACAACGGCTGGTGGGGCCGGCGGCAGCGCGCCAAGGAGGCCCTGGGCCGGGTGGGACTGGGCGATCGCATGCGGCATCGGCCCAACCAACTCTCCGGCGGACAGAGGCAGCGCGTCGCCATCGCCCGCGCCCTGGTCGGCCGGCCCGCGATATTGCTGGCCGATGAACCAACGGGGAATCTCGACAGCCGAACCAGCGACGAAATCCTCTCCCTCTTCAACGATCTTCACGCCGAAGGCCAGACGATCATCATGGTGACGCACGAGGCGGACGTGGCCCGGCATGCGCGGCGGGTGATCCGCATGAAGGATGGACGGGTGCATTCGGATTCGTCCGTCGAAGCCGATCCGGTAAGCATCGCCGAGCCATCGGCCATTCCCGAGCCGGCGCCCGACGAAGCCGTGGGCGCGCGAGCCAACCTGGAGATGCGCCTTCATCCGGCGAAACCTTCGTTGGCGGAGGTGGCCGGCACATGAGGCTCCTGCGATTGCTCATTACGCCACTCGTCCTGATCTACCAAAGCGTCTTTCTGGCGCTGGGGCAGGTTTGGTCGAACAAAGTGCGCTCGATGCTGACGACCGTGGGCATCGTCATCGGCGTCGCGTCGGTGACGGCGGTGATCGCCGCCCTCACCGGGCTCAAGCAAAACGTGCTCACCGAATTTGCCGCGATGGGCACCAACAAGCTGTTCATCAGCCCCTGGCCGCCCGATGAGGCCAGCCAAAAATATTATCATTATCGAGCTACCCGTTTTCGCCCGCATGATTTTGATGGATTGCTGCAATATTGCCCGTCGGTCGCCAGCTTCACGCGAACCACATATTTAAACGGAAGCGGCACGGTATCGCATGGCCCGCATGTGGTGCAGAACGTGGATATCCACGGTATCGAGCCATCGTGGCACCAGGTGGAAAACCGCACCGTCGTGACGGGCCGGCCTTTCTCGCTGATCGATAACGAGCAGGCCCGCGCCGTGTGCCTGATCAACGACAAGGCGCAACACGCGCTGGGCCTTAATGCCGATCCCACCGGGCAGGACATCATGATCGGCGACCGACGGTTCATCGTGGTGGGCGTCATCGAATCGCAGCCCCAATCCACCATGTTCGGCAACGGGCAGACGGATTCGGAAATTTACATCCCCTTCAGCACCGCCTACACCAATCCGTATCAGTGGGTTCGCGCCGAGGCCACCAGCAAATCGCCGGAGGTTTCCGACGAGGCGCGGGCGGAAATCCGCTTCTTCCTACGCTACAAGCGGCACCTGGGCGTAGATAAGCCCGACAACTTCAACATCGAAGCGGTGCAGAAGATGGTGGATCAGTTCAAGAGCGTGGCGACGGCCATCACGCTCGTTGCCAGCGGAATCGTCGGCATCTCGCTGCTGGTGGGCGGCGTGGGGATCATGAACATCATGCTCGTCAGCGTCTCGGAGCGCACGCGCGAGATCGGCCTGCGCAAGGCCGTGGGCGCAAGGCCGATGGTGATCCTCTTGCAGTTTCTTGTCGAGGCGCTGGTGTTATGCCTGCTCGGCGGATTGATGGGACTGCTGTGCGGAGAAGGAATCGTGGCGATGCTCAAGCTGATCAAGGACGCGAAGCTCGACAAGGCCGCCATCCCCGGCTGGGCGGTGGCGCTTTCCTTCGGATTTGCCGCCACCGTGGGACTGGTGTTCGGCATGTTTCCCGCCATCAAGGCCGCAAGGCTTGATCCCATTGAGGCGCTGCGCCATGAATGAGCACGAGCGTTGTTCCAACGTGACACGGGCGTCCCGCCCGTGCGCATGGCGTGGGAAGCTTCCATAAATCGATCCGCTGACATTCGATCACAATACGCACGGGCGAGACGCCCGTGTCACGATTGAGGTTCCCGATTGCGTGGCCAACTCAAAACTCGGCGTGTTTCCTGGGTTCTTGCGTGCCTGCTTCTATCAGGCTGTGTGAAGGATTTTGGCACCGGCGGCACCGGGGAATGGGTGGTTCCCCAGTCGCAGTTGCACGACATCGCCACCACGGACTTCTCACGGTACGCCACCACCCGCCCCGCTGACGCCCAGCCGACGACCAGCCCGGCATCGGATTTCCCGCCGGCGCAGATCACGCTGTCGATTGCCGAATGCAGGGCCAGCGCGCTGCGCAATAATCTCGATCTGAAAGTCAGCCTGTACGATCCCACCATCGCCCATACGTCGATCACCGAGCAGGAGGCCGCCTTTGAGTCGATGTTCAACGGCAGCGCGAATTATTCGCAAAGCAAGTCGCCGGGCGCCGGGAATGTCAAGACCTTCACCCAGTACAACCTCTCTCCCGACGCCAACGTCACGGTTCCGCTTCTCACCGGCGGCTCGTTGAAGTTTGATGCGCCCTATTCGTACCAGAATAACCTGGGCGTTTTCTCGCTGCTCAATCCCTCCTACACCTTCAATCCCAACGTGACGATCAGCCAGCCATTGCTCCGCGGGTTTGGATTTGACGTCAACGCGCAGGGCATTCGCATCGCGTTTTATCAATACGAGCAGGCGCAGGCGCGCACGAAGCTGGAGGTAATTCGCGTATTGGCCGATACCGATCGCGCGTATTGGGCGCTGTACGCCAGCCAGGCGATTTTACAGGTGCGCCGCCAGCAGTACGACCTTGCGGTGGCGCAGCTCCAGCGTGCCCGCCGGCAGGTGCGGGCGGGCGTCATCGCGCAGCCGGACGTGGTGCGCGCCGAATCGGGCGTGGCCGACCAGGTCGAGGCGATCATCATCGCCGGCAACGACGTGCGCCAAAAAGAGCGCGATCTCAAGCGCATCCTCAACCGGGCCGACCTGCCGATCGAATCGTTCACCAAAATCGTCCCCGGCACCCGTCCCAGCGCGATTTCCTACAACGTGGATGCCGGCTATCTCACCCGCGCGGCAATGACCCAGCGCATGGAGATGCTGAACATCGAGCTGCAGATCGTCACTGAAACCGCGAACATTCGCATCGCGCGCAATGCGATGCTGCCGTTGCTTTCCGTGCAATACAGCTACAGCCACCTCGGATTCAGCGGATCGCCCAGCACCACCTTCGAGCAGGTTTGGAACAAGGACTATGAAGGGAACAATGTCGGCCTGACGCTGCAAATTCCGCTTGGCAATGAGGCGGCCAAAAGCCAACTCCGCCGCGCGCTGCTCAATCGCCTGCAGCAGTTGGCGACCAAGCAGCAGCAGGCCGCGCAAATCCGCCAGGATGTGTACAACGCGGTGGACACGCTCAACACCGATTGGCAGCGCATCCTCGCCGCCCACGAGCGCGTGACATTGGCCGATCGCGTGTTGAGAGTGGAGGTGCGGCAATTCAACCTGGGCCTGCGCACCAGCACGGACGTGCTGATCGCGCAATCGAGTTTAGCCGACGCGCAGTCCTCGGAAATATCAGCCATCACCGATTACCAGGTCGCCCAGGTAGATCTGGCTTTTGCCACCGGCACCAGCCTGGGCGCGTCGCGCGTTGACTGGCAACCGGAGGGAAAAGACGTGGAAAGATCGGTGCAGTGAAAGGCTACCAACTCGTATGCCATTCATACCATGGCCCGCCCAGCGGCCTGAAGGAACCGCCGCCGTCGGAGGGCGTGCCGGTTGGGCGATAGGAGAAACCGCTGAAGGATCGAAAGAATTCCGTGCCATGCACCCAGAACCGCACTTCGCCGGCGGACGTCACCTGGGCGACGGACACCTGATAAATTCCCGCTCTTCGCACCGGCGCGGAAAAATAATCGTCGCGGGCGGGACCGGCGGCCAATGCCTGGCGGGAAAGCTGTGATAAATCATTTCGACTTATCGCAAAACCGAGGTGGAGCGGAGCGTCAAGAGAAACCAGCGCCAAGGTGATCGCGCTGGCAACCGGGCCGATCAGCCATCGCGGCCAGTGATCGCGAAGCGTACTTGGCGTGCGCAGGAACCCCCGAATGCAAATCAAAAGCCCCGCCGCTCGGACCAACCAAACCGCGGCCATCAAGAACCACAGCAGTCCGCACGCGAATAACGAAAGCGTGTAGCCTCCTGGCGCGGTGCTGGCGTATAGCACCCCAAGCATCGCCGCCAGTGCCACGCAATTCACCACCCAACCTGGTGGCCGCCGAAATAATCTGCCGAGCAATCCTGGATCGGGTCCGAGTGTGTACGTGGAGCGAGTGCTTGAATCGTTGCCCTGTGCCAATGGGGCATGAAAAGTTTGAGCCGCAATTGAGGAGGGATCCAATGGGCTGTGCATGCGGTGCAGTATACCCTCACCAAGTCACCGTCGTAGTGGGCGCGCAGCGTCCTTTTCCATTTCATCTGCCGCGCCGCGCATCCCCCGAAAAGCTTGACCCCTTCCCTCACAACCCTAAGTCCACTGCCAATCGCAGCGCTTCGGCGACGCTCCAGGCCTGGGCGGGACAGCCGACCATGCGGTGGGGCTCGTCTCCTTCGTATATCTCGGCGATCTGCCCGATGCAGTTGGTGTGCATCTGGTCGAGCAACGGCTGAAGCCAGCCGCGCGCGTGATCGACGGATTCGACCGAGTGATTGTTGACTCGCAGATAGGCGGAGAGGAACCCGCCGATGAGCCACGCCCAGACGGTGCCATTGTGATAGCAGGCGTCGCGCTTGAATTGATCGCCGGCGTATCGGCCGCAAAAGCGCGAATCGCCTTTCGCCAATGATTTGAGACCCATGGCCGTGAGCAATTCCCGGCGGACGACTTCCACCACCGCCCGCTGCTGATCCGGCATGAGCGGGCTGTTGGGCAGACTGACCGCGAAGATTTGATTGGGACGAAGGGAGGTATCGCGCCGGGGGTAGCCGTCGGGCGTTGGCGAGCCATCCACCACGTCCGCCAGCCCGCGGAAGGGGCTGATCCAAAACGCCTTGCGGAAGCTGTCGGCCACCCTTGCCGCCAGCGGCTCATCGCCCATCAGCTTGATCGCGTGATACCACAGCGCGTTAATCTCGACGGCTTTTCCCTGCCGGGGCGTGAAGGCGACGTCGTTGGTCTTGGCGTCCATCCATGTCAGCTGCGTGTGCTCATCCCCCTGCGAGATCAGGCCGTCGGCTTCGTCCATGCGAATGTGGTATCGCGTCCCCTTGCGATAGCCGGCGATGATCTGCCGGCAGGCGGGGAGCAAGATGCCGCCAAATGTTTTGCGGTCGTTGCTGTAGCGCAGGTACTCGAACGCCGCATGAATAAACCACAGGCTTGCATCCACCGTGTTGTAGTGCGGCTCGTTGGTGTAGTCATCGAACCGGTTGGGGATCATCCCGTCGCTGACGTACTGGGCGAACACGCCAAGCACCTGTTTGGCCTGCTCGAATCGCCCCGTGACCAGAAACAACCCCGGCAGCGAAATCATCGTGTCGCGCCCCCAATCCGCGAACCACGGATACCCGGCGATCACCGTCGATCCATCCTGCCCGCTGGGCATTTTCCGCTCCACGATGAAATCATTGGCGGCACGCACCAGTCCCTTAATGACACCTGATTCGCGCGCGGAGGCGAGCATGGGCCGATCCTTGGGATGCACGTCGATGGGCGCGGTATGGGCGGCGGTCATCGCCTGTCGCCGATTGCCCAACTCCGTCTCCCAGTCAAAAGGCCCCGCGCCGTCCATCGACGCCCAAAGCGTGATGCTGGCGTGGCCGGTCGTTTCGAGGACGAAGCGGCCGGGCGTGTAGAGGTCTTCGCAATCGTCCATGCCGCGATCGTTGTCGATCGCGTAATAATGCCCATACCACCAGTCGGAATGCGGCTCAAACGTCCCGGAGTCGGCGACGACGTAGCAGGAATGTGAATCGACCGTCACCTCGACTTTTTGCTGCGCGGAAGTGACATTAAATGTTGTGTCCTGGGAATGGCGCAGGCCATGGAAATCGCGCAGGCCAAAGAACGGCAGCAGCGCGAGTTTCACTTGGCGCTTGCGCGGCGGGTCGATGGTATAACGCACGCCAACGACGTTTTGACGCCAGAGCATCTGCACTTCCTTGACGATGCGAACGCCCTCGATTTCATATTCCCAATGTGCGGCGTCTTCGAGTTCAAACTTGCGGAGGTAGTGCCAGCCATGCGGATGAAATCCCTCGCGGAACTGGTTGACGGAAAACTCGAAAAGCTGGGAGTCGTCGCCGTCGAAGCTGACGATCTCGCCGATCCGTGAAAGCGCCAGAATCCGCCCCACCGGCGGAAGCGTGGCGGCGCAAAGCAGCCCGTGATAACGCCGCGTGTTGCATCCCAAAACCGTCGAGAATGCGTAGCCGCCCAAGCCGTTGGTGAGGAGCCATTCCTGCTGAAGATGCGGATCGGACTGGCCATAGGTTTCAAGAGAGAAAAGAGCCATGGGCGGGAGTGTAATCGAATCGAAAGCCGATGGCGCGGAGAGTAGGGTGAGGCGATACGCGGGGGCCATGCCACTAAAGTTGGCCGCACTCATTCGGGGAGCGGCCAACGTAGACCCGCGCCGCACGTACTCTTACGATGCCGGCTTCTTCATGGGCCAGCTATTTTTCAAGAAGCCGATGCAGGAGGCGATTCGTGCCGGGCAGAAAAGCACGACGCTGCGCCGCTGGGGCAAGCCGCGCGTGCGGGCGGGCGAGCACGCCTTTTCGCCGGGGCTGGGTTGGCTTGCGATACAGGCCGTCGAAATCATCGAGCTTGAAAATCTCACCGACGCCGACGCTCGCGCGGATGGGTTTGAAACAATGGCCGCACTTCTTGATGTGCTGATGACGCTGTATCCCGATCAGAGCAATGATGGCAAGCACTGGTTTCGTATCGTATTCAGTTTGACCGAGCGTGCCGCGCCGCGAAGAAAAAAATGCGACGGTCAGCCGATGTTGTCTTAGTCATCGCATGACCATGTTGTATCACGGGCGTCTCGCCTCATCTTTCGTCACATTTTTTTGTGTCCGCCAGCGAGTATAACATATTGGTGGCATTATCGTTCGATTGATTCAAAGGAGTATTGGCATGGAAGCCAGGGCGAACAAGGTACGAAGGCGTTCGATCCGCAAGGCCCGCAAGCAGACGAGGGATCGCATCCGCCGGAACGTGCGGCGGAAAGTGGCGGAGATGGCCTTTGGACGCACGCACTTTGGAGCGGCGGTGC
>Ga0209483_1000739_pt1 | contig 26704 bp, 23 predicted proteins | sample NGEPerA_FD_184508 | JGI IMG/M metagenome (GOLD analysis project Ga0209483, IMG submission 184508) | Arctic peat soil microbial communities from the Barrow Environmental Observatory site, Barrow, Alaska, USA - NGEE PermafrostL2-A... | ecosystem: Environmental > Terrestrial > Soil > Wetlands >... | reverse complement strand
CCTCGGCACGCATCACCTCGGCGACCCCGAGCCATTGCTGGTTCTGGTCCTCGGTCTCGATGATGCGCAGCATCACCACGCCGCCGCCGGCGCGGATCGCCCAGCGGCTGGCGTAGTAGACCGCGCGATCCCATTCCGCGGTGTCGTCAACGATGACCAGGCATTTCGGCGTGTGACCGGCCTGATAGCTTCGTCGCTGGGTGCTCATGCATGCCCCGTGCTGCGCCGGCCTGCATGCTGCCACGGCGCGGCCATCTCAGACAAGCGGATGTGCGCTGCATCAATCCTTTGCCGGCTATTGCTTGCGCACGAAGCCCAGGATGTCCCTGGTCGCCTTCATGGTCTCGGCGGCAATCGTGCGGGCGCGGTCGGCGCCGTCGACCAGGATCCGGTCGACATGGCCGGGGTCGGCGGCCAGCCGCTTCATCTCGGAGGCGATCGGCGACAGTCTTGCAACGCAAAGCTCGACCAGTGCGTTCTTGAAACTGGAAAACTGCCCGCCGCCGAACTCGCCGAGCACACTGGCCTTGCTGCGGTCTGCTAGTGCGGCGTAGATGCCGACCAGATTGTCGGCCTCGGGGCGGGTCTCGAGCCCCTTTTCCTCCGACGGCAGCGGCTCCGGATCGGTCTTCGCCTTGCGGATTTTTTGCGCGATGGTGTCGGCGTCGTCGGTGAGATTGATCCGCGAATTATCCGACGAATCCGATTTCGACATTTTCTTGGTGCCGTCGCGCAGCGACATCACCCGCGTCGCAGGTCCCGTGATCAACGGCTCGGGCTGCGGGAAAAACAGTCCGTCGTTGATTCCGTGGCCACGGATCGAATCGCCGAAATCATTGTTGAATTTCTGCGCGATGTCGCGCGACAGTTCGAGGTGCTGCTTCTGGTCCTCGCCGACCGGTACATGGGTGGCGCGATAGAGCAGGATGTCGGCCGCCATCAGCACCGGATAGTCGTAGAGACCCACCGACGCGTTTTCGCGGTCCTTGCCGGCCTTCTCCTTGAACTGCGTCATGCGGTTGAGCCAGCCGACCCGCGCCACGCAATTGAATATCCATGCGAGCTCCGCATGCCCCGACACCTGGCTCTGGTTGAACACGATGTGTTTCTGCGGATCGATGCCAGCGGCAATGAAGGCCGCCGTCACCTCGCGGGTGTTGCGCGCCAGTTCCGCCGGTCCCCCCCAGACGTCGAGGGGCTGCGTCAGCGCGTGCAGGTCAACCACGCAATACAGGCAGTTGTGGGTGTCCTGCAGCTTGACGAAATTGACGATGGCGCCGAGGTAGTTGCCGAGATGCAGATTGCCGGTCGGCTGGACCCCTGAAAAGACCCGTTCAACGAATGCCATTTTGAGCTTTCCTGTGTCGCGCCGTCCATTGCCACGAGGCGTTCAGCCACGCAAGTCGGCGGGGCCTTTTTGCCTGATCGCGTTAACCGCCTCGTTCAAGTCGATCACGCCGAACGCGGCGAGAAGCAGGGCGTAGGCCACTGTCGCGCTCGCGATCAGCGGCAGCAGGAGCAGCGCCTGCGGGAAGCCATGCGCGGCCGCGGCCAGTGGCAGGAACCGCGACGCCAGCCACAGCAGTCCGCCCATGGCGAGCGCCGCCGCCACGATGCGCGGCAGCCGGCGGCGCGCGGCGGCGTCGATCGAAAACCCGAAGGTCGCAGCACCCTTGCGGATCAGCGCGAGCGCGCTGCTCCAGGCCCCGATCGCAATGGCGGCGGCGATGCCGCTGGCGCCGAACATGTGGCCGAGCACAAGCGCCAGCGCGACTGCCAGCGCAAATCCCTTCAACGTCGCCCACAGCGGCGTCAGCGTATCGTGACGGGCGAAGAAGGCCGGCGACAGCGCTTTCACCAGCACATGCGCCGGCAGGCCCAGCGCCAGCCACATCAGCGCTTGCGCGGTCGCAGCCGCATCAGTCGCGGTGAAGACGCCGTGTTCGAACAGCATTCGAACCACAGGCTCGCTCAGAACGATCAGTCCGAGCGTTGCGGGCAGCGCCAGCCCAACCGACAATTCAAGGCCGCGCGATTCCGCATGCGCCACGGCGGACTGATCGTCGCCGCGGAGCGCGCGCGTCAGCTCAGGGACCAGCACGGCCCCCATGGCGACGCCGACAATGCCGAGCGGCAACTCGATCAGGCGATTGGCGAAATAGAGCCACGACACCGAAGCCGGCTGTGACGAGGCAATGATCGCGCCGCCAACGGCGAGCAATTGCGGCGCGGAGCTCGCGATCATGCCGGGGATCGCCTGCCTGAGAAAGCCGCGCATCTCACCATCGAACGACACGCGCAGCGGCGTCGCGAGGCTGGCGCCACGGCACCACAGCAGCATCGAAAGCTGCAACAGCCCGGCGACACCGACCGTGCCGGCAATGATCAGCGCGGCGAAAGCCGCATCCTGCCGCCAGCCGAGCAGCGCGGCCATCACCGCGATCAACGCGATGTTGAACAGCAACGGCGAGAACGCCGTCAGCGCGAACCGGCCTTCCGCGTTCATCAGCGCCATCATCACCGTGAGCGGGCCGGCGAAGGCGAGATAGGGCAACATCAAGCGGGCATCGTCGACCGCCATCCGCAGGGCAGGCTCGCCGGCAAAACCCGGCGCCAGCATCGTGATGACAAACGGCATCAGCAGGCCGATCAGCGCGGTGGCCACGATCAGCGCCGCGCTGATCGTGCCGAGCACGCGTCCGGCAAAGGCGGCCGCTGCGATATCGCCTTCGGCCTCGCGCACGCGTAGCCAGGCCGGCACCAACGCCGCGTTCAGTGCACCCTCGGTCAACAGGCGCCTCACCACATTGACGAGCTGAAACGCCACCAGAAACGCATCCGCCACGGGCCCCGCGCCGAGCAGCGCGGCGATGCCGGCGTCGCGCACGAAGCCGAGCAGGCGCGAGGCCAGCGTCCCCGTCGATACCGTGAGGAAGGAGCGGATCATGATCGGTCTATATAGCACCGTCGCTTGCTGGCGCGGGGCGGGTCGTGATAGGCCGCTGCACCCGTTCAAAACCGGTTGGACCGGATTTCCAGCGCCAGCGCAATTGCCGCAACAGGACTCAAGGTAGAATGACTTCAGCAAAATACGACGTCCTCGGGATCGGCAATGCGATTTTCGACGTGCTGGTGCAGACCGACGAGGCCTTCCTCGCCGGCCACGGCATGACCAAGGGCGGCATGGCGCTGATCGACGAGGCGCGTGCCGCCTCGATCTACCGCGATATGGGGCCGGCCACCAAGATGTCCGGCGGCTCGGCCGCCAACACCATTGTCGGCCTTGCCAGTTTTGGCGCCCGCGCCGCCTATGTCGGCAAGGTCAGGGACGACGAGATCGGCCGGCTCTACGCCCATGACATCCGCGCCGCCGGCGTCGCGTTCGAGACCGCGCCGGCCGCCGGCGGCCCCGCCACCGGCTGCTCCTACATCCTGGTGACCCCGGACGGCGAGCGCACCATGAACACCTGGCTCGGCGCCGCGCAGGAATTGACGCCTGATGATATCGACGCCGATCAAATCGCGGCCTCCGCGATCGTCTATCTCGAAGGCTATCTCTGGGATCCGAAGGACGCCAAGGCCGCCTTCGTCAAGGCCTCGACCATCGCCCATGGCGCCGGCCGCCAGGTCGCGCTGACCTTGTCGGATTCGTTTTGCGTCGACCGCTACCGCGGCGAATTCCTCGAACTGATGCGAAACAAGACGGCCGATCTGGTGTTCGCCAACGAGGCCGAATTGCATTCGCTGTACCAGACCTCGGACTTCGACACCGCGCTGAAGCAATTGCGCGCCGATGTCGGCCTCGGTGTCGTCACCCGCAGCGAGAAGGGCTGCGTGGTGGCGTCGAAGGATGGCGTCGTGGCGGTGCCGGCGTTTCCGGTTGCGAAGCTGGTCGACACCACAGGCGCCGGCGATCTCTTCGCCGCCGGATTCCTGTTCGGCCTGGTGCGCGGGGCGGGCCATGAGGCGGCGGGACGGTTAGGCGCGCTCGCAGCCGCCGAAGTCATCCAGCACATCGGCGCGCGGCCACAGGTGTCGCTGAAGGAACTGGCGAAGCAGAATGGGTTGCCGGTGTAGGGGCTTTTCACCTTCGAATATTATGCAGGCGCCAATCGGGGACGTGCATCGTCATGAGGGCCTTGAATAATCGCCCGTGGTTGGGGACGCGAAGATGCAATAGCTCGTGCGCAACCACGAAATCCTGAAATCCTCCAACCTGCTCTGTGAGGTCGGCTGCAAGCGTGACCGTCCCGGCAGTTGAGCAAGAGCCCCACTTGCGGGTCATCTTCTGTACGCGGACGAGTTTTGGCTTTACCTTGAGCCTGGTCGCCCAGCGCTCGACGCGTCGCTTCAACAGCAAATGATCGTCCTCACGTTTCGTCATGACCAATTTCAGCTCAGCAGATTGGCGACAATCCGGTCGACGATGAGGGTCCGGGGCTCTTTGGCGACAGCGATCAGCGGCCGATACAGGGCCGCCCGAAGCTGTCTCTGCTCATCGGCATTGACGAGAAAATTCGGAAATCGCGCCAGCAGTTTTTCGATCTCTCTTGCGAGTTCAAGGGGATCGATTCCGCATTGCTTGAGGGCCGGTTCTTCGCGAAGTGTCCAGAACACCGCGAATGCCTTTGGCGCAAGGCCGGTGTCTTTTGCGGCTTTCTCTGCCGCGTCTTTCTCGGCAGCCAGGGCTGCGAGCATACTGGTACGGCGTCACTTGGAACGCGACTCGCCGCGACATGGCGCGCTGGAAGCAGACACCCGACGAAGCCTATCGCTTTGCTGTGCAGGCATTCTTCGACCGCACTGATTTTCTGCGCACGCTCCAGCACTGGATTTTGTTCTACGTTCAGGACAGCGAGACGCGAAAATCGATACTGCGCCAACATCAACGGATTGCGATCGACAAAATCGTTGCCCGATGTGGCGACCTGACCAAGACGCGTGGCCTTGTTTGGCACACGCAGGGCTCCGGGAAGACCTTCACGCTTCTCACCGCGGCGAAACTGATCCTGGAACAAAAGGACCGGTTTCAAAACGCGACGGTGATCTTGGTCGTCGACCGCACCGAGCTGGAAGGGCAGTTGAAAGGCTGGGTCGAACGTGTGCTCGGCGAAATGCAGAACCAGGACATCGCCATCAAGCGGGCGAGCACCAAGGCCGACCTTCAGCAGCTACTGGACGCGGATTTCCGGGGCCTCATCATCGCGATGATCCACAAGTTCGAGGCGATCCGAAAGGATTCGTCCGTTCGCGACAACATTTTTGTCTTCATCGACGAAGCGCATCGGTCCGTTGCCAAGGACCTCGGCACTTATCTCATGGCCTCGGTTCCGAACGCCACCATCATCGGCTTCACCGGCACGCCGATCGCCAACACCGAGCAGGGCACCGGTACGTTCAAGATTTTCGGGGCCGAGGACGAGGCCGGCTATCTGGACAAATATTCGATCAAGGAATCGATCGCCGACGAAACCACGCTGCCGATCAAGCACCTGCGGGCGCCGAGCGAAATGACGGTGCCGGCGGACCGGCTCGACAAGGAATTTTTCGACCTCGCCGGTTCCGAGGGCGTCACGGACATCGAGGAACTGAACAAGGTGCTCGACCGGGCGGTCGGATTACGGACTTTCCTGAAGGCCGACGACCGGGTGGAGAAAGTCGCAGCGTTCATTGCCGAGCACTTCAAGGAAAATGTATTGCCGCTCGGCTACAAGGCCTTCGTCGTTGCCGTCGATCGGGAGGCATGTGCCAAGTACAAGCGGGCGCTCGACAAGCTGCTGCCTCCGGAATGGACCGTTCCGGTTTACACCGAGAACGCCGCCGATATCATTGACCGGCCGCTTGTCGCCGCATTGCAGCTCAGCGACGAGCATGAGGAGGGCGTCCGGCTGTCGTTCAAGAAAGCGGACCAGCTTCCAAAAATCCTGATCGTTACCGACAAGCTGCTCACGGGTTACGATGCCCCGTTGCTGTATTGTCTCTATCTCGACAAGCCGATGCGTGACCACGTCTTGCTACAGGCCGTGGCCCGCGTGAATCGGCCCTATGTCGACAAGGAAGGGGTTCAGAAGCGAGTGGGTCTGGTCGTTGACTTCGTCGGCGTGCTCCATGAACTGAAGAAAGCGCTGCGCTTCGACTCGGAGGATGTCCAGGGCGTCATCGAGGACATCGATCTGCTGCTGCACGATTTCCTCGACAAAATAGCGAAGGCCAGGACTGAATATCTCGAGGCTGGCGAAGGGGGCGACGCTGACGAACGGCTGGAACGTCTCGTCTACAGTCGATTTCTCGACCCGGAGCCGCGTAAGGCATTCTTCGAGGCCTACAAGGATATTGAAAACCTTTGGGAAATCCTGTCGCCGGCAAAGGAACTCGTCGACCACATCGGGACGTTCAAGCGGCTGGCGCAGCTTTATGCGACGGTCCGGAACGCCTACGCCGAAAAGATCGGTTTTGTCGCTGATCTCGCGTACAAAACCCGTCGGCTTGTCGAACAAGGTGTCGCTCAGGGCGACATCAATCGATTGTCGAGGAGCGTTACCTTCGATGTGAAGACACTGGAAGCCTTGCGATCAGAAAAGGGTTCGGACGAAGGCAAGGTTTTCAACCTGGTGCGGGGGCTCCAGAAGCAGATCGACGACGACGACGACGCGGCGCCGATTCTTCAACCCTTGAAGGATCGAGCCGAGCGCATCCTGAAGGATCTCGAAAAGCGCGAGACCAATGGCAAGGCCGCGATGGATAGTCTAGCAGGTGAGTGACGCTGAAGACTTGGGGTGCGCCGATCAATTCCGGCGTTTCGATCTCATAACGGCGAAGCTGCTTGATACCGCGCTCGATGGCGTCGCCGTCCTTGGGGTTCTTGTGCTCGACGATGCAGACCGGTACGCCGTTGACGCAGAACATCACATCGGCCCGGTTACCTTTGCGCGCGGGGGGCTTCAGCGCCCATTCCCACGAAACATGAAATACGTTGGTGGCGGGGTTCTCGAAATCGATGAGCTGAACTCGGCGATGCCGTTTCTCAGCTTCGTCGTACCAGCCACGTTCGCCGCGCAGCCAAAGCAACATTTCGCGGTTGCCGTCGACGGTCGCCGGAATCGCATCGAGCGTTTCGATGATCGAACGCACGGCATCGGCTGAAAGCCAGGGATTAGATTCTGCCAGCTTGGCTTCGAGCTCGTCGCGGAGAAGCATGCCGGCTTCGCCGCCACGCTTCTGTTTGGCAATCTCTGGATTGATCGGCATCCAGCCGATTTCAACGGCATGCTTTACCATCGGGAACTGGACGGTGCCGGCTTCGCTGATCTTGAGGTCGCTCATGCGGCAGCTACCGACTCTACGCACCAATTGGCAACGTAACGCTTCTTGTTAGTCGCGACGGCAGCGCCGTTCTTCGGAAAGACGATCGCGCCGGGTCTAATGCATCGAGATTCCGCGTCCTTTCTGCTGACCATCCTGGATAGCTCAGCATCAATGAGCGGTATCTCAGGCTCACAACGCGTCATATCCATTACTTTGATGCCAAGCACGGTGACCTTATCCATCTCACGGTCCTCGTCTTTGCACGCAGCCCTTGACTACGCCCGCTTCTTCCGCGCGCTCGAAGACCTCAAGGAAATTGCCTGGGATCTGTTTTATGAGCAGCCGCAACTGGACGGCTATTGCCAGTATTGGATGAGCCGGCACACCCCCGCAAAATACGCTCAACGGCGGGAAATTCGACAGGCCGAATTCCTCGTGCACGAGCGCTTGCCGCTTGCTGCAATAACCCAAATCGGGGTACGAAATGAGAACATGGAGGCGCGCGTGCGCGCCGCATTGGCGGGGACCAGCTGGCAGCCTGATATCGCGAGGCATCCCGGTTGGTATTATTGATAGGGTAAAACAATGGCCGTCGAAATCACCAAGGGTGACCTGCTGGAACAGCGCGTCGACGCGATCGTCAATACCGTAAACACCGTCGGCGTTATGGGCAAAGGCATTGCCCTGCAGTTCCGGCGCAAATGGCCTGCGAATTACAAGGCCTACGAGGCCGCCTGCAAACGGAAAGAGGTCGCTCCTTGCAAGATGCTCGTGTTCGACAACGGCGGACTCGTAGAGCCCAAATACATCATCAATTTTCCGACGAAGCGTCATTGGCGGCAACCGTCGCGATTGTCAGATATTGAGTGCGGCTTGGTTGATTTGGTCCATCAGGTTAAGGCGCTGAAGATCAAATCCATCGCCATTCCCCCGCTTGGCTGCGGGAACGGAGGACTGAATTGGTCGGAAGTTAAGCCACTGATCGAGGCCGCATTCGAAAAGCTGCCTGACGTAAACGTGAAACTGTTTGCCCCCACCACAGATGATCGGGTCCGCGAACTCGTGCCAGAAGCTGAAAAACCCAAAATGACACCGGGACGGGCGGCCATCGTCAAGCTGCTGTCGATCTATCGTGAGATGATGTATCCGCTGACTCAAATCGAGGTGCAGAAGCTCGCTTATTTCCTGGCCAGCGCGGGACAGAACTTGGGCTCGCTGAAGTTCGAAAAGCACAAATTCGGCCCGTACGCGCCGGCGCTGCGCCATGTGCTCACAAAAATGGACGGAGCATTCCTTGCCGGGGTCGGTGACGGAACAAAGCCTTCGGAAATTACTGTAATGAGCACGGCTCTTGCTGAAGCCGAAGCATTACTTGAAGCAAGTGCCGATAAAGAAACCGGCGAGCGCGTGGGCCGAATTAGTCGATTGATTGAAGGTTTCGAAACGCCTTACGGCATGGAATTGTTGGCTACTGTCCATTGGACCGTCGCTGAAAAGCCAAAAGCGGCTTTTGACGAAATCGTCAAGGCGGTACAGGGCTGGAACGAGCGCAAGCGTCAAATCATGCCGCCCGCTCACATCAAGGCCGCCTACGATCGGCTTGTTGCCGAAAAATGGATTTAGGTGTTTGTGACTCGATCCGGATGACTTGCCCTGTTTTGGCCTGACCATCCCAAGACTGCGACTTTGGTTCGCACCAAAGGCGCTTGATGCTGGCTCAATGCGAGGCGAGCCATTGCGCGCAGAAATTAATTTCTTCAATCAAATCAAACTGATTTGCCCTGTCCAGTCCTCGACGAAAAAATATTTCGGTTTTACAGAAATGAAATCACCCTATATCTCACCCCATCCCGTCCCACCAAAGGGGCGTATCATGATCGTCGCGAAACGCGGGGCGGGATGCGATGGACGCGGATGGTGTCTTTGACGAGGGCGCCTGAAGCGGACGGCAAAGTCGTGTGGTCCTGACACCCCGACGCTGGTGTCAAGTTCGTGAGAAGCAAAACTTCTCAGGGGCGACGGTGGCCAAAAAGCCCGGCGCACCGAGGAGATCACGAAGCAGCCGGAAGCACCATCGCGTGCGGGAATGCCGGGTTTTCCGGTGGACTCGTGGTGACTAACTCGTGTGGTTTTTATTTTTCCACGCGAGGCTGCGGGTGCATTGGGCGCCCGGCATTCCCCACGCCTTTGCTGAAGGGGCGGAACGAACAGCAAGGCTCGCGCAAAAAAATGCATGCGGCGAGATCGCGGAAGTATGCCCAGCCGTCATTGCGAGGAGCGAAGCGACGAAGCAATCCATCTCTCCACTTGCCGCACGATGGATTGCTTCGCTTCGCTCGCAATGACGGACTATGCCGTCTTCGCCGCCTTCAATCCGAGCCGTGCCTCGACGGCGTCACGCATCAAAAACTTCTGGATCTTGCCGGTGACGGTCATCGGGAATTCGTCGACGAATTCGACATAGCGCGGGATCTTGTTGTGCGCGATTTGGCCCTGGCAGAAGGCGCGGATTTCCTCAGGCGTCAGCGTCTCGCCCGCGCGCGTCCGGACCCAGGCGCAGAGCTCCTCGCCATAGCGGTCGTCGGCGACGCCGAAAATCTGCACGTCCTGGATTTTGGGATGACGATAGAGGAATTCCTCGATCTCGCGCGGGTAGAGGTTCTCGCCGCCGCGGATCACCATGTCTTTGATGCGGCCGACGATGTTGCAATAGCCCTCGCTGTCGATCACGGCGATGTCGCCGGTATGCATCCAGCCGCTGGCGTCGAGCACGTCGGCGGTCCTTTCCGCTTCGTCCCAATAGCCCAGCATGATGCTGTAGCCGCGGGTGCAGAGTTCGCCGCGTTCGCCGCACGGCACGATTCTGCCTTCGAGGTCAACCACCTTGACCTCGACATGCGGATGAATGCGGCCGACGGTGGAAACCCGGCGCTCCAGCGGATCGTCGGTGGCGCTCTGGAAAGAAACCGGGCTGGTCTCGGTCATGCCATAGGCGATGGTGACGTCGCGCATGTTCATCAGTTCGTTGACGCGCTTCATCACCTCGATCGGGCAGGGCGCGCCCGCCATGATGCCGGTGCGCAGCGACGACAGGTCGAACTTCGCGAATTCCGGATGGTCGAGTTCGGCGATGAACATGGTCGGCACGCCGTAGAGCGTGGTGCATTTCTCCTGCTCGATCGTCTTCAGCGTCGCCAAGGGATCGAAACCTTCGCCCGGATAGACCATGGTACTGCCGAGCGTGACGGCGGCGAGGTTGGCCATCACCATGCCGAAGCAGTGATAGAGCGGCACCGGAACGCAGATGCGGTCCTGCTCGGTCAGCCGCATGGCGCGGCCGGTGAAATAGCCGTTGTTGAGGATATTGTGGTGCGTCAGCGTCACGCCCTTGGGCGATCCGGTGGTGCCGCTGGTGAACTGGATGTTGACGGCATCGTCGAACTGCAGGGTTTTCGCCAATGCCGCCAAGGTGTCGCGATGGCGCGGGCCGCCCATTCGCGCCACCTCTTCGAACGCCATCGTGCCGGGAGCCCGCGGGCCGCCGATCTGGATCACCGCGCGCAGTTGCGGCAACTTCGCCGCATGCAGGTCGCCGGGCGCTGCCTTCGCAAGCTCGGGCAGCAGGATGTTCAGCATCTCCATGTAGTTCGAGGTCTTGAAGGCGGTGGCTGTGACGATCGCGGCGCAACCGACTTTGGCGAGAGCGAATTCGAGTTCGCTCAAGCGATAGGCCGGATTGATGGTGACGAGGATGAGGCCGGCCTTGGCGGCGGCAAATTGCGTCAGCGTCCATTCCGGCCGGTTCAGCGACCAGATCCCGATCCGCGCGCCGCGTTCAAGCCCGAGCGCGAGGAGGCCCGCGGCCAGCGCATCGACCCGTTCGGCGAACTCCTTCCAGGTCCATCGCACGTCATGGCTTGGCGAAACCAGCGCCTCGCGATCGCCCCAACGTTCAACGGCCTTGTCCAGGCTGTGGCCGATGGTTTCGCCGAGCAGCGGCGCGTCGGAAATGCCGCAAACATAGCTGTCCGCAATCTCAGTCAAGTTCGCTTCTCCATCTGCCGGGTGCGAGGGTTGCTCCCGGCGCGACCGTCTCGGTCGCGCCGGGAAAGGATGAGTGCTTCACGCCGCCTTCTGGCCGCGGCCGGCATCGAGCCCGGCATAGACGCCGCGCTCGAAGCCCCCGAAGGCCTCCAGGCATTTGCCGTCCGCGAACGGCAGCACCTGCATCAGGATCACGCCGGCGACGTCGCGCGCCGGATCGATCCAGAAATAGGTGTTGGCGAGCCCGGCCCAGGCGAGGCTGCCGGGGCTGCGGCCCTCCGGCGTCTTGGCGGTCGTGATCAGGAAGGAGAGCCCCCATTTCTTGACCATGTCCGGATAGAGATCGACGTCGTTGGTGGCAAACGCGACCGACGAGGTCATTTTGGTCATGACGAGATCGCCGATGTGGTTCTGGCCCATCGTCGCCACGGTTTCGGGTTTCAGCAACTGGTTGCCGTTGCCCTTGCCCTTGTTGAGGATCATCTGGGTGAACTTGATGTAATCGCCGGCGGTGCCGTAGAGGCCGCCGCCACCCATGTGAAATTCCGGCTCCTGTTCGAGTTCGAACGGGATCGTCGCCAGCGATCCGTCCGGCCCGCGCGCATGCATGCCGACCAGCCGCTTGCGCTGGGATTCGCCGAGCTTGAAACCGGTGTCGGTCATGCCGAGCGGATTGAACATGTGCTCGCGCAGGTAAGCATCGAGCCGCTTGCCGCTCACGGCCTCGACCGCCTTGCCGACGAAGTCGATGTTGGTGCCGTATTCCCAGCGCGTGCCGGGATCGGTCATGATCGGCGTCTTCAGCGCGGCGTTCTGGCAGGTGGTGATGCCGGGTGTCCCCGTCTTCTCCAGATATTTCACCATGTCGCCGTTCCACATGTCGTAGCAGAAGCCGGCGGTGTGGGTCATGAGATGGCGCAGCGTGATGTCTTTTTTCGCCGGCCGCAGCCTGGGCTCGCCCTTGCCGTCGAAGCCTTCGAGCACCTGCGGCGAGGCGAGATCGGGCAGCACCTTGCCGATCGGCGCGTCGAGCGACAGCCTGCCCTGCTCGACCAGCTGCATCGCGGCGGCGGTAGTGACTGCCTTGGTCATCGAGGCGATCCAGAACACGCTGTCCGCCGTCATCGCATCGTCTTTCGACAGGTCGCGTTTGCCGAACGCGCCCTGATAGATCACTTCCTTGCCGCTGGCGGCGATGGCGACCACGCCGGGAATCTCTTTGGCGTCGCTCTTCTGCCGCAGCACCTGATCGATCTGAGCCTTGCTTTGCATGGATCTCCTCCCGGTTATGTTTTTTGTGGTGCGACGATCTTCCTCCCGGCCGGCATTTCCCGCAAGCGCGGCCGTCTCGCCCAAATGTCGCGGTCGCGATCTCGTGATCGCCGCAGGGGCAAGGCGAGACCCAACTGCAACACTTGTCGCAATTTGCGGTGGATTAGCCGGCATTGTCGATGACCTGACGGACCATCGGCGATATCCTTCGCTGGTCAAAATGGAACTGATCCCATATTAAGGTGTTCAGATCGCAGCACAAACGCTGCTTTCGACGGAATAGTTGATGTAAATGTTTGCGGCCTTTGCCGCGAGGAAATGACGATGATTTCGACCTGGAGCGAATGGAAACGGTATCCCCGGGCAGGGCGCGGCGAAAATATCGAAGCGCCGATCTCGCCCGGCATTTTCGAAGTCCGCTATGCCGGCACGGGTGCGCTGCACTCGTTCGACGCGGTTGAAAATGTTGCCCAGGCGCTGTCGCAGTTGCCGGTTGGTTCCAAATCCTGGTTCAGCCGCCGTGAGGCTACCAAGCTGCCCGATCTGGAATATCGCACCTGCGCGACCTCCACCAAGGGCGACGCCAAGGCCGCCGCCGAACGCATGATCGGCCGCCGCGAAACTTACATGAGCGGCGCGGCCTGATTTTGGCCGCCGTCATTCCGGGGCGATGCGCAGCATCGAGCCCGGAATCTTGAGATTACCCGATGTGAAGAGCACATCTGAGATCTGGTCCTTTCGGACCATGCCGGAATGACGTGTACCCCCCAACATGGCTTGAAGCAGCCGCGCTTCTGCGGCCGGTGCATTGTCACCGGTTTCGGCCTATATTCGAATTCAAAGCCGCCAAAATCCAGGGAGTAACGTCATGACCCCGACTGCAGCCGCACGCGCGTCGAAACTTTCCGCCTCCTCGCTGCATGACCGCCTGAAGGACGCCTCGCTGCTGCGCGACCGCTGCTACATCGATGGCGCCTGGGTCGGCACGCCGTCGCGCCCGGTCACCAATCCGGTCAACGGTGCGGAGCTTGCAAAAATACCGGTCATGGGCACGGCGGAAGCAACGCAGGCCGTCGAAGCCGCCGAGCGCGCGTTTCCCGCCTGGGCCAAACTCACCGCCAAGCAGCGCTCCAACATCTTGCGCAAATGGTTCGAGCTGATCGTCGCCAATCGCGAGGATCTGGCGCTGATCCTTACCTCGGAGCAGGGCAAGCCGCTCTCGGAATCGCTCGGCGAAGTCGATATCGGCGGCGCCTATGTCGAGTTCTTCGCCGAGGAGGCGCGCCGCGTCTATGGCGAAACCATTCCGACCCAGCGCGCGGATGCGCGGCTGCTTGCGATCAGGCAGCCGATCGGCGTCTGCGGCGCGATCACGCCGTGGAATTTCCCCAATTCGATGATCACCCGAAAAGTTTCGCCGGCGCTGGCCGCCGGCTGCACCGTGGTGCTGAAGCCGGCCAACGAGACGCCGCTGTCGGCGCTGGCGCTGGTGGCGCTGGCCGAAAAGGCGGGCGTGCCGAAGGGCGTGTTCAATATCGTCACCGGCAATTCGTCCGCGATCGGCAAGGTCTTGTGCGAGCATCCCGCCGTGCGCTTCATCGGCTTCACCGGTTCGACCGAAGTCGGCAAGATCCTGTACCAGCAGGCCTCGGTTGGGGTGAAGAAGCTCGGGCTCGAACTTGGCGGCAACGCGCCATTCGTGGTGTTCGATGACGCCGATATCGATGCCGCGGTCGAAGGCGCCATGGTCTCGAAGTATCGCAACATGGGCCAGACCTGCGTCTGCGCCAACCGCATCTATGCCCAGGAAAAAATCTACGATCAGTTCGTCGAGAAGCTTTCCAGGAAAGTCGCGGCGATGAAGATCGGCGACGGCGCCGAGCAGGGCGTCATGCAAGGACCGCTGATCAATATGGAGGCCGTCGACAAGGTGGAGAAGCATATCGCCGACGCGGTCAAGGGCGGAGCCAGGATCGTCACCGGCGGCAAGCGCCATGCGCTCGGCGGCACCTTCTTCGAGCCGACCGTGCTCGCCAACGTCAAGCCGGACGCGCTCGTCGCGCACGAGGAGACTTTCGGGCCGCTGGCGCCGGTGTTCCGCTTCAAGGACGAGGCCGACGTGATCGCAATGTGCAACAATTCGCCGTTCGGGCTCGCCTCCTATTTCTACTCGCGCGATCTCGGCCGGGTCTGGCGGGTCGCCGAGGCGCTGGAATCAGGCATGGTCGGCGTCAACACCGGCCTGATCACCACCGAAGTGGCGCCGTTCGGCGGCGTCAAGGAGAGCGGGCTGGGGCGCGAAGGGTCGCATCACGGCATGGAAGAATATGTCGAGATCAAATACATAATGATGGCGGGAATCTGATTGTCGCCCCCGCGAACGCAAGGGGCTCATCACCGCAGGCCGATGTATTTGCGACCCGAGGGCCGCCATCGAGCGAAACAACAGGCATCGGTGGTTATGGGATCCCGGCGTGTGCGCGGGGATGACGAGAGGGTGTAGTGAACCGCACTTACAGGCTCTCCATGAACTGACGCAGCTGCGGCGCCCATTTTTGCGCGTCGCGGCCGGTCGCTGAATGGCCGTAGTCGCTGTCGAGCAGGAAATAATCGGCGTCGACACCGGCGGATTTCAGCGCTGGCATCACCATTGGCGCGAGCTCCGGCGGAAACAGCCTGTCGGTCCGCGACAGCACGTACAGCAGTTTTGCGGTGATGCTGCCAAGCTGCGCGGTCACGTCGAAGCCGCGTAGCGCCTTGGCCAGGATGATCAGCGAATTGGCGTCGAACCCTCGCGCCCAGCGCGTCGCCTCCTCGCGGATCGCCGCCTCGATCAGGTGCGGATCGGACATCGTGTCGCGCAGCCGGGTCTCGATGCCATAGGTCTTCAGCGTGACGGTGCGGATCTGGATCATGGTTTCCAGCACGCCGCCGCGATCGTAATAGTCGCCGCCGTTCCAGTTCGGATCCTTCGACAGCGTCGACAGCAGACGCTCGACATTGCCATCGGAGCGCTCGCGCGGCATCGCCGGCGCTGTGACGACGGCGGCAATGCCCTTCATCATGCCGGGATAGTCGACCGCCCATTGAAAGGCCTGAAAGCCGCCATAGGACGGGCCGACGATCGCGACCAGTTTTTCGATCCCCAGTGAAGCGAGCAGCGCGCGCTGCGTAGCGACGATGTCGCTCACGGCAATGTCGGGGAATTGCGATCCGTAGCGCTTGCCGGTCGAGGGATCGATGCTTGCCGCATTGGTCGACCCGTAGGACGACCCCAGCATGTTCGGGCAAATCGCGAAATATTTGTTGGTGTCGACTGCCTCGCCCGGACCGACGATGCCGTTCCAGCTTCCTTCCGCCGTCGATCCGCCGGGCTCGATCATCTGCGGCCCGCTGGTGTTGCCATGGGTGACCAGCACGACATTGCGCCGATCGGGCGCAAGCACGCCGAGCGTCCGGTAGGCGATCGTCACTTCCGGCATCACCACCCCGCTGCGCAGGCGGAAATTCCTCGTGACGAAGGTCTTCGCGTCGGCGGTCATAATCGGTGCATTCATTTTTCTCAAACCTCGCTCGGCCTCGTTCCGCAAACCGCGGCGACGATATCACCTTCTCAGCACGGTTATCATGCGATTGGCAAAGGTCAGTCGCTCGGCCATGACGGTGACGAAATAGGTCAGCAGCTTCTGGCCGAGCGTCGGATTTTCGCTCTTGATCGCCTCGAATTGATGCGCGCTCAGCACATAGAGCACGCTGGCGACTTCGGCCTGGATGGTGGCGCTGCGCGGCGCATGCGTGACGAGGCCCATCTCGCCGATCGTGGTGTAGCGGCCGAGGCTGCGGACCCGCGAGGCACGGCCGCCGTCGCCGGCAATCATGATGCCGACGCGGCCGTCGAGGATGAAATGCATGGAATCGGCGGCGTCGCCGGCGCTGACGATGACCTCGCCGGCGTCGACCTCGAGGCGCTCGCAGCGCTGCATCAATTCCACGGCATCGTGTTCGGCCCCGAGGATCTGGGTGAACCAGTCGCGCAAGGAGGCCTCTTCGCCTTCGCGGCCCTGATGCTGTGTGATGATCTCGTTCTCGCACCATTCCAGCGCGTGATCGAGTTCGGGCACGATCCGGACCTCGGGCGTGATGAATTCGCTCGACCGCAACGCCTTCTCGGACGCGGACGGGAGGTGCACCAGCACAAGCCTGATGCCGAGGTCATGGGCGGTACGCTTGATTTGCGCGAAACTGTAGGCCGCCGACGAATCGATGCCGGTGACGAGCTTGAAGTCGAACACCAGGAAGCGGCACTCCGGATGCCGCGCCAGCAGCGTCTTGACGTGCTGGTAGAGCCGGTTGGCGGAGCCGAAGAACAAATAGCTCTGCAGGTTGAGGCCCTGGATCTTGCCGCCATGCGCGGCCAGCACCGCCTGGTCGTCGCGCGAGCGGTCGAGCGAACTGCGGTATTCCGAGCCGTCAAAACTGTATTTGATGGAATCGATGCGCGAGGCGCTGAGCGCAAACGTCGTGCAGCCGATCACGACGCCGATCAGGATGCCGGCGATAAAACCCCATTGCACGATGATGACGATGATCGCCAGCAGCGACAGATATTCGATGAATGAAAGCCGTCGCCGCGACTGCACGATCCATTTGTGAAGCCCGTCCGCGCCGAGATAGAGCAGGAGACCGCCGAGCACGAATTTCGGCATGTAGCCGAGCAGCATCGGCGCAAATGTCAGCATCGACGCCGAGATCGCCGCGACCGTCAGGCCGGACACCCGGCCGCTGCCGCCGCCGTTGAAATTGAGCACGGTGCGGCTGACGGAGATACAGCCGGTATAGCCGCCGAGCGCGCCCGACAGGATGTTGGCGATGCCGGTGACGTTGAGTTCACGCTCGAGATTGGCTTCGCGATGGACTGCGACCTCGATGCCGGTGGTATTGAACAGGGCGCTCGTCGCGGTGACGAAAACCACCGCGATCAGATTGCCCGAGAGATCGGGCAAGGCTGACCAGGGATAACGGGCAATCTCGCTCATGTTCCATGGTGACATGAACGAAAAATGTGGCGGCGGCTGGAATGTCCAGCCCGCGGCTTGTGCGTCCGTCGGGGAGATGCCGGCCAGCCGAAATGCGATGTGCGCTGCGATCACGCCGCCGATCAGAATGACGGGGAGGCCGAACGGGCTGCGCGAGCGGTGCCAGGTCAGATAGAGGATGACGGCCATGGCGCAGGCCGCCGCCAGTTCCCATAGCGTCAGTGCATTTGCGAATTGATCCAGCGTTGCAAACTGGAGACGGTGGCCGGTGATGACGCGGATCGCGCCGAGAATGATCAGAAAGCCGGTCGCGCCAAGGAACCCGCCGACCACGGGATAGGGCACGTAGCGGATAGCGCGACCCATCCGCGTCATTCCGAAGCCGCATAGCACGACGCCCGTCAGAATGCTGGCCAGCGTCAGCGTGATGATGACGGTCGCAAGCAGGGGTGCCGCGCCGGGATTGGCTGCCGCCATTCGCTCGACCATGGAGGCGGCCAGGATTCCCGTCATCGCCGCCGTCGAACTCTCCGGTCCCGCGATCGCGAACGGTATCGAGCTTCCGAGCGCGATGATTGCGGCGAGGACGGCCGATGAAATGAAGGTGGCGGCGACGCCGTAGGACAGATACGGCGCGAGCGGGCCGCCGAAAATCAGGAGCGAATAGGACAGCCCGAACGTCACGGTCAGGACGCTGGCGGCGCTGCCGCCGAGAACGTCGTTGATCGCCCGGCGCACGTTTGGACCGAGACTGATGGATTGACTGGTCACGCCCACGCTTGTCCCCACCCCCGCGCTCAGTGGTAGACGAGGCCGGCGCGCAAGCACAACAGTATTTTGGTCGTGAGACTCACGTCTCGACATGGTTGGAAACATGATAGCTGGGGTTGATCAACTCATCTTGTTCCCGTCGAACGCGCCGTGACGGCCGACGCCGGAAGCAAAGCGGGTCGCACCCGACAGCGTTTCGCCTGACGCGATCACTTCGAGCCCGCCGCGCATTTCGTTCGCAATCGCCTCTTCTTCCGAGAGGTCCCATTGCCGCAACGCCGACAGCCGGTCGGCGCGCAGGCAGGTCTGCGGGAAGTGCGCGATGTCCTTCGCGAGCGCAATGGCCTCCGCGCGGGTCTCACCCTTTGGCACCAGCCGGTTGGCGAGTCCCATGCGCAATGCTTCGGGGGCGCCGACCGGACGACCGGTGAGAATGAGGTCGATCGCCTGCGAATGACCGATCAGCCGCGGCAGCCGGATGGTGCCGAGATCGATCAGGGGCACGCCGAAACGGCGGCAGAACACGCCGAAGCTGGCGTCCTCGGCGACCACGCGCATGTCGGCCCATAGCGCCAGTTCCATACCGCCGGCCACCGCAAAGCCTTCGACCGCGGCGATCACCGGCTTCGACAGGCGCAGTCGGCTCGGCCCCATCGGCGCGATCGAGTTATGGCCACCGATCTCGCGCTTCTTGTTGGGATCGCCTGAGGCCACTGCCTTGAGGTCGGCGCCGGCGCAGAAGAAGCCACCGGTGCCGGTGAAGACCGCGACGGAAGCATCCTTGTCGGCATCGAACGCCAAAAATGCGTCGTATAGTTTGCGCGCCGTGGCGCCGTCGACGGCGTTGCGGCAATGCGGACGGTTGATGGAGATGATGGTGACGGGCCCATCGCGTTCGACCAGCACGGCATCGGCTTCGGTCATGGCTGCGCTCCCCTGTTTTTTCCGGTCGTCATTCCGGGATGGTGCGAAGCACCAGGCCCGGAAACTCGAGATTCCGGGTTCGATGCTTCGCATCGCCCCGAAATGACAACATTAATTCAGCGCTCGATCACCCAGCGCGTCACCGCCTGATGAAAATTGAGCGGGCCGGGCACCGTCATGTGGGTCTTGAGATATTTGAAGCCGGCCTTCTGCAGCGCGCGGTTGGGCGCGACGTTGAAGGCATTCGGTTCGCAGAACAGCCGCTTCAGCTTCAGCCGCTCGAAATAGATGTCGGTGCTGCGCCGCACGCATTCGGCGCCGATTCCCTGATTGCGGCGTTCGGGGTCGACGACATGCAGGTGCATGTGGGCCTGTTCGCCGTAGAGAATGTTGCCGGAAGTCGAAAAGCCGACCGGCTGGTCGTCTAATAGCCACACCACAAAAAGCGTAACTCGCTGCTCGATCGGCTTCGCGGACTCATGCCGGAAACGCTCACGCCAATTTTCCGGATTTGGCAGACGCGTGGGGTCGACACCAAGAGTTTCCAGATGCTCGGGCGTGGAACTGTGAAAATATTTGATAATGAGGTCGGTCTCGGCAACCGTCATCTCCCTGACCGTCAGCGTCATCGACCGACGTCCCCGATCTGAAGCGCCGCACCCGTAATCCGGCGATAGGCTTCGAGATAACGCTTGCTGGTGGCGTCGACGACCTCGGTCGGCAGCGGCGGGGCCGGCGCATCGCCGTTCCAGCGGCCGGCGCGGCGCTCGCTGTCGAGATAGTCGCGCAGCGGCTGCTTGTCGAAGCTCGGCTGCGACCGGCCGGGTGTGTAGACATCCGCGGCCCAGAACCGCGAACTGTCGGGACTCATCAGCTCGTCGATCAGGATGATGCGGCCGCTCTCGTCGCGGCCGAATTCGAACTTGGTGTCGGCGATGATGATGCCCTGTTCGCGGCTGAGCTTTTCGCCGAGTGTGTAGACCGCGCGCGTCATGCTCTCCAGTGTGTAGGTCACCTCCTCGCCGAGAATTTCGCGCATTCGCGCAACCGTGATGTTCTCGTCATGGCCGGTTTCGGCCTTGGTCGCCGGGCTGAAGATCGCTGGCTCGAGCTTTGCGCTTTCGACCAGGCCCGCCGGCAGCTTCTCGCCGGCCAGCGTGCCCCGGGCGGCGTATTCCTTCCACGCCGAGCCCGAGAGATAGCCGCGGATCACGCATTCGATCGGAAACACATTTGTGCGCTTGCACAGCATCGCGCGCCCGGCAAGCGAAGCGCGATGATCCTTCAGCGACGGTATTTCGGCGATGATTGCGTCGGCATCGGTGCTGATCATGTGGTGCGGCACAACGCCTTCGAGTTCACGAAACCACCAGGCGCTGATCTGGGTCAGCACCGCGCCCTTCATGGGGATGGTTTCGGCCATCACCACGTCGAAGGCCGAGATGCGGTCGGTGGTGAGCAGCAGCACGCGGTCGCGGCCGACCGCATAGATATCGCGGACCTTGCCGCGACCGATCCGTGGCAGGGGAAGATCGCTGGCAAGCATGGATGTCATCGGGCAACTTTCGAACAACGGCGTGGCTTCGCGCGGGCGCGAGGGAGGAACGAACAAGGGGATAGCTCACTCCGGCAGCGGAATGAACTCATGTTCGTTGGGGACGGCGGCGAAGCGGCCGGTTTTCCAGTCCTGTTTTGCCTGCTCGATGCGCTCCTTGCTGGAGGAGACGAAGTTCCACCAGATATGGCGCGGGCCTTCCAGCGCGTCGCCGCCGAGAAACATCATCCGCGCCGGCTTCGTCATCTTGATAGTGATGCGATCGCCGGGCCGGAACACCAATAGCCGCGGTCCCTCGTAGCGGTCGCCCGCGATCTCGATCTCGCCGTTGAGGACGTAGATCGCGCGCTCCTCATGGTCGGGATCGAGCGGGACGCTGGCGCCCCGTTCCGCCGTCACCTCGGTGTAGAACCAGGGTGACACCATCGTGACAGGCGATTTCACGCCAAACGCGCTGCCGGCGATCACCCGCGCGGTAAAGCCGCGCTCCACCACCATCGGCAGATCGCCGGCCGCGTAATGCTGAAACGACGGCGCGATCTCCTCGGAGCCCGCCGGCAGCGCGATCCAGCTCTGCAGGCCCAGCATCTTCTGGCCGTCCCGACGCTGCGCGTCCGGGGTGCGCTCGGAATGGGCGATGCCGCGGCCCGCCGTCATCAGGTTCATGGCGCCGGGCTGGATCTCCCGGACGTTGCCCTCGCTGTCGCGATGCATGATGGAGCCGTCGAACAGATAGGTCACGGTGGCAAGCCCGATATGCGGATGCGGCCGCACGTCCATGCCCTTGCCGGACATGAACTGCACCGGGCCGAAATGATCGAAAAAGATGAAAGGGCCGACCATCTGCCGCTTGCCATGCGGCAGCGCGCGGCGCACCTCGAAGCCGTCGCCGAGATCGCGGGTGCGCGGCACGATGACAAGTTCCAGTGCGTCGCAGGATTTTGGGTCGCCGAGCACGGGGTCGTTGGCGGGAAGCCAGCTCATGAGGGGCTCCATGGATCTTTGAAGGTGGTGAGTAGCATATTGGCGCGAGTTCGTCGCGGACAAGGCGACGAGGCTAACTTGCGCGCCCGGACGCATGGCAACGGACGCCATGTTCTGCCAGCCTTCGCACTTCGTCGCTCGTAACCCTGGATGACGCCCGCATGATCGCTTCGCTCAAGCCCGGCGCAAAACTGCCCCGCCTCGATGGCCCCGTCATCGAGACCGCGCGGCTGATATTGCGGCCATGGCGGGCAACCGACATCGAGCCGAATACGGCGATGCTCGGCGATCCCGTCTCGGGGCGCTTCATCGCTCCCGATAACAAACCGATCACCGATCCGTTCACCGGCTGGCGCAACGCCGCCATCATGTCCGGGCATTGGACGCTGTACGGCATCGGCATGTTCGTGGTCGAGGAGAAATCCAGCGGCACCTTCGTCGGGCGGGTCGGACCATGGTGTCCGCCGGGCTGGCCGGGTTTTGAAGTCGGCTGGGGCATCGCCAGCGGCTTTCGCGCCAAGGGCTATGCGGTGGAGGCGGCCCGGGCGGCGATCGACTGGTCGTTCGCAACCTTCGAACTCGATGAAATCATCCACACCATCGACCGCGAGAACACCGCCTCGCAGGCCGTGGCGCGGCGGCTAGGCGCGGAAAAGGGACGTGAACACGACCTGTTCGGTCATGTCGCGGATATCTGGGTGACGGCGCGCGACAAATGGCAGGCTCAGCCGGCAAATTGAAACCCGGGATCGCGCTCTACCGCCTTCCGAGTTGCGTCGCCTGCTCGACGCGGTCGAAGCGTTCCAGCGACAGGATCGCATCTGCCAATTGATCTGCGCGGCCGTTCAGCACCGGGCGGGCCAGCGTCAGGAATTTCTGCGCCATCGCCTGCGCGTCCGGGAACGAGTCCGGCTCGCCGGAGGGATCGGCATAGAGCCGCTCATGCACGCCATCGTCGGTGGTGATGCTGACGCGCGCGCCGAAAGGGTGGCTGCGGCCGACCTCGAGGCGGTCGTCCTGCACCACGTCGAACTTGTCGGCGAGCGCATCGACCGCGGCATCTCCCAGCCGGCCGTAATCGTCCCAGCCGAAGCGGCCCTGGTCGAGCGCCACCGCGCCGGTGAAGAACATCGAGAACTGGCCGCCGACGATCGAGGTCGGATGCCGCTTGGTGGCGGCATCGCCGGTCAGCGTGATGCCGTTGCGATGCAGGCCGATCTCGACGCGCTTGATCTGGTCCGGCGTCAGATTGTGTTCCCGGCGCATCGCGATCAGCGCGTCCAGCGCCGCGTGGGTGTAGCGGCAGCTCGGATAGGGTTTGACACCGATCTTCATGGTCTCGTAGCTCTTGCCGAGGCCGGCCGTGACCTTGTCGGGGTGGGCGTTATCGCTGTAGCCGACCAACAGCCCGTGCTTGCCTTCGATCGATTCGGAGGAGCCTATGAAATCATTGCGCGCCAAGGTCGCGGCGATCACGCCGTTCATCGCGGCCGCGCCGACCTGGTAGCGCTTGTTCCAGGCGCCGTTGACGAGGAATTGCAGCGAGCCCGCGGCCTGGCTGCCGGAGACGCCAAAGGCGGCGACGATCTGTTCTCTCGTCAGACCGAACAGCTTTGCCGCAGCAGCCGCGGCGCCATAGGTGCCAGCGGTGGCCGTCGGGTGAAAGCCGCGCGCATAATGCGAGGTGGGGTCGAGCGCGTTGCCGAGCCGGCAGCACACTTCATAGCCGGCCACGATCGCCGTCAGCACGTCACGGCCCGAGGCGCCCATGAGTTCGCCGACGGCGAAAGCGGCCGGCACCACAGGCGCGCTCGCATGCAGCGAGGAATCCGCATGGGTGTCGTCGAAGTCGAGCGAATGGCCGAGCGCGCCGTTGAGCAGGGCTGCGACCGCCGGCGTCCAGGTCTTGCTGTCGCCGAACACGGTGGCCTCGCCCTTGCCGTCGAGCGCCAGCGCCTCCAGCATTTTCAAAAGTGAGGGCGTCGATTCCGCGTCGCGCCGCGCCCGGATGGCGCTGCCGAGGAAATCCAGCGTCAGCGCTTTGGCGCGCTCCTTGACCTCCCGCGGGATGTCCTCGAATTTCAGATCCGCGACATAGGCGGCGAGCGTTGCGGTCTCGTTGGCCATGATGTTTCCTCGTTGTTGCCGCGCAGGGTAAGCGGGTTGATTTTGCGTTTCAAGCACCAGCACGCCGCGGGCAGCAGCCATGCCCGATGTCGGCTATAAGGGATATGTCCGTCAGGTTCAGAAATCGAGCACATGACCGCATCGCTGAAACCCCTCACCGCGTTGTTCCGGTCCCGCAAGACGCAACTGGCCTTGGCCCTCCGGGTCACCGTGGGCGCAGCGGGCGCCTATGCGATCGCGTCGGCGCTGCATTTGAGGCTGCCGCTGTGGGCGGTGCTGACCTCGCTGATCGTGACCCAAATGAGCGTCGGCCGGTCGCTGAAGGCGACCCGCGACTACATGTTGGGCACGGTGGGCGGGGCAATTTATGGCGGCGCCATTGCCGTTCTGATTCCGTATTCCGGCGAGCCTGGGCTGCTCGCATTGCTGGTATTGACGATCGCGCCGCTGGCATTCATCGCCGCCATCAATCCCAGCCTGAATGCTGCCACCGTTACCGCCGTGATCGTGCTGCTGGTCCCGACGATGAGCCATGTCGATCCGCTTGCTTCGGCGATCGATCGCATCATGGAAGTGACGGTCGGGGCGATCACCGGCCTCTTGGTGTCGTTCTTCCTGTTGCCGTCGCGGGCGCACAACCAGATACGTGTCAGCGTAGCGCGGACGCTGGAACTGATCGCCGCCGCATTCAGGGAATTGCTGGCCGGCTCGACGCGGGGCCTCGACAACGACGCCCTCCATCAGATCCAGGATGGCATTGGCAAGGCCCTGGTCGAACTGAACGCGCTTGGCGCGGAAGCGGAGCGCGAACGCGCGGCGCATCTGACGAGAGGACCCGACACCGGCCCGCTGCTTCGGACCACGTTGCGGTTGCGCCACGATCTCGTGATGATCGGGCGCGGATGCGTGGCGCCGCTGCCGGCCGATCTGCAGGCCCGGCTCGCAGGCCCATTGGCCGAGGCCAGCGACACCTTCGTCGCTTATCTACGCTCGATCGCTGTTGCTTTGCGATCCGGCGCCGGCGCGCCCGAGGCCGCGCCGATCGACGCCGTGCTGCATCGTTATGCCGCCGCAGTCGCGGCGATGCGCGGCGAAGGGTTGACGCGCGGTCTGCCCGGCGATGTCGTCGAGCACTTTTTCGCGCTTGGATTTGTGCTGGAGCAGATGCGGCAGAATTTGAAGGACCTGGAGCGCTGCGTCACGGAATGGTCTGAAACGTCGCCGAAGCCCGGCTAAGATCGCGCGATCAGGCGCGGCGCGCGAGCCCCTTGCTTTGCATGCGCCAGATCAGCAGATCGATGCGGTCCTGTCCGAAGAACGGCTCGTTCTCGAACACGAAGGTCGGTACGCCCCAATGGCCCGAAGCCGCATGAGCCTTTTCGTTCTCGACAATAATCTCTTCAAAGCGATCGGGATCGGCCGTGATGGCGGCATCCATCGCGGCCAGGTCGAAGCCCGCGGCCGCCGCGGCGCGCGCGAGATGATCGCCCTCGTTCCAGTCCTTGACGGTGCCGTTCCACATCACCCGGCTGATCGCATCGGCAAAGACGAGTGAGCGGGCCTCAAGCTGCGCGGCGGCGCCTAACCGGGTCAGGCGGTGGATATAGGGCTGGTTCTCCGCGACATCGAGGGTCGCCATGTCCTGCACAATCGGGTCGGGGCGGGGAAAGCGGAACGGAATGTTCTCGTGCCTGGCGACACGGCTTGCATCGAGCACGATGTAGCGCGCAAAGCGGGGGTCGGCGCGCTTGAAGAAGCCGGGAATGCGCACCGCGATCGGATAGACCGGGCGCAGGTTCACGGCCACGTCGTATTCGGCGACGAGCCTCAAGGTCTTCGGCAGCGCCAGATAGCTGTAGGGACTGCGGAACGAGAAAAAGAGGTCGATGGATAGGGTCATGAGCGCTCCGGCACGCGGGTGATCCTGGCGCCGAGCGCATTGAGGCGCTCGTCGATGCGTTCATAGCCGCGCTCGATCTGGTCGGCATTGTTGATGGTGGAAGTGCCCTCGGCGCATACCGCCGCCAGCAGCATCGCCATGCCGGCGCGGATGTCGGGAGAGGTCATCAGCGCGCCGCGCAGCCGGCTCGGCCCGGCCACGATCGCCCGATGCGGGTCGCACAGCACGATGCGGCCGCCCATCGCGATCAGCTTGTCGACGAAGAACATACGTGACTCGAACATCTTCTCGAACATCAGGATGACGCCGTCGCACTGGGTCGCGGTGACGATGGCGATCGACATCAGGTCGGCGGGAAAGGCCGGCCATGGCTGGTCTTCGAGTTTCGGCACATGGCCGCCGAAATCGTCCTGGATCTTCAGCGTCTGGCCGGACGGCACCAGCAGATCGTCGCCCTCGACGGTGCAGACGATGCCGAGCCGCTCGAATCCCATCCGGATCGAGCGCAGGTGCTCGATGCCGGCGCGGGCGATGCGCAGCGGCGAGTGCGTCACCGCGGCAAGTCCGATCAGCGAGCCGACCTCGATGTGGTCGGGCTGGATCGAATAGCTGACGGCGCCGAGCGCGGCGGGCCCATGCACCAGCATGGTGTTGGTGCCGATGCCATCGATGCGGGCACCGAGCGCCACCAGGAAGTGCGCGAGATCCTGCACATGCGGCTCGGAGGCGGCGTTGCGCAGATACGTGGTGCCGTGGGCCGCCACCGCTGCCATCAACGCGTTTTCG
>Ga0209483_1000737_pt1 | contig 26766 bp, 20 predicted proteins | sample NGEPerA_FD_184508 | JGI IMG/M metagenome (GOLD analysis project Ga0209483, IMG submission 184508) | Arctic peat soil microbial communities from the Barrow Environmental Observatory site, Barrow, Alaska, USA - NGEE PermafrostL2-A... | ecosystem: Environmental > Terrestrial > Soil > Wetlands >... | reverse complement strand
GAGCAGCTCTCACCGGCGGACGTCGCGCTGCTGAGCGAGCCGTGTCGCGTGAGCGCGGGCTGGCTCACGCGCATGCACGCGGCGGCCTACGCCGACACGAACACGGCGAGCGCGAGCGCACTCGCGGACGCCGGCACACCCCTCGCCCTCGCCGAGGAGGGCGCGCCGGCGCGAGACCTCGCCGAGTCGGCACGCTCCGTCACCGCGCACACGCTTGCGCTGCGACCCCGATTGAGCCTGATCGTCGGGCCGTGCGTCTACCTGCGCCGCGACGCGCTCGAGCTGACGGGCGGGCTCGAGCCGGAGCTCGAGCTGACAGGCGGACTCGAGCCGGAGCTCGAGCTGCGAGGGGCGCTGGAGGTCGATTTCGCGCGGCACTGTCTGCTCGCCGGCCTCTCGCACGTCGCCGCCGACGACGTCCTCGTGGGACACCTGACGCCCGCCCGCGACGCGGCCGCCGAGCAGCAGGGATCGATCGCCGCCTCCGGCGCGCTCCCGCGCGCCCTAGAGGCGGCGCGGCGACCTCGATCGCGACTGTCGGTGACGGTCGACGCGCGTGCGCTCGGCGCGACGATCACCGGCACCCAGCGCCACATCCTCGAGCTGGTCAGGGCGCTCTCGGCGACCGGCGCTTTGGGCCTGCGCGTGGTCGTCGGCCCGGATACGAGCCTCGACGCGATCGAGCAACTGCGCGCGCTGCCGGGGACCGAGGTTCTGCCGATCGACGAGATCGACGAGCGCACTCCGCGCAGCACGATCTTTCACCGCCCCCAGCAGGTGTTCGAGCTCGACGACCTGCGACTCGCGCTGCGGCTCGGCGAGCGGCTCGTGTTGAACCAGCTCGACCTGATCGCCTACCGCAACCCCGGCTACCACGCCGACGCCGACGCGTGGCGGCGCCATCGCCGGGTCGGCCGTCAGGCGCTGGGGACGGCAGATCGCGTGATCGTCTTCTCCGACCACACCCGCGTGGAGCTGCTCTCGGACGAACTCGTCGAGGACGAGCGGATCCGCATCGTCCCCCCCGGCCTCGATCACCCCCCCGCGGGCGTCGGGCGCCGGCCGGCGGCTCTGGATCGGGCGCGTCCCGGCCCCGCCGGCGAGCGCGCGGGCCAGAAGGGCTTTCTGTTCTGTCTCGGCACCGACTTCCGCCACAAGAATCGTCTGTTCGCGTTGAGGCTGCTCGCCGAGCTGCGCGAACGTCACGGCTGGACGGGCAGCCTCGTACTGGCCGGCACGCACATCCCGCACGGCTCCTCGCGCGAGCTGGAGCGCGAATACTTGCGGGAGCACCCGGAGCTCCACGAGGTCGTCGACGAGCTGGGCCCGATCGGCGAGCTGGAGAAGGCCTGGCTGATGAAGCACGCGGACGCCGTCATCTACCCGTCGGTGTACGAGGGCTTTGGGCTGGTGCCCCTGGAGGCGGCGCTCAACGGTACGCCGTGCGTGTTCGCCCCGCAGTCCTCGCTCGCCGAGATGCTGCCCCCCGAGGCGGCGGCGATCGTCCCCTGGGACACGCACGCGAGCGCCGAGCGAGTGCACGCCCTGCTGACCGACTCCGCCGCGCGCAGCCGCCAGATCGAGGCACTCGTCGCGACCGCCGAGCGGCTGACGTGGAGCGGCGCGGCCGAAGCGACGGTCGAGATCTACAGAGAAGCAGCCGTAGCACCCACGCGCGAGGCCGCCGCGCTGAGCCGGGACGAGACAGCGCGCGAGCACGAGCTGGTGGAGCTGATCGCCGCGCACGACGCCCTCGTCGCGCGTCTGGTCGGTGAGCGTGAGCACGCGCAGCGGATGTACGACGAGCTCAACGCCGAGGTCGGCTTCGGGCTGAGCCTGATCGGCCCGCACGGGGCCCTCCCCGAGGATCTCCAGCGCGCGCTGCTCACGCTCAGCGCCAAGCCGACGTTGAGCCGGCGGCTATATGGCGCCACAGCTCACGCGTTCCGCGCCGCGCGCGCCGTCGGTCGGACAGGACGTCGGGGGGCGGATCGCGAGTAGCGCGAGCGGACGGCCCGGATGCTCCCCGGCGTCGAGCCCGAAGCTCCGCGGATACCCTCTAGCGATGACGGTCGATCCTCAAAGCGGCGCCTCGGGGGCGCTTCCCGCGCTGGCGGCTCGCGGAGTCGACAAGACGTTCAGGATTCCCGAGGAGCGCAGCCACACGCTCAAGGAGCGGGCGCTACACCCGTTCAAGCGGATCCGCCACGAACAGCTGCACGCGCTCAAGGACATCTCCTTCGCGGTCGAGCCGGGTGAGTTCTTCGGGATCGTCGGGCGCAACGGCAGCGGCAAGAGCACGCTGCTGAAGTGCCTGGCGGGAATCTATCGCGCCGATCAGGGCGAGATCTGGTGCAACGGGCGGATGTCCACGTTCATCGAGCTCGGCGTCGGCTTCAATCCCGACCTCGCCGCCTACGACAACGTCGCCCTGAACGGGATCATGCTCGGGCTCTCACCGCGCGAGGCCAAGTCCCGCTACCAGCGCGTGATCGAGTTCGCCGAGCTGGAGGAGTTTCAGGACCTGAAGCTCAAGAACTACTCCTCGGGGATGCATGTGCGCCTGGCGTTCTCGGTTGCGATCCAGGTGGACGCGGACATCCTGCTGATCGATGAGGTACTCGCCGTCGGCGACGCGGGCTTTCAGCAGAAGTGCTTCGACGTGTTCAACCGGATGCGCGACGAAGGACGCACGATCGTGTTCGTGACTCACGACATGTCGGCCGTCAACCGCTTCTGCCACCGCGCGATGCTGCTCGAGCGCGGCGAGATGGTCGCGATCGGAGACCCGACCCAGGTGGCCGACAAGTACCTCGAGGTCAGCTTCGGCCGGGACATCGGCTACACCGACCCGGGCGAGGAGATTCCCCAGGTCGGCGACGGCGCCGCACGAGTGATCGACGTGTGGCTCGGAGAGAATCCGGGAGAGCGACGCGCGGTCGCCCCGCAGTCGGTGCCGACGACGCTCAAGGCGCGTGTCACCTTCAACGCCGCCGTGCGCGACCCGATGGTGACGCTCGCAATCAATAACGAGCAGCACCAGTCGGTGATCGTCGGCAGCACCGGCGGCGAGCACGAGAACAGCGGGATCTTTCGCGCGGGCGAGGAGGCGGTATTCGCCTTCTCCTTCCACAACATGCTCGCTCCGGGGCGCTACGAACCGACGTTCACGGTGACCAATCGTGGCAGCGGGCTGTCCGTGATCGACCGCTACGAGGGTCGCTTCTCGTTCGTGGTCACTGGATCGGTCGTCAGCGGCGGGATGGTCGAGGTTCCGGTGCAGACCGAGATCATCTCGCTCGGGCAGAGCGCGCTGGGACAGAAGGCGACGGCGTGAGCACGGGCACGATCTCGAAGCCGCTCGATACCCCGACGGAGTCGCTCGGCACGGCGATCCGTGGGCCACGCGCGCTGACAGACGACTGGTCGCGCTTCTGGCATCTCACCTACAACATCGCGCTCAGCGAATTCAAACTCAAGTTCTTCGGCTCGGCGCTGGGATATCTCTGGCAGGTGATGAAGCCGCTGCTGCTGTTCGCGGTTCTATACGTGTTCTTCGTGGTGATCGGCCACGTCGGCAAAGGGGGCAAGCCGGGCGAAGTCAACTACGGCGTGCAGTTGCTCGGGTCGATCGTGCTGTTCACGTTCTTCACCGAAGCCACGAGCGGAGCGGTGCGGAGCGTGGTCGATCGGGAGAACCTGGTCCGCAAGATCCAGTTTCCACGCCTGGTGATCCCGCTGGCGGTCACGCTGCTGGCATTTTTCAACCTGATGCTGAACCTGCTGGTCGTACTCGTCTTCGCGCTGATCGCGGGCATCCGCCCGATGCTCAGCTGGCTCGAGTTGCCGCTGATTCTCGCGATGCTGATCGTGTTCTCGACAGGCATGGCGATGCTGCTTTCGGCGCTGTTCGTGCGTTTTCGAGACATTCAGCCGATCTGGGAAGTCTTGAGCCAGATCCTGTTCTACGCCTCGCCGGTGATCATCCCGGTCGAAGTGGTCCGTCGGGATCTCCTCCATAAACCATTTCTGTACCACCTCTATACGCTGAATCCGCTGGTCGCGATCTTCCAGCAGTTCCGCCACGCGATGGTCAACCACGCGACGCTCAGCGCCGGTCAGGCGCTCGGCAGCTGGGCTGCGCTGCTGGAGCCGATAGGGGTGGTGGTGGGGATCCTGGTACTCGGCTTCTGGGTGTTCAACAGCGCCGCGCCGCACATCGCCGAGGACCTCTAGCGCGGACGCGCCGTCGCTTCGAGGAACCCCTCGAGCGCGTCGATCCGCCGCTCCCACGCATACTCCTGAGCCGTCTCGATCCCCGCCCGCCCGAGACGCCCGCGCAACTCGGGGTCGCCGAGAAGCCGTGCCAGCGCCGCGCTCACCGCGCCGGGGTTCGGCTCGGGCATCAGGCAGTTCTCGCCGTCCCTGCAGAAGTCGCGGTTGCCGTGCGCGTCGGTGCACAGGACCGCGCCGCCCGTGGCCATCGCCTCGAGCGGGGGCAGCGCGAAGCCCTCGTGCGTGGAGGTCTGGATGAACACGGTGGCCTCGTTGAAGAGCTCGTTGACGCGCTCGTCGTCGGGGGACTCGACGTAGCGCGTGCCCTGCTCGAAGGCGAGCTCGGGCTCGATCCCGAACAGGCACAGCTCCGGTCGTAGGGTGATCTCCGGTAGATCTGCCAGCGCCTGCCATGCATCGATCGTCAGGGGTAGGTTCTTCAACGGGTTGGAGCGTCCCAGCGCGAGCACCATGTCCTCGCGGCGCGTGAGCTCGGGACGTGGACGGAAGGTATCCAGGTCGATCCCCGGCGGGATCAGCTCGGCCTCCAGACCGAGCTCTCCCAGACGCTCTTTGTTCCACCCGGAGATCGTCATGTAGTGGAACTCCGGGCGGTAGGAGTCGAGGACCGCGTAGCGGCTGTTCTCGTCGTCGGGGTAGTAGGAGGTCTCGATGTCCTGCACGAAGTACACGGGGATACCCCTCAGAACGCTCGCCCGCCACACCGGCGCGGCTGTGTTCCACCATGTGGCGACCTTGATCGCATCCAACTCCGCGAGCGCCTGCACCAGCTCCTCGTAGTCCTCGAAGCTGTGCACCGGCGCGCGCAGCGAGAACCAGTCGGGGGGTTCGCCGAGCGTGTAGAGCGCCACCTCGTGGCCGCGGTCGAGCAGGCGGTTGAGGTGCTCGAAGATGTCCCGGTGCCCGCCGCCGACGCCCGTGTCCTCGGTGACGTAGACCACGCGGAGCTTCCCCTCCGCGGTGCGCACCTCGCGGGCGTCGAAGAACTCCCCCCAGCGCTCCCAGAACAGCCGCTGGGAGGCGCGCTCGCGCTCCCCCTGCGTGGTGCCGCGGGTGAGCGACTCGTGGTGCACCATCCGCGCCGCCGGGAAGTAGAACACGCGAAAGCCCTCGCGCCAGGCCCGCAGGCACCAGTCGACGTCCTCGAAGGCCATCGGATAGCTCTCGTCGAGCAACCCCACCCGCTCGAGCACCGCGCGCCGCACGTACATGCAGGCGCCCGTCACCGCCAGCACCGCGCCGGCTTGACCGGCCGGCCCCCAGCCCTCGGGCTTGAAGCGGTAGCGGTGGTCGAACCACTCCGGCGCCCCGCGGTTGCGCATCGTCCCGCCGAACTGGATGCGCCCGTCGGGATAGACGAGCTGCGCGCCGACGATGCCGATGTCATCCTCCTGGGAGGCCGCGTACTGCAGGCAGGCCAGCCAGCCGCGGCGGGCCTCGACGTCGGAGTTGAGCACCACCACGTCCCGTCCGGGGTCGGTCTCCCGCAGCCCACGATTGACGTTCACGGCAAAGCCCGCGTTCTCCGCACCCTCGACGATCTCCACGCCCTCGATCTCCCGGAGCCTGGCCACTGACTCGGGACCGCCGGCGTCGTCGGCCACGATGATGCGGGTCATCCCCCGCGGGGTCGTCTTGCGGATGCTCGCCACGAGCCTCGCCACCAGCTCGCCGTCGCGGTAGCTGGGGATCACGATGTCCACCGGCCGGCCGTGCTCGCGGTACCACGCCGTCGCCCGGCGCAGCTCGCGATCCCCGGCGTGGGTTCGCAGCCGCAGGTAGCGCTTCATCGGGGTGAAGCGCAGCGGGAAGCTCAGCAGCCGCAGCAGCAGCGTGCGCCAGCCCAGGTAGTGATAGGTCAGGTAGATGCGCCGCCGCAGGCCGGCCAGCGGCCCGCGGCTGGCCCCGTCGACGGCGGCGCCGGCGATCGACTCCGAGGGGGCGATCGGAGGATTGGGCCGGCGTTGATCGTGCTCGTCGCTCACGGGGTCTCCTCCTGGGTGGAGATGGTAGAGAGCGAGCCCGGAGGCCGGTCGAGACTCAGCCTCACGAAGCTCGCGCGGCGCTCGAGCGAGAGCCGGCGCCTGACGCCGGCGGGGAGCCGGTCCGCTCGCGAGCCGAGCAGCGCACCGGTGAGACGCACGAGCTCGTGAGCGCCGACCGCGGCCAGCGCCCCCTCGCGGCGCGGCGGGGGGACGCCTTCGCGGATCAGCTCGCGGCGCGCCCGTCCCAGCGCTCCGCGCAACTGCCGCGCGAGGTGCGCGGGGGCGGCGGGCTCGCGCCAGCCGTATACCTCGCGCAATCCCCGCCACTCGTCGAAGCAGCGGCGGAGCTCCTGGAGCGTCGTGTAGTCGTGGGAGTGCAGCACCGCGGCCGCCGGGACGAAGGCCTTGCGGTAGCCGGCGCGCAGCATGTCGATCGCCAGCACGCGATCCTCGGCGTAGGGGACCTCGCGGAAGGGCACCCGCTCCAAGGCCGCGCGCGAGAGGCAGGCATTGGCGTCGGTGAAGAAGCCGCGCCTGCCGATCAGCTCGATCGCCGGCAGCGCGCGCTCGTGCTCCTCCAGGCGCTCCACCCGCGGGCCGCCGTCGGGGGAGAGCGAGGCGAACCACGCCTCCAACTCCCAGCGGACCGCCCGCGCGGCCTCGGGACGGGGGATGTAGGGCCCGTAGACGATCCCGACATCCGCGGCCGCCGTGAAGCCGCCCAGCAGCCGCTCCAACCAGTGCTCGTCGGCAGGCTCGGCGTCCTGGGTGAGGAGCGCCACGTGGGCGCCCCGGGCCTCCCGCATCAGCAGGTTGCGTGTCCCGCCGTGGCTGAACTCGCGCGACTCGATCTCCAGTACCCGCGCTCCGTGCGCGTGCGCCACCGCCACCGAGTCATCGCTGGAGCCCGAGTCACACACGAGCAGCTCGTGGGCGACGATCTGCCGCGAGAGGGCGGCGAGCGTACGCGCAAACAGCTGCCCACCGTCACGGACGGGGATCGCCACGGTGACGCCCGCGCTCACGGGCGCACGAGCTCCACCCAGTCGGCCACGGTCCCGCACAGCGATCTCCAGCGGGAGAGCGGCACCGTCTGCAGGCGCTCCGGCTTCTGTCGCTGCAGGGCCACGGCGCCGATCAGACCTGTCCCGAATTCGCCGGGGCCGAAGTGCGCGCGGCCGGCGGCCTCGAAGACGCGGACGAGGTGCCTGCCCGGGCGCAGGCGCAGCGAGGCGGCCTGCAGCCACTGCTCGGGTGTGTTCGACCCCGACACCGACCCGACCTTGCGCCCGTCCACATACACATCGGCGGCGCGGGGAAAGTCGCCCTGGACCCACACGGCGTAGGGGCCGTCGCCCTTGACCGTGAGCACGCCCTGGGCGTGGCCGCCGGTCGTGGTTAGGACCGCTCCCGCCTGGCCTGGGTCGGCCACCCAGCCGCGCGAGCGCTTCGTGTCCGACTGCATCGGAAACCAAGCCAGTTCGGGATCGAGGGCGACGATCAGCTCGGAGCCCTTCGGGGCGCCCGCGACGACCGGCTCGAGCGCGCTACAGGCGACCGGCTGCGATGGCGCGTACAGCTGCTGCTCGGGCAGATGGCTCAGGACCTGCGGCCGCGCGCTGCGCCGCCAGCCAAGGTAGTACTCGTTCTGGTAGACCAGTCGATAGTTCGCCGGGGGGCGGCTGGCCGCCGGCGAGCGGCGGGTGACGATGATCGGATACTGCTCGACGAACGCCAACAGCTCCTGGTCGAGGTCGAAGTAGTACCCGAAGGGCACCCCGCCGAGGCGCAGCTGGGCCTGCTCCGGCGTCTTCGGCTCGAAGGGGACGCTGATCTTGGCGGCGCGGGCGAAGTACTTGGCGAATTCCTCGTACTCGTTCCATAGCACCAGGCCTTCGCCTTTGAAGTGATCGCCGGTCTGCTCGATCGCTTCCATGCGCTCCGTCGGGGCGACCCGGTCGTGGCTGTATGCCAGCAGGTCCGACGCACCGATCGCCAGCGCCAGCGCCACCCCGGCCGCGAGCGCGAGCATCGCCGCGGGCTGGCCGCGGACGCTCAGGAGACCGGCCAGCGCGACGAGGACGACTGCCGGGCTGGCGATCGCCAGCAGCTTGCCCTGCCCGTAGGGACTGACTTTGGGATAGACGATCAACAGCACGAGCCCGATCATCCCGAGGATCAGCAACAGCCCCGTATCCCGCCGCCACAGCGCCCAGGCGAGGCTGGGAAGGATCGCCAGCAGGATCACGGCGCTGGCGATCGCGGTCAGCAGCCCGGCGTTATGCGGCGCGATCGCCAGGCGGTATTCGCCGGCCAGCCACACGCCGCTGAGCTGGCTGAGCGGCAGCGCGCGCAGCAGCTGTCCGAACTGGATCGCCCCCACGCCCGTCGAGCCCTGCCCCGAGTTGGCGACCTGGAAGAACGTCTGAAACGTGATCAGCGAGGGGATCGCCAGCACCGCGGTCAGGCACGCGCCGAGCGCCACCGGACCCACCCAGCGCGGGGCTGGCCAGATCCGGCGCATGAGCACGACACCGAGCCCCACGAACAACACGAGGGCGCCGAGGAACGGGACGGCGACGGCGTTGTAGGTGGCGAGGGCCGCCGCGGCGGGCACCGCGATCAGCACCGCGCCCGCATATGGTCGATCGAGCAAGATCGCCGCGCGCGCCAGAGCGGCGGCGGCGCAGAGCGTCGCCAGCAGACCGATCTCCTTGATGCCGCCCTGGAGCGCGTACTGGTAGGTGAGGTTGGCGGAGATCGCCACGAAGCCCACGAACGCCGCGCGCCGCGCGTCGAGCAGCCCGCGTGTGAGTGTCGACAGGGCGAGGGCGCCGGTGGCCGCGAGGGCGGCGATGAAGCCCTGGTAGAGCACCTCCACGGGCGTGTCGGTGAGACCGGAGATCGTGGCGAGGAGCGACTGGGCGCCGAGCGGGTAGGCGCTGCTCAGGTAGGAGGCCAGGAACTCCCGCTCGCTGGTCTCCGGGATGTTCCCGAGGGTCGTGCCGTAGCCCTTGATGTGGCTGGCGAAGAGCATCTCGAAGGAGGTGTCGTTGACGAAGTCATAGCCCGACCACGTCCAGTGGCCGTAGGCGATCACCGGCAGCATGTAGAGGACATAGGCGGCCAGCGCCGCGGCCCCGGCCCAGCCGGGGTTCAGACGCGCCCGCAGCCCATCTTTCGCGAACAGGAAGCCGGCGAGCGCCACGGCGACCAGCAGCGCGACCGCCAAGACGTCGCCGGCGCCGGCGACGTAGCCGGGGAAGATCAGGACGAGCGCGACGCACAGCCCCAGCGGGATCACCAGGGCGTTGTCCAGCCGTAGCCGCAGGAGGCGCTCCAGGGCCAGGCCGCAGCCGAGGCAGAGCGCCCAGATGACGACGAGCACCCCGATCACGGCCATCAGGTCGTAACGCACGGTGAGCCTCTCGTCTGCCTAGGAATTCTTCCGCAGCCCAAGGATGCTCAGCAGGAACGACGAGAAGAAGATCTGAATCCCGACGATCAGAAGCGACGCGGCGATCACCGCCAGATGTTCGTCGGCGAGCGAGCCGAAGCCGTGTGAGATCCAGGTCGCCACGATCACCACGCCCATCGCCAGCCCGACGAGCATGAAGATGCCGCCCAGCAGCAGGCCGTGCTCCAGGCGGAAGCGTGCCCGCATCCGGTCGAACCAGGGATCCTTCTCCCCCATGAAGTAGGTGCCGTAGGCGTGCGCGCACAGCCCGAGCCCGAGGATCTGCGTGCCCACGATCATCAGCAGCGCGCCCCCGATCAGCGTGTGCTGCCCCCAGGCGCGCCCGAAGAAATCCAGGCCGGCGCCAACGAACACGAGGATCAGCGTGCCCAGGCCCGCGAGCAGCATGCCCGGCAGCACGAACAGGTGCGTGGGACTGTGGACCAGCAGGAAGCGCAGGTGGCGCCAGCCGTCGCGGAAGCTCGACAGCTTGCTCTCGCCCCCACGCGGGTGGTATTCGATCGGGAACTCGGCGATCTTCAGGTTCTCCTTCGCCGCGCGGATCACCATCTCCGAGGCGAACTCCATGCCGGTCGTACGCAGATCCAGCCGCGGCAGCACGTCGCGGCGGAGCGCCCGCATGCCGCAATGGGCGTCCTTGACCCCTGTGCGGAAGAACAGGTTGAGCAGCCCGGAGAGCAGCGGGTTGCCGACGTAGCGGTGCAGCCACGGCATCGCTCCGGGCTGGATGTTGCCCATGCGATCGCCCATCACCAGCTCGGCGCCGTCCTCCAGCTCGGCGACGAAGCGAGGGATCTCGTTGAAGTCGTAGGTGAGGTCGGCGTCGGCCATCACGATGTAGCGCCCGCGCGCGGCGGCGAAGCCGGCGAGGTAGGCGCTGCCATAGCCGCGGCGGCGTTCGACGACCACCCGCGCGCCGGCGCGCTCGGCGATACGCGCCGAGTCGTCCTCGGAGTTGTTGTCGGCGACGACTACCTCTCCCCGCACGCCCATGCCCGCGATCGCCTGGAGCGCGGCGGTCACGCAGGTCTCGATGTTCTCGGCCTCGTTCAGGCACGGGATCACGACCGACACCAGCGGCGCGTCGCGATCCTCGGCATCCGCGGGGATGGGGGGCTTTGTCTGGACGACTGTGCTCATAGGTTGCTCGGCGCCCAAGTTTTCCCGGGTGAACGCGGAGTCATGCGGTTATAACGCCCGCCGGGGCGGAAAGTGGCGGGGATTCGCGAGATGATGCTACCGCTATGCGTATCTGCGTCGTCTATGACTGCCTCTTCCCGCACACCGTCGGCGGCGCCGAGCGCTGGTATCGCAACCTCGCCGAGCGCCTGGCGGGAGACGGGCACGAGGTCACCTACCTGACGCTCCGCCAGTGGGATCGCGGCAAGCACCCGGAGATCGACGGGGTGCGGGTCGTCGCGGTGGGCCCGCGTATGGCCCTCTATACCGGCGAGCGGCGGCGCATCCTGCCCCCGCTCGTGTTCGGGCTGGGGGTGCTCTGGCACCTGCTGCGCCACGGCCGGCGCTACGCGGTTGTGCATACCTGCGCCTTTCCCTACTTCTCGCTGCTGGCGGCGGCGGCGCTACGGCCACTGGGCCGCTACCGGCTGGTGGTCGATTGGTTCGAGGTCTGGAGCCGCTCCTACTGGCACGACTATCTCGGCGGCCTCCAGGGGCGGATCGGCGCACTCGTCCAACGCGCCTGCGCGGCGGTCCCCCAGCGAGCGTTCTGCTTCTCCGAGCTCCACGCGGCGCGCCTGCGCGCGGAGGGACTGCGCGGGCAGGTCACCGTCCTGCGGGGCCTCTACGCCGGCCCGACCGAGCCCGCACCCGTGCAAACTGCGGACCCCTTGGTGCTGTTCGCGGGACGGCTGATCCCCGAGAAGCGCGTGGCGCTCGGCGTGGCGGCCGTGGCGGATGCCGCGAGGCAGATCGACGGCCTGCAGGGGGTGTTCTACGGCGACGGCCCCGAGCGGGAGCGGCTGCGCGAGGCGATCGCGGAGTGCGACGCCGAGTCGTTCATCTCCGCGCCGGGCTTCGTCGAGGCCGACCTGATCGACGGGGACATGCGGCGGGCGCTCTGCATGCTGCTGCCCTCGCGCAGGGAGGGCTACGGAATGGTCGTGGTGGAGGCCGCCGCCCACGCCACCCCGAGCATCGTCGTCGCCGGGGAGGACAACGCCGCGACGGAGCTGGTGGAGGACGGCGTGAACGGCCTCGTCGTGGCGAGCGCCGACCCCGAGGCGATCGCCGCGGCGATCGTGCACGTCGAGGAGGCCGGGGAGGACCTCCGTGAGAGCACCGCCCGCTGGTTCGCCCAGAACGCCGAGCACCTCTCGCTGGAGTCCTCCCTGGAGCAGGTCCTCGCCGGCTACGCGCGCTGAGTTTGGGCAACTGCCTCGACGGCTGTACATTGGTCGTATGACCACGCTTGCCCAAGCGTCGTTGAGCACCGAGGAGCGGGTCCTGCTGACACGTTTCTCCGCCGAGCTGTACGCCGAGGAGGTGGAGCCGCAGGCCATCTGGCTGTTCGGCTCTCGCGCCCGGGGAGAGCAGCCGGCGGAGGACTCGGACGTGGATGTGCTGGTCCTCGTAGAGGACGCATCGTGGGCAGGCAAGATGAGGGTCCACGCCGCTCTCCAATCCGCGGCTCGCGAGCTCGACCTGCAGGGGCTCACCTGGTCGTTCTCCGTCCACATCAACACGCCGGCGTGGCTCACGCAGCGCCGCGAGATTCGCTCATTCTTCATCGCCGAGGTCGACCGCGACAAGATTGTGCTCGCGGGACGACTATGAGCGCCCGTTCAGCTCACCCGGCCGGCGCCAACGTTCGGCCGTAGCTCTCGAGCGTCAGGCGCGCGGAGCGCTCCCAGGTGAACTCGGCCACCCGGGTCAGGCCGCGCGCGCGCAGACGCTCGCATAGCGCGGCGTCATTCAGCAGCCGGCGAAGCGCCTCGGCGATCGCCGACTCCTGGCGCGGATCGAACAGCAGCGCCGCGTCGCCCGCGACCTCGGGCAGCGAGGAGGCATCGGAGCACGCGACCGGCACTCCCCGCGCCATCGCCTCGAGCACGGGCAAGCCGAAGCCCTCATACAGCGAGGGAAACACGAACGCGGCGGCGATTGCCCACAGGCCCTCGATCTCCGGGCCCGACATCCAGCCGAGGAAGCGCACGTCGGCGGCGACGCCCGCCTGTGCGGCGCGCTCGCGCAGCTCGGCCTCGTGCGCGGTGTGGTAGCCGGGGAGCACGAGCAGCGGGCGACCCTCCCCGGGCAGCAACGCCAGCGCGCCGATCAGCGCGAGCAGGTTCTTGTGGGGGCGCTTCGCGGAGAGGCTCAGCAGCACCCGGCGCTCGCCCAGCTCGAAGCGCTCCCGCAGCTCGCGCTCGGGAAGCGGCGCCTCGCGCCGGACACCGCCCAGCCCGAGTGGCACCACGTCGATCCGCTCGGGACTCGCCCCGATCAGCTCGATCAGGTCCTCGCGCGTGCTCCGCGAATCGGCGATCACCCGGTGCGAGCGACGCACCGCTTGGGGCACCAACACCTTCATGCCCTTGTCACGGATGCCCGCGTGCGCCTCGGGGAAGCGCGCGTAGATCAGATCGTGCACGGTCACCACCCTGCGAAAGCGCCCCCACAGCGGCGCGGTGCTAGCCAGGCTGTGCAGGAGGTCCACACCCGCGCGGGCGGCCAGCCGCGGCAACAGCGTCTGCTCGCCGAGCACCCACTGCACGCGGTTGCGGGCGTTCACCGGCACCGTCACCGCCGGCAGCAGCTCACCCCAGGGGCCGCCCCCGGCCGCGGCCGCCTCGCGGTTGATGAACGCCGTGAAGCGCGTCTGCGGCGCGGCCGCCACGAGCGCCGGGATCAACTCGCGCGCGGCGACCTCCATGCCGCCGGTCTCCCCGGGGACGAGGAAGATCAGGTTCAGACCGACGTGCCCACCCAGGGGGAGCGCGGTCACTGCTCAGCCGTCACCGAGCGCGTGGCGGTAGCTCGCGAGCGTCGCCTGGGCGGTGCGCTCCCAGGTGAAGATGCGACAGCGCTCCCGGCCGCGCTCCACGAGCTCTCGCGCCAGCTCCCGATCGCCGCTGACGCGCCTGATCGCCTCCGCCATCGAGGTGGGATCGTGGGGATCGAAGAGCAACGCCGCGTCGCCGGCCACCTCGCTCAGGGCCGGGGTGTCCGAGCACGCGACCGGCAGCTCGCGCGCCATCGCCTCGAGCACCGGAAGACCGAAGCCCTCCTGGAAGGAGGCAAGCACGAAGCACGCCGCCGCCCGGTAGAGCTCCTCGAGCTCCGTGTCGGAGATCCAGCCGGGGAAGCGGACACGATCCTGCACCCCGAGCTCGAGTGCGAGCGCCCGCAGCTCACGCTCGTAGTCGTTGGGGGAGCCGGGCAGCACCAGCTGCACCGGCGGCTCACCCAGCTGGGCGATCGCGCGGATCAGCCCGTGGAGGTTCTTATGGGACCGCTTCGCGGCGACGCAGAGCACGATCGGCTCCGGGCCGAGGCCGAGGCAGTCGCGTACCCCCTGGGGATCGGGAGGTGAGGAGAGCGCCGGCGGCGGGTCGATCCCGAGCGGCGTCACGTCGAACTTCGCAAGATCCAGGTGGAGCGTCGCGGCGATGTCGTCGCGCGCGGCCTCCGAGATTGCCGCGATGCGCGTCGAGCTCCGCCCCACAAGCGGAGCCAACGTGCCCATCACGGCCCTGAAACGCGGGGTCGTGGCCTCGGGGTGATGGATCCAGATCACGTCCAGGATCGTGGTCACGGTGGCCACACCGGGATGGATCACGGGACCGAGGTTGGCGAGGCCGTGGACGACATCGAGTCCGCGCCGGCGCGCGTCCAGCCCGATGCCCACGAGCTCGTGCCAGAGATGCCACGGCGTCCCGAGGCCCGGCACCGGCAGTCGCACCCAGCGAACCTCTCCCGCCCAGGGCTCCTCGGCCAGCCACTCCGGAGCCGTCGTTCCGATCCACGCGGTGAGCTCCACGTCGCGGTCCGCGAGCAGCAGATGGGGCAGCAGCTGGCGCGCGTAGGTGCCGGAGCCACCGGAATCCTCGACGAGATAGGCGAGATTGATGCCGACCCTGAGAGTCAAGGCGCCCTGAAGGTCGTCCGCACGATGGCTATGATGCCACCTCCGTGACCGAGATCGCCCGCTCAGACGCCGCCGACTTCGGCCGCCTCGTCACAGTCAACGCGCCGGACGGTCCGCGCGAGATCGACATCTACACCGACGAGGGCTACCGCGTTCTCTCGCAGCTGTGGACACGCTCGGGTTGGCAGCACAAGTCGACCTACGAGCTGGTCTGGATGGGAATCCCGATCATCCAGCTGCCCGAGGACATCCTGATGATGCAGGAGCTCATCTGGCGCGTGCGGCCCGACGTGATCATCGAGTCCGGGGTCGCCCACGGTGGCGCGCTGATCCTCTACGCCTCGCTGCTCGACGCGATCGGTAAGGGCCAGGTCGTGGGCGTGGACATCGAAATCCGCAAGTACAACCGGCTCGCGATCGAGGCGCATCCGATGAGTAAGCGCATCACCCTGATCGAGGGCGACTCGGTCAGCGATGACACGCTCGCGCGAGTGCGCTCCGAAATCCCCCCCGGCGCGAGCGTGATGGTCGCGCTGGACTCCAACCACACCCGCGCCCACGTCACGGCAGAGCTCGAGCGCTACGCGCCGCTCGTGACGCCGGGGAGCTACTGCGTCGTCTTCGACAGCGTCATGACGATGGTCAGCGACGCGCCGAACGCCGGCGAGGACTGGCAGAAGGACAACCCGCTCGAGGCGGTGGATGCCTTCCTGGGCGAGCACAAGGAGTTCGAGGTCGACGAGTCGTTCAACCGTCTCGAGGTCACCTACTGCCAGAGTGGCTTCCTGCGTCGTCTCGAGGCTGACCCCGAGCTTTGCTGAGACCGGTGACGCCCGCGCAAGCGCGTCTGACGGTACTCCTGCCCACCTACAACCGGGCCGGATCGCTCTCGCGCACGATCGAGTCGGTGCTCTCCCAGACGCAGCAGGATTTCGAGCTCCTGATCTCCGACAACGCCTCGGAGGACACCACCGAGGCGCTCTGCCGGGAATACGTCGCGCGCGATTCCCGCGTGCGCTACTTCCGTCAGTCGAGCAACCTCGGGCCGATCGGCAACTTCAACTGGCTGCTGGCGCAGCCGCGGACCGAGTTCGTGCTGATGCTCGCCGACGACGACTGGCTGGACGCCGACTACATCGCACGCTGCCTGGCGATCATCGAGCACGATCCGGGCCTCTCGATCGTGACGGGCGCCACCCGCTACTTCGAGGGCGACGCGCCCCCCGACCTGGTGCTCAACACCAACCTCACCGAAGCCTCCGGTTCGCGGCGCGTGCTGCGTTATCTGCGCCACAGTTGGTCCAGCGCCGCCTTCTACGGCCTGCTGCGCACCAGCGCCGTCGAGGACGCGCTGCCGATCCCAAACGTGATGGGCGCCGATTGGCTGTTCGTCGCGGCGCTGTCCTTCGCCGGACAGGTTCTCACGACCACCGACACCCATCTCAATCGCACGCGCGGAGGGACCTCCGCCGACTTCCAGCGCATCGCCGAGGTGTCGGTGCTCTCCCAACGCGCCGCGCGCAACCCCCATCTCTCGATCGCCTTCAACCAGTTCCGCGATATCGCGTTCGCCTCTCCCGTCTACAAGCCCCTCGGCCGTCTGCGCCGCATCGGCCTCGGCCTGGCCGCCGTCGGCGCGATCGTCGCCGGCCACACCTTCGACATCTTCTGGGACGCCCTCGGGCCGCTGATCCTGCATCGGCGCGTGATCTTCGTGACGGGGCCCCTCCGCGACCGCTGGCGCGCGCGTCACCCGACCTGAGCGCCGACGGGCGCTGGCGGGAGTGCTCGCGTCGAGCCACTGCCGCCTACGCCGGGCGTGAGCGTCCCGGGTGACTCAGAAGCTCGCGGATCTCTGGGGGGAGGCGCCCGAGCAGGCGCAGCAGCAGGAAGTAGACGCCGCTGGCCACGGTGGCGGCGATCACCGGGTGGACCGGCAGCAGCAGGCCCAGTCCGGTCGCGGCAACTCCAGCGAGGGCGACTGTGGGCACGGTGATCCATGCCAGATGTACGTTGGGTATGGCCCGCACCAGGAATCGGACCACGAGCGCCGCCAGAGTGAACTCGGCGCCGACAGCCGCAATCGCCCCCCCGCGAGCACCCAGCGGACCGACCAGGGCGACCGTCAGCCCAGCCGAGAGCGCCAGGGCGGCGAGGTTGGCGACGAGTGCCTCGCGATACCGACGCAACGTGAGCAACGGAATGCCGCATCCCACCGCGAGGAAGGTTGCGATCACGGCGAGACCCTGGATCCGCAGCACCGCAATCGAAGGATCGGACTGATTGCCGGCGAGCACGTGGATCGCAAACGGAGCGCCAATCTCCAGGCACACGACCATCCACGTGCCGGCGACCAGCGAGAGCTCGAACAACCGCCCGCTGGTATAGGAGAAGCGCTCGCCGTCCGCGTGCGCGGCGCGAGCGAGAATCGGGTAGGCGGCGCCGACGGCAAGCGCAGGTATGCCGATGAGCACTTCCACGATGCGCAGGGAGGTGGCGAAGTAACCGGTCTGCACAGCGGTCGCGACGACCGACATCAGGATGATGACCAGCCGGAAGTAGACGACGTTGACGGCGAGGACCGCCGCCCAGGGCACACTGTCGCGGATCAGCGGCCACCACTTGCGCAGAGCAAACGCCGGTCGCAGGGAGATGCGCCCGCGTACAAGCCAGGCAGTGAGCAGCAGCGACGCGCCCGAAGCGGGGATCGCCACACCGAGCAGCGCCACGATGCCGGCGCCGGCGAGTATCAGACCTACCAGCAGCGCCACGCTGACCGTCTGACGGAGCAGATCGCATGCGGTCACCCAGCCGTAGCGCAGTTCGGATTCCAGCGAGACCGCGAGCAGGCCCTGCACGAGCTGCAGCAGCATCCCGATCCCGGCGAGCGCGGTGCCGAGCACGAGCGCCGTGCCATACCCGGCGAGCGCCGCAAAGGCGACGGCGGCGAGCGCGCCGACGGTCGTGAGCACCAGGCGGACGCCGAGCGCGTCATGCATCATGTGCTTCCGCTCGACTCCGCTCGTGGTCGCGTATTCGCGCAATGCGATGGCGTTGAGACCGCCCTCGGTGAGACCGGAGACGACCGCCACGACCGAGATGACCACTACGTATCGCCCGTAGCCGACGACACCGAGGTGGCGGATGAGCAACGGAACGGCGACGAGCGACAGCAGGATCGTGAGCACGTAGCCCCCGGTGCGCACCGAACCGCCACGCAGCGCCCGCGATCCGGCCCGCGGACTGTCGAGCAGGTCGGACTGCCCTATGCCGCTCAAAGGCGATCGTGCTCCGGTGTGGCAAGCCGCTCGCGCCACCATGTCACCGTGTCCCTGACCCCATCCTCCAGGGCAATCCGCGGACGCCACCCCACCTCCCCTTCGAGCCGATGCACGTCGGCGACGATCGAGGACGCCTCGCCCTCGCGCCGCGGCATTCCGCCGACGTCCAGTAGCTCCAGGGAGCCCGTGTATCGCGCGATCAGCGTGGCGAGCTCGCGCAGCTTGATCGCCTGGCCCGAGGCAATGTTGACGGGGCCCGTGAGCGCGCTGTCGGCCAGCGCCGCAAATGCGGCCCCGGCATCGGCCACGTGCAGGAAATCGCGGAGCTGCGTGCCCTCCGTCATGCGCGCGCGTTCGCGCCGAAGCAGTGCAAGCACCAGCGAAGGAACGAAGCGCTCGGGCTGCTCGAATGGGCCATAGAGAAAGAAGAGGCGACCCCAGGCCAGCGACAAGCCGACCTCTGCGGCAAACGCCGAGGCGATCACGTGCAGACCGTGCTTTGACGCTCCGTAGAGGGTCTCGGGTTGCTGCGGAGCGCTCTCTGGATACACCTCAAAGGAGGGCTCGTACTCGGCGCACGTACCGGCTATCACTGCCCGCTCGCCGCCCGCCGCCGCAAAGGCCCGCAGCAGCGCAAGCGATGCCTCGACCCAACGAACATTTTCCGTCGAGGACCAGAACTTCCCGTGCTCCGCGTACCAGGCGAGGTGAATCAGGATCTCGGGCTCCACCTCACCGACCACCTCGCACCCGGCCAGCAGGTCGGACTCGTGCCAGGTCACTCCGGCGAGCTCAGGGCCACGTCGCCGCGCGACGGCGCGCACGTCGTGGCCGGCCCGCGCGAGCGCGAGGAGGGTGTGGCGCCCCACAAAACCGGTGGCGCCGGTGAGCATCACACGGCTCACACCATCGCCCCGACCCTGACAGAACCCCGCGCGCGGCTGAGCATCGCCCCGCTCCCGGCACAATCCCGCGCGCGGCTGAGCATCGCCCCGCTCATGGCTGGAGGTCGGGGTAGGCGAGGTCGCGCTCGGAGACGGTGCGCTCGCCGGCCGGGGAGGGCCAGTCGATCGCCAGCGCCGGGTCGTCCCAGCGAACCCCGCGTGCCGCCTCGGGCATGTAGCGGTAACCCATCTGGTAGAGCACCTCACAGTCATCGGTGAGTGTCTGGAAGCCGTGTGCGAGGCCCGCCGGAATGTAGAACGCGCGGCGGTTCTCGGCGCTCAACTCGACCCCGTGCCAGCCACGACAGGTCGGGGAGTCCGCGCGCAGGTCGACGGCCACGTCGAAGATCGCGCCGCGCACGCAGCGCACCAACTTCGACTCGCCGTGGGGCGCCGCCTGGTAGTGCATGCCGCGCAGCGTGTCCCGCTGGGCGTTGAAGGAGGCATTGCACTGCACGACATCCGCGTCTAACCCCCGCGCACGGAACTCCTCCGCGTCGAACGTGCGAGCGAACCAGCCACGCTCGTCGCCGAGCGCCTCCAGCTCGATCACCCAGGCTCCGGGCAGCGGCGTCTCGATGAACTTCACGAGAGCAGCGTCAGCTCCGGTGTGCGCGCCGCGAACCGGCCACCCCATTCGCCGATAAAGCTCAACTGCTCCACGATCTCATCCTTCAGGTTCCACGGCAGGATCAGCACGACATCCGGTCGGTCCTCGCGGAGCACCTCCGGGGAGCGAATCGGGATGTGGCTGCCGGGCAGGAAGTGCCCCTGCTTGTGCGGGTTCAGATCGCATGTGTAGTCGACGAAGTCGCTCCGCACGCCGCAGTAGTTGAGCAGCGTGTTCCCCTTCGCCGGGGCCCCGTAGCCGGCGACGCGCAGACCCTGTTCCTTCAGGTCGATCAGGAAGCCGAGGATCTGGCGCTTGTCGCGCTCGACCCTCAGGCCGTAGCCGAGGTAGGTCTCCAGGCGCTCGTAGCCGGCCGCGCGCTCGCGCTCGCGCAACTCGCGGGCCGCCGCGGTCTCAGGCTTCTCTGGGTCCTCGGCGTGGCAGCCGTAGATCCGCAGCGAGCCGCCGTGCGTGGGGAGCTCGTCGACGTCGAACAGGCGCAGGCCGTGGGCCTCGAACACGCGGCCGACCGTCAGAAACGAGAAGTAGGAGAAGTGCTCGTGATAGATCGTGTCCCACTGGTTCTCGTTGATCAGGCTCATCAGATGGGGGAACTCCATCGTGATCACGCCTCCCTGCTTGAGCAGGATCTTCATGCCGGCCACGAAGTCGTTCAGGTCGGGGACGTGGGCGAGCACGTTGTTGCCCAGCAGCAGATCGGCGGCCGATTCGCCCGCCAGCGAGCGGGCGGTCTCGCGCCCGAAGAACTCGACGAGCGTGGGGATGCCCTTCTGGAGCGCCACCTTCGCCACGTTCGCCGCCGGCTCCACGCCGAGCACGGGGATCTGGCGCTCGTGGAAGAACTGCAGCAGGTAGCCGTCGTTCGAGGCGAGCTCCACGACGTGGCTATCCTCCCCGAGGCCGAAGCGCTCGACCATCAAATCGGCGTAGCGGCGGCTGTGCTCCAGCCAACTCGAGGAGTAGGACGAGAAGTAGGCGTAGTCCGAGAAGATCCGCTCGGGCGTCTCGAACTCCTCGAGCTGCACCAGAAAGCACTCCCCGCAGACGAGCGCCCGCAGCGGGAAGAAGGGCTCCATGCTGTTCGCCCGCTCCGGCGGTATGTAGGAGTTCGCCAGCGGCGAGGAGCCGAGGTCGGCGAACACGGCTTCGACGGGCGCGCCGCAGAATCGACAGAGGGTTTGGCTCATGACGGGGCCGCAGCGTATTGGAACGCCTCGATCTGTCCCAGCGTCACCGCCCGCATGTCCCCGCCGGCGCGGAGCTCGCGATACCAATCGACGATGCTCTCGAGCGTCTCACCGAGATCGAAACCGGGGCGCCAACCCAGTCGTGCGCGCGCCTTCGAGGAGTCGAGCTTCAGGTAGCGCGCCTCGTGCGGGTGGGGGCCGTCGTCCTGCACCCAGCGCAGCTCCTCCGGCCACCGCGCGGCGATACGCCCCACGATCCAGCCGACCGGGCGCGCATCCTCGTCGGTCGGGCCGAAGTTCCAGCCCGAGGCGACCTCCACCGCATCCCCCGCTCCGCACAGCGCCTGGGCCAGCACCAGGTAGCCGCTGAGCGGGTTCAACACGTGCTGCCAGGGGCGGATCGAGTTCGGGTTGCGCACGCGCACCTCCTCGCCCGCGAGCGCCGCGCGCATGATGTCCGGCACCAGCCGGTCCTCGCCCCAGTCCCCGCCGCCAATCACGTTCCCCGCACGAGCGGAGGCCAGGCGCGGCCCCCCGGCAGCCGCGAAGAACGAGCGGCGGAAGGCGTCCGTGACGAGCTCCGAGCAGCCCTTCGAGCTCGAGTAGGGATCGAAGCCGCCCATCGGCTCGTCCTCGCGGTAGCCCCACTCCCACTCCCGGTTCTCGTAGCACTTATCGGAGGTCACGTTCACGACCGCCCTCACCCCGCCTCCGTGCAGACGCACCGCATCGAGCACGTTCACGGTGCCCATCACGTTCGTCTCATATGTCTGGCGCGGCTCCGCGAACGAGCGGCGCACGAGCGACTGCGCCGCCATGTGGACGACGACCTCCGGCTCGGCCGCCGCGAAGGCCGCCGCGAGGGCCTCCGGATCGCGCACGTCGCCCTCGATGCCCTCCATGCCCTCCCCGACCCTCGCCAGCTCGTACAGCGACGGCCGCGTCGGCACATCCACCGAGAAGCCCGTCACCCGGGCGCCGAGCGACTGCAGCCACAGCGACAGCCAGGCGCCCTTGAAGCCCGTATGGCCGGTTAGCAACACCCGCCGATCGCGCCAGAAGCCGGGGTCGACGGCGCTCATGCCCACGCCCGCCATGGGGCTTCCTCGGAGGCCCACAGCCGCTCGAGATCGTTCCTGTCGCGCAGGGTGTCCATCGCCTGCCAGAAGCCCCCGTGACGATAGGAGGCGAGCTGGCCCTCGCGCGCCAGGGCGCTCATCGGCTCCCCCTCCCACACGGTCTGCTCGCCCTCCAGGTAGCGGCCGACCTCGGGCGAGAGCACGAAGAAACCCCCGTTCGTCCAGCCCCCATCTCCGCGCGGCTTCTCCTCGAACTCGCGCACCCGGGTCCCATCGACGTCGAGCGCCCCGAAGCGGCCGGGCGGCTGCACGGCCGTCACCGTCGCGAGCGTCCCCTGTTCGCGGTGGAAGGCGACGAGCGCGGTGACATCCACATCCGCGAGGCCGTCGCCGTAGGTGAAGCAGAAGTCCTCGTCGCCCAGATAGGGCAGCACGCGCTTCAGGCGCCCGCCCGTCATCGCGTCCTCGCCCGTGTCCACGAGCGTCACTCGCCACGGCTCCGTCGCCGAGCGGTGGACCTCCATGTCGCCCTTCGCGAGGTCGAAGGAGACGTCGCACGTGTGCAGGTAGTAGTTCGCGAAGTACTCCTTGATCAGGTAGCCCTTATAGCCGAGGCAGATCACGAACTCCTCGATCCCGTGGGCCGCGTAGATCTTCATGATGTGCCACAGGATCGGCTTGCCGCCGATCTCGACCATCGGCTTGGGACGCACGGCGGTCTCCTCGCTGAGACGCGAGCCGAAGCCACCGGCCAGAATCACGGCCTTCATAGTGGTGCAGGTTATTGAACGGCTCGTACGTAGCGCGCGGCAGCGGCGGTTAAGCGCGCGCTGCCTCGGGACGAAGCCAGAGCTGATTGAAGAAGGCCGGCTGGATCGGATCTACTCGCCGCGCGGCGAGGCGCCAGGGCGTTGGCAGCGCATACCACTGCTCGTCGAGGTCCACCCCGTCCGGTGGGTTGAACCCCTGCCGCCACTGCTTTAGAAAGAGGGCGCGGCGGGACTTCGCGGCGAGGAGTTCGAGATAGTGCACCGACTGGCGAGCCGGCATCTCCGGGAGCGTGCTGATCGTCTGCGTGCAGTCGAACCAGCCGTCCGGAAACATCTCGATCTGATCCGGCGTGAAGAAGGCGACGACCCCAGGCTTCAGCTGCGACTCGACGGCCCCGAAATCATTACCCGGTGCATAGGGGAGCACGCGGTCGGCTCCGAGGACGGTCGAGAGATACCACTGCGAGACGGCCAGCGCCGGGGGAATGTCAAAGATGCAATAGGTGAGCGGACAGGCCTCCGCAAAGACGTAGGCGAGCCTGCCATATCCCGCGCCCAACTCCGCGATGCGAGACCCGCTCTGGACGACACCGGAACGCGCCGCGAACGTCAACTCGATGATGCTGTTCGCAAGATCCTGGGAAATCAGTCGCCCCCGGTGCTTGATACGGATCGGATTGCCGACCTCGGGCTCGGAGAGGCGCTCGGTCAAGCCTCGCGCGTCGTCCCGGCGAGCGGTCTCCCACGCGGCACCGACAAAGAACTTGTAACGCCACCCGGCAGATCGTGAAAGCGCGAAGGAGCGCTCTTGATCGATGGTGCGAAGCCCAGTCGCGGGCTCGTCGAGATGGTTCAGCAGGGGCGCGAGCGTGGGTTTCCGCAACCAGCCCACCAATGCGAGATGAATCTGCGGATCACGCAGCGCCGTGACAAGCCAGTTGTAGTAGTTATTTGAGAGTGTCCGCTTGAAATTCGCGATCCCCTCCGCCTCGAGCATGTCGAGATTCTTGGCGATGATTTCATCCCAAAACGCACCAGGCCGATAGATCTCCGGGCCGGCGAGGACTCCACTTCGCATGACGTCGATTAACGCCGCGACGTCACTGTCTGCCTGATCCTCTCTAGGGTTGACGGGAAGCGTTTGCACGAGTTGCCCGGCAGCCTAACAGTCGCCGCGACGGTGTGATCGCCTCGCCTCAGCGCTCCCTCACTCCCACCACATTCGACGACCCTTCCAGGAACGGGAAGTCGGCCTCGTGCTTCGACAGCACGCGGAACTGGTAGCGCGCCGGGCCCGGGAACTTGAAGCGGTAGCTCGCGCGGAAGCGACCGTGGGCCGCCGTGTGGATCACGTCGAACTCGATCCATTCCCCTCCGGGCGAGCGCGCCTCGAGCACCAGCTGCTTACCGCCCGCGGGCAGCGGGGTGCCCTCCAGCACGCCCTTGAAGAAGATGCTCCGCCCCACACTCGCCGTCCGCGGGGCGACGCTCAGAGTCACACCCGCCCTCACGCCCAGCTTCAGCGTGCGCGTCGCGACCGGCAGCGTGTCGCCGATGTGGGCGCGGTAGGCGAAGGTCAGCGCTCGTGAGGACTCCCCGCGCCCCAGGCGCAGCTCGAAACGCCCGTCCGCGTCGGTCCGCGGACTCGCCGGCGTCACCGCTTTCGCGCCGGTGTACGCGGGGGTCGCCGTCAGGTCGATGCTCGCGCCGCCGATCGGCACGCCGCCGGGGGCCGTCAACCGGCCCGTGATCGCCTCCGTCTTTCCCCACCCGCTCGTCAGGTCGGCCTTCGTCGTGCTCGCCCAGCGCGCCGTCAACGTCGCCCCGCTCGAGGCGTTCGTCCCGTTCGGCGGGTTCGGGCGCGGGGGGACCGGGTTGTCGACGTCGATCTCGCGGTCGAGCACCGGCGCCGAGTTGCCCGCGGGGTCGACCACGCTCACGACCAGATGGTGGGCGCCGTTATCTACCGCCGCCGTGTCAAACGGCACGTCCACGCTCTCGGTCTGCGGGCACGGCTGCAGGTAGAGGAAGGCCGGCAGGCCGTCCGTCGTCTGGCCGACGTCCCGACAGAGCCCACCGTCTTCGTCGGGCACGGTGCTCTGCACGACCTTCCCGTCGACGCTAAACACCGTCTCCCACACACCCGCACCCGGGTCGCTCGCGTCAAACGTCACGTCGCTCATCCCGCTCACCGCCGGCGCGCTCGCCAGTTCGCCGCCGACGTTCCCCGCGGTCGGACCCGCGCTCTGTTCCAGGACGATGTCGGCGGCGTATAGATACACCACCGCCGCGTATTCCTTCAGATCTCCGTGGGCGTCTGGACATTCGGATTTGGTTTTCCCGGCACAAGCAACGTTCAAATAAAGATTTGAGCCGAGATTGGCGCTTGGCACAGAAAGGCGGTTGACGGCAGACAAAGGCTGTCCGGTATTGCCCACTTCCTTCGTGCATCCAAACTGGAACGCGCATTCATCGAAAACATCGTTCTCACTCGACCCTGCCAGCCAGAACTCATAGGTGGCGTTCGTCACCACTCCTCCATCGGCATCGCCGGCACGCCATAGAGTCGCGTCCTTGATTGCATCAGCGGTAGGGGCGCTGAACGTCCATGTCGCCAGATCGGTATTGACGATGTGGGTTGTCTGATCGCCAAGCGCCGCGACCAGTGCGCCACCGGTTGGGCAGGTGTCTTCGGCGTAGACATCAAAGGCGCCTTCCACCGAGCCGCTCCACCCATCCGTCGGGGCGCTTTCTCCCGACGGCGTCCTACACGAGTACACGTGGTACTCGCCCGCCTCCGCTCCGCTCGCCAGCGCGAGGCTCGCGAGCGCCGCCACACATGTTCCCTTCAGGATCCCTCGCATCGTCTTCCATGTCGATCCCGGGTGGCCCATGACCCCCCTCCCAAATCTCTCTTCCTCTTTTCTCCCTACCGGATGATGGCAGCTTTCCGCGGACCGAAACAACGCCTCCCCGTCCGCAACGTCGGCGGCTGTCGTGACCGGCGCCTCCGGCTGTCGAGGATCAACGACGCGCACGCGTCTCCCAAAAACGGCGTCCTCTCTCCTCCGGCGCCGACCGTCAGGCCAGCAGGCGCACGGGCAGCTTCCCCAGCCCGTAGATGCCCATGATGCTCTCGAACTCCGGCTCGCCGTCGAGCTCCAACCCCGTGAACCGCTCCGCGAGGAACGCCAATGCCTCCCCCAACTCCAGTTTCGCCAGGTTCGCGCCCAGGCAGTAGTGCACGCCCGCGCCGAACGTCAACGCACGCGCCCCTCCCCGCCCGGCGGTGATGTCGAACGCCTCGCCCTCCTCCTCGCCGCCCTCCAGGTCGCGGTTGGCGGTGAACGCGCACACCATCACGATCGTCCCCACCGGGAACGTCACGTCGCGGAAGGTCAACTCCTCGTCCACGATCCTCGCCGTGAACGGCGTGATCGGCTCATACCTCAGCGCCTCCTCCACGGCCCGCTCCGCCAGGGTGGGATCGTTCCGCAGCAGCGCCCACTGCCCGGGGTGTTCGGCCAGCAGCCTCACCGTGTGCGCCAGCTGGCTCTGCGTCGTATCCACCCCGCCCGCCAGCACGTTGAACACGAGGTTGATGCACTCCACGTCCCCCAGCCGCTCCGGTTGATGGGCCGGGTCAGCGGCCGCGATCAGCGTCGAGATCAGGTCGTCGCCGGGATCGTCCCTCCGCGCCTCCACCAGCGCCCCGGCGTACGCGTAGAACTCCTCCACCGCCCGCTCGATCCCCTCCCTCTCGCCCGCCATGCTCGCCGCGTCGAACTGCTTCTGGATCCAGTTCGACCAGTGGTGCAGCCGCGGCGCGTCCTCCACCGGCGCGCCCATCACGCTCGCGATCACCCGCGACGGGTACGGCTTCGCGAACGCCTCCACGAACTCGCAGCGCACCGTCCCCTCGCCCGCCACCGCCGGCTCGACGCCGCCGGTCCCCACGCTCGCGCCGGACGAGCCCGTCGCACTCTCGCCGGTCGCCTCCCGCGCCCC
>Ga0209483_1000735_pt1 | contig 26782 bp, 20 predicted proteins | sample NGEPerA_FD_184508 | JGI IMG/M metagenome (GOLD analysis project Ga0209483, IMG submission 184508) | Arctic peat soil microbial communities from the Barrow Environmental Observatory site, Barrow, Alaska, USA - NGEE PermafrostL2-A... | ecosystem: Environmental > Terrestrial > Soil > Wetlands >... | reverse complement strand
AACCGTCGAGCGTTGGAAGGCTTCATCGTAGCGTTTGTGTTTAGGGGTCGGGGTCGGGTCTTCGTTCGTGTTCATGTGCGTTGTCCCTAGCTCACACAATCACACATCTCCTGTCCACACAATCGGGGCAAGGCCAGTTTCGGTGATGGATATTACTGCCCTTGCAGCAGAAAGTAGCTCTGCGGCAGCGTTGGATCCACCGTGACCTGCACGCTCAAATTGCCGGTGGCATCAAACGCAGTGGACGTGGCCGTCGTCCAACTGCTCAACGACCGGGTCAGATTGGTCGTGGTGAGAACATTGACCGGTCCGTTCGGAGCGCCGTTCACGGCATTCAGGGTGAGGTAACCGCTGGCCAACTGGCTGGAGTCCACCGAGCTGATTTTGGGTGGTGGCAACAGGCTGGTGACTTTGATGGAACCATTCACGCTCAACTGGCTGGTGTCCCAAGTGTAGTAGCCCGGCAAAATGAGCGTGCCAAACGCGCCGGACAATGCGCCGGAGAACAGGGTGAACGTGTCGCCGGTCTGCAAGGGTGCGCCGATGTTCGTCACCATGAGCGTCCCGCCCAAGGTGATGCCGGGAGCCGCCAGTTTGTCGCTGGTGGGGCTGCCGGCACGGTTGAGTTTCATCCACGCCGTGCCGCCGTTCAAGCTGACGCCGTTCGTCACCGTGAGCGTGCCGGTGGCGCCCGTGATTCCGCCGCCCGGCGAAACGGTGCCGCCGGAAACCGTGTCGAGCAAGCCGAGCACGGTGCCATTGCCGGCCAGCACCTGGCCGGAACCCAACGGCAGTGTCACATCGCTGCGGCCGGAAACGTCCAGGAACGCGCCGGCATTGATGAAGATGTTGGTGCTGCTGCCAATTGAGCCGTCACCATTGGATCCGGTGGCCAGCGCGAGGACGCCGTTGCTGATGATGGTTGAGCCGCTGTAAATGTTTTGCCCCGACAAAATCCAGGCGCCGGCGCCGACTTTGGTGATGGCACTTGCGCCGCCGGCTGGATTTCCAATTGTGCCGGCAAAAGTGCTGGTGGTGTTTTTCCAGCCGACCCGCCAAGTTGGATTGGGCGAAGGCTTGGTCACGGCCGCGCCACCGAGGGTGGCGAGGCTGGTTCCATCCAGTTCACCGATGTCAAAGATCGGATTGGAGGAATAAGTTCCGCTGGCGTTGCCGCCGTCCAAATCCGCGCCGTCATTAAGGTTGATGACCGCATTCGAATAGCCGACGGGGTTTCCGACGCGGAAATTACCGGTGATGTTGATCGTGCCGGTGAACGCCGACCAGTTGCCCGCAAAGCCCGAACGCTGGCCGCTGGCGGTGATGTTGATGACGCCGCCGCCGGTCAGCGGGCCATAGACATTGCCGCGTTGAAACACGTTGAGGCTGACCGTCTGCCCGGCCGGAACCACCAGCGGATTGTAGAATGAAAAAGTTGTGCTGCCGTCATCGCCATTGTTCCGATACAACGCCAGCGTGCCGCCGTAAAATGTAATGGGACTGTTGGTCGGGCCAAAGCCGGAAGTATTGGCCATGTCAGTGGTGGTGGCCAGAAAGCCGTTGCTGATTATTGTGCCGCCGGTGTAACTGTTGGCCACACCCAGCGACAAGGTGCCGGAATCAATCACTGTCAGCGCGCCAGTCCCGGTCAAAATGCCGTTTTCCGTCAAGCTCGTGCCGCTGGCAACGTCAATCGTCACCCCGGTGCCTTTCAACGTTGCCCCGCGATCGGTGCTGGCTGGATCGCCTGAATATTTGAAAACCGAGCCATAGAAAACGAGATTGCTGGGATTGCTGCTGGCCGCGCCGATGGCACTGGCCGAACGGCCGTTGGCGAGATTGAAGGCTTCCAAGGTGCCGCCGCCAACCACCGTCACGCCCGTGTAATTATTGGTTCCGTAAATGGAGAGCGTGCCGGAGTTCGTCTTGGTCAGGCCCGTCGTGCCACTGATTGCAAAATTGCCCGTCAAAGTGTAATGGCCAGTGCTGTTCACCACGAGTGACGCCGGCAAAACTGAAGCGGCCACGGTCACGTTTGAATTGACCAGGCCGGCATCGTCAAAAGTGACGCCGTCACCGGCCAAAAAGCTGAACGAGGTCGCGCCATTGACCCAATTGCTGCTGGTCGTGTCCCAATTGTTCGCCGCGCCATCGCCCACCCAGGTCAGGTTGGTTGCCGGGCGCGAGGCGGGAGTGATGATGATGGCAATCTGGTTTGGCGGGTTGGTGAGCGTGCCGGTGACCCCCGCCACGGTGACGGACAAGTTGTTGAGCGCGCCGATGAAATTGCCGCTGTAGTTGATCAGGGGATAAGTGCCGAGGGCAACGCTGCCGCCGCCAAACTGGCTCAAGGTGATGTTGTTGAAGCCGGTCAAATTCAGGTCGCCAATGACGCTGATCAAATCATTCGTGCTGCCGGGCGAGGAGAGTTCAAACTGGTGGTTGACGCCGCCCAGTTCGCTCAAGCCATTGGAAAACGTCAGTGTTCCCGCCGCACCTGTGCCGCCCGGATTGATGGTGCCGCCGCCTGCGGTCAGCAAGCCCACCATCGCGCCGAAGCCCGACAAGGTTGAATTCAAGGTGTAGGCCGGATTGCCCGTCACGTCATACAAAGTTCCATCCGCCAAAGTAATCGGAGCGGAAATCACGCCCGCCCCGCCCAGCGACAAGGTGCCCTGGCTGACGAGGAGAGTGCCGGACGCGAGGTCCGTGCCGCCGTAATTCAGGTTGCTGGTGTTGGTCTTGATCATGGGGCCAGCCCCGCTGATGTTGTTGTTCATCGCAAAATCATCCGGCTTGTCGAACAGCAGCGTGCCGCTCGTATTGATCACTACGGCTCCGGTGCCAAGCGACCCGGCACCGGTCGTCACAGCATCGCCGATTTGCAGGACGCCGCCATTGATCGTGGTCGAACCCGTGTAAGGATTGTTCCCGGTCAAGGTGAACGTGCCGGTGCCGTTTTTGGTGAGCGTTGAACCGCTCAAGATCGTTCCGGCAAAAGTCGTGTCCAGATTGAGCGCGCCAATGGCGTAATTTTCCCCCTTTGCCAGCGCCGTGTTGGAACCGCCAGACAACGCGCCGAACGTGGCGGTTGTCCCGGCATTCTTTTCCGTGAACTGCACAGTGCTGTTGGGCCCTCCCAGGTTAAGCGTCATCGCCGCGTTACCAAGATTGTTGTTCCCGCCGCCGTTGTTAAAACGCAAACTGCCGGCGGCCGACGTGCCATCACTGTTGGTGTCGGCAATGGTGATTGAACCGGTGAAATTATTCATGTTTCCTCCGCCGTTGCCATTGCCGCCCGCCGTGAGCGTCAGCCCGCTGGAGTTCAGATTTGAAATCAGCACGGAGCCGGCCCCCGACCAGGCGCCATCCACCGCCGTGCTCTTGCCGGCGGCATCCACCGTGCAGTTGCCATTGAACACCAGAACGTTTCCGACGATGTGGCCCGAGTTAAAACGCAAGGTCCCTCCGTTGTTGGTGATGATGCCCGTGCCCACGGCGCTGTTGTTGTTCGCGTTCGCGGAGTTGATCACCAGGACACCGCCATTCACAGTGATATTGCCGGCGTAGGTGCCATTGACGGTGGAATTGAAACTCACTGTGCCATTGCCATTCAAGGTTAAATTGGTTGCCGTGGAAACGCCGAGCGCACTGCTGATGGTCAGCGTCAAACCATTGGTGACATTCCAAGTTTGATTCGCGCCCAACACCATTGGACAAGCCAGCGTCAGGCCATTCGTCGCCAGGCTCATGTCAATGCCCGCCGCGCCCAGCGTCAGAGTGTTGCCCGCGCTGATGGTGATGGGCAGCGCCGGATCAAGAATCTGGATGCCCGCCCAATTGGTGTCCGCACCCAGCAAACTGGTATTGTTGATCTGCACCGTGTTGTCCCAGACAGCAACATCCGCCGCCGTCGGCGTTGCGCCGCCGACCCAGGCGGCGGGATCGTTCAGATTGTTGGCGTCGTCCGCCTTGAAAACATTTCCCGCCTGCGCGGCCAGGGCGAGGGAAAGCACCGCGATCGCGAGCCAAGTCGTGACAGATGATTTTATGGTTTGCATGAATGGTTCTTTCATTGGAGATTGTGGTTGTGTTTTTTCGCCATTGAAAAAACCCCGCGCCAACGAAGCAAAGACCTCTCCGCGGCGCTGGAAAAATGGTTTTAACAATCAATCTTGGTTGAATTTAATTTTAACTCGCCGCCGGATTTATGAAACATTTACCGCTGTCGAAAAATTGCAGTTTGATTTGAAATAACTGCATCCCAGCCATACGAAGTCTCGCGGCATCCGGCTCCCGAAGATTATTTCTCCGCCAAGCCCGCCCGCGTCTCCGCCCATCGCGCGAAGAGCCACAGCAAATCCGAAAGCCGGTTCAGGAAAATCAAAATCTCCGCGTTCTTCAGCTCGCCCGCCGAATGCAAGTCAAACACCCGGCGTTCCGCGCGGCGGCAGATGGTGCGCGCCAGATCCAGCGCGGCGGAACTTGGCGTCGCACCCGGCGTCGCCCAGCCCTTGAAGCTGATGTTTTGCGCTTCGATTTCTTGCACGAGCGCGTCGAGCCTCTCCGTCAACTCCGGCCTCACCCGCGCATGGCTGTCCCGCGCATAACGCGGCAAATCTTCCGTCAGCACGCCGACTTCGCCCATCACGTTCACGAGGCATTTTTGGATCCAGAACAAATTTTCGACGACGAATTTTTCCGCCGTCGCCGCGCGCGCGAGGCCCAGCGCAGAATTCAATTCATCCAGCGTGCCGCACGCCTCGACGCGCGGATGATTTTTCGGCACACGCCGGCCATACATCAGACCCGTCGTCCCGCCGTCGCCCGTTTTGGTGGCAATGCTCATTTCAAATCGTAACCATAATCTTGCTCGTAATCGTAATCCTAAACCAGATTAAGATCATGAAAGTTCACTTCAATTTTTTCGCGCTGGAAACTTTGTTCATGCCGCCCGGATTTTGTTTTGGCGGCGGCGGCGCGGTCAATTTTTGATACGCCAGAATTCCGTTCACCATCGCCGCCGCCATCTGTTTGCGATAAGCGGCATTGAAAATTTTTCTGCCTTCGACCGGATGCGACATATATCCGCCTTCAATCAGAATCGCCGGCATGGCCGCATCGCGCAGCACGGCAAACCGCGCCCGCCGCACGCTGCGGTCTTCCGTGCCGAGATTTTTCACCAGCGACTTCTGCACTTGATACGCCAGCAGCAGGCTCTTTTGCCCGACCCGGTTTGCCGCCGTCGCGCCATGATCTGCGCCTTCACCCTGCGCGTTGGACGAAGCCGCGCCAACCGGTGTGATGCAATAAGTTTCCGGCCCCGCCACTTCACTTCTGCCGGTCGGCGTCGCGTTGAAATGGAGGCTGATGAACAGATCCGCGACCGCCTTGTTGGCGATGGCCGGACGCGCGGGCAATTCCACAAACGTGTCCTTGTTGCGCGTGAGAATGACTTTGAATCCGGCCCGCTTGAGCTGGCCGCTCAATTCCAGCGCGAGCGCCAGCGTGCAGGTTTTTTCATTGTGCGCTTCAAAATGTTCGCCGGTATCCTTGCCGCCGTGGCCGGGATCGAGGCAGATGGTCGTGATTTTTTTGGCGGAAATTTTTGGCGGAAAAATCAGCGGATCCACCGTCTGGCTTAAATCCAGTTGCGCGATTAAAACGTCGCCCTTGTCCACCGCCACGGGAAAGCACAGCGCCACGTTCACGCCGTTGATTTGCGCCGTGCTGGAATCTTTTTCAAACACCAGCCGCGTGCTGCGGTTCGTCACCACAAATTCATCGCTGCGGCCCATGCGCGCGAGCCGCAGGCCGTTCGCGCCCGCCCAGTCGGCGAGCGGCAGGTAGCTGTGGCCGTTGATGAACGCCGCCGGCGACTGGCCCGCGCAAAACACCAGGCACAGCGACAGCCGCAGCGTGGAAAAAAACTTCATCGCCGCGCAGATTGCCCGCGCGCCACGCTGGTTTCAAGGGAAAGCTTCGCGGACGCTGTTTCGCGGGTTTGCGCCCACCACCGGCGGCTGTTAAAATATCCGCATGAACGTCACTTTCCGGCTCCGCTTCAGCACCCAGACCGGCCAGTCGCTCTGGCTGGCCGGCAGCCATCCCCTGCCCGGCCACCCCGTGCCGCTCCAATACGCGAACCAGGAATTCTGGCAGGTGACGATTCCGCTGCCGGCACCGGCCACGGACGCGACGCTGAATTATTCCTACATCCTGCGCCAGTCGGACGGCGCGCAGACCACCGACTGGGGCCGGAACCGCACGCTCGTTCCCGCCCGTTTCGACTGCGCGGAACTGCTGGTCATTGACGCGTGGAACCACGCCGGGTTTGTGGAAAACGTTTTTTTCACCGCGCCGTTCAAAAAAGTTTTGCTCGCGGAAAATTTCACCGCCGTCCAAATCGTTGCGTCCCCAAATCCCACGCATACGTTTCGCGTCAAAGCACCGCAGTTGAAAAAAAATCAAACCCTCTGCCTGCTCGGCGAAGGCACGATCCTCGGCCGTTGGAACCCGCAATCGCCCGTTTTGCTGGGACGCCAGCCGGACGAAGATGATTTTTCCGTGCAGCTCGATTTGCGCGGACAGTCTTTTCCATTCGCCTATAAATATGGCGTGTTTGATGTCAAAAATAAATCCTTCGTCCGCTACGAAGACAGCGCAAACCGGATTTTGCACGACGAAATCGCGCCGGCAAAACACACGGTCGTCAACGACGGCTTTGTCAGATTGCCCGTCGGCTTCTGGCGCGGCGCGGGCGTGGCCGTCCCCGTTTTCAGCCTGCGCAGCGAAAACAGTTTCGGCGCCGGCGAATTTGCCGATTTGAAACCGCTCGCGGACTGGGGCCAGAAAATCGGCCTGAAACTCATCCAGCTTCTGCCCATCAACGACACCAGCGCGACCCACACCTGGAAGGATTCGTATCCTTACGCCGCGATTTCCGCGTTCGCGCTGCATCCGCTCTATCTCAACCTCGCCGACGTCGCCAGCCCGAAAAATAAAAAACTGCTGCCAGCACTGGAGCCGGAACGGCAGCGGCTCAACGCGCTCGATTCGATGGATTACGAAGCCGTGATGCAGGCCAAGCTGGATTTTCTAAAAACGATTTTCCCGTCGCAAAAGGCGGCCACGTTTCGCGCCAGAGAATACAAAAAGTTCTTCGCTGAAAATGAACACTGGCTCGTGCCTTACGCGGCCTTTTGCTTTCTTCGCGACCAATTCGGCACGGCGGATTTCAGCCGCTGGCCGGAACACCACACGTTTGACGCGGAAAAAATCCGCGCGCTCGCGCAAGACAACGACGCCATCGCGTTCCACTATTTCGTCCAACACCATTTGCATCTGCAGCTCACGGACGCAACGGCACATGTCCATGCCGCCGGCCTGGTTTTGAAAGGCGACCTCGCCATTGGCGTCTCCCGGCACGGCGCGGACGCGTGGCAGCAGCCGGAACTCTTTCACCTGGACATGCAGGCCGGCGCGCCGCCCGATCCATTTTCCGCCAAAGGCCAGAACTGGGGCTTCCCGACTTACAACTGGCCGCGCATGGCCGCCGACGGTTTCGCTTGGTGGAAGCAGCGTTTCGCGCAGATGGGAAATTATTTCGATGCGTTTCGCATTGATCACATCCTCGGCTTCTTTCGCATCTGGAGCAGCCCGGCGCACGCGGTCGAAGGCATTCTGGGCTATTTCGTTCCGGCCATTGCCATTGAACCAGCCGAATTTTCCGCACGCGGAATTTCTTTCGACCGTGACCGTTTGACGAAGCCTTTCATCACCGACACCGTGCTGCGGGAAATTTTCGGCGGCGACGCGGAATTGGTCCGGCGCGAATTCCTGATTAAAAACGATGCTGGCAATTATTCGTTAAAACCGGAATTCGCCACGCAACGGCAGGTGGAAAATTATTTTGCTGTGCTGGAACAAAATGAACGCCACGCGAAATTGAAACCCGGCCTGTTCGATTTGATCAGCAACGTGATTCTGCTGGAAGTCGAAGGCAAATTTCATTTCCGGTTTGCGATGGAGCACACATCTTCGTTCAAAAACCTGCTGGCGGACGCGCAGACCAAGCTGCGCGATTTGTATGTGGATTATTTTTTCCGGCGGCAGGACTCGTTCTGGATGCGCGAGGCGATGCAGAAACTGCCCGCGCTCAAACGCGTCACGGACATGCTCATCTGCGGCGAGGATCTCGGCCTCGTGCCCACATGCGTGCCGGAGGTGATGCGCGATCTCGGCTTCTTGAGCTTGGAAATCCAGCGGATGCCCAAGGCGATCGACGTGGAATTTTCGCGTCCGGCGGACGCGCCGTATTTGAGCGTGGTCACGCCCTCGACGCATGACATGAGCACCATTCGCGGCTGGTGGGAAGAAGACCAGGAGCTGACGCAGAAATTTTTCAACCACGAACTTGGCCTGCCCGGCGCGGCCCCGCGCGAAGCCACGGCGGAAATCGTGGCGGCGGTGGTGCGGCAGCATCTCGCGTCGCCGGCGATGTGGAGCATTTTTCAATTGCAGGATTTGCTCGGCCTGAACAGCAGCTTTCGCCGGGCCAGCGTGGCGTCCGAACGCATCAATATGCCGGCGATCCCAAATTATTACTGGCGCTACCGGCTGCATCGGACGCTGGAAAAATTATCGCAGGCGGACGAATTCAATTCGCACCTGAAGCAGTTGCTCGCGGAATCCGGCCGCTGATCCGGGCAATCACAGGCCCGAAAATCCGGGGGCTTGCAGCCGGGGGCTGGTTCCTTTAGCGTGCCTCGGTTATGCCGCTGCATCTGCCACAACTCACGCGCCGGGAATTCCTGAAACGCGCCGCGCTTGCCGGGGCCGCCGCCGCGTTCGCGCCGGCAAGTTACGCCGGGCCGTTCGCACCAGCGCGGGACGAACACACCTTCGCCTTTTTTTCCGACCCGCACATCGCCGCCGATGCCGCGCTGAACTTCGCCGGCGTCAACATGGCGGACAATCTCGCCGCCTGCGCGCACGAACTCGCCGCGTGGCCGGTGATGCCCGCCGCCGTCATCGTCAACGGCGACATGGCGTTCAAATTCGGACTGCCGGCGGATTACGCGACGTTCGGAAAATTGATTGAACCCGTTCGCGCGCTCGCGCCGGTTCATCTGACGCTCGGCAACCATGACGCGCGGGAAAATTTCTGGCAGGCCTTTCCGCAGGACGCGACGCGGGCGGCCGACGTGCCGGAGAAACAGGTGGCCGTTTTTGCCAGCGACCGCGCGAACTGGTTTCTGCTCGATTCACTCAACCTTACGAATCACACACCCGGCGAACTGGGCGCGGCGCAACTGCAATGGCTGGCGCGCGAGCTGGAATCGCACCCCGAAAAACCCGCCATCGTCGTGTGCCATCATCCGCTGGACTTCACCGGACTTTTGGGCCTGAAAAATTCCCCGGCGCTGGAGCAAATGCTGACCCGGCACCGGCAGGTGAAGGCATTCGTTTTCGGACACACGCACAACTGGGACATCGCGACGCACAAGAGCGGCGTGCATTTTATCAACCTGCCGCCGACAGGCTACGTTTTCAACGCCGGCCGGCCGAGCGGCTGGGTGCGCGTCATGCTCGCGCCCGACGGCATGGAAATCGAGTTGCGTGCGCTCGATCCAAAGCATCCCGAACATGCCAGGGTGAAAACGCTTTCCTGGCGGACGGCCTGAACCAGCGCGGATGAAAAATTGAACGGATGAAACAAAATGTGATTTTTGCATGGCTGCTGTTGGCCGCCCTGCCCTTGTCCGCCGAACCGGCGGACGGCAACGCGCAAATTCGCTTCGGAACAAACGATTCCGCCATCGTCATCACCACCACGCGGCGGCTGGCCGGCGCGATTGATTCGCTCCAGTGGCACGGCCATGAATTCATCAACAGCACGGATCACGGACGCCAGTTGCAATCGGCCTGTTCCTTCGACAACACGCCGGCGGCGAACGCGGAAACTTTTAATCCCACCGAAGCCGGTTCGCGGCGCGACAGCGCGGGGACGAACACAACCAGCCGTTTGCTGGAACTCGCCGCCAGCGGAAATCATCTGCGCACGCGGACGCAAATGGCGTTCTGGCTGGCGCCGGGCGAACACTCGGAAAACCAGCTCGCGCGGAATACGAACACGCTTTCCGATTATGTGCTGACGAAAGATGTCACCATCGGCTTTGGGCGCTGGCCGCAGGCGCTGGATTATCGCGTGACGTTTTCGGTGCCCGCCGGCGCGCAGCTTGTCTCGGCGCAATTCGAGGCGTTGACCGGATACATGCCGCCGGAGTTCAGCCGCTTTTGGGAGTTCAATCCGGCGACCGGAAAGTTGCAGCCGTTGAGCGATGGGCCGGGCGAAATAAAAAATCCCGTGGTGCTGGCCACGCCGGACGGAAAATTTGCGATGGGCATTTTTTCGCCGCCGCAATCGCAACCGGACACGAGCGGCCCCACTTTCGGTCGGTGGAAATTTGACTGGGCACACGTCGTCAAATGGAACTGCGTCTTTCGCGTCCACAATCCGCCAGGCATCCGCGACGGTGATTACAGCTACCGGATGCTGGTGCCGGTCGGAACGCTCACGCAAGTGGAAGCGATGCTTCAGGACTGGCGCGAGTTGCGGTGGTGAAAAACGATTCGCTTCAAACACTGCCGGCTGCTTGTCCGCCGTTCCGTCAAAACGCTTTTCATTTCGCGGACGTTTTCTAAACTCCCGCATGGCGAAAAAAACTGACGGGCAATTCGCAGCGCAGGCGCGCGGCGTTCACGCCGCTTCAACGCCTCCAGCCCGGCGCACGGTGAAGCGGGATGAATCCCGAGCTCCTCAAGCTGCCGCCCGCTCTTCCGTGCTGGTGGACACGCGCGTCATTTACTGCGGCGACAATCTGGACCAGCCCAATGGTTTTGCGGATTGGAATTCCAGGCTTTAACCGCGAAAGACGCCAAAGACGCGAAAAGTTTTTTGGAAATTCGTTCGCGTATTTCGCGTGGTTCGCGGTCAAGCGGCCTCGGCGCGCAGGGGAAATGTGCGGCGATAAGAAAATAAATTTTCATGAAACTGCCCAATGCCGAACAAGCCGTCGTTCCAAGCAGAAAAATCACCCATTACCTGCTTTCAACCGTGCATCGCGACGGGCAGCACAAGGCGGAATTTTTCCGCAGTTTCGGATTCACAATTGAAGCGTGGGAAGAACTCGCCACGGCGTTGCTGGATCATGCGCGCAGACATGAAGTGGTTGAAATCGTGCCGACGCCGTTCGGGCGGAATTTTGTGATTGAGGGCGCGCTGCTCGCGCCCGATGGCCGCTCGCCGGAAATGCGTGCCGTTTGGTTTATTGCCAAAAACGACGAAACGGCTACATTAGCCACAGCGTATCCATTGGATTTTTGATTATGATCAAAGAACTCGACAGCGTGGTATTGACGACCGACTTGCCCAAGCATGGTCTGGCCAAGGACGACATCGGCACGGTCGTGCTCGTTCACGAGGGCGGCAAGGGCTGCACCGTGGAATTCATGACCCTTGCCGGCAAAACGCTCGCCGTCGTCACGCTGCTGGCGGATCAAATCCGGCAGATTGCCAAGGACGAAATTGCCCACGCCCGCCATGTGGCCGTGGCGGTCTAACACGCCTCTTGTTTTTCTTCACCAATCAATTAACTTTTCCCAAGATGTTTCCGATCACCGCCTACATTGAAGCCGCGCTGGAACTGGCGCTCTACGACAAGCTGGAAGACGGCTCGTTCGCGGGCGAAATTCCCAAGTTGAAAGGCGTGGCCGCGTTCGGAAAAACCCTGCGCGAATGTGAAGGCGAACTGCGCTCCACGCTGGAAGACTGGATTCTCGTCGGCTTGAAATTCGGGCACAAACTGCCCGTGCTGGCCGGCATTGATTTGAACAAGGTTTCCAATGGCCGACTGGCGACCACTTAAACGGCGCGACTTCATCCGCAAACTCCGCGCTCTCGGTTTCGACGGCCCGTATTCCGGCACGCGCCACCAGTTCATGATTTCCGGCCAGCACCGCCAGACCATCCCCACCAATGCCGAATACTCCGTGCCGCAAATCCGGCTGCTCCTCCGGCAGGTCGAATCCATTCTGGCGCGCAGGGTTGCTTTGGAGGAATGGAATTCTTTGTGAAGGCTTTGACCGCGAAATACGCCGAATACGCGCTTGCCTCACCGACTCGTCGCGCCGAAATCAGACGCAGGCGGAAGTTTGACGAAGGCGGGGAAAAGTTTTTTGGAAATTCCTTCGTGTATTTCGCGTGGTTCGCGGTCAAGCTGCCTCGGCGCGCAAGGGAAAAGTGCGAAGGCGCGGAAAAAGTAGAATGGAAAATTAAATTATGACAAATCCAACACATAACGGCTCATATACGCCAATAGGTAAAACAGAACAGTTCATGTTGATGGTTCAGACAGGTCTGGTGCTTTACTACACCAAAGGCGTGTTCGATAGCAGTTGTGCGTATTGGTCGTTAGAACATCTCGCAGAAGCCGCCGATGTCGCGCCAAATATTCCAACTGACGTTGCGCCACAGGAAGCAGCACGCCTGTTTCTCCGTTGGGCTTTGCGACCACAAGATTATCAACCTTCTGAATGTCCAAGTTGGCTTGCAGAGAATTGATTTGTTTTTAGCCATGGGCCAGAAAGTTTTTGGTTTTCCAGCGCTCGGCAAGTTTCATGAAAGACAAAAATGATTTTGCATTGGCGCGAAAGCCGTCAAGTGCAGTTGAAAAAGCTGCGCCACGCGTGAAACGCATTTTGTCCGGCATGGTTGCGGATACGCTTGCGCTTACAAAAAAATTCCGACTTGGTGAATATGAATGGTGCGAACCCGATTACCGGCAGATTTTGGCTTGGGCAAGCGAAACTCACAAATCACCGGAAATAATCATCCAGCGACTTGTTGAGATGAAGTCTTCCTTCGCGGACAGTCGCCTTGTTGAAGTTCACTGGGACGATGGATCATTTCCGATGCAGAGATTTAGTTTTGTTCGAGGCCTGCAAATAAAAGTGTTTCACGTTTTGGGAGGCTCAAGAACGCTTGGAATTGTCAACGCGATGAAAATGCCCGGCGTTACCGCAACCGATTTCGAGGTGTCAGAAATCAATCTTGATGGATTGTCGGAATTGGAAGTGCTGGCAGTGGCGAGCCAAAACTTAAAAGAACTCAATCTGCGATATGCGCCAAAGATAAAACGGTTGTTCTGCCAATCCAATTTTCTGGCGAAACTTGACCTGTCCTCATCACATGAGCTTGCAGAGCTTTGGTGTTCATCGAACGAACTCACGGAATTGGATTTGAGTGCGGCTACCAAGTTAGAAGAATTGGATTGTGGAGGTAATCAAATCGAGGAGCTGGACATTCGGCCTTTGGCTTCTTTGAAGAAACTAAAATATGATATTTCACAAACTTACTTAATCCAGCGTCCTGACCAACATTTCTAAACCGTGAAGGACAAAAGCCCAATAATTTACGTCAGTCCAGAGTTGGAGCAATTGCGTCAGCTTGTGGCGGGCACGCGGGCGCAACTGGCGGAATTGGAAACGGATTTCACCAAGGAGAAATCGCGCGTGGACGCCGTGCAAGCCGTGTTGTTCCGGCTGTTGCGCGGGCATTATCAAAAGCGCGACCGGCTGCGGCTCACGGTGGATTATCGGCGGAAATTTTTGGATTCGCTCACGCGCGGCGACCGGCAGGAAGGAATGGATGCCGCGAAAGATTACGAGCAGGCCAAAACGCAATCGGATCAGAATTACGAAGAGCTGTCGGCGGCGGCGGACAAAAAGAAAAATCTGACCGCCGAGCAGGAAGCGGAGTTGACGCAGCTTTGGAAGAAGCTGGTGAAGCTGTATCATCCCGACCGTTTTGCCAACGAAGCGGACAAGCTGGAGACGTATCACAAGCTGACCGCCGCCATCAATCAGGCGAAGGACACCGGCGACATCGAGACGTTGCGCGAAATTGCGGAAGACCCGCAAGGCTTCCTACTGCGGAAGGGCTGGGCGAAGCTGGATTTCAGCGACAAGGAGGAACTGACCCAATTAAAACGGCTGCATGAAACTTTGTTAAAGGAAATCGCGGCGGTCACGGAATCGCTGAAGGAATTGCGCGCGAGTCCTGATTACGAACTTTGCCAGCTTGCCAAGCAAAAGCCGGGCGTGCTGGATGAACTCGCGGCGGCACGGGCGAAGCAACTTGAGCTTGAAAATGCGGAACTGGAAAAGCAGGCGGAACGGCTGGCGAAGGAGATCAAGCAGTTGGACGGCGCGGAATAGTTTAGTTAAACGTCCTCCCTCAACCCGGCCTTCTCCCCAAGGAGAAGGAGCCACGCACGCCGCATCTTTGGCAAATCCAGCGGCGGGATTGGCCGGACAATCATTTGCAAAATCAGAACCGGCCGCCAATTCAACTCTTGCTCAAACGCTCCACCGGTTTCTCAAAAAACATCCGGTGCGATTCTTCGAGGATGTAAGGGATGCGGTGGGCAAATGGACTCTCCTTCAGCGCCGCGCGCAAATCGTGTTCGCGCACCTTGGCGGCGTTTTCGCCGGGGAACCAGTGTTCGGCCTGGCCGAGCAGGTTGTAGCGCATCTTGCCCCACGCGGTGAGTTCGAGCGGCTTGGCGTAAGTCCACAGGCGTAAAATCTCCGCGACGTTGATCTGGCCGGGAATGTCCTGGTAGTTCGGCAGGCCTTCCGGCCACCGCGCGCACCAGTCCGCGCCGAGAATTTTTTCCATTTCCGCGCGCAGCCGTTTTTCAATTGGCGCAATCGTCTGCGGAATGTCGTCGTAAAATTTCAGCGCGGCGACGTGTTCGTCAAAATCCGCCGGCTTCGCCGCGCCGCAGCTCAAGGTGTGAACTTCCGGGCGATTGAGACAATAAAGGTCGTTGAACTGCATCGGCGTGAGCGGCGCGCAGAGTTCGCTGATCTTCGTCCCCGGCTCCTGAAGTTTGCCGCCCTTGTCGTTCGGGCTGATGATGAACATGCCCATGTCGTGCCGGCGCGCAGCCTGCACGGCGGGCCAGTTCAGGTCGTTGACGAAATACCAATGCAAATTGACGTAATCAAATTCGCCAGTATTCACGGCCTCCAAAATGATGTCGGTCGTGGCGTGCGTGGAAAAACCGATGAAGCGGCAGCGCCCGGATTTTTGCAATTTTCGCGCGGCTTGCAGGCAGCCATTTTTTTGCAACGACCAATCTAGCAATTCGCGGTTGTTGATGCCGTGCAGCGAAAGCAAATCCACATGCTCCAGCTTCAGGTAATTCATCGAGGCGTCGAACGTCTTGAGGAATTCCTCCGCCATGGCGCGCGGCGTCACCTTGGTTTGCACGATCATTTTGTCGCGCGGCAATTTCGGCAGCAGCGCGCCGAGCTGCATCTCGGACGTGCCGTAGCCGCGCGCCGTTTCGATGTGATTGATGCCGAGTTCGAGCGCGCGATGAATGCACGCCTCGAGATTTTCCTGGTTGGCGCGCGGGATGTCCGACGGCGGCACGTCCTGCCACTTGAACTGGTAACGCATTCCGCCGCACGAAATCACCGGCATGTTCAATTCAGTCCGGCCAAAACGACGATATTTCATCGCGATGAAAATAGATTGCACCCGCGCGCATGGCAAGTGACGTAATTTTTGAGCAGTGTCCTAATTTCAAATGGCGGGTGCGCCGCTGCGGCGACTCAATGCGTCGGAAGGTTCCGCTGGGTGATCTGCGCCCCAAAAAATGCAAAACTATTTCACACCATGGTAGAGGCCAACCGGCCATTGGCGTCAGGCTTAACACATTCCGTTTCGGCACTGCCACCGGTGCGCCAGTCATCCGCACCGTTCCCGCCGGGCGTTTCGTTTGTCAAATGCCCGCAGGAAACTTTCCCGTGAGCCAGAGTCGGCACGAAATGATCAATGCCCACAACCGGCTTTTGAGTGGGTTCACCGGGCTTCGCCGGGGCGTCGAGGCTTTCCCGGACGAATTGAGCCAGTTTGCCAATCGAGTAAGGCTTGGGCAGGAAGTTATGGGCAGCCAACACCGACGTGTCCCGGCCGGCCATGCCTGGACTGTAGCCGCTGGTGTATATGACCTTCAAACGGGGATTCTGACTTGAAAGGCGCTCTGCCAGATCAACGCCCATGACGCCGCCCGGCATCACCATGTCAGTCAGCAGCAAGTCAACCGGACGGCTGGCTTGTTCCCACACTTCGAGCGCATGGGCGCCGGACGCCGCCTCCAGAACGTGATAACCCTGCACTTTGAGCACTTGGACGACCATCTCGCGCAAGGCATCTTCATCCTCGGCGACGAGGATGGTTTCGCGACCGTTGCGCAAGGCGTGTTCAACAATCGGCTCCATTTTTTCGACGGGTTGATGGCTTACCGGGAAATAGGCTCGAAAAGTAGTGCCGTGATCCGGTTTGCTCTCCACCTCCAGCCAGCCGTGATGCTGGCGGACGATGCCGAATACGGTGGACAAGCCCAGACCAGTGCCTTTGCCGGCAGCTTTGGTGGTAAAAAATGGTTCAAAGATCCGATTGAGAATTTGCGTGTCCATCCCGGTGCCGTTGTCACGGAAAGACAGGCAGATGAATTCCCCGTCCCGGCGTTCCGGATCCATTGGCGTGGAGGCTCGCTGAATGGTTTCCAGCGAGGTGGTGATGAAAATCTTCCCGCCGTTGGGCATGGCATCCCGGGCGTTGACCGCCAGGTTCATGGCGATTTGTTCCAACATGCTGCTGTCGGCATGGATGGCGGGCATCTGGCTTTGAGGACGAAAATCAATCTGCACATGCTCGCCCACCAGCCGTTCGAGCATTTTGATCGCATTGCGCATGGTTTCGTTGACATCCAAATACTGGAATTGCATTACTTGCTTGCGGCTGAACATTAGGAGCTGTCGGATGAGCGTGGCCGCGCGGGTGGCCGCCCGGGTGATCTGTTCCAGCGACTTGGCCTGGGGATTATTGGCGTCCATTTTGTGCTGCATCAGGCCCGCGTGTCCTTGGATCACCGTGAGGATGTTGTTGAAATCGTGGGCCACGCCGGCGGCCAACTGGCCGATGGCTTCCATTTTCTGGGCCTGGCGCAGTTGCCGCTCCATTAACGCCCGCTCCGAAACATCTTGGGCCAGCAACAACACATGCGGCTGTTCTCCCAAGGCAACTGGGGAAAGGGACACCAACAACTCGCGCACCTCACCTGACCGTCCGCGAAGCTTGCCTTCTTTGTCGCGAACCAGCTCTTGTCGCGACATGCTTTCATACCATTGATCAGCCAGCGCGGGGTTTTCCCACAGCAGCAACTCCGCCGCCGTGCGACCGATCAAATCCTCGCGCTGACAACCCGCGACCTCGGCAAAGCTTTGATTCACGTCCACGAAGCGTTGATCCGGAAAACTCTGAATGGCGCTGGGCAGCGGGCTTTCGTGAAACGCCTTGGAGAAACGCTCTTCGGACCGGACCAGATTTTCATTGGCCTGCAACAATTCCGCAATCTGCATCCGGGTCTGGAAGTTGAGCAGCCACTTCTTGGTCAGGGCGTGCGCAATTTGCTGAACTTCAATATTGTCGAACGGCTTCTTAAGGACGAGCAAACTGTCGGGCTGGCCGACTTTGGCCCGCATGTCTTCCCACGAATAATCGGAGTAAGCGGTGCAGACCACTACCTGAAGGTCGGGATCCACTTCCCAAATCCGCGCAATGGTTTCAATGCCGTCCCAGCCGGGCGGCATCCGCACGTCCACGAACGCCATGGCGTAAGGCCGTTTTTCCGCCAGCGCCTGCTTTACCTTTTCCAACGCTTCCTGGCCTTGGCAGGCGGAGTCCAAATCAAAACTCGTCTCGTTCAGCGCCGGCTTGGGGTCGTCGAACAGTGCTGCCTCCATTTCGTTCACCGCCAGCCTGGCCTTGGTATTCGGACACAGGATTTTCCGGAAGTCGGCGTGGATGCTCGGGTTGTCGTCCACGATCAGGATACGGTGGTTGGGTTTCAGGTCGGTGGCATTCATACATTTATTTGCGATTGCTTCGGGTTGCGGTCGGCGCTGGTCGTGGGCAACAACAGCGTAAACTCCGCGCCCTGGCCAGGCCCGTCGCTGTGTCCCGTGAGGCTTCCGCCCATTTCCTTGGCAGCATTGGCCCCGCTGTGAAGGCCGAAGCCGTGGCCGTCTTTTTTGGTCGTGAAACCGTGATTAAAAATCTTGGTTAAATTTTCCGGTGGGATCCCGATGCCGTTGTCGCTGACGACCACCTTCACCTGGTTGGCCGATGCTTGACTCACGCGGATAGTCATCAGGCGTTCGTGCTCGTCCACGTGCTCCATGGCATGTTTCGCGTTCCGGAGAAGATTGATGAAAACCTGCAAAAATTTATGCCGGTCCACACAGACCTTTGGCAGGTTTTCCGCAAACTCGCGGATCAGTTCGATGTGATGCCGCTCGAACGCCGCGAGATTCAAGCGCAAGGCATCTTCCACCAGTTCCACCGGGGACAGATTTTCATAGGCCCCCGAAACCTTGGCGTAGTTCTGCTGCATCGTCACAATCTCCCTGATGTGTTCGATGTGCTGACCGACCGAGTCCATTTCCGCGATCAATTCCGTCTGCTCGGCGGTCAATTGTTCCGCCACCGTCCCGAGGTATTCGGGCAGCAGTTTGCCTTTCGGGTCGGTGGTCAGGAATTCCGCCAGGCGACCGTTTTTATCGCGCAACATGGCCGTGGCGCGCTGCAAGTTGACGACTTTGGAACGCCGCAGCCGTTCGCCCACGAGCGTGGCGGAAACGCTCACGCTGTTGAGCACATTGCCGACGTTGTGCAGCACGCCCGTGGCCACGTCGGCCATGCCCGAACTCCGGGAGGTGTCAATGAGCTGCCGGTTGAGTTTGTCCAACTGTTCCGCGTCCAGTTTGTGCTGGGTAACGTCCAGAAAGATGCCGCGCATGGCCACGGGCTTGCCGTGCTCGACCAGCACCATGCCGCTTTCCTGAATCCAAACGGTCCGGCCATCGGCCGCCGCCATCCGATATTCGAAATTGTAAGGTGCGCCGCGCGCCGCCATTTCATGTGCGGCCTGAATGGCTTTGGCAGCGTCTTGCGGATGCAGTTTCTCCTCCCAGAAATTCGCCTGATTCAGCCATGCCTGCGGAGTATAACCAAGAATTTCTTCACTCTGCCGGCTGATAAAGGTGAACCGGAACGTGTCCGGCGTGCGTTCCCAAACAATGCCGTCAATCGAATTGATCAATGCTTCCATTTTCTGTTGCGAAAGGCTTAGTGCGGCATCCTGGCTTTCGATGCGGCCCAGCATTTCATTGAACGACTCGGCAAGCCGTCCGAGTTCGTCGCCGTGGCTGGTCACTACCGCGCGCACGGAGTAGTCCTTCTTCTCGCCAATAATTTTCGCGGTCTGTGCCAACTGGAGAACTGGATTAGTAATCGCCCGTCCCAACCGGCTCGAAAGGAACGCCGCCAGCCCGATGGACACGACCATGACGCCGATAATGACCTGTCCATAGAAACCAAGCAGTTCCAAAAATGTCCGCCGATAGTCGGTCCGCAGATAAAGCGTGCCAAGCTGATCCTGCTTCTGAATGACCGGCTGGGTGAGCAACAGGCAACCATCGGTAAAACTGCTTTTCCCCGGCGCGGGAAATTGCGCCAGCGTCTGCGCGGTCTCCGCTTTTCCGAAGCGGGAGAGAAATGTGCCGTCGGGCAAAACCAATGAGGCTGATAACACGGTGGACTTGACGTTGAGGGAACCCAAAACCTCGGTGGCGGTCGCGTCATCCCCGAACGCCATTGCGCCAGCGCTGTTGTTGGCGATAATGGCAGCCAGAGTGGAATTGTCACGCTGAAAGCTGGACCGAAAATTCACGACCTGAAAGACGAAAAGTGCCGCAATGGCAACCAACAAAACCGCTCCGCAGATGAGCAGGGTCATCCACAGCATTTTCCGCTGAATGGGCAGATTTTGGAATTTTTTCATGGGTTCAGGATTTGTCCGCTCACACTTGAGTTCACATCCGCTCGTGATGGCTGGCAAAAATCTGCGCCGCAGGCGTGGCGGCGACCATTAGGATTGCCATTGAATCCATCTATTAAAAATGTCCTAATTTTATTCATTTCTGTCCTGACTTTTTGACGGCTGGTTTGAGAACGGTTCGATCTAATAATATGTGATCGTCACTTCGCCCGGCGCGACCAAGCTGTGCAGGAAATGAGCAAGTTGCGCTCCAAACTCAAAGAAAGCGCCTGGGAGACTTGGAAGACGCCGGTTTTCAGTGGGTGGAAACGACGGCGAGGCTCAACAATTTGGAACTAATTTTTAGCCGGGCGGCCTTGGCTGCGTCGTCGTTGATCTGGAAGCGGATTTTGCCGGCTTCTTCCACAAAGTTGACCATGCCGCCCGCTTCGATGAACCCATCGGTTTCGCTCACGGTGAGGACGGGAACGGTGTGCAGACTTTGGATGATTTCGGGGAAGCGCTTTTTTTCAGAGACACTGACGAAAAGGATCTGGCAGTTGGTGGCCTCGGTGGCGGTGCGAAAAGTCCGGATTGAAACCGGCCGGTCGTTGATTTTTTTGCCGGCAATCATTTGCTCAAAATCGTTCCCGAAAGGGTTGTCGCCCAGGACGCCGATGATGAACGGGGGCGTCTGATCCGCAGACGCGGGCGACGGCCAGTCTATGAATTTGGCAAAGTTGTAAATAAAGGCGGCTTTTAGTTGATACTCGGATGGGTGTGGAGTTTGCGCGCGACTGGTCGCGGCTGCCAGCAGCCACCCCAGACTCAGGCCAAAGCATAGTATTTTGCGCAAACGCATGGGCGGTCAAAACAATGGATGAGAGATCCCTCCCATCCTGATTTGTCTGCGTTCATCTCTTGGGCACGCCCGGGAGCGCGAGACAATGTTTTGAAAAATGATGACAAGTTTTGCCGTGGAACGCACTTGTAATCACGAAAAAAAACAACTTGATAACTAACCATGAAACCTCATCCTTCGATCACCAGATATGAACCACTGTAGCACCCTGCTTCCCCACAGGCATTCCGTCAGGGCCGTGGTCGCCGGCCACGCGGCTGGTTTGCCGGTGGATTTTGGCATAGGGGAAGCTTGATTCGGACAACGAGCATGAATCAGCGCGACCCAAACCTTCACCCCGGTTCCAGCCGGGTCATTGTTTGCCAAAGAGGCATTCGCCAAACATTGACCGCGCTGCTCATTTCCCTGCCAATCCTAGCTTGCCTGGCGAGTTCGAACCCTACAAACCAGGCATCCGCCGATCTCACCGCGTTGTCGTTGGAATCGCTCATGCAGATCGAGGTTCCGCAGGTCTATGCCGCTTCCAAGGTCGAGCAAAAGGTCACCGAGGCGCCCGCCTCGATCACGGTCATCACGTCGGACGATGTTAAAAAGCAAGGTTACCGAACGCTGGGTGATGTCTTGCAGAGCGTGCCAGGTTTCAATGTTTCCTACGACCGCAACTATGATTTCGTGGGCGTTCGAGGCGTCAGCCTCGGAGATTTTAACAGCCGCATTCTGCTGCTGGTGGATGGGCATCGCGTCAACAACAACCTGACCGACGGCGCATTCGTGGGCACCGCCTTCCTGCTCGACATGGATCTGGTGGACCGGGTGGAAGTCATTCGCGGTCCCAGTGCGGTGCTTTACGGCAACAACGCTTTTTTCGGCGTGATCAACGTGATCACCCGCACCGGCGCGCAGCTTAACGGCTTGGAAGTTGCCGGCGGTTACGGCTCGTTTGACAGCTACAAAGCCCGGGTCAGCTATGGCAAGCTCTTCACCAACGGCGTGGAGATGCTGCTCTCCGGGACGTATTACAACAGCGCCGGCAATTCCAAGTTGTTCTTCAAGGATTGGAACACCCCGACGCAAAACGTCAACAATGGCGTGGCGCAAAATATGGACGGCGATGAGTATGGCAGTTTTTTCGGCTCGGTGGATTATCGTGATTTCAGCCTGGAAGGAGCGTTCAATCATCGTGAAAAAGTCAATCCCACGGCGCAATATGGCACCGCCTTCGACGATTCGCGACTGGCCACGACCGATGAGCAAGGTTATGCGGCGCTGAAATACGCGCACAATTTTCAGGATGATTACGATCTCACGGCCCGGCTTTATTATGACACTTACGATCACGAGATTGGTTATCCGTTTGGACCATCGCTGTTCTACTTGGAGCAGGACACAGGCGAATGGTGGGGCACGGAAGTGCAATTGAACAAGCGTTTGTGGGACCGGCACACCTTCACCCTCGGCGCCGAATACCGCGATGATTTCAAACAGGAAACCGAGCTGACCGGTGAGCCGGCGGTTTCCCGCGACCGGCAAAGTCACGGCATTTACTTTCAGAGCGATGTTGCCCTGTTCGACCGCCTCCATTTCGATGGCGGTTTGCGCTACGACCAATACGGCGATTTTGACCCCGCTTTCGATCCACGCCTGGCTTTGATTTATAATCCGTTTGAAGGTTCCACCTTCAAAGCCATTTATGGAACCGCCTTTCGCGCGCCGAATTTTACGGAATTGAGCGATTCCCGGTTTCAGGACATCAAGCCCGAGAAGATCACCAGTTATGAACTGGATTATGACCAGCAGTTGGGATCGCATCTGCGCTCCTCCGTTTCCGGTTTTTACAATCAGATGCATGATTTGATTGTTTTTGACAGCGGAAATTACGCGAACTTCAACGCGAACACCAAAGGCGTGGAAGTGGCCCTGGAGAGTTCCTGGACCAACGGCATCCGCTGCCGGGCCAGTTATTCATTTCAATACACCAAGGATTATTCGGTGGCCTGGCCGACGCCGGATTCCCCAAATCACATGGTCAAATTTGAGGTGAGCGCGCCGCTGATCCCGGACAAGCTGTTTGCGGGACTGGAATTTCAATATACCAGCAGCCGTAACTCGCTCGACACCATTACCGGCTCCGGTGGTCAGCCCGTCACGGTGCAGGGAGAGCAGGCGGGCGGCTTCGCCGTCATTAACTTCACTGTGTTCAGCCACAATCTTTTGAAAAACGTGGATGTTTCCGCCAGCCTTTACAATTTATTGGATCGCCACTACATGGATCCCGCCTCGCAGTTTCATGTCCAGGATGTCATCGCACAAGACGGACGCAGTTTTCGCCTGAATCTGACGTATCATTTTTAGGCAGTGGCACAATAGTAGCTAAATGTTTTGCGTGGAAATTTTGCGAACAAGGCTCCTACGAAAGCGGTGGCTGGAACGGGCGGCGGTATGCCTGCTAATTTTCAGCTTTCGGCTGGTCAGCCCTTGTTTAGCCGCTGGTCCGCCGCCGATCATTACTGTCCAGCCGTTGGACACCATTGCCGCATATGGAGGCACCGCCGCTTTCACCGTCACCGCCACCAGCGGAACGACGCTCTCGTATCAATGGTATAAAGACGGATTGCTGATTCTCAATCAACTGCTCATGAACCAGACCGCCAGCACTTTGAATCTCACCAACGTGGGCGACCCGGATGTGGGGCAATACTTTGTGGCGGTAAAAAATGCCAGCGGCACAGTGACCAGCCGCAAGGCCACGCTAATTGTTGGCACAAACACTCCGCCCGTGGCCAACAATGACAACTATTCCACGCTGGAAGATGTGCCGCTGGTCATCCCGGCCGCCGGCGTCCTCACCAACGATACGAATGTCACCGGCCAGGCCTTGACGGCTCTGCTGGTGACCAACGTCAGTCAGGGCAGCTTAAGCCTTGGCACCAACGGCGGTTTCACCTACACGCCGAATACAAACTTCAACGGCAGTGACAGCTTCACCTACCGCGCCTCCGACGGGTATCCCGTGATTCTGGAACAAAACAACTCCGGCGGAAACAATAAACAGTTCAACGACGAAGACACGGGCGCCCAATCGTTTCGGCACGGGACGGCGGGAGGATCGAGTTACATGATCAAACAGGTCGTTCTTTACCTTTCCAGGAGATCAGGCGGGAGCGGCAATCTCAACTTCAGTGTCGGAACCGGAAAAAATTCGGGGGCCATCGCCGGGAGTTCCGTGGCAATTTCCGCTGCGAGCATTGCCAACACTTCGCAAGGCAGTTCATTCCAGACGAATGTGATCGTTTATGGCACGCCCCTTGGGCCGTTCACCGCAGGAACGACCTACTATTTGAATCTGGATAACCAGACCGGTCAAAAGGTTTTCGTTGAATATCCAGGTAGCAACACCTATACGAACGGGACGTTTTATTTCAATGGCAGCGATCAAACCAAAGACATGCGGTTTCAGATCTACGAGACCATCCTGTCCAATCCTGCCACCGTGACGCTCACCGTCGTTCCTGTGAACGACCCGCCCATCGGCAACAACGACACTTACACCACGTTGGAAGACGTGCCGTTGAATGTTCCTGCTCCCGGCATTCTGACGAACGATACTGACGTGGACGGGGATGCCTTGACAGCCCTGCTCGTAAGCAACGTCAGCCACGGCAACTTGAGCTTCAACACCAACGGCGGCTTCATTTATACCCCCGCCACAAACTACAACGGCAGCGACAGCTTCACCTACCGGGCGAACGATGGCCTGACAACGGGCAATGTGACCACGGTCACCATCAACATCACGCCTGTGAACGACCCGCCCGTCGCCAATAACGACACATATGCTACGTTGGAAGACGTGCCGCTCATTGTTCCCGCCGCGTCCGGCATCCTCGCCAACGACACGGATGTGGATGGCGACCCGCTGACCGCGCAACTCGTGAGCAACGTCACTCATGGCACTTTGGCGCTCAACCCCAACGGAGGCTTCACTTACTTCTGTGCCACCAACTACAATGGCACCGACAGCTTCGCTTACCAGGCTTCCGATGGTTTCTCTACCGGCAATGTCGCCACCGTCACCATCAACATCACGCCTGTGAACGACCCGCCCGTAGCCAACAACGACACATATATTACGTTGGAAGACGTGCCGCTCATTGTTCCCGCCGCGTCCGGCATTCTTGCCAACGATACGGATGTGGAGGGCGACCCGCTGACCGCAGTTCTCGTAGGTAACGTCAGTCATGGAGTGTTGAATCTCAACCCCAACGGCGGCTTCACTTACCTCTCTGCCACCAACTACAACGGCAGCGACAGCTTTACCTACCGCGCCAACGACGGCACCACCAACGGCAATCTCGCCACGGTCACCATCAACATCACCCCGGTATACGATCCAGTGATCGCGGTTAATGACAGCACCAATACGCTGGAAGACACGAGTGTGACCATCAAAGTTCTCGCCAACGACTACAATCCCGATGGCCTGCCCCTGACTATAACCAGCGCCCCCGCGACAAATGGCACCACTGTCATCAGCGGCACCAACATCGTTTTCACGGCCGCCACAAATTTCAACGGCACGGTGGTCTTCAACTACACCGTTTCCGATGGCACCACTTCGTCCACCGGCACGGTGACGGTCACCGTCATTCCTGTGAATGACCCGCCCACCGGCAACAACGACACATATGCCACGCTGGAAGACGTGCCGCTCATTGTTCCCGCCGCGTCCGGCATTCTTGCCAACGATACGGATGTGGAGGGCGACCCGCTGACCGCAGTTCTCGTAGGTAACGTCAGTCATGGAGTGTTGAATCTCAACACCAACGGCGGCTTCACTTACCTCTCTGCCACCAACTACAACGGCAGCGACAGCTTTACCTACCGCGCCAACGACGGCACCACCAACGGCAATCTCGCCACGGTCACCATCAATATCACTCCGGTGAATGACGCCCCGGTCACGGTGGCCGACACTTATACCACGCTGGAAGACGTTCGTCTGACCGTCGCGGCTCCGGGCATCCTTGCCAACGACACGGATGTGGAGGGCGACCCGCTGACCGCGGTGCTTGTAGGTAACGTCAGTCATGGAGTGTTGAATCTCAACCCCAACGGCGGCTTCACTTACCTCTCGGCCACCAACTACAACGGCAGCGACGCTTTCACCTACCGCGCCAACGACGGCACCACCAACGGCAATCTCGCCACGGTCACCATCAACATTACGCCCGTGAACGACCCGCCCGTGGCCAACAACGACAGTTACACCACGCCGGAAGACGTGCCTCTCATTGTTCCGACCGCCGGCATCCTTGCCAACGACACGGATGTGGAGGGCGACCCGCTGACTGCCTTTCTCGTGAGCAACGGCAGCCATGGCAGTGTGAACCTCAACGCCGACGGCTCATTCAGCTATACGCCGAGCACCAATTACAATGGCACCGACAGCTTCACCTACCTCGTTGCGGACGGACAAACGATCGGCAACATTGCCACCGTTACCATCAATGTGACTCCGGTCAACGACGCCCCCATCGGTTGCGACGACTCTTACACCACGCTGGAAAACGTATCGTTAATTGTCCCGGCCGCCGCCGGCATTCTCACCAACGACGTGGATGTGGACGGCGATGCGTTGAGCGCCTGGCTCGTGGCCAACGTCAGCCATGGCAGCTTGAGCCTCAAGCCTGACGGCTCATTTACCTACACGCCGAACACCAATTTCTGCGGAAGCGACACCTTCACTTACCTTGAGGACGACGGCCAGATCGCTGGCAACATCGCCACCGTCGCCATCAACGTCGTCAACACAAACGCCCCCTTAAGTTTCGATTCCGGAGCGATGACTGCCACTGGGTTCGAACTCAAGTTGTCCGGGCCAATGGTTCCCAGCTACATCATCGAGGCTTCCACCAACCTGACGGATTGGACCCCCATTTCCACCAACTCCGGACTTACCGGC
>Ga0209483_1000734_pt1 | contig 26807 bp, 18 predicted proteins | sample NGEPerA_FD_184508 | JGI IMG/M metagenome (GOLD analysis project Ga0209483, IMG submission 184508) | Arctic peat soil microbial communities from the Barrow Environmental Observatory site, Barrow, Alaska, USA - NGEE PermafrostL2-A... | ecosystem: Environmental > Terrestrial > Soil > Wetlands >... | reverse complement strand
GAGCGCCTCGCCCGCCGCCGGCGATCCCAGCTTGGCCAGCGCGCCACGCAGCTTGTCGGCCTGCTCGCGCAGCTTGCCGCGATCCTTGCCATAGGCGTCCGCAATCGCGCGCAGCACATCGGGAAAGCCGGGCCGGCCCCAGCGCATGGTCGGCGGGAAGTAGGTGCCGCCCCAGAACGGCTCGCCCGAGGGCAGCAGGAACATGGTGAGCGGCCAGCCGCCCTGCTGCCCCATCAGCATCAGCGCGTGCTGGTAGATGGCGTCGAGGTCGGGCCGCTCCTCGCGGTCGACCTTCACGCTGACGAAGCGCTCGTTCATCAGAGCGGCGATATCGGTATTCTCGAAGCTCTCATGCGCCATGACGTGGCACCAATGGCAGGCGGCGTAGCCGATTGAGAGCAGGATCGGTTTGTCCTCTTGCCGCGCGCGATCGAGCGCGTCCTTACCCCAGGCCTGCCAATGCACCGGGTTGTCGCTGTGCTGCAGCAGATAGGGGCTGGTTTCGCCGCCGAGGAGGTTGCGGCTCATGCCTCCTCGAAGTTGAGCGGGAACTCGCCCGGCTCCGGGCCCCAGAGATAGAGCGAATCCTCCGCCGGATGATCCTCGGCCTGCCATGAGCCGTCGCCGGGGATCTGATCGATGTCGCAGAAATACTCGGCGAGGCTGTTCCACGGGTCGCGCAGGTAATGGAAGAAGTTCGAGCCGAGGACGTGGCGGCCGAAGCCCCAGCCGTTCTTGTAGCCGGCGCTCAGTATCTGGTGCGCGCCGAGGCCGATCTCGTCGGGCGATCCGACCTCGAAGCTCGCATGGTGGAAGCCCGGCCGCGCATCCGCCAAGAGCGCCACGACGTGATGGTCGCCGCCGCCCGGCAGGTGCAGGAAGGCGATGATGCCCGGCACGCGGTCGGTGATCCGCATGCCCAGCGTCTTGGTATAGAAGGCGATCATCTTGTCGAGATTGGGCGTGTGCAGCAGCACATGGCCGAGGCGATGCGGCCGCACCGCGTGACGCGACGGCGCGCCGCGGCCCCGGCGCGCATAGGCGCCGGGCACGTTGATGGCGAAGGGCGAGGCGTGGCGCCAGGGCTGCGGCGCCTCGGCGCGGATGTTGACTGGGTGCCCGTCGGGGTCGTTCACCCAAAGGCCGCCGCCGAAGACATTGTGCGGCGCGTCGATCTCGGCGAGACCGGCTTCTTGCATGCGCCGGCGGATGGCCTGGAGGCCCGGCGCATCGCTGCCGAAGCGCAGATGGTTGAGCCGCTTCTTCTTGCCCTCGACCAGGAAGACCTGGTCCTGGTCGCGGCCCGCGCAGCGGAAGCACAGCGCATCCTCGCGCTCGTCCGGCAGCAGCCCGAAGGTAGCATAGAAGCGGTGGCCGGCCTTGAGGTCGGGCACGGTCAACGCGTAGCTCAAGAGCGATTGCACGGCCATTCTCATTTCCTTCCGGCTCGAGCGCGGCGGGCGCCGATCAAATCCTCGGAAAACTATATATCCCCGACCCCGCGCTTTTGCATCAGACTTGCCCGGTATGGCGCCCATGCGCGACAGCGACACCATCTTCGCCTTCTCGACCGCGCCGGGCCGCGCCGGCATCGCCGTGCTGCGGCTGTCTGGCCCCGCCGCCGGCGAGACGCTTGCCGCGCTCGCGGGGCGGCAGCCCCTGGCGCGGCACGCGACCCTCGCCACCTTCCATGACCCGCGCTCGAAGACGGCGATCGATCGCGGGTTGGCGCTTTATTTCCCGGCGCCGCACAGTCTGACCGGCGAGGACATGGCCGAAATCCATGTCCATGGCGGCCGTGCCGTGAGCGCCGCGCTTATCGATTCCCTCGGCGCCATTGCCGGATTGCGTCCGGCCGAGCCCGGCGAATTCACCAGGCGCGCCTTCCTCAACGGCAAGCTCGACCTGACCGAGGCCGAGGGTATCGCCGACCTGATCGCCGCCGAGACCGAGGCGCAGCGCCGCCAGGCAATGCGGCAATTGGCCGGCGAAGCGGGCCGGACCTATGAAGCTTGGCGCGGACGCCTGCTGCACATCCAAGCGCGGGTCGAGGCCGAGATCGACTTTCCGGAGGAGGGCCTGCCGCCCGACCTGCGGCGGGAGATCGAGGGCGAGGTCGCGGCGCTGGCGGCGGAGATGGAGACCGCTCTTGCGGACGAACGCCGCGGCGAGCGGCTACGCGACGGCGTCGCCATCGCCATCATCGGGCCGCCCAATGCCGGCAAATCGAGCCTGATGAACGCGCTGGCGCGGCGGGAGATCGCCATCACCGCCGCCAGCGCCGGGACGACGCGCGACGTCATCGAGCTGGCACTCGATCTCGAGGGATATCCGGTGATCCTCGCCGACACCGCAGGGTTGCGCGCGCCTGCCGATCCGATCGAAGCCGAAGGCATCGCCCGCGCCCGCGCCCGCGCCGCTGCGTCCGATCTGAAATTGCTGGTGATCGACGCAAGCCGTGCCGGCGATACAATGGCGATACGCGAAATTATCGACGAAAACACCATAATTGCCGCCAATAAAATCGATCTGCTTGGCGTGGCCGGAGCGAACTGGGCGGATGAACTCGGCGCGGGCCCGGCCCTGCGCATCTCGGTTCGGACGGGCGACGGGCTCGCGGCACTCGAAGCCCGGCTACTACTTGAAGTGGCAAAGCGCCTCGGCGGCGGCGCGGCGCTCATCACCCGCGCCCGCCACCGCGCCGCCCTCGAGGAATGCCGCGCCGCCCTGGCGCGCTTTCCGGACGCCGATCTGCCCGAGCTCGCCGCCGAGGAACTGCGCGGCGCCGTTCGGGCGTTGGGTCGCATCACTGGCCGGGTCGACATCGAGGATCTGCTCGACGTGCTGTTCCGGGAATTCTGCATCGGCAAGTAATAAATGGAACATTTGGTGATTTCTAGGGCTACAAGACACAACAGATAGTATTGGTTCGCGGGACGTTCCGGGGTCGAATCGATCTGCTTTTACCAGATGTTGGTGTCTGTTTGCCATAGGAAACCCTATATTTAGTATTACTAGGGCAGAAGGACAGCTAGAAAATCTCCCTTTGCGCTGATTGATCTTAACCTTGGTAATACTTGAGGCGCTCAGGTCCTGCCTGTTTCACGTGAAACAGGCACCGGAACATCGGCGTCGCGCGCTTTACACCCCCGACCCGCCTCCCTAGATTGCGCCTATGCGCAATTTCGACGTTATCGTCATCGGCGGCGGCCACGCCGGCTGCGAAGCCGCCGATGCTGCCGCGCGGCTCGGCGCAAAAACCGCGCTGCTGACCCATAATCAGGCGACGATCGGCGAAATGTCCTGCAATCCCGCCATCGGCGGGTTGGCCAAGGGGCATCTGGTCCGAGAAATCGACGCGCTCGATGGGCTGATGGCGCGCGCCATCGATCGCGGCGGAATCCAATTCCGGGTGTTGAATCGCAGCAAGGGACCGGCGGTACGCGGACCGCGTGCCCAGGCCGACCGCAAGCTTTACCGGGCGGCGATGCAGGAGCTGCTCGCTTCGCGTGCCGGGCTGAGCATCCTGGAAGGCGCCGCCGAGGAGCTGATTTTCGCCGCGGACGGCCGCTGCGCCGGCATCGTCACGGGGCAGGGCGAGCGCCTGAAAGCCGGCGCCGTGGTCATTACCACCGGCACTTTCCTGCGCGGCCTCATTCACCTGGGCGAAGAGAAGACCGCGGCGGGCCGGATCGGCGAGGCGCCGGCCGTGGGATTGGCGCTGAGCCTGGAACAGGCCGGCTTTCGCCTCGGCCGGCTCAAGACCGGGACGCCGCCGCGGCTCGACGGCCGCACCATCGATTGGGACGGGCTCGACCGGCAGGCCGGCGACGAGCCGCCGCCGCCGTTTTCCTTCCTGGCCGACAAGATCGTCACGCCGCAGATCGAGTGCCGCATCACCGCGACCACGCCGGCATCGCACGATCTCATCCGCGCCAATCTGCACCGCTCGCCGATCTATTCCGGCCAGATCGCAAGCGTCGGGCCGCGCTATTGCCCGTCGATCGAGGACAAGGTGGTGCGTTTTTCTCAGCGGGAACGCCATCAGATCTTCCTCGAGCCCGAAGGGCTCGACGATGACACGGTCTATCCGAACGGCATCTCGACCTCGCTGCCGCGCGACGTGCAGCAAGCTCTGCTGAAGACCATTCCCGGCCTCGAACACGCCGAAATGCGCCGGCCCGGCTATGCTATCGAATACGATTTCGTCGACCCGCGCGAGCTGCGTCCGACCCTGGAAACCCGCAGGATTCCGAGGCTTTTCCTAGCCGGACAGATCAACGGCACAACTGGCTACGAGGAGGCGGCGGCGCAGGGCCTGATCGCCGGCCTCAACGCCGCGCTCGCCGCCGCTGGCGCAGCCGAATTCACCCTCGACCGCGCCAGCTCCTATATCGGCGTGCTGATCGACGACCTGGTTTCACGTGGAACGGACGAGCCCTATCGCATGTTCACCTCGCGCGCCGAGTATCGGCTGAGCCTGCGCGCCGACAACGCCGATCAGCGCCTGACGCCGCGCGGCGTCGCGCTTGGCTGCGTTGGTCCGGCGCGGCGTGCGACCTTCGCTGCCAAGGAACAGGCGCTGGAATCGGGCCGCCGTCTCGCGCGCGGCCTGGCCAAATCGCCGACCGCGCTGCGCGCGCAGGGCCTCGCGGTCAAGGCGGACGGCGTGGCGCGCTCGGCCGCCGAGCTGTTGGCCTATCCGGGCGTGGATGTGGCGCGGCTCAGCACCATCTGGCCGGCGCTTGCCGGCATGCGCCCCGATATCGCCGAGCAGCTCGAGATTGACGGCCGCTATGCCGGCTATATCGAGCGCCAGGAGGCGGAAATCCTCGCTTTCCGCCGGGATGAGAGCCTCCGCCTGCCGCGCGAGTTGGACTACGCCGCGATCGGTTCGCTCTCCGCCGAGATCCGCAGCAAGCTCAACGCCGCGCGGCCGGAAACCCTGGGCGCCGCGGCGCGGATTTCGGGCGTGACGCCGGCGGCGCTGGCGGCGCTGCTGCGCTACGTCCGGCGCGACGACGACGAACGGGCTTCGGCATGATGCTCCAGGTCAATGAGCGGCCGGTCGGCACGCGGCTGGGGCAGGAGGGCTTCGCCCGATTGACCGGCATTTCACGTGAAACATTGGATCGCCTGGGGGCCTATGTCGAATTGCTGCGGGCCTGGAACAGCCGGATCAATTTGGTCGGGCCGAACACCTTGGGCGATGTCTGGCGCCGGCACATCCTCGATTCGGCCCAGCTCATGCCTTTGCTGCCGGGGAATACCCGGACCGTCATCGATCTCGGCAGCGGCGCCGGCCTGCCCGGCATGGTGCTCGCCGTGATGGGCGTGCCGGTCGTCCATCTGGTCGAATCCGACCAGCGCAAGGCTGCTTTCCTGCGCGAGGCCAAGCGCGTCACCGGCGCCGCTGTGGATATCCACGCCGTCCGGGCGGAAAAAGTCTTGGGAATCAAGGCAGACGTGGTCGTGGCGCGCGCCTTGGCGCCTGTGGATAACCTACTACATATAGTAGTTCCGTTCCTTGGGACCCACAGTATATGCTTATTCCTCAAGGGCAGGGGGATGGAGGAGGAATTGCGCGACGCCGAACGCGGCTGGCGCATGACCGCCAGAATCACGCCGAGTCGCTCCGATCCGTCGGGCCGCATCCTGCGGCTGGAAAACATCGCGCCCATCAGCGGCGCGGCGACGCCATGAGCCCCGACACCGGGCCGGGCCCGGCCACCCGCATCATCGCCATCGCCAACCAGAAGGGCGGCGTCGGCAAGACGACGACGGCGATCAACCTTGCCACCGCGCTCGCCGCCGCCGGCGAAAAAGTCCTGGTGCTCGATTTCGATCCGCAGGGCAACGCCTCGACCGGTCTCGGCATTTCGCGCCAGGCGCGTACCGTCACCAGCTATCAGGTTTTGCTCGGCGAGGCGAAGCTGAGTGCCGCCATCGTGCAGACCGCGGTGCCGCGGCTCTCGATCGTGCCGGCCTCGGTCGATCTTTCGGGCGCCGAGCTCGAGCTCGTCGCGGCCGAGCATCGCGAATTCCGCCTGCGCGAGGCGCTCGCCGGCGGTCTCGGCGATTTCCGTTACGTGCTGATCGATTGTCCGCCGTCGCTCGGATTGCTGACGCTCAACGCGCTGGTCGCGGCGCACGCCGTGCTGGTGCCGCTGCAATGCGAATTCTATGCGCTCGAAGGCCTGTCGCATCTCGTGCGCACGATCGAGCGCGTCAGAAGCAAGCTCAACCCCGCGCTCGAAATCCAGGGCGTCGTGCTGACCATGTTCGATAAGCGCAACAATCTCTCCGACCTGGTCGCGGCCGATGTACGCGAGCATTTCGGCGCAAAAGTTTATGACACGGTGATCCCGCGCAACGTGCGCATCTCCGAGGCGCCGTCGCACGGCAAGCCGGTGCTGCTCTATGATTTCCGCTGCCCGGGCTCGCAGGCCTATGTCCATCTCGCCGGCGAGGTGCTGCGCCGCGAGCGCGCCCTCGGCCATAGCGGAGCCGCGTGATGGCGAACGAGCCCAAACGCAATCTCGGCCGCGGTCTGTCGGCGCTTCTCGGCGAGGACGAAACCGCGGCGGCGCCGTCGGCCGCAAAGGGCGCCGCTTCCCGCACCCTGCGCGTCGACCAGCTGCATCCCGGCCGCTTCCAGCCGCGCCAGAACTTCTCGGAAGACGAGATGAAGGCGCTGGTCGAAAGCGTCGTGGCGCAAGGCATCCTCCAGCCGCTGTTGGTAAGGCCGCATCCCGAGATCGCCGGCGCCTTCGAGATCCTGGCGGGCGAGCGGCGCTGGCGCGCGGCCCAGCGGGCCCGTCTCCATGACGTCCCGGTGCTGGTTAAGGAGATCGCCGACCGCGAGGCGCTCGAGATCGCGCTGGTCGAGAACATCCAGCGCCAGGATTTGACGCCGCTTGAAGAAGCGCTTGGCTACAAGCGGCTGATCGACGAGTTCGGCCGCAGCCACGAGGCGCTGGCCACGGCGCTGGGCAAGAGCCGCAGCCATGTCGCCAACATGCTGCGGCTGTTGACGCTGCCCGACGAGGTCAAGGCGATGCTGGCGGACGTCCGCCTCACTATGGGTCATGCGCGCACGCTGGTCGGCGCTACGGACGCGCTCGAACGGGCGCGGGAGATCGTGCGCGATGGCCTATCGGTGCGCGAGGCCGAGCGCCGGGCCAAGCCCGGCGCGCGCGGCGGTGCGACGACCGGCAAGGACGCGTCGAAGGCGAAGCGGCGCAGCCCCGATATCGTGTCCCTGGAGCGCGAGCTGGCCAATCTGCTCGGCCTCAAGACCGAACTCGCCTATGACGGCAGTTCGGGCACGCTCACCATCCACTACAAATCGCTCGACCAGCTCGACGATGTGCTGAAGAAATTGCGCCATCATTGATGCATTGATGCGGCGGGCGCGGCTGTGACGGCGAAAAAACCCATCGCGATCGAGGCCGCCCAGACAGCACCCCTGGCCAAACCCTCGGGCTATCCCGAACCGTTTTATTCGCGCGTGCTCGGGCGGCAGAAGCGGCCCTTGGGTGACGCCTTCGGGCTCAAGAATTTCGGCGTCAATCTGACGCGATTGGCACCCGGCTCGCCCTCGGCGCTGCGCCACGCTCATTCGGCGCAGGACGAATTCATCTATATCCTCGAAGGCAATCCGGTGCTGCTGACCGATGCCGGCGAAACGCCGCTCGCGCCGGGCATGTGCGCCGGCTTCAAGGCGGGTTCGGGCGACGCCCATTGCCTGGTGAACCGGACCGCCGCCGACGTCGTCTATCTCGAAATCGGCGACCGCGCTTCGCCTGACGACGTGACCTATCCCGACGACGACATCAGCGGCGCCATCGGCGCGGACGGCAAGCGCGTCTTCCGGCGCAAGAACGGCGAAGCGTTCTAAGATCGAGCTAGCTTGCCTTGCGCGTGGGCGCGGCGCCGCGCGCGATCCGCAGCAGGGCATTGCGGCACAGCGTTTCCGCCGGCATGCCGGAGGATTTGGCCTGCCGCTCGGCCTCGACCAGCGCCGCCAGCACCGCGGCGGCGCGGCGCGGCCCCCAGAGTCGCAGCTGCCGCTCGAAGCGCGGCCGCGTCTTGAAAAACAGCGGCGGCCGCAAGCCGCCCAGCGCCTCGTCGGTGCTGGCGCCCTCGGCGAGCAGCATTCCGGCAAGATGCAGCCGCTCGAAATGCCGGGCGGCGGCGCGCAATAGCCGGATCGGCGCCTCGCCCTCGGATAGCGCGCGGTCGAGCGCGCGCTCGGCCGCTGCGACATCGCCTTCGGCGGCGTTGAGTACGATGTCGTCCAGCGTCAGCTCGGCGCTGTCGCCGACCAGCGCCGTGGCATCCTCGAGCGTGACGTTGCCGCCCGGTCCGGCATAAAGGGCGAGCTTCTCCAATTCATTCCTGGAAAGACGCCGGTCGCCGCCCAGGGACGAAACCAGGTATTGCACGGCCTCGCGCTCGATGCCGACCTTGCTGTGGCCAAGCACCTCGCGCACCAGCGCTTCGATCTCGCGCGGCCCGTCGAGATAGCAGGCGATGGCGGCGGCGTTCTTCGCCCCCTCGAAGGCGCGACGCAGGCTGGAGCGCGGCTTCAAATCGCCGCCCTCGACCAGAACGAAGCTGTCGCCCGCCGGCATGCCGGGCAGGAATTTGGCGAAGATTGCGCCGATTGCGTCGCCCGCCTCGCGCAGATGAATCAACCGGCGTCCGCCGAGGAGCGAGAGCTGCGCCGCCTCGTCATGGAGGCGCGCCGGATCGGCGGCGATGGTTTCGGCCGTGAGGGCGGCGATGCGGAAGGCGTCCTGGGGGTCCGGCACCACGGCGCGGGCGATGCGCTGCGCGCGCTCCGCGACGAGGCCGCGATCCGGCCCATAGACCAGCACCGCCTGGGTCGCTGCATCGGGCGATTTGAGGAACGCCTCGACGCGCTGGCGCTCGAGCTTCACCGCGCGGCTTCCCGCCGGGCCTTGACGAACGCCGACAGGCTGGTGATGAGCTCGTCGCTCACCTCGGAAATCGCGCGCTCGCGCGCGTCATTCTCGGCGACCTGCGTCGCGTAGCCGTCCGGCAGAATGTTGAAGGCGCTGACGGAATGGGTGTGGCCGGAAAAGACGAGGGGCCCGCTGACCGTCGCCTGCAGCCGATAGGTCGCGATGGCGTTGATTTCGGCGCGCAGCGAGGTGGCGTCGCGCTGAATGCCGAGATCGCTGCGCGTCACGACCAGATCCACCGTCAAGGTATAGCGGACCGGCAGGGAGACGCCGCGCGGGTTGAGCCGCTCGCGCAGGCTCTGGGCCAGCATCTGGCCCTGACGATCCGGAATCGGCGCCACCTTGATCGACGCCAGCTCCGGATCGTATTCACCGGCCATGCGGCCGCCGTAAAGCGGATGGAATCCGCAGCCCCAAAGCGGTGCGACGAGCAGCATCAGGAGGGCGCGCCTAGACCACGACATTGACGATCCTGTTCGGCACCACGATGGTTTTGCGCGGGCTCTTGCCCTCAAGCGCGCGCATGACGGTGGGCAACGCCAGCGCGGCCTCCTTCGCATCGTCGTCGCCGATGTCGCGCGGCAGCTCGACCGTGCCGCGCAGCTTGCCGTTGACCTGCACCGCGAGCGTCACCGTCTCGGCGATGGCGAGCGCCGCATCGGCCGCGGGCCAGGATTCGACGGCGAGCAGCGTTTGGTGGCCGAGCGCCTGCCACAGCTCCTCGCAGAGATGCGGCATCATCGGCGCCAGCAGCCGCACCGCGGCCTCGATCGCCTCGCGCTGCGTAGCACCGCCGGCATCGCCGATCTCGTCGATGGCGTTAGTCAGCTCGCGGATGCGCGCCACGGCGCGGTTGAAGCGGAATTTTTCGAGATCGTCGGTGACCAGCGCGATGGTCTGGTGCGTCGCCCGGCGCAGCTTCTGGTCGGCGGCGGAAAGCTCTTTCGGCATGGCGACACCCGCCGGCGGCAGCGGTTTTTCACGCTCCGTGACAAGCCGCCACAGCCGGTTGGCGTAGCGCCAGGCGCCTTCGATGCCGGCATCGGTCCATTCGAGATCGCGTTCGGGCGGGCTGTCGGAGAGCAGATAGAGTCGCGCGGTGTCGGCGCCGAAGGCGTCGACGATGGTTTCGAGGCCGACGACGTTCCTCTTCGATTTCGACATCTTTTCGAGACGCCCGGCGGTCACCGGACCGCCTTGCGCGTCGTGCAATCGGCCCTTGTCGTCGCGCTGGACTTCCTCGGGAAAGAGCCAGTTGCCGGCCGTGTCCTGATAGGTCTCGTGACACACCATGCCCTGGGTGAAGAGGCCGGCGAAGGGCTCGGTGATCGCGAGATAGCCGCAGCGCTCAAGCGCGCGGGTGAAGAAGCGCGAATAGAGCAGATGCAGAACGGCGTGCTCGATGCCGCCGATATATTGATCGACCGGCAGCCAGTAATCGACGTCCCGACGCTCGAAGGCATGGGCCGCGCGCGGCGAGCAAAACCGCGCGAAATACCAGGAGCTTTCGAAAAAGGTGTCGAAGGTATCGGTCTCGCGCAGGGCCGGGCATCCGCACTGCGGACAGGCGACGTGCTTCCAGGTCGGATGGCGGTCGAGCGGGTTGCCCGGCTGGTCGAAGGTGACGTCGTCGGGCAGCGTCACCGGCAAATCCTTTTCCGGCACCGGCACGATCCCGCATTTCGCGCAGTGGATCACCGGAATCGGGCAGCCCCAGTAGCGCTGGCGCGATACGCCCCAATCGCGCAGGCGCCAGGCGATGGTGCCCTCGCCCGCCTGCAATTCCTCGATCCGCTTGATGGCGGCGCGCTTCGCGTGGGCCACGTCGAGGCCGTCGAGGAACCGCGAATTGATCAGCGTGCCCTGCGTCTCGGTATAGGCTTCCAGCGCGATCTGGAAATGCGCCCGGTCCTGGCCGGGCGGCAGCACCACCGGCGTCACCGGCAGATGGTATTTGCGCGCGAAATCGAGATCGCGCTGGTCATGCGCCGGGCAGCCGAAGATGGCGCCGGCGCCGTACTCCATCAGCACGAAATTGGCGACATAGACCGGCAATTCTATCGCGGGGTCGAAGGGGTGGATCGCCTTGATTCCGGTGTCGTAGCCCCGCTTTTCCGCGGTCTCGATCGCCGCCTCGCTGGTGCCCATCTGGTTGCACTCGGCGATGAAGGCGGCAAGCTTGGGATCGCGCGATGCGATCTGCTCGGCCAGCTTGTGGCTCGGCGCGATCGCGCAAAAAGCAGCGCCGAAGAGCGTGTCCGGCCGCGTGGTGAAGATCTCGAGCTTTTCGCGGCGGCCCTTGAGCGCGAAGAAAACGCGGGCACCCTCCGACCGGCCGATCCAATTCTCCTGCATCAGCTTGACGCGCTCGGGCCAGCGCTCGAGCGTCTTCAGCGATACCACCAGTTCCTCGGCGAATTCGGTGATCTTGAGGAACCATTGCGACAGCAGGCGCTTTTCGACGGCGGCGCCCGAGCGCCAGCCGCGACCGTCGATCACCTGCTCGTTCGCCAGCACGGTGTTCTCGACCGGATCCCAATTGACCCAGGATTCCTTGCGGTAGGCCAAGCCCGCCTTGAGGAAGTCGAGAAACATCTTCTGTTCGTGGCGGTAGTAATCCGGATGGCAGGTGGCGATCTCGCGCCGCCAGTCATAGGCGAGGCCCATGCGCTTCAACTGGGCGCGCATGGTGTCGATGTTGGACAGCGTCCATTCCTTCGGGTGGACTTTCCCGGCGATCGCCGCGTTCTCGGCCGGCAGGCCGAAGGCGTCCCAGCCCATCGGGTGCAGGACGTTGAAGCCCTGCGCGCGCTTGTAGCGCGCGACGACGTCGCCCATCGTGTAGTTGCGCACATGCCCGACATGGAGCTTTCCCGACGGATAGGGAAACATCTCGAGCACGTAATATTTCGGACGTTGGGGATCGGTCTCGACGTCGAAGCAGCGGCGCTCGCGCCAGATATTCTGCCACTTCTCTTCGGCCGCCTTGGCGTTGTATCGCGCCATGCTATCGCGCTTAGCCTCCCGCCCGCGAAGCCGCCGCTACTTCGCGGCGGCGGTGCTCAGGCGCATCTGCCGGGCGCGGGAAAGGATCGCATTCTCAAGATCGGTGCCGGTGTTCTTGTCGACCGCGGCGTCGACCCATTGGCCGTTGGCCTCGTGCTTTTGGCGGAACACGCTGGCGCGCACGCCGTCGGCGCGGAGCTCGCGGCCGAGGATGAAAATGTTGACCTTGAAGCGCTCATTCGGCGTATCGGGCGGGCTGTACCAATCGGTGATGACGACGCCGCCGAAGGGATCGGCCGAAGCCAGCGGCATGAAGGAAACCGTGTCGAGCGTCGCGTGCCAGAGATAGGAATTGACGCCGATACCCGGACCGCCGCCGCCGCCGGCATTCGCGTTCCTGTCGCCGCTGAACATCAGCGAGATGATGCCGCCGGAATCATCGTTGCGCGCGCGCGGATTGTACGCGTCCGGGTTCATGTATTTGGGATCGGTGTGGTACGGATCCTCGGCGCGCCGCACCGCATCGGGGTCGTTGCCGTTCCAGCGGCTGCTGTCGAACAAGCCGCAGCCCGCCAGCAACAGGGCGGCGCCAACGCACAGGAATCCGGCTCTCACCGACATCAAACGGCTCCTCGGGGTCTCCCGGGGACCAGCATAACCCGGGCAGGCCCCGATCTTATACCGAAGCGCCCGGGGGTCGCTATACTCCTGATTGACAACGACCTTCGCGGTTTCCGGGAGATCTGGCGTGGCGCCCAAAGACATCGCGGCCCTGATCGCCGCCGGGCTGGGCACGACCCGCGCCCGCATCGCCGATGCTTCGCGCCGGGCCGGCCGCGAGCCGGCGGCGGTCGAGCTGGTGGCGATCGCCAAAACTCAGCCGGCTGCCGCGGTCGAGGCCGCGCTGGCGGCGGGGCAGCGGCTTTTCGGCGAGAACCGGGTCCAGGAAGCGCAGGCGAAATACCCGCCGCTGCAGGCGAAATGGCCCGAGCTGCGTCTCCATCTGGTCGGTCCGCTGCAGACCAACAAGGCGCAGGACGCGGTCCGGCTGTTCGATGCCATCGAGACGGTCGACCGGCCGCGGCTGGCCGAGGCGCTGGCCCGCGCCATGGCGGAAACCGGCCGTCGCCCGTCCTGCCTGATCCAGGTCAATATCGGCCGGGAGCCGCAAAAGGCGGGCGTCGATCCGGCGGAGGCCGATGCCTTCATCGCTTTATGTCTGAAAAGCTGGCATCTCCCGATTGCCGGCCTCATGTGCATCCCGCCGGTCGCCGTCGATCCCCGGCCGCATTTCGCCGCCCTCGCCGCCCTCGCCCGGCGCCATGGCCTCGCCGATCTCAGCATGGGCATGAGCGCCGATTTCGAGATTGCGATCGCGGAAGGCGCCACGCTGGTGCGAATTGGCACCGCGATCTTCGGCGCGCGCCCCGGCTAAGGCTTCACCACCACGCGCGAAGCGGCATCGGAATCGGCGAGGATCGCCAGCAAATCCGCGCGCGCCAGCGCCACGCAGCCCTCGGTCGGGCCGTAATCGGGCCGCGCCACATGCAGGAAAATCGCACTGCCCAGGCCGGGCTTGGGTGGATCGTCGTTGTAGCTCAGCGGCACGATGAGGTCGTAAAGCGCATCGTCGCGCCACAGTGCCTCGGTCGAGGCGGCATAGGGCAGCTTCACCGGCCGGTTATAGGCCGGATCGGCCGGCGCGTCGCACCAGCCGGAATCGAGCGCGATGGCGGAAACGCCCAGGCGCGTCGGCGGTGCCGCGACACGGTCCGGCCGATAGAGCAGGCGGCGCATGAGGAAGGATCCCACCGGCGTGGCGCCATCGCCCTCGCGCTTCGCGGCGCTGACGCCGCTTCGGCCGAGGGCGCAGCGCAGTCGCCGCATCCCCCATTCCGCTGTCCCGCCGCGATCGACGATCAGATCCATCGCCGCTCTATAGCGCGCGCGACACCGCGCGGGCCTGAAAAATTGTTATCACTTTCTTAAGTATAGTCCAAGTCATGGTTAAGTTAACCATAAGTATGCGTTTTAACTACACTTTTCCATAAATTAACCAATACTTTGAGTTGCTTTCGACTCAACCTGAAAATAACTTCACCATCGAAGAAAAAGACCGAACAGGTCTGTCGATCAGGAAGGAAGTCCCGAGGCCCGCGGATCGGTTTCCGCAGTCTCTCACCCCGGCCTCCCACGGGGTCCGCGTCCTACGGCCAGTCCGGCCGCGGCGCCCGGGTTCCAACCTCTCGACAGTTCTCTCGGTCACTCGGCGGCCGCGGTTCAGCCCATTCCGGGCGGATCGCGGTCAGCCGCAGCCAGGTTGGAGAACGTTATGAAGCAGGTTCAGGTCAAGATCATCGCGTTGCGCACCGTTGCCGCGGTCGCACTCCTTGCCGGGGTGCAATCCTGGGCGATGGCGGCGCAAATCGCGCCGAACCCGAACCCGGCCGGCACCACGATCACGCCCGCCACCGGCAGCAACGACGAGAATCTTTCGCCGACGACCTACCTGAACCAGGGTGCCATCGACATCGGCGGCGTGCCCAGCACCACCTTCACCAACGACGCCGGCGCGACGCTCAACAACGACGGCCAGAACACCCCGAGCGCCACCAACGGCGCGATCTCCGTCCATGACGGCAGCACGCTGCAGAACAACGGCACGCTCAACAACATCAACCAGGGCGCGATCACCGCGGACGGCACCGCCGGCGCGACCATCAACAACACCGGGAGTCTGTCCAATTCCGGCATCGGCACGAGTATCTCGAACACGCTCGGCGCCTTCTTCCATAATCTCACCGGCACCGTCCAGAATATGATGGGCGCGCTGTTCACCAATTCCGGCGCCGGCACCCAGTTCACCAACGACGCGACCGGCGCGGTCATCAACATGAACGCCGGTACTCAGATCCAGAACACCACCGGCGCGGCGCTCACCAACAACGGCTCGTTCTTCAACATGCTGGCGGCGCTGGTTCATAACGACGCCACTTCGACCCTCAACAACAGCGGCAGCTCGGCGCAGTTCTACAACCTCACCGCCGGCAGCACGCTCGCCAACGATGGCACGCTCAACAACAATGGCGGCGCCCAGCTCTACAACCAGGGCGGCGGCCACCTGAACAATACCGGTAGCCTCGACAACACCGGCGCCGGGACCCAGCTCTACAACCAGGGCAGCGGCACGCAGCTCAACAACCAGGGCGGCACGGTGACCAATTCCGCCCAGATGTATAATCAGGGCAACGCCACCTTCACGCAGAGCCACAACGGCGCCAATACGGCGAGCCTCGGCAATTCCGGCCAGTTCTACAATCAGGGCGGCGCGCATTTTAACAACAACGACGACAGCAGCGTCAGCAACAGCGGCACCTTCACCAACCAGGGCAGCGGCACCACCGCGTCGCAATTCAACAACGCCGGCACCGCGGTCCTCAGCAACACCGGCACCTTCATCAATTCGAACGGCGCCGCGCTCAACAACACCAGCACGGCGGCGGTCGGCATCGACAACACCGGCGCCACGGCGCTGTTCCTCAACCAGAACGGCGGCACGATCGGCAACGCGGCCGGCAGCACCATCCACAACGACACCGGCGCGACCTTCACCTCGGAAGATGCCGGCAGCACCATCACCAATTCCGGCGCGATCAGCAACCTGGCGGGCAGCACGTTCAAGAACCTGAACGGCGCCACCATCGCCAACAACGGCGCCGGCACGATCGGCAACGCCGGCACCTTCACCAACGACGGCACGGGCAGCGCGATCACCAATTCGAGCAGTGCCGCGATCGGCATCGACAACAGCGGCACGTTCAACAACCAGAACAGCGCCACGTTGACCAACAATTCCGGCAGCAACGTCACCAACGAGAGCGGCGCGAGCTTCTTCAACCAGCTGGCGGCGACTTTCGCCAATGCCGGCACCCTCGACAATTTGGCGGGCGGCACCTTCACCAGCGACGGTTCGGGCACCAATCTCAATAACGCGACGACCGGCTCGATCGCCAACAGCGGCACATTCAACAACCAGCATCAGGCGGCGCTCGCCAACGACGGCGCGATCACCAACAATTCCGGCGCCTCGTTCAACAATTTGAGCGGCGGCCAGCTCACCAACAGCACCACCGGCACGATCAGCAACAGCGGTGCCTTCACCAACGACGGCGCGGGCACGCTGCTGACCAACAACAATACCGCGGTCGCGGGCATCGACAACACCGGCGCCAGTGCGACGCTGACCAACAGCGGCGGCGCCACCGTCGCCAACAACGGCGGCCTGACCAACGAGAACGGCGCTGGCATCACCAACACCGGCACCGGCACCAATTTCAACAACAATGCGACCGGCACGCTCGACAACACCGGCAGCGGCACGACCTTCAACAACCAGAACAGCGCCGCGATGACCAACGAGGGCGCGATCACCAACGAGAACAGCGCTGCGTTCAACAACACTTCGGGCGCAACGCTGGCCAACAACGCGACCGGCACCATCCTCAACCGGAGCGGCGCCACCCTCACCAACAGCGGCGCGACGCTGATCAACAACAACACTGCGGCGGCGGCGATCAACAATACCGGCTCGGGCACGAATTTCTTCAACGAGCTCGGCGGTACCGTGAGCAACAACGGCGGCATCACCAACCAGAACGGCGCCACGCTGACCAACCAGAACAGCGGCACCAACTTCAACAACAACGCCGCTGGAACGGTCACCAACACCGGCGTGGGCACCACCCTGTGGAACCAGTTCGCGGCGATGTTCACCAACGCCGGCACGCTGAGCAACACCGCGGGCGCCACCATCAACAACACCGGCACGGGCTCGACGCTCGCCAACAGCGGCACCGTCACCAACGACGCCAGCACGCTGAACAACGCGAACGGCGCCGCGCTCAACACCAGCGGCATGCTGACCAACCAGAACGGCGGCACGGTCAACAACACGACCGGCGCGACCTTCACCAATCAGACCGGCGGCCTGGTGACCAACGACGGCACCGGCGCCTCCCTGACCGAGATCGACAACAACAACGCCACCTTCACGACCCAGGCCGGCTCGACCGTCAACAACAACGGCGCCAACGCCCTGTTCAAGAACCAGAACGGCGGCACCGTCGTCCTCAACGGCGCGTTCAACAACACCAACGGCGCCCAGTTCTCCAACGACCCGTCCTCGGTCACCAACAACGGCCCGTTCACCAACAGCGGCGGCTCGACCGTCACCAACTCGGGTTCGGGCTCGACCTACGACAACAGCGCGACCGGCACGTTCGACAACACCGGCGTGGGCACCAAGCTCGTCAACCAGAACCAGGCTTCCTTCACCAACGAAGGCGGCGTCACCAACGAGAACAGCGCCCAGATCCAGAACCTCGGCGGCACCACGGGCACAACCACCTTCGCCACCAGCGGCGCCGGCGCGACGCTGACCAACCAGACCGGCGCCACCATCACCAACGATGGCACCGGCGCGGGCACCGCTCACTTCAACGTCAGCAGCGGCGGCACCTTGACCAACGCCGCATCCTCGGGCGGCATCACCAACACCGGCGCCAACGCCCTGTTGCACGTCCATGGTGGCGGCGTGCTTAACAATTTCGGCGCGATCCTCAACGAGGTTGGCGCGACCTTGAAGAACTTCGCGCTCGGCACGGTGGACAACAACGGCGCCAGCGCCACCATCACCAACGATGCCTCGACGCTTGAGAACGACGGCATGTTCACCAACGAGAATAGCGCTCAGATCGTCAACCAGAACGTGGCGACGCTCAGCAACACCGGCACGCTCAACAACCAGACCGGCGCCACCATCAGCAACGACGCCACCAGCACGATCGCGAACACCGGCGGTACCCTCACCAACCTGACCGGCGGCGGCGCGATCACCAACAACGGCGCGTTCAACAACTCGGCCGGCGGCAATGTCACGATCCAGTCCGGCGCGGTCCTCAACGGCACGGGCACCTATACCCAGACCGGCGCGACCAGCACGACCGTGGTCGACGGCACCTGGACCCAGGCCCTGACCAATCTTATGGCCGGTGTGCTCAACGGCACGGGCACCGTCAACGGCACGGTCTTCAACCAGGGCAGCTCCGTCATCAGCGGCGGCGACCCGGCCGGCTCCGGCACGATCAACCTGACCGGCGCCGTCTCGGGCACGGGCAGCTATGCCGGCACCGTCAACTTCAACAACGCGGCCCCCGGCATCAGCAGCTTCTCGCCCGGCGCTTCGCCCGGCACCGGCACCACCGCGCTCATCACCAGCACCGGCACCATGATCTTCGGCAACAACAACACGCTGAACATGGATCTGCTCGGCGCGGCGCGCGGCTCGCAATACGACGCCATCAACGCACAGAACGTCCAGCTCCAGGGCGGCACGCTCGACCTCGCCCTCAACCCGGGCGCGGCCGGCGTCAGCAACGGCGAGGTGTTCAACCTCATCCAGACTCCGCTGGGCCTGCTCACCGGCGATTTCTCGACCGCGAACCTGACGACCAGCAGCGACTTCTACTTCACCCGCAGCGTCGATACCGTGGGCAGCAACAGCCAATACGACGTGACGCTGCACTCGGCCGGCACGGGCGCCTCCACCACCACGACCCAGATCGGCGGCAACGGCGCCAACGGCACCGGCCCGGCCAATGGCGGCAACGGCCTCAACGGCAACGTCAACACCACCTCGGTCAGCATTCCCTCGGCGGCGACCTATGCCTTCGGCGGCAATGGCGGCAACGCTTCGGGCACCGGCAACGGCGGCAATGGCGGCAACGGCAATGCCACGACCAACCTGACCGACAGCGGCAATGTCAGCTCCTATGCCAACGCCTTCGGCGGCAATGGCGGCAACGCGACCGGCGGCGGCACCGGCGGCAATGGCGGCAACGCCAATGCGACGGCCGATGCCACCTCGACCAGCGGCCTCGGCTTCACCGCGCTGGCGCAATCGAACGCCACCGGCGGCCTCCCGGGGACTCCGGGCGGCATGGGCGGCACCGCGACCTCGAATTCGAGCGCGATCAATCTCGGCGGCAACGTCAGCTCCACCGCCAATGCGACGGCGACGCAAAACACCGCGATCGCTTCCGCCTTCGGCAACGGCGCTTCGGGCCAAGCCGCGAGCAACGCCACCACGCTGACCTCCGGCAATGGCGGCCTGCCCTCGATCACGGCCAACGGCACGGCCCAGGTCGGCAGCCCGGGGTCGTCGTTGAGCCAGACCACCTTCGCCCAGCCGGTGACTTCGACGGCCCTGCTCGTCCCGTTCAACCAGGGCAACCCGCCGCCGGCGAATTCCTACACGCTGGGCAACCTCAACCCGACGGGTCTGACGGCCGGCTTCTACGCGGCCAACCCGATGGCGAGCACGGCCTTCAATCATCCGGGCGCGCAAGTCATCGCCTCGGGCCTGCTGAGCACCGCCTCGAACGCCGGCAACGTCACGCCGCACACCTACACCTCGGGGCTGACCTTCGGCGACACCGGGACGGATGCGGCGGGCCGGCACGTGATCGTGTCCCTCCTAGGTGCGTCCGGCTTCTCGACCACCAACAGCAGCTTCGGCAACGTGACGTTGTTCATCAGCGACAGCTTCAACGGCACGACCGACACGGTCAGCGGCACCAGCCTGTCGAACGCCCTGACGAACTTCGCGGCGCAGAACTTCGACCTCGGCGTCGATCCGAACGCCGGCGCCTTCACCGTCACCGCGGATTTGACCTTCGGCACCTCCGACTTCGCCGGCTTCCAGACCAGCCTGCTCTTCGGCTACGGCCCGTCCTCGAGCGCCGTGCCCGAGCCTCCGACCTGGCTCGTCTTCGGCGCCGGTCTCCTCGGCCTCGCCGGGTTCCAGCTCCGCGCCCGCGGCTTCCGGCTCCTGCCGGCCCGCGCCCGGAAGGACCGCATGGCCGCCTGACCGCGGAGATCTCCGCCACGACGATCGAAGCCGCCCCCTCGGGGCGGCTTCTTTCGTTGAGGGATTTTTAACCATGCGGCGCTTGCCGCCTAAAAATCGTCCCGTAAAAATTACGGGGCATTCGAGGCTTTCTTTCCTCGTCGTTAGAACCTGCCGCCGTAAACCCTATCCATGGCAAAGGCGGCGGACGACGAATTCCGGGTCGCGGTGCTGATCCCCGCGTTCAACGAAGAGAGCACCATCGGCAAGACCGTGCGCGATTTCCGCGCCGCGCTGCCGAATGCGCGGATCTACGTCTACGACAACAATTCGACCGACGGCACGGCCCGCGCCGCGCGCGAAGCCGGCGCCATCGCCCGGCACGAGACGCGCCAGGGCAAGGGCCACGTGGTGCGCCGCATGTTTGCCGACGTCGAGGCCGACATCTACGTGCTGGTCGACGGCGACGACACCTATGACGCACTCGCGGCGCCGCGCATGATCCGCCGCCTGCTCGACGGTCCCTGCGACATGGTGACCGGTTGCCGCCTCGGCGCGCACGAAGCTGCCTATCGCCGCGGTCACCGCTTCGGAAACTGGCTGCTCACCGCGCTGGTGCGGCGCTTCTTCCGCAAGGGCGTCAGCGACATGCTGTCGGGCTATCGCGTCTTCTCCCGGCGCTTCGTCAAAAGCTTTCCCTGCCTCGCCACCGGCTTCGAGATCGAGACCGAGCTGACGGTGCACGCGTTGCAGTTGAACACGCCGATCGACGAGGCGCCGACCGCCTACAAGGAGCGTCCGCCGGGCTCCGTCAGCAAGCTTTCGACCTACCGCGACGGGCTGCGCATCCTGCGGACCATCCTCATCCTGGTGAAGGAGGAGCGACCGCTTTTCTTCTTCGGCGTCGCCGCCGCCGCGATGGCGTTCGCTTCCCTGGCGCTGGGCCTGCCCGTCGTGCTGGAATTCCTGCGCACCGGGCTGGTGCCGCGTTTTCCCACCGCCATCCTGTCGGCGGCTCTCATGCTGCTGGCGTCGCTGAGCTTCGCCAGCGGCCTCATTCTCGACACCGTGACGCGCGGCCGGCGCGAGGTGAAGCGTCTCGCCTATCTGCAGCATCCGCCGACCTGTCGCGCCGAAGCGGACGAGATGCCGGCGGCGGATTCCGCGCCCGCCCAAAGCGGCGCGCCTGAACGTCTCGTCCAGGCCGGCTGAGCGCATGGCGATCGCCAGTCCCGCGCTGGCACGGCGCTTTGATTCGCGCTTCGCCGTGGCGCTCGGGCTGCTCATCCTCTTGCTGGCGGTCGAGCTTGCTCTCTTCTGGGTCGGCTACCAAGGCAGCGACGACCAGGCCTATGCCGAGGGCGGCTTCGGCTGGCTCGAGCACTTCCCCTATGTCGGCGATTCGCATTGGACGCTGCGGCATACCATCGTGCTGCCGATCGCGCTGAGCTTCCGCCTGCTTGGAATCAGCGAATTCGCGTTGGCGCTGGTCAACGTCGTCTATCTCGTGGCTTTCCTGGCGGTGAATTTTTTCTGCCTGCGCCGCTATTTCGGCGACGCGATGGCGCTTACCGCCAGCTTCATCGCCGCCACCGTCCCGATGTTCGTGGTCGGCGCCACTTACGTGAACACCGACGTCGCCGAGCTGTTCTTCATCGCGCTCGCGGCGTGGTTGTTCCTGGGTGCCGGGGACGATCCGGCGCATGCCGGCCCGCGCCTCATCGTCGCCGGAATCGCCGCGGGGCTCGGCTTTCTCACCCGCGAGACCACGCTGGCGCTGCTGGTCGCCTGGGGCGTCACCTTTCTCTTCCGGCCGCTGCTGCCGCGCCGGCTTTACTGGCTGATGGCCGTCGGATTCCTCGCTATCGTGGCGCTCGATATGGCCTATCTCTGGCATTTTGCCGGCGATCCGCTCTATCGCTTCCACATCGACGCCCACCACGATCACGTCGATCGTGCCGCCGACGTCGCGCGCGTCCATGCCAGCGGCGCGCTGTTCGATCTCGAGGGAAATCTCTCGGTCAGCGTCTGGCTCGACCCGATCCTGGTGCTGCTGGTGACGCAGAAATACGCGTTGCTGTTCTGGGCGGCGGTGCCGGCGATGGCGGCGACACTCCGTAAAAATAATCTCGGCTGCGATCAGGCGCGCGTGCTGCGCTTCCTGGCGCTGCTCTTTGTCGTGTGGGTGCTGTTCATCGGCCTCAACGCCGAGATTCTCTATATCTCGCCGCGCTACTACCTCGTCACCGCCTGGATCGCGTCCGTCTTCGTCGGCTATTGGCTGGTGGCGTTGTGGGACGACCGCCGCCGCCTCGTCGGCGCCGCCATCGTGCTGGCGCTGCTCGGCGGGGATTTCGCCTGCCTCTCGGTCGAGAACATCGATCCGCGCTATGGCGAACGCCAATTGGCGCGCCTCGCCGCGTCGCATAACGAGACGATCTATGCCGATCCGCAGACCGCGCGCCGCGCCGGGTTGCTGCTCCGCATCGACGGCGCCGCCGGCCGCGTCAAGGACGCTTCGCCCCAGCCGGGCGCGCTCTATCTCTACAATCCCGACGCGTTCGCCGCCTGCCGGGCAAGCTTCCGCTGCAACGACGACATGACGGGCTATGCGCCGCGCGCGGATTGGATCGCGCTCGAGCATGACGCGCCGCGCCCACGCCTGATGGGCCGGATCGTCGCCGCGACCGGCCTCGCAAGTCTCTTGCCGGCACCGGTGCTGAAGAAACTGCTGGTCGGCGCGCCCGGCGTGACGCTCTACCGCGTGCCGCCGGGTTGAACCGATTCCGGCGGCGAATGCGCCGTCAGGCCCTTGCGCACCAGCTTCTGCCAGGTGTCCTCGGCGCTGTCCGAAAATTCGAAATGCGCCAGATCGTCGCGCGCGATGACGCCCTCCTCGACCAAGGCGTCGAAATTGATCATCTTGCGCCAATAGCTTTCGCCGAAGAGCACGATCGGGATCGCCGCTGTCTTGCCGGTCTGTACCAGCGTCAGGATCTCGAACAGCTCGTCGAAGGTGCCGAAGCCGCCGGGGAACACCACCAGCGCATTGGCGCGCATCGCCATGTGCATCTTGCGCATGCCGAAGTAATGGAATTGGAAGGTCAGTTCGGGGGTGGTGTAGGGATTGGGCACCTGCTCGTGCGGCAGGCCGATGTTGAAGCCGATATTGGGCGCGCCCACGTCGAAGGCGCCGCGGTTGGCCGCTTCCATGATGCCGGGCCCGCCGCCGGTGGCGATGACGTTGTCGCGCCAGCGCCGTTGCGGCGAAAAGGCGCCGCCGCGCTGCGACGCGATGCGGCCGAACTCGCGCGCCGCCTGGTAATAGGCGACATGCTCGTCGATGCGCTTACGCTCGCCGTCGTCCGTGGCCGCCGCGCGCAAGGCGACGGCCTGTTCGGGCGACGGCATGCGCGCGCTGCCGAAGACGATGATGGTCGAGCGTACGCCCCAATCGCGCAGCAGGAATTCCGGTTTGGCGTATTCGAGCGCGAAGCGCAGGTCGCGCAACTCGTCGCGCAACAGGAACTGCGTGTCCTCGACCGCAAGCAGATAGCTGCGCGAATTGCGTTGCGCGGAATCGTCGGGCGGCGGGGCGGGAGAATCTGTCATGGCGTCAATGGACGAAGAGCGCGCTCCGAAGGGGATTCGCCGCCGGGTTCCCGAAGCCGCCTTGTAGCAGCACATCTTCCGCCGCGGCCGGCTTGCCGTAATATTTCGCCGTGCCGTCGCGGTCGAACGACACCGAGGTGCCCTCGAAATTGATCCCGGCATAGGCGCCCGCTGCCCTCGACCAAACCACCACGTCGGCGCGATCTTGCGTCATCGCATTCGGCTTGTTCTGATCGCCGACGACGAACACCGCGACGCCGCCCTGGCCACCGAACTTGACCCGGTCGGTCATCCAAGCCTGGACCGCGCGGTCGCTCATGATCAGAAACACCATCTGCGCCCGCTGCACGCCGATCTGGAGGCCGAGCGTGCCGCCGCCGATCGAGTAGAACGCCGGATAGCTCCAGCTGCCGTCGAGCAGCCGGGCGAGAAATACCGCGGCTCCCCCTTGACCGCCGACGATGAGGCCGCCCTTGGTGAGCTCGGGCACGATCATCACCGCTTTGGCGTGGCCCAGTAAATCCTTCGCCTTGGGGAAGCCCTGATCGTCCCGCATCGCGCCGATGGCGGCGACAGCCTTGTCGACGAGAATCTGCTGGTCCTTCCATGGCGGCGTCGCCTCCTGGGCCGCGGCATCGTCGCTCGCGATCAAAGGCGCCGCGACGAAGGCCGCCAGGAACAGCGCGGGAAAAGTCCACTTCCGGATCATAGCGGCCTCTTGGAGCGGCGTTGCGCGCCACAGCTTAATCCGAAAACATGCGCCGGCGATAGGCACTGAAACCGTCTCTCTCGCCGAAGCTGGCGAAGCATCCTTTAATGCTGTGGCAGCGTTTAGATACAGAGGTATTATGATTCGTTCGATTGTCCATTGCCGCGCGCCTTTCGATCGTTCGTGTCCAGGTCCGCCGCCGCTTAGCGCGAAGCCGATTCCGCGAAGCGGAATCAAGGCCACGGCCGCGTCCTAATTCCGGCATTTCGTGCATACCAACCGGGCTCGACGGCTCGAATTCCGCGTACCCGCGGCAGAAAGGTCAACTTGATATCGTCGATTCCCCGCGCTTTCGGACGAAATCCGATCGCTTCGCCTTGGGATACTGAAGATTCCATCCTAGAGGAACTCTTCAGTATCGAGCGTCTGGAGGAGCATGCGGAGAGCCTTGCCGCGGCCCAGCCCATCATCGCGAAACCGACGCCGCGCCAATCTCTCGCCGCCCGGCTCCGGGATAACGAGGAGGTTCTACTCGCCGCTTACAGCACCATCGGAAACGCGGTCCGCGAGGGGCAAGCCACGACACCGGCCGCCGAATGGCTGCTCGACAATTACCACCTCGTCGAAGAGCAGATCCGCGAGGTTCGCGACGATTTGCCGCCGGGCTACTATCGGCAGCTGCCGAAATTGGCGCAGGGGCCTTTCGCCGGATATCCGCGCGTGTTCGGCATCGCCTGGGCCTTCGTCGCCCATACGGACAGTCGTTTCGATCCCGCCATGCTGTGCCGGTTCGTGCGCGCCTACCAGCACGTCCAACCGCTCACGATCGGCGAGTTATGGGCGGTCGCGACCACGCTGCGGATCGTCCTTGTGGAGAATCTTCGACGCGCGGCCCAGCGCATCGTGGGCAACCGGGCGGCCCGCGAGGAAGCGGATATCTTGGCCGATCGTCTTCTGGGCGTGAACGGGCAGGCCGCGGAATCGGCCGCCGCGGTCCTTCAGAGATACGAACAGGTGCGTTTGCCGGAGGTCTTCGCTGTCCAGCTTATCCGGCGGCTGCGCGACCAGGATCCGAACGTCACGCCAGCCCTGATTTGGCTGGAGGGGCGCCTGACGGCTCAAGGCACGACGGAAGACGAGCTCGTGCACAAAGAGCACCAACGTCAGGGCGCGACGAGCGTGACGATCCGAAACATCATCACGAGCATGCGCCTCGTCTCCGACGTCGATTGGACGGAGCTGTTCGAGAGCGTCAGCCTCGTTGACGCGGTGCTGCAGTCCGGCAGCGACTTCGCGAGCATGGATTTTCCCACGCGCAACCTTTATCGCAGCGCGATCGAGGAGCTTGCGCGCGGTTCGAACCTCACGGAACTGGAAATTGCGCGGGCAGCTCTCGTCGCCGCGGCCGATCCGAGGCACCAAGCTGGCGAAGAGAACGCCGACAAGCGCGCGCGCGACCCCGGTTACCATCTGATTGCCGGCGGGCGCCGCGCTTTCGAGAGAACCGTCGGATTCAACGCCCCGCTGCGCCGGTGGCTGGTTCGCTCCACAAGGACGAACGGCATCGGCGGCTATATCGCCGGCGTCGTCATTGTCGCGGCGATTGTTTTGCTGGTGTCGTTGATTTGGCTGGAAGAGGCCGGCGTCCATGGTTGGCCGCTGGATCTCCTGGCGGTCTTTGGCGCGATCCCGGCGATGGATCTGGCCGTTGCGCTCGTGAACCGGCTTGCGACGGGTTGGTTCGGCACCGCGATCCTACCGGGCTTGGAGCTCCGCGATGGCGTCACGTCGAACCTGCGCACGATCGTCGTCATTCCGACCCTGCTCACGACGCCGACCGATCTCGAAGAGCAAATCGAAAATCTGGAGATCCACTATCTCGCGAGCCCGGACGGCGACGTTCATTTCGCGCTTCTCTCGGACTGGACGGATTCCTCGACCGAGCATGTCGCGGGAGACGATGCGCTCCTCGATGCCGCCGCCGAGGGCATCGCCCGCCTGAACGGTCGGCATGGAGCGGCACCCGGGGGCGAGCGTTTCCTCCTGCTTCACCGTCGGCGGGTCTGGAACGACGGGCAGCAACAATGGATGGGATGGGAACGCAAGCGCGGCAAGCTTCACGAGTTGAATCGACTGCTGCGCGGCGCGACCGATACGACATTCCTGGCGATCGCCGGCCGTCCGCCAGCATCGCCGCCCGGCATTCGCTATGTCATCACGCTCGACGCCGACACGCGGCTGCCGCGCGAAACCGTCCGAAGGCTCGTCGGCAAAATGGCACATCCGCTCAACCAGCCGCGGTTCGACGCCGCCGCTGGACGCGTCGTCGAGGGATACGCGGTGCTGCAGCCTCGCGTCACGCCCGCTTTACCGGTCGGCCGTGAAGGCTCGCGGTACCAGCGCATTTTCTCCAACATGAGCGGCATCGATCCCTATGCCTCGGCCGTGTCCGACGTGTACCAGGATCTCTTGGGCGAAGGCTCCTATGCCGGCAAGGGTATCTACGATTTGGATGCGTTCGAAGCCGCGCTTGAGGGCCGCGTGCCGGAGAGCACGCTGCTCAGTCACGATCTTTTCGAGGGGA
>Ga0209483_1000732_pt1 | contig 26820 bp, 26 predicted proteins | sample NGEPerA_FD_184508 | JGI IMG/M metagenome (GOLD analysis project Ga0209483, IMG submission 184508) | Arctic peat soil microbial communities from the Barrow Environmental Observatory site, Barrow, Alaska, USA - NGEE PermafrostL2-A... | ecosystem: Environmental > Terrestrial > Soil > Wetlands >... | reverse complement strand
GCTAGTCACCGGTCATCCCCTCTGGTCGCTCACCAACACGCGCCACACCGCCACCACGCTCGATCGGGTCACGGGGATCACCAACGTGCCCCAGTACATCCCCCGGCGGATCGGCGAGATCCTCCGCCCGGCCGTGCTCGTCGGCGCCGCCCTCGGGGGGGTGCTTTCGCTGTGGTGGCTGCCCCGTCGATCGGGCGGCGCATCGGACGGGGCGTCGGATGGCGCTCCTGCCGATGGATCGGACGGCGTGTCAGACGGTGGATCGGACGGGGTGCGTCTCGGAGCGGCCGTCGGAGTCCTCGCGGTGGTGGCCTTCGCCGCCTTCGCCGCCTTCGGATTGCCGATCAACACGCGCTACGCGTTCCTCGCCTCGGCGATCCTCTGCGTGTTCTGCGGCGCCGGCGTCTTCGGCTGGACGCGCCTCCCGCGAGGGGACCCCCGGCGAGGCCTATGGATGGCCGGCGGTGCGCTCGTGCTCGTGGCGCTCCTCGCCTCCTCCTCCTCCCAGTACCACTCGGCGCACCGCGAACTCACCAAACTCGCCCGTCAACAGTCGATTCAGGACGACCTCCTCGCGCTCGTCTCCGACCACACCATCACTCGCCGCTGCGAGCCCGTCGGCGTGCCCAACCACGCGCCGATCCCGCTCCTCGCGCTCTACCTGGAAACGAGCCCTCGTAACGTCATCAGCGCCGAAGCCCATCAGATCACCGCCGGCACCTACGTCGACCCCGCGAGCCGAGAAGTGGAAGACGACTACGTGCTCGATCCCCACGACCCGCATCTTCCCGTCAACGTCCCTCCGGGGTTCACCGAGGCCCACACCAATCGCTCGTGGTTCGTCTTCGCGCGGTGCCCTTGAAGAGAGACGAAATTGTGACAAGGCGAGATTGTTGCTTGTCTTTTGAAGGGGTGTATATCCATAGTTATACACTCCTTCTTTTGTGTACATCATTTCGCGGCGGCTTTACCTTCCTGTCACTCCGCGGTCACTTTCTGTCACTCCAAGGTCACGAATGGACTAGGTGCGCGCCCGGGCCGGGGCGGACCTCGCGCGCTCCTCGCGGGGTCGGGACATCCGGGGCGAACAGGCCGAGGACGCTCCCACCGAAGCCTCCGCCCATCACTCGCGCGCCCGCGGCGCCATCCTCGAGCAGCCGCCCCACGGTGCGCTCGACCGCCGGGGTGGAGACCTCGTATAGGTCGCGCAGGCTCCCATGTGAGGCGTTCAGCAGATCTCCGACCGCGGGCAGATCGCCCGCGCGCAGGGCCCCGACGGTGTCCCCCACCCTCGTGTTTTCGCCGAGCACATGCTCCGCCCGGGCGCGCAGTGGCTGAGGCAGCCGCCCGACTCCGTCCGCGCCCGCGTCCCGTAGCGAATCCACACCCAGCAGCCGGCACGCCTCCCGACACTCCTCCCGGCGTTCGTTGTAACCCGAGCTCGCGTTCGCATGGCGCTCGCCGGAGTCCTCCACGACGAACCGCCAGCCGTCCAAACGCAGCGGTACCGGGTCGATCTCGAGCGTCCTAAAGTCGATGCAGAGAGCCGTCTCGGGGGCCCCAAACAGGGATGCCAACTGGTCGAGCATGCCGGTCTCGGCGCCAACCCAATCGTTCTCCACACGCGCGCACAGCCTCGCGATCGCGATCCTGTCGAGCACATTTTCCTCGCCTGCCGGGGTCGCCGATCCGAGCTCCATCAAGGCGAGGCAGAGGGCGACCTCGAGCGCAGCGGAGGAGGAGAGGCCGGCGCCCTGCTCCAACTCGCTGCTGATCTCCAGCCGCGTGCCCACCAGCGGAACCCCGGCCCTCCGCAACTCGGCGACTGTGCCCCGAACGAAGGCGCGCCACCCCTCCGCACCGGCGATATCGGCGAGCCCGAACTCGTCATCCTCCTCGAGGTTCAGCGCGCGGGCGCGGATCCGCCGATCCTCGGTGGCGGCCGCGCGCACCGTGACGCCCTCGGCGATCGCGAACGGGAGGGCCAGACCGAGGTTGTAGTCGGTGTGCTCCCCGATCAAGTTCACCCGCCCCGGAGCGAATGCCGCCGAGCGCTCAGCCGGCACGGAGAATCGCCTCGCGCAGCTTCCCCGCGGACTCCTCGGGGAGCACATCGGAGATGAACGTCCCCGCGCCCTGCTCCGAGCCGGCGAGGTACTTGAGCTTCTCCGCGGTCCTCAGCGGTGGGTAGAACTCGACGTGCAGATGTCCGCCGGCGGCGACATCATCGGCGCCGGGCGCGGGGGATTGCATCGTCGACGACGACGGCCGCTCCACGGGCGAAGGTGTGGCGGACACTGACCGCGGCGGGGGGAACGAGGTGGTCGGCGCCTGGTGGACGACCATCACGTAGGGGAAGGGCCTGTCGAACAGAGCGTCATACCCGCGCGCGACCGCCTGCAGGCCACCGGCGAGCAGGCGCAACTCCTGCGCCTCGCAGTCGAGCAGGCTCGGCCGGTGCTCGCGCATCGTCACATGCACTTCATATGGCCAGCGAGCCGCATAGGGGATGTAGGCGACGACGCTCTCGTTCTCATAGACGATCCGCCGGCCGTCCTCGAGCTCACGGCTGAGCAGGACGCACGGCGCGCAGCCACCGAGGCGTGCGTCGGCGGCGAGCTCGAGCCTCGGGACGGGGGGCAGGAACGGGTAGCCGTAGATCTGTCCGTGGGGGTGGTGGAGCGTCACCCCCACCTCCACCCCGCGGTTCTCGAAGATCAGCACGTACTCCACCTCATCGCGCGCGGCGAGCTCCTCGTAGCGCTCGCGCCAGACCCACATCAGCGCCTCCGCGCGCTCCTCGGCGAGCGTCCCGAACGAGTCCTCGTGACGGTCGGTGTACACAACCACCTCCGCCGCCCCCTGCCCCGCCTCGAAGGCGGGAAAGCGATTCTCGAACACCGCGATCTCAAAGGCCGGGAACGGGATCTCCGTCTCCGGCCCACCCTCGCGGGTGGGACACAGCGGGCAGTGCTCGCGTGAGGGCAGGAAGGTGCGGTCCTGGCGCTGGATCGCGTAGACCACCTGCTCCCCGCGCAACTCGTTCAGGCGTTGCTCGCTCACTTCTGCCGAGTCTCTCCCTCGTGTATCTCCTCGAGCGGCGTGCTCGCGCCTTCCGGCGGCCCCTCGCGCGTGTAGAGAATCAGCATGCGGCCGTCACTTTTGACGTGGCGCTCGATCAGGAGCGGCCCATAGGAAGCCATTGATCGAGGGTATACCCTTGTGTGAGAACTCACGAACAGGGTCACGAGCAAGGGGAAGTCGTTCAGATAGTTGACTAAAAAACGAGATCGCGGGGAATCAACTATCTAGACGCCGTGATTGCGCGCGTTCTCAACGGAGGAGGAGGATGTGATGTCGGAGATCGATCAGGCACAGGAGAAATTGGGGAGTCTCGATCACCCGGACCGGCCGGAGGCCGGCCGAAGCGGCTTTGACCGCCGCTCGTTCCTGCAACGCACCGCGATGACCGGCGTGGCGGCCGGCTCGGTGGGCGCGCTGCTGAGCGCCTGCGGGTCGAGCGCCTCGAGCGGCTCAAGCGGCGGGTCCGCGAGCGTGTTCGGGTCGCACCCGGCCTACAAATTCGTGATCGTCAATCACGTGACGACGAACCCATTCTTCGTCCCCACCCAGTATGGAGCCGCCGACGCGTGCAAGCTGCTGGGTTGCTCCTACCAGTGGACGGGCTCGGAAAACAGCAACGTCAGCCAGATGGTCAACGCGCTGAACACCGCCGTGACCAGCGGCGCGGAAGGGATCGCGGTGGCGCTGATCGACCTGCACGCGTTTAACGCACCCGTCGAAGCCGCTTTGAAGGCGGGTATCCCGGTGGTCGCCTACAACGCCGACGCGCCCGGCAACGGCCGTCTGTCCTATATCGGCCAGGATCTCGTGAAGGCAGGGGAAGACATGGGCGAACGGATCATCGCCGCGGTCCCCTCCGGAGACGTGGCCATATTCATCGCCACGCCGGGCTCGGCGAACCTGCAGCCGCGCGTCACGGGCGTGGAAAAAGCGATCAAGGCCTCGGGCAAGCCGATCAACCTCCACATCGTCGCAACGGGCGCCGCGGTGCCGGCCGAGCTCTCGACGATCGACGCCTATTGGGTCGGACATTCGAGCACTAAGGGGATGTACGCGGTGGACGGCGGCAGCACGGAAAGCCTCTCGAAAGTGATGCAGAAGTACGGGTTGGCCGCCAAGGGCATCAAGGCCGGCGGCTTCGACCTCACCGAAGAGACCCAGAAGCTACTCCAGGAAGGCAACATCGAATTCACGATCGACCAGCAGCCCTACCTGCAGGGCTTCCTGCCGATCCTCCAGCTGTTCCAATGGCACGTCTCCGGATCGTTGACCGGCCCTGCCGAAACCGACACCGGTCTGAAGTTCCTCAACAAGACGACCGTCGCCCCGTACGTCGAATCCAAATCCCGCTATGAGGGGACCTCCTCGGAAGTCAAAGTGATCCCGATCAAGGCAGGCGCCGCCGCCTAGCGCGATGAGCGTCTCCGCCGAGCCTGCTCCCGCAAGCCCCGGCGCCGGGGAGGGGGGTCCCGCGCACAAGCGCGGCGTCTCCCTCCGGGGCGATGACGGCCTGCTCTCGCGCGTGCTCGCCCTACGCGAGGGCAGCATCATCGTCGTCACCCTCGTCGTCGCGATCTACTTCGCGGTAAATACGAGCAGCTTCTTCACCTCGGCGAACTTCAAGACGCTGCTGCCCTACTTCGCCCCGTTCGCGATTCTCGGCGCGGGCGAGGTGTTCGTGATGATCCTCGGCGAGATCGACCTCTCGATCGGGGGGACCTACCTGCTCGCCCCGTATCTCTTCTACAAGGTCGCCAACGCCGGCATCCCGCTCGTCCCGGCCGTGATCATCGCGCTGATCGCCTGCATGGCGGTGGGTCTGATCAACGGCTTCTTCACGGCCGTCGTCGGCATCAGCTCATTCGTGTCGACACTCGGCATGCTGTTCACGTTGGAGGGGCTCACCCTGGTCATCTCCCATGGAGAGCCGGTGGAGACACCCGGCGCCCAGGTGCACGCGACCACGCACAACGTGACCCACGTGGTCAACGGAGTGCATATTCAGCTGCCGGAGACCGTCAACCACATCGGCACGTTCGCAAGGATCTTCGGCGGCGGCATCTACTCGGAGCTGATCTGGGCGATTGTGATCGTGATCGTGCTCCAGATCGTGCTGACGTTCACCCGCTGGGGCCTGCACACGGTCGCGGTGGGCTCGAACAAGCTCGGCGCCGGGGAGGCCGGCGTCCACGTGCGGCTCGTGATGATCCGCAACTTCATCCTCTGCGCCACCACCGGTGGCCTGGTCGGCATCCTCGAGTCGGTGCGCTCTGCCTCAGTCCAGCCCGACACGGCGGGGGCCAACGAAATCCTCTTCTACGGGATCGCCGCGGCGGTGATCGGCGGCACGCTGCTCGCCGGCGGCTCGGGCACGGTCGTGGGCGCGCTGATCGGGGCGCTGTTCCTGGGCATCCTCAAGGACGGCCTCGTCCTGCAGGGCGTCAACGCCAACTACCTCCTCCTCTACCTCGGCCTGGCGATCATCCTGGCGATGTCGATCAACGTCTACGTGCAGCGCGTACGAAGGGGCAATCACAGTGGCTGACGATGCCATCCCGGAGTCGGACATCGTCCCGCCCTCCTCGGCGACGGACGATGTCCTGCGGGTCGAACATCTGAGCAAGCGCTTCGGTCCGGTGACGGCGCTGCGCGACATCAACCTGCACCTGCGCAAGGGCGAGGTGCTCGGCTTGCTCGGCGACAACGGCGCCGGGAAGTCGACGCTGATCAAGATCCTCTCGGGCTTCCAGAAGCAGGACGGCGGGCAGATGTTCCTCCACGGCCAGCCCTATGAACCGAAAGGGGTGGACGACGCCCGCGCGAAAGGCATCGACACCGTCTACCAGGACCTGGCGCTGATCGACGAACTGTCGGTCTACCACAACCTATTCCTGCGCCGCGAGCTGGTCCACAAGCCGCTTCCCTTCCTCGCCAACCGGGAGATGAAGCTCCAGGCGCGCAAGGCGCTGGACGAGATCGGGATCAACATCCCGCGGATCGACGTCGCCGTGGCGCGCCTCTCCGGCGGACAGCGCCAGGCGATCGCGGTTGCCAGGACGGTGAACTCCGACGCGGACATCATCCTGCTGGATGAGCCGCTGGCGGCGATGGGCGCGAAGGAGGGCTCGATGATCCTCGACCTCGTGGCGCGCCTGAAGGACGAGGGCAAGGTCTCGATCATCATGATCCTCCACAACTACGTCCATGTCCTCCAGGCATGCGACCGCGTCAGCATGATCCAAGAGGGGACGATCGCGCTCGACAAGCCGACATCGGAGACCTCCGTCGAGGAGCTCACCGACATCGTCGTCAACGAGTACCGACGCGCACGCGAGGAGACCCACGCCGAAGTGTCCCCGGGCATCACACCGGGGTAGGCGTAGTAATGGACCGTGCACCCCTCGTCGAGATCCTCGCCACCGGCCACCGATCGCTGCCCGCGACTCCGGTCCGGGTGTTCCCGCTGCGCCTGCCGGGGATCGCTTAAGGCTGCTTCCTTCCGGACCTGACCTGGTTCACAAGCCGACACCGCGCGGGACCCGAACCATCGACGCCCCGAACAGCGGAGCGACCGGGGCGGAACCCCTCGGAAGGGAGTTCAGCCCCGCTAGAGCGGATTGCGGATACAGGGCACCGCTACCTCCCCGCCTAGCACGGTCCGCGGCCAATCCTAGCGTGCGGCCGTCTCGTCGTCGGTCTGGCACGGCCGTCACCGCCGGCTCGCCCTAGCGCGGGAGGCCCGCTTTGCGTTAGGCTGCCCGACCGTGACCTACTTCAAGAGCATCCCAACTCGCCCGGGCTCCGCCCTCCTCGCGCTCGGCACGGCAGCTCTGCTCGCCGGCTGCGGCTCCAGCAGCTCGAGCAGCACGATCGGTGTCGGCAACGAGAACACCTCCGACCAGTCTCTGGTGACGGCCACGTCGAGCACCCCCTCGACCCCGACGACGACCCCGGCGGCCGCGACGGTAAAAACGCCCACGACCGGGCCACTGTCGAAAGAGCCGACCGCGACTCCACCCACGGGTCCCGCACCGACCAAGCTGGTGACCAAGGAAATCATCACCGGTACCGGCCCCGAAGCGAAGGCCGGCGAGTCGGTTACGGTCAACTACGTGGGCGTCCTCTATAAGGGCGGAAAAGTCTTCGACGCCTCGTGGAAACGCAACGAAACATTCCCCTTCGTACTCGGCAAGGGCCAGGTCATCCCCGGCTGGGACCAGGGCGTGGCGGGGATGAAGGTCGGCGGACGGCGCGAGCTGATCATCCCGGCCGAACTCGCCTACGGCGCCAAAGGCTCGCCGCCGACGATCCCACCGAACTCCGCCCTGGTGTTCGTGGTCGACCTGCTCGCGGCTTAGACCGCTCGCGTGAAAGCGCTCCGCCTCGCGGCGCTGTTGCTCACCCTGAGCAGCGTCGCGGGCGCGGGCGGCGTGCTCGCCGGCTGCGGCGGCAAGAGCAGCAGCGCGGCCAGCACGGCCGCCGAGGGGCTCCAGCGCGAAGACCTCGTGGCGGTCAGCCGCGACCTGCGCCAGACCGAGAGCTCAGTTGGGCGAGAGATGGCCGCCGCGAGGATCGCCTGGCCGCTGGTGGCCAACGGCCTGCCGGCGAGCATCCCCGCGAGCACGCGCACGGCGGTGGCCACCGCCGGCGCGGCGGCACGCGCGATCGTCGTCCCGCCGCTGATGAGCGAATCCCAGGCGCGTACGCTCACGGGCCCGGCCGCGGGCATCGCCGGCCTGTTCCACACTTTCAGCGGACTGTCGGGGCGCGGCTGGACGCTGATCGAGGCCGCGACGAACGAGATCGCCGGCGGCTCACCGACGGCGGCACGGTTCGCACGGGAAAACGTGTCGCTGTACATCGACAGCGTCTACGACGGCCACTTCGACGCGGCGCTGATCGGCAAGAGCCTGGAGAAGGGCTACAGCCTGCTCGGTGGCGCGCCGGCCTTCGGGCGAACGCTGCCTCAGACGGAAGTCGAAGCGCTTGTGCGCGCCTACTCCCCCGGCGCCTTGCAGCTGCATCCCCATCCGGCGGTGCAACCGGGGATATAGACGGCGCCGCCGAGGCTCCGCTCGCTGTTCTGCATCAGGACACCGTCCGTCTAATGCAGCACATTGGGTCGGTGACCCGTAAACTGGGTGATGACATGGGTCTGTTTGGTAAGCGCGATAAGAAGGCTGCCGAGCAGGAGGCGGCAAGCGCGGAGTTCGAGCGCCTCTCGGCGCTCTCCCCGCAGGAGCTGGCGGCAGAGCTGATGCCCGCCTTCGGCCCAGACGGACCAGATGCCGAACATGGGACACCCGGCCTGGAGATCATGAACGTCCTGACGTGGCTCCTACGCGATCAGCCCGGCGCCATGACGAAGTACATGCCCAAGCTGCAGCAGCCCGTCCTAGCCGGCATCCAGTCGCTCGTCACGGCCGGCCTGATCGTGGACGGCGGGAGGGGAAAAACCAACAGCACGTATTGGTGCGCCACCGCCCTTGGCGAGACGACCCTCAACGAGGGCACCGTCAGGGAGTATCTGTAGAGCCGGGCTCGCCCAATAGACTTGGGCGCTTGGGCGCGTAGCTCAGTGGGAGAGCGCTCGCTTCACACGCGAGAGGTCGCAGGTTCGAAACCCGCCGCGCCCATGCCGGAACTGCCTGTAAACAGGGCTTGCTATAGAAAACCCGGAGAACTGAACGCTTACCGCAAGACCCCCAGCGGGGGAGGTTGAGCGGCGACACGCGATGTCGGAGCACCAGGAGAAGAGACGTTGAGTTCGGCCATCACACGCCGCCCTCGCTTCCATCCGCTCTGGATCGTAAGTTGAACCTCGATGGGAGCATCTCCGCGTAACGCTCCGTGTCCATGCGGCAGCGGTCTGAAGTACAAGCGCTGCTGCCTCGCGGCCGAGAGCCGTGAGCGCGAGACGGCGCGCTTCGAGGACGCCGTCGGCAAACGCATCTCAACGTGGGCGGCGAAGCAGTTCCCGGATGATCTGAAGGCGGCCCTGGAGCGCTTCGGGGGTCCCGAGCCCGAGTTGGATGACCGCGACTTGGTGATCTTCGCCACCTGGTTCTGCTCGGATAGAGAGCTTGCCTGCGGAGACTCCCCAGCAGCGCGCTACGCGGCTCGCAGCGACATCGATGCGCGCGAGCGGGACGTGGCCACGCGGATCGCCGCGGCGTGCCTGAGCCTGCAGCGCGTGCGTGGCGTGGAGGCGGGCCGCTGGATCGAGCTCGAGGATGTGCTGAGCGGAGCGGTGGTGCGTGTGCGCAGCGGCGATGTCTCGCGTGAGGCGACACGTTGGGACATCCTGCTCTGTCGCGTGATGGAGGATGACTGGATCCCTTCGCTGTGGGGTCCCGCGCTGTTCTACAAGCCCGACGAGGAGCCCGAGTTGCTCGCCGAGCTTGACCGCCTCGCAGGCGCGCACCGAATACCCGCCGGCAGTGATCGTGTGTTCCGCGCGGCCGCGCTTGAGCTGATGCGCTTCGTGCCCGCTGGCCGTCTTATCGAGCCGAGCTTCTTCACCGCGGAGGGCGACCCGCTCGTCGACGGCCGGGCGAGCTGGCGGATCACCGACGCCGCGACTGCCCTCGAGCTGCTGGACGACCCACCGGAGCTGGCATGGGTGGGTGAGAGTGAAGACGGATCGGGGGAGACGATTCAGTGGACCGTGCCCCGTGAGCAGTTACGCATGTCAGACACGCCGCTGCCACCGGGGGCGCTGCGCTTTGAGAGCAGCCTCACCGAGCTGCCCGGGCGAGTATGCCTGGCGACGTTCGAGCTGACCGACGAGGAGCTGCGGTGCACGGCGGTCTCCCAGGCGAGGCTCGACGCGGCAATCGAGCTTGTCGAGCGGCGCCTCGGGACGCTCGCCGAGCTGTACGAGCGAGGCATCCTGCCGCTCGAACCGGACCCCTCCTCACGCCGGCGTGACCGTGCGCCCCGCCGGCGCGAGCCACCGCCTGGACTGACGACGGTGGAAGCCGGCGACCTCGAGCGCCAGCTCCTCAACGACCACTACCGCCGCTGGCTGGACGAGCCACTCGAGTCGCTTGGAGGCCACACGCCGCGCGAGGCCGCGCGCAATGGGCGACGCGGCGAGCTCGAGCTGCTGCTGCGCGGGATCGAGAACCGAGCCGAGCGCGCACGTCGGGATGGCGCTCCCTGGCCCGAGGTCAGCTGGCTGCGAGACGAGCTTGGGCTGAACGCTGGCCAGCTCGCTGCGTAGCGGGCCACAGATGCGTCTCGTGGTGGATGCCAAGGACAGCGCGCAGTCTCGCGCAACATCGAATCATGCTGCTATCCTTGCGGAAATCTACTAGGAAGTCTTAGCGGATATTCGATGTGCAGAAAAGAGGATGATGATGGCCCGTGGAACCGCCGCGCATACCGCAGACCTCGAGGACTTTCCCTCGCCCGGCCGCACGGAGGCGCTCTACGCCCGCATCGTCAACGAGATCCGCGACAGCGGGTTGAGCACCGCCGACATCGCGCGGCTCGTCGGAGTCGCCGAACGCCAGGTTCGCAACTGGACCTCCGGCGGCAACACTCCGAGCGGGCGCAACCGCGACCGCCTGCTCGAGCTGCACTACGTGACGCAGGCCCTGCGCGACATCTACACGCGCGAGGGCGCCGAGATCTGGCTGCACGGCCGCAAACGCAGCCTCGCCGGGCGCCGCCCAGTTGACATGCTCGCCGAGGGCTCCTACCAGGAGATACTGGACGCCATCGAGCACCTGCACGCCAGGGCCATGTGAGGCAACACACGAGCTGCTGGCCGCATCCCGAGCTGCTCGAGGGTGAGTGGATCGTCGGGTATGATGAGCCTATGGCCAGCAAGACTGACACTCTCCGTGCTTCTCGCAACGGACGGCCCTCTGGGGCCGAGTCATGGCGTGCTCGGGTGCATCCTCCGCGTATCGCGGACGTCGATGAGCGGATCGCGAACATCGAGCGCGCGACCAAACGCATCAAGACCGATGTGCAGGTGGACTTCGTGCGTGCGCGCCGCGGTCGACGGCGGTAACCGGTGGCCCGCAGGGGCCGTCCACCCGTAGCCCGGGGCGTTCTTTCCTTCCAAGCTCCCGACTGGTCACCGCCCGATGCACTGTTGCTCGACACGAGCGTCGCCGTCGAGGCCCTGTTGCCGTCGGAGCCAGGACACGCTGCGTGCGTGCAGTTCTTGCGAGATCTTGCCGCGAGCCCGTGTCTGGTGGTGTTCAACCGCCTGCTCGAGGTCGAGCTGTACGAGACGCTGTTCAACGTGGCTCTAAAGGAGCGTCACGGCAAGCGTTGGGCGAGCGCGCGCTATGACGGCCGTGTCCGCCGTCGAGCCGGACGGCTCCTGGCGGCTGGCACCGGCGCGTGGTCGGAGCTGCTGGACTCGTTGTCGTGGTCGTCCATCGATCTGAGCGAAGTCAGCGAGGACGTACCGGAGCTCATGCGCAGCTACGGCTTTCGCTCCTACGACGCGGTGCACGCCGCGAGCCTGCAACTGTCAGGATTCAGTGACATGGCAACGCTGGATCACGGGTTCGCCGCCTTGCCCTCATCCAGCGTGACGCTGCACACCACCGACGCCCGAGCAATCACTATGCGCCGGCACCGAGCCCTCTTGGCCAAACGATCTTGAAACACCGCGGACGTGCGGGACTTCACGGCGCGTCCCGGTCGATAGCGCCGTCGAGCCGCGGGCGCCACTTGGCCGGCAGTTCCGCCTCCAGCCGCCGGCGTGTCGTGAGGCCGCGCCGGATGGCTTGACGGATGGCGAGGTCGGTCTGCTCCGTCCATCCGCCGCTGCGCAGCATGTCGGTCACGGTGCGCTCGACGCTGCTCACCGGGATGCCGAGCACAAGGCGTCGGGCTCGGCGGTCGATCAGCCGGTCGGTGAAGTGAATGTGCACACCGGGCGGGGTGCGCAGCCCTCGCTTGGCGCGTGGCAGGGTGATGTGGACCTCGTCGGCGATCAGGTCGGTTAAATCGAGGAGTTCCAGCGCGCTCTCGTGGGAGACCACGCCGTCGGCGCGCGCGAGCGCAAGCCATCCGGCGATCACGTGACCGTGCGGCGGCGTTGGGAACCGTCGCATTCGATAGACGCTGAGGGCGACGCGCTCCAACGCGTCGCCCTCAGTGGCATGGTAGGACAGCGTGGAGCGTGGAATGCCGGTGGCCACGGCCTGGTGCGCGGCAAGGAACCCGCCTTGGGCCTCGGCGATCTCGTACAGCCGGTCCATCACCGAACTGTCACTGGAATCTACGGTTTCTCCGGATATATTCGTGACAATACTACCGCTCCAGGATGCCAGGAATCCTCGATGCGATGGGCAACCATGGGTAGGTGCTTCGGCCCGCCCTCACCAACCGCGGCTTTCGGTGGATCTCCCACCAGGACCCCCAGATGCTCAGGCCGGTGGACGCGCCCAAGTCTCGGTATCCGCAGATATCCGCATACTTCATGGAGTGCAAGTCACCACATCCACGACAAATACTCCACAAAAGTAGCAAAGATCGCGTACTATGTGGAGAGATAGTCGCGATTCCAGTGACGCCCACTCCACGTAAGATGCATGCAATGATGCAGACCCAATCCCCGATAGCCCCCGACCGACGGGTTTCCCGCACCGAGTCTCGTGTCCTCGAGGCCCTGCGTCGGCGCGACCGGGCGACTGATCGACCGCGCGACTGGCTCGACCTGCGCCGGGACAAGACGTGGCTGACCGAAGAGGTCGGCACGCCGCATCTACGGCAACTGCTGGACCGCATGGCCGACAAGGGCTCGCTCTTTCAGCTGGGCGGAGGTCGCTACGCGGTCGCGCCGCGCGGCAGCGTGGACGTCAGTCAGGCGTTGCCGTTCTCGGTTGCGCTGGACGTCGCGATGGGTGGCCGAGAGTACTACCTCGCCTTCGGGTCGGCGCTGGCCGACCACGGCCTGATCGACGAGAACGTCGATCCGATCATCGCGGCGCGAGCCAGCGCGGTGGGTGGCAACGACGCACTGTCCGTGCAGGGCCTGGAGGTGACGATCGTTCGCGTCAGCAGCGACCGCCGATGGTTCGGTCGCGAGTGGGTCAAGGGCGAAGCCCGCTCGGGGTACTGGCGCTCGGACCTGGAGCGCACGCTGCTCGATGCCGTGGACCGCCCCGACCTTTGCGCGGGCAACGAGTTGGTGGCACGGGCGTGGGGGCGCGCGATCCATGAGGAGCGCCTGGACACCGACCGACTGGTCGACTACGCCACACGCCTGGGTGGAGTGAGTGCGCTGCGAGCGGCGTTCTACGGCCAGCAACTCGACCAGCAAGGCCTCGCGCAGCGCATCCTGGCGGTAGTGCCACGCACGCGCAGCTCCAAGGCCCGGCTGGACCCCACCGGGGCTTTCGGTCCCGGCGAATGGCCCCGAGACCGCGCCACGGGGCTGCAGATCAACATCCCGCAGTCGCGCCTGCGCGGCTGGCTGAGCTACGGCAAGTGATGCTCGAGCTCGATTACCCCAGCGACACATTCATCGCGCAATTCGCCAGGACCCACGGGCTGACGCCGGCCGACGTGCTCCGCGACATCGCACGGCTGGTCGCGATTCACCAGATGACCGTCGAAACGAAGTTCCTCAACGACGATTGCGTGCTGTGCGGGGGCGTGGCGATGCGCTTCTATGGCTCTCGGCGATTCACGGTCACCGACACCGACACCAGCTATCGGCTGGATGATTGGGACGAGCTTGACCTCCAGGCCGCCCTGGACATCGAGGTGGAGGACCTCACCATCGAGGCCGGCGATCCGGCCTACTGGCAGCGCAAGAACCGTCTCACCACCGCGCAGCCGGTTGCATTCTCGGAGGAGTTCTCCAACTTTCGCTCTGACCGCAGACAACGCACGTTCAAGGTGACGGTGAGCCGTCGGGGACTGATAGAGCCGGCCTGCTGGCGCCCCATCGTTCATGACTATCCCGACATGGGGATCGAGGATGTCGAGGCTCCGGTCATGGACATCAACGAGCAGCTGGCCGAGAAGATCCTCGGCTGGTCGGTCAACGGCCTGGCCAAGCACTACCTCGATTGCGCGTGGATCTCTGGCCAGATGCGCGCCGAGATCTCGCGCGAGACGGTCATCAGGTGCCTGACCAAGAAGCTCTCCGACGCCAAGCAGCGCGAGCCTTCGAACTACGCGGCGTTTGCGAGTGTGGATGACCTCCGCAAACCCCTGGAAGAGGGGGACAGCTGGATGGCCCCGCTGACCAGCGAACCCGGACGCGCGGCGTCGATCATCCGGTACATCGGCCCCTCCGTCACGATGTCCCACGCGCGACCGGCCGTTCGCAAGCACCTCATCCCTCTGCTTTGGCCGGATGGATCCGCCGCCCCGGCGGCGCCGACGCAGGGCGGCGCCTGACGGCTTGTGGTGAACCCGCCGGTGGCAGTTGGAGAATCAGGTGATGCTTGCTGAGACAGAGTTCGCCGAGGCCATCGCCGCCGAAGAGACGAGACTCGCCGAGCTCGACCGATTGAGCGACGCCGCGCGCACGCGCCTCGCGGAGCTGCGCATGGCACGCGAGCGGGCCACGGCGCGCGATGTTGAAGTCGAGCGGGCCGCCGATGAAGGGGCGACTTGGTCGCCGGAGCGCAAGGTGGCGCTGTTTGCGAGTCTCTTCCGAGGACGCGAGGATGTGTTCCCGCGGCGCTGGGAGAAACCCGGGAAGGGTCGCAGCGGGTGGGCGCCCCGCTGCTCGAACGAGTGGGTCTCCGGAGTGTGCGCCAAGCCGCGCGTGAGATGCGGGGAGTGCTCGCACCAGGCGTTCGTCGCACCGGTGGAGGCGGAGCTCCTCACGCATCTGCAGGGCCGGCAGGTGATGGGTGTCTACCCGCTGTTGGCAGATGACACGTGCCGGCTGCTCGCGATCGACCTCGACGGCGGCTCGTGGCGTACCGATGTCGCGGCGCTGCGTGAGGCGTGCGGCGAGCTGGACGTGCTCCCGGCGGTCGAGCGCTCGCGCTCGGGGGATGGCGCGCACATCTGGTTCTTCTTCAGCGCCCCGGCTCCGGCCGCTCTGGCCCGACGCTTCGGGCTGATGCTGCTGACGGACGCGATGGGGCGCTGCTCGACGCTCGGCATGGCCTCCTACGACCGTCTGTTCCCGAGCCAGGACACGCTCCCAAAGGGCGGCTTTGGGAACCTGATCGCGCTGCCCCTGCAATACGCGGCTCGCAGGCACGGCAACTCGCTGTTCCTCGACGAGCAGCTCAAGCCCCACCAGGACCAGTGGTCTTACCTGGAGGGGCTGCCGCGCATCGAGCCCAGCCGCCTGGAGGACCTGGTTGAGCAGGCTGACGCCGCCGGTCAGGTTCTGGGTGTTGCCGGGGAGTCGATCGACAGCGAGGCGCCGTGGCGCCCGGCCCGGTCGCTCTCCAGCAGGCTCGCCGCGGCGGCGATGCCGGATGTCCTCAGCGCGACGCTCGCACAGCGCTTGTACGTGCACAGCGAGCGACTGCCCGCCGCTCTGCTGGACGCGATGCGCAGGCTCGCGACGTTCTCCAACCCGCAGTTTCTGGAACGCCAGCGGCTGCGGCTCTCCACGGCGCGCACGCCGCGCGTGATCGCCTGCTTCGAGCAGCAGGGCCAGTTCCTCGTGCTTCCCCGCGGCAGCCTCGCGCCGCTGGTAGAGATGCTCGAGGGTCTCGGTGTACGGCTGGAGCTGGCCGACGAGCGCATCAACGGGGTCGAGCTCGACGCCCGATTCGCGGGCAAGTTGACTGACGTTCAGACCGAGGCCGCGCGAGAGATGCTCGCGCACGACCTGGGGGTGCTGTGTGCTCCTCCAGGGATCGGCAAGACCGTGATCGCGGCGCACCTGATCGCCGCCCGCGACCGCTCGACGCTCGTGCTGGTACACAGCAAGCCGCTGCTCGAGCAGTGGGTCCAGCGGCTGACCCAGTTCCTCGACCTCGATATCAAGCAGATCGGGATCATCGGCGGGGGGAAGAACAAGCCAACAGGCCGTCTGGACGTCGCGACCGTGCAGAGCCTGGCACGCCGCGAGCACCTGCAGGAACTGCTGGCCGATTACGGGCACATCGTGGTCGACGAGTGCCACCACGTCCCGGCGGTCACCACCGAGCGGGTGCTGGGATCCGCTACGGCGCGCTACGTGACCGGCCTTACCGCCACCCCCTACCGGCGTGATGGGCACCATCCGATCATCGCGATGCAGTGCGGCCCCATACGCCACGAGATCGACCGGCACACGGTCCGCTCGGGAGCGCAGCTGAGCCTGCGAATCGTCCGCCGCGACACGACCTTCGACCCGGCCGTGCTCCCGACCGATGCCGGCATCCAGGAGATCTACGGTGCGCTCGCCACAGACGAGCAGCGCACCGAGCTGATCGCCCGAGACACGGTCAAGCTGACCACCGAAGGACGTTCCCCGATCGTCCTCACCGAGCGGCGCGAGCACTTGCAGCAGCTTGCCGATCGCCTACGCGACCGCATCCCGGCGCTGATCGAACTGCACGGCGACATGCGCCCCCGCGCACGACGGGCCGCGATCGAGCAGCTCACCACCACAAGCGGAGACACGGCGCGCGTGGTGCTCGCCACCGGCCGCTACATCGGCGAGGGCTTCGACGACTCGCGCCTTGACACCCTCCTACTCGCGATGCCGATCGCGTGGAAGGGAACCGTCGTGCAGTACGCCGGACGCCTGCACCGCCCGCACCCCGGCAAGCACGACGCGCTCGTCTACGACTACGTCGACACCGAGCTGCCAGTGCTGCGTCGCATGTTCGCCAAGCGCCTGAAGACCTACCACGCCCTCGGATACACACTCACCGAGATGGAGGCATCATCCCTTAAGCCATTCACCTACGCCCGGATCCCACGTCCCGGATGTCAGTTCGTTCTTGAGAATAGGGTCGAGGAACGTTGCGGCCGTCGCGTGCCCGATGCGGACATCTTCGTCAGCCGGAACGTTCGCGACGAGCCTGCGCCAGCCCGGGCCCCAATCGCCGGGCGGAGGTGGCACAGCGTGGGGCACAGGATGGGTGCCGCGCCGCTGGAAGATCTCTCTGATCGCGTGTGTGAGTCGGTCGGCGTCGATCGTGGTGGTATGGGCGATCACGACGATGTCGACGAGGTCCTTGACTCGCGAGCTGGGCATGTCTGCGGCATAGGTCCGGGTGTAGGCGTGGAGCTTCTCGGCGACGTGCTGCTCGATCGCGACCGCGGGGATGCGGACAGGCGCTATGTCCGCGAAGTCCAGCAGGTGGGAGGAGACGATGGCGTCTGGCTCGAACACGGGCTCTGTGGCGAACCCGACGTCGATGGCTACGCGCTCGAACTCGCGCCCTGCGAGCGTCGCGGCAACTGTCCAGCGCTGACCGCCTCCCGGCAGGTCGTCATCCCCCTGCGACCGCTCGATGGCGAACTCGAAGCGGTCGTCGAGCGTCAGGGCCGCGGCGTCCAGGAGCAACCCGACCGCCTCGTCCTCGCCGATTGCCCAGTCGACGTCGATGTCCTTGGTGGTGCGAGCCTGAGCGCCGAGCCGCAGCTCGAGCGCGAACCCTCCCTTGAGTACCCAGACACCCGGCGCCACGGCATGCAGGCGTGCGAGCAGGCGCTCGAACACCACGCGCTTGCGGAGTCGTCCCAAGCCGACGCCATCGTGCTGCGCCGCCTTGAGCCGGGCCTCGAGCGCTGTGCGGAACGCAGCGGACGTGCGGTACTTCACGTCGCGCCCCGCTCGATAGCGCCGTCGAGCCGCGAGCGCCACTTCGCCGGCAGTTCCGCCTCCAGCCGCCGGCGTGTCGTGAGGCCACGCCGGATTGCCTGGCGGATGGCGAGGTCGGTCTGCTCCGTCCATCCGCCGCTGCGCAGCATGTCGGTCACGGTGCGCTCGACACCGGTCGCCGGGATACCGAGCACGAGGCGTCGAGCTCGGCGGTCGATCAACCGGTCGGTGAAGTGGATGTGCACACCGGGCGGGGTGCGCAGCCCTCGCTTTGCGCGTGGCAGGGTCATGTGGACTTCGTCGGCGATCAGATCGCTGAGATCGAGGAGTTCCAGCGCGCTCTCGTGGGAGACGACGCCATCGGCACGCGCAAGCGCAAGCCATCCGGCGATCACGTGACCGTGCGGCGGTGCTGGAAATCGTCGCATTCGATAGACGCCATGCCCGACGCGCTCCAGCGCGTCGCCCTCGGTGGCATGGTAGGACAGCGTGGAGCGTGGAATGCCGGCGGCCACGGCCTGGTGCGCGGCGAGGAACCCGCCTTGGGCCTCGGCGATCTCGTACAGTCGGCTCATCACCGAACTGTCACTAGAGTCTACGGGTTCTCCGGACATATTCGTGACAATAGCACCGCCCCAGGACGCCGGGAGGAATCTTCCCGCGCGTATGAGGCGCTCGCCGCGGTCTGAACAACCGATCGCTGTTTGCGCCGCGGGCAGAGTCCTTCGGGTTCCAAATCGTTTGGTGCCGTGATCGCTCTAAGGTATTCCAGCATCTGGTACCTTGCCTGTCGATGCCCTGTGGGCAAAGTGGAGATATGGAGCGCTGAGACAGATGGCACGCTTGCGCCGGGGCATATGCCGTAAGAGGTCGTCTTTCCTACGCACTGCGCGAGCACCGCGCATACTCGCTGTGCTCGCTACGATCGCCCTCTCGCTGGGCTTCGCACCGAGCGTCCCCGCTGATGGGACAACCCAGATCACCGGGACGGTGACCAGTGCTGTCACGAAGGCGCCGATAGAAGGGGTCGAAGTCTGCGAGTACCCGGAGGAAGCAGGCGCAGGGGGCAGGTGCGCCCAGACCGGCTTGAGCGGCGAATACGTCCTCGAAGTGGGCCGGGGCGGGGAGTTCGTCGTGTCCTTCGACACGACCGTCGAGGGGCTCGTCCCCCACACTTTTTACAACGGGGTCTTCGCCAACCACGAAGCGACGCGTGTACAGGTCGCCGAAGGCGAAACGGTCTCCGGGATCGATGAGGCCATCCAGGAAGGCGGGCGTATCACCGGCCGCGTGCAAAACAAGTCGACCAAGGCTCCGATCCAGGGCATCCAAGCCTGTGCGGAATTGCCGGATGTCGACCAATCCGGGGTGGAACCCCACCGGACGTGCGCCACGACGGACGCCAGCGGCGAATACGCGATCGAGAGTCTCACGCCCGGCGAGGGAGAGCCGGAAGGTGGCTATGCGGTTGAATTCACGAGCACGCTGGACTACATCAAGCAGTTCTACGGCGGCGGGCTAGAAAACTACTCGTCCACACTGATCCCGATCGTCCTAGGCGAGACGGTTCCGAACATCGACGCCGAACTGGAAGAAGGCAGTGAGATAAGCGGTCGGGTGACCAGCCACGTGAACGGTCAGCCTGTCGCGGGCGCCCGAGCGTGCGCCGGCGGCACCGCAGTACGCACGATCTGCGCTACGACCAACGCTGCCGGGGAATACACGATCGGCCAACTGATGAGCGGCGAATACACGGTCTCCTTCGGTGGCCCAAGCGGTCTCGAAACGGAATACATCGGTCAGTACTACAAAGAAAAGGAAAGGGGCTCCGAAGCCGAACCGGTGAGCGTCACCGCGCCGCAGAAGGTCAGCGGGATCGACGCCTCGCTGGAGGCGCGTGGTGGGATAGCCGGCATCGTCACCAGCAAACTCACCCACGAACCGATAGCCGGTGTGAAGGTGTGCACTGAGTCGCAGACGCCTGGAGGGTCGTACGAAACCTGCGAAAACTCCAACTCAAAAGGCGAATATCAGATTCACGGGCTGCTTGCAGGTAACTATTCGCTGGCCTTCTGGGTTACGCGGATAAACGAAGAAGGGTCGAACTACCTCAGTCAACCGCATGGCTACGCGGTCAACCCGCAGGCCAATTCTGTATCGGTCGCGATGGGATCGACCACGACGGCAGATGACGAACTGGTGGTGGGGGGTCGCATCAGCGGCGAAGTGACCAACGTCAAGACCAAACGGCCCGCCGGTGGTTGGCCGTGCTTCGCTCGAGGTGCCCAAGCCCCCCCAAAACCCTCCGAGCGGCCCTCCGGAAGACCACTCGAGCCCGATCAGCTCCAGCAGCAGCGACAACGGTACTCCAGACAGCGACGCGGGATCGCCGCCGACCGCCGATAGCGGTGCCGAGGGCACCGCTACAAACGAGCCAGCCAACGCGAATTCCGCGCAAGTCGCGACCCTACTAGCCGCGCAGCTCGCACCCTCGCGGAATGCAGCAAAGATCGTTCAGCTGGTCAGGCACGGTGGACTGACGATCACGTTCACGGCAGCCCTACCCGGCACCGTCACAATCGACTGGTACCGGATGCCAGCAGGTAAGGCGCACGCGACCAAGCCACTGCTCGTCGCCACAGGACGCTACACCTTCGCGGCCGCCAGCGCCGCAAAGGTCAGAATCAAGCTGACTTCCTCTGGCAAGCTGCTGCTGCGACGCTCCAGCCAGCTCAAGCTCACGGCCGAGGGAGCGTTCACGTCGATCGGGAAACCAACCATCAGCGCCTCAAGGACGTTCTTCCTCAACCTACCTACAGGGCACGCGCGGCCAGGCGCCGACACGACACGGCTGCTGGCGTCAGCGGGACACCTCGCGCGCGCCTACCAGCAATAAGCTGCCCCGGCAGTATGAGAACATCTGTTCCGCATGGGCCCCGACCATGGAAACCGGCTGTAGAGCTAGACGTTGGGTAGACTCCCTCCTCAGTCGGCTTGGTCGATCTCATCTCCGGGGGGAATCGCTTGTGAAGTCACGAATCCGAGTCGCATTGGTCTTTGCGGTTCTCGCAGGCACCCTGGGTGCGACTGCGTCGGCCGCTTCCGCCGCGCAGCACTGGAACGGAGCACGTTGCAGGGCGACGTTTCGTGCATGGCGGAAGCATCACCGTCATGCCAGCGCGAGGCAGAGAGTGTCGGTCGCGAGCGGCTATGACAGGCACCACGGGTGCAGGCTGCCATTGCCACGAAAAGCGGCACCTCCTGTGGCTCCCCCCGCCGCCGCACCGGCCGCACCGGCTGCGCCACCGCCCGCACCTGTGACTCCGCCTGCGCCCGTGCCTACTCCACGGACTGTCTACAACGTTTGCCACGCGAACCCCGGCCTCGGTCACGCATTTTACGGAACCGTCGCAGAAGGGTTCCCGGATCCAACGATCTACTGGCTATACAAAGCCACGGGCCAGGTTGCCTTCATCGCGGTGTCGACGGACGGTGACCCTGAAGGCCGCGTCAACCTGGCGGCTTATTGGAAGCTCGGCAACACCGGCGTGCCCGACTACCTTGCGCTATGCACATGGACTGAATGGGTCAGCGTCCCGACCTGGAACGAGGACCATCCGGCGTCCGTCCCGATCACTTCGACGACCACCGCTCCGGATAACCCGATCTTCGAGGATTTCACGCCGGATGGACCCGGATGTGCAGGCCCCGAGGCAATCGACGGCAGCGCGCTCTGCACGGTCGAGCCGGACGACCCGAACTTGGACGACAACGACTGACCTGCCCGAGCACGCCGCGACCAGGATCGACGTCGCGGCCGAGGTCGCGGGTGCGCTGGAGGACCTGCCGATGGAGCCGGTGGGGGCGATGGAGGCGGTTCAGCGGGCGGACGACATTGTTCAATGTGGCGCCGAAGGAGCATCACGGCAAGCGCTGGGCGAGCGCGCGCTATGACGGTCGTGTTCGCCGTCGAGCCGGACGACTCCTCGCGGCCAGCGCCGGCGCGTGGTCAGAGCCGCTCAGCGCCGGTTGCGTTTGCGCGCCGCCCGGGAGGCCTTGCGCTTGTCGCGCCGCGCCGCTGCGCCCCGGCCGCCGGCGCTCGCGGTGGCGCGAGGCGGCTCGACACCCATGGGCGGAAACGTCGCCAAGTGCACGTAGCGGTCGTCGTCCTCATTCACGATGGCGGCGCCACCGCGCAGCATCTGCTTGGCGAGCCCCCAGTTGCGCCGGTCGCGGTTGGCGGCGAGGAACTCGTCGAACACCTCCTCGGCGGCATCCGCCAGCACGCCGCTGTCATCGCCGGCGAGCGTGCCGCGATCGGACATGAAGTAGACGAAGTCGCGCACGCACGTCGGCGTGTCTTCTAACAGCCCGTGGTCGGCCGACACCTTGCGTGGGAAGTGCTCGAGCAGGTACTCGTGGATGTCGCCCACAGTCCAGTGACCCAGGCGCCCGTCCCCGTAGATCGCCTTCCATTCCAGCATCGAATACACAACGAAAGGGCCCGAGCGCACGACCGGGCAGTCCGGACAGACAGCGTGCTCGCTCTCGACGTAGCGCTCGTACTCTTCAGTCAGCTCCGCGATCGCCCGCATGCAGCGATCGGTATCGCCGGCGTAGTCCACCACGAGCCGCGCAAACCTCCGCGAGCCCCGCGGCTCGTCGGCGGAGGCGCGTCGATCCTCGACCCGGATGTCGCTCGTGGGCGCCTCGACCTGGTCTTGCCGACGGCGGCCGATCATGCGCTCGACCGCCTTGTGACTGTCAGCCGCTCACTCACCCGGCAGCCCGCCCTCGGCTCGCTCATCTACGCCGCCCGCCTGACGGCCGTTGCTCGCGGGACCGACCAACCCCCGGCATCGTCGCCGGCGCCGAGCGCTCTCTTGACCCGGTCCATGTCGAAGCGAGCAGGGTCGAACTCCGCGGCCGTCTGGAGACCAAGCCACTCGAGCATCTCCTCGTGCTGTTCATGAGCGGAATCGGCGAGTGCCTCGCGCAGGTCCTCGTATCCCCACACGCCTCCGCAATCCTCGGGCGGGCAGGCGCCCTTGCCGGCCAGACACACCGGGTAGCGCACATCCGGCTCGGCGGCGAGCACTCCCTCGAGGACGATCTCGTGCTCCCAACCATCGCCGAAGTCATAGTTGTAGCGAATCCGCTCACCCTCTCGCTTGAGCAGCCGGCCAAGTGTCGCCCTGCGCTCATCCTTATGCCCCAACTCCGGATCCGCCAGCCCATACTCGCGAGAGCCGTCCGAGAAGGCGTGCATGTGGTAGTCCTCCCAACCCATCGCCGCCTGGATCACACTGTGCAGCCGGTCCAGCCGGGTGTCGGCCGGGACCAGCAACCGCCGCCAGACCGGCGGCTTTGACACCCCGAGGAGGCTGATCTTCACCTGCAGTACGGGATCTCCCTGGCTCGACTCGCCCGCGGCACGACACATCCACCACGACCCGAGCTCGGTCAACGTCATCCGCTCCTCGCTTCGCCGCAGCGCCCCAAACTGCTCAAGCACCCCCAGCGCGTGGAGCACGTCGCGATCATTCAGTCTGCGCCACAAGGTCCGCTGCTGCTCGGGCGCATCCTCCAGGAAATAGAGCGCCGTCACCGTCTCCCAGGCCAGACCGCAAGCCTGCTCGATATCGATGCTCCCCGCCCGCCGGTGCAGCTCCTCGAACAAGGCGTCCATCGCCTCCTGGAAGTGACGGCGCATCAGCGACTCCGCCCATCCAGGCGGACACAGCGCCTCGCCAAGCCGCGGGAACGCCTCCAACATCCGTGCCCACAGCTCAAGCGGACGATCGAGCAGCGCCACGTTCTTCTTCACCGGGACCAGCCGCCCCTTGCTCACGCGCACCAAGCGGCTCTCCTTCGCCCACTCCACGACCGTCGTCAGTCCCGGCAGCTCGGTGCTGCTTGAAATCCGCCACCCCGCCTCATGTTGGTCGGGCAGATCGCCGGTGTCGAGCAGCCCCACCAGCTCGCGGAGATCCGCCAGGCGCACTCTTCCCGTCTGCGTGAGCGCCCGTCCCTCCCCCACCCATCCGAGGAACGCCCGCACCTGCTCGGCCTGTCGCGACCGGCTGGTCGCGACCGCAAGCTCACCATGCACTGGCCCGCTCATCTCAACCTCCGATCACAAGTCCTCAGCCCCAAGCAGCATCGCCACGCACGCTACACATCCCCCCAGATGGACAGCCAGCAGCCCCAGCGCCTGCGAGTTCGTCGACGACGCGCTCGATGGCACCGGAGCGCTCGCACCGCCGAGATGGCGGTCCGCGTTGGCGTCCTGCTCGCGGCCGCGAACGGATCGGCCCTCGCCAGCACCGACAGCGGCATGCCGACGGCGCGTCCCGCCTTGTTCCACACGGTGGAACTGCGCAACACCAAGCTCGGCAAGATCCTGGTCAACGCCTCGGGCTCGATTCTCTTCGAGTTCACGAAGGACCATCCCAAGAAGGACGTCTGCGCGAACATCAGCGGGTGTTCAGGGGTCTGGGTGGCGATGCAGGTTCAAGGCAAGCCGACAGCGGGCGCAGGACTGCGCACTTCCCTGCTGTCAACCATCAGCTTGTCCGGGGGAGGGCGCCAGGTCACCTATGCCGGCCACCCGCTCTACATCTATACGCCCGCGCCCACCCTGACCTCGTACGTCGGAGCCAGGCAGTTCGGCGGCAGCTGGTACGCGATCAATGCCAAGGGATCCGCGGTGAAGTAGCTGTGAGCGTTCGGATCATCTCGCTGCTGCTCGGCGGACTCGTACTGGCCTGCGGGCCTTCTCTCGCTCTGGCCTCCGGACCCCCAAAGGACGGGCACTATTCCGGGGAGATCGGACCCGGATACCCGATCAACTTCCGCGTCTCCGCGAACGGGACGGTCATCAGCGGACTCGTGCTCGGCTTCGACCAGACGTGCCAACCCGGAGCCCCGGCCGAAGTCGCGCCACTCTTTCACTTCAAGACTCTCACGATCAAGGCCGGCAAGTTCTCCGGCTCCTCGGTGGATCATTTCGGCAAGACGGCCGCGGACGCGCTGCGCATCAGCGGCACTCTCAGCGGCCGAAAGGCGACCGGAAAGGTCACCTCTACGTCGATGATCAAGAGCCTGGGGAGCTGTACGCAGTCCGAGCCGTTCACGGCCAAGGCAAAGTAGCATCGGGCACCCGCGACTTCCACGATCGCCAGAATCGCTTCCTAGGGCTTGGTCTCGCCCTGAGCGGACTCGAGCCGATGAGTTCTGCGACGCCCTCCGGTCTTAGCATTGACCCCGTGACGAAGGAGACCACAACGATGTCGAGCATCGAACCGGACCGCAGCCGCTGGATTGCCCTCTACGTGCTGTGCGCGGGCATGTTGATGAGCTACCAAGGCTCGGCGGAAGGCTCGGCGGAGGCCGGGTAGTCAAGCGGGCCAGGTAGGCCGATGGCCGCCTCGCCGGCGCGAACCGTCACCCTGAAGATCGGCGGCCCGCTCGAGCGCACGGACCTCCCAGGGCTCTTCGAGCGGGCCTGCACGCTGTTGGAAGGCAGCGGCATCGACCTACTGCGGTGCGAGGTCGCGGACGTGGCGACCGACGCGGTCGCCGTGGATGCGCTGGCGCGGCTCGCGCTCGCGGCTCGCCGCCGAGGATGCGCCATCCATCTGTGCGGCGCCTCCCCGGAGCTCGGCGCGCTCGTGGCATTCATGGGCCTCGCCGAGGTGTTGCGCGAGGACCCTACGAGTCCAGCCGCGGGGGAGGATGAACAGCGGGACAGCGGGAAGATCGTCTCGGTGATCGCACACATCGCCGCCACCTCACGCCTGCCCGCCCTCGGGCGCCGCGACCGTCGCCTCGCGGTGAGCGGCACCCGCTCCTGCCTCTTCGGCCTGTTCCTTGGGCACGAGCGCCCCGGCGAGTAGACACACCAGGAGGAAGCCCGTCGCCATCACGAACGTCTCCGTGAAACCGGTGACGGTAGCGAGGCCGTTGGCGGTGTTCCCGGCGATGAAGGTCGCCGACAGCTGACCGCCGAGCGCACCGCCGAGCGTTCGCATGACCGTGTTCATCCCGCTTGCCACGCCGGTCTGGTGGCTCGGCACCGCCTGCACGATCAGGTTGCCGAGCGCCGCGAACGCAAGGCCGATACCCACCCCGAGCAGCGCGGCGGCGATCAGCAGGTCGTATGGATGGCCGTGGGCCGTCGCCAGCAGCGCGAACGAGGCGGTCGCGAACGCGGTTCCCGCCAGGAGCGCCGCGCGCGAGCCGAAGCGGGCGGAGATCCGTCCGGCGTAGAGCCCGAGGATCGTCATCCCGATCGTCGCCGGCAGCAGGTAGAGGCCGGAGACGACCACCGAAGCTCCGAAGCCGAAACCGGTGCTCGTGGGGAGTTGGGCGAACTGGGGGAAGACGATGAACGACGCGTACATGCCGGCCCCGAGCAGGAACGCGGCCAGGTTCGTCGTCCAGACGCCTCTCACGCGCATCATCGTCATGTCGATCAGCGGATTCCTGCTGCGCACCTCCACCGCCACCCACGCGACCAAGAAAACCACTCCGAACAGGATCAGGCCGATTGTCTTCGCCGATACCCAGCCCCACGTGGTTGTCTCGCTGATCGCGAGCAGCACCGCCGAGATGCCGACGGTCATCAAGGCAGCGGCCAGCCAGTTGATGCGCCCCGGTAGGCGGACCGGCGATTCGGGGATGAAGCGCCACGTCGCGACCGCGGCGATCAGGGTCAGGACGAGCGGGATCCAGAAGAGCCAGTGGTAGTTGAGGTGCTCGAGGATCACACCCGAGAGCACGATCCCCGCGCCGGCTCCCGCACCGAGGATCGCCGAGAGCAGACCGATGCTCCCCGCGACCTTCTCGCGCGGGAACTCGTCGCGGACGATCCCGAACGCGAGCGGGAAGATCCCGCCGGCCGCGCCCTGGATGAAGCGGCCGACGATGATCGGGCCGAGGGAGCTCGACACGGCGGCCAGCAGCGTGCCGGCGGCGAGGATCACGAGCGTCCACAGCAGCAGGCGCTCCTTCCCGTACAT
>Ga0209483_1000731_pt1 | contig 26828 bp, 49 predicted proteins | sample NGEPerA_FD_184508 | JGI IMG/M metagenome (GOLD analysis project Ga0209483, IMG submission 184508) | Arctic peat soil microbial communities from the Barrow Environmental Observatory site, Barrow, Alaska, USA - NGEE PermafrostL2-A... | ecosystem: Environmental > Terrestrial > Soil > Wetlands >... | reverse complement strand
CTTCACTAGGGTGCCGATCGTAATGCCGCCGTCCGGTTCGAAGCTGTCCCAGATCCGACGGTTCTCCGCTTGGTCGTATGCCGGCTGCGTTACGGACCACGCGTCGAACAGGTCCCACGCCTCTTCGGATTTTTGACCCCAGTCCTGCACGGCGCACAGGATCTGCACCCACTCGTCTCGGCTTCCTAGCGGTGGTAGCTCGACGCACGCGAGCATCGCTGCGACCTCGTCTGCTGTGATAGAGCGGTAGTTCGGTTTGGTGATCAAGGCATCTGGTGGAGCCAAAGCGAGCAGCTTTGAGACAGACGAGGGGGCTAATGCAGCGCCTAACTGCGCGGCGATCGACTCGATAGAGTGAGTAGTTCCATTGTCTGACAGAACGACGCATGGTATAGGGTCCTTGCCTTTGCGGTTGAGGGTGCTCGGCGCGCGCAGCACGCGAGCTGGATCGGCAGTCGATCCTAAGTCCGCGGCGAAGCCAAGCTCTTTGCATTTCTCTTTGAGCGCATCGGCTACCGGCTCCCACTCGGCGACAGGAACGTCGCGGTTGAGACACCAGTAGACGTGCACTCCCCGGCCTGAGCTGACGTAGATGCTTGGAGGAGGCAAGCCCACAGCTCTAACGAAAGCACTCAGGCCGAGGAGGGCATCCTTGAGCGATCCCAGATCTTTGAAGTCGAGGTCGAGCCACAGAGCCCGCTTAGCAATTGGGTCCCTGCGATTGGGGCCAGCATACGACCCAGCCGCGAAGAAAACATTCAGGGGCTGGGTCGATAGCTCCTGAATCTTTTTCTCTAGCGCCTCATGCGACTGCAGCCCGTTCCAATGTCTCTGCTCTGCGAGTTTGCCATCTGGCCCAGTGACTCCAGTAAACAAAGTGAACGGGCCTTTCGCTGGGAGAACCCGGCTAAAAAAGCCCATCACTGCCTCACATGTTCAATCCAGCGAGGATCGAATTGATGTCGTTGTTCAGCTGCGACGTTGACTCCGCGGGCGCAGCGGCCTGCTCCGCTGTAGGCTGCGGAACTTCGATCGCCACCGGCGCCACCGTCTCTTTCGGCTTCGTGCTTCGTGCCTTTTTCCCAGCAGCTCCGGGTGGCGCGAAGGGGTTAACCGCCGTTGCTACAGCAGCCTGCGTGGGTGCGGCAGCAGCGCCGGCGGCAGCGTGCGCTGCCGGAGCGAACGGGTTCGCCGCCTTGGCGGGCGCAGCGGCCGGCTCGTCCGGCTGCACGCGGATTACCCTTGGTGTGGCCTCTTCGACCTTCGGCATAGGCATGCCTCCCTGCGTCGCCGGCTCAATCACCATAGCGCCTACGGCTATCTGACCAGCAGCCGCTATCTCGCTCAGCGGTGGTGGCATCACAGGCGGTCGGGCTGGAGCCTGCGGCACGGGCCGCGTCTCTTCGGCCGTCGGCATCAGTGGCACTTCCTTGCGCGGCTGTGCCCCTGCGGCCTGCACGGGCGCGGGCTGTACAGCTGCCTCGCCGTGGTCGGCGACGATATCGTTGTCGGCCAGCACGCGCATCACGCCGTCGCTCTCGAACATCTCCAGCACGGCATCAGCCTCTTCGTCGTCGAGCGGGCGCATGGCCTTGAAAATCGGCTTCGGGTGACTGGCTTCCAGGTCAAACGCAATGCGGACGGCCACCGAGTTGTACGGGTAGCCGCGGCCTTTGAGCGCGTCGGCCATCACCGAGAGATCCTTCAGCGAGCTTGGCGGCACGCGGAACAGCATAGCTCCGCCCATCGTGGCGTTGCGGATATCTGCCAACGGAACGACAGCGAGCTTCTTCGTATCTCGGCAGGCTTTCTGCTTGATGCCGTTGTCCCCGATCAGTGACCCCCACTGGTTGTGCGGGCACAGAGCGCATGTTGCCGACTGCTTCTTCGAAGATGCGTCGCTCGGCTTGACGCCGTCCAGCGAGTAGCACACGGGCGGGGAAGTGTTCCCCTCGACGTATTTGCCCTCGAAGTATTGCTTGTTGAGAAAGGGATTGGCCTTGACGATTACGACGTCAATATAGCCAACGGGGCTGTCGCCGTCCATGAGGATCGTCTCTTCGCCCTTGTATTTCAGGCGGAATTTACCGGCCTTAATGCCGATGATTCCGTAGCCGCCCTTGATGCCTTCGCCTAGATCGGTGCCGACGCCGGCCGCCACGAGGGGCTGGAACTTGGCGGACAGCTTGGCGCCGCCCTCCTGTTGGAACAGGGTAACTTGATTTCCCACGATAGCCTCCTAAGCCTTACGGATATGGCAGCTGATCTCGGACTTGATTGACAAGCCGGGCGGGATCTGCTGAGTGGATTCGATGTAGTCGGTGACGACGGATTTGGACACGCGTCTCTCTAACATGGAGAACAGGTCGTTCTCTTTGATGAACGCAATTGTACTCTCCCAATCGTCAATTGCAACAGTGGTGTCGGTCTGCAGGAACGCAGTCCCGGCCTCTGTCTTAGCGCTGGTCTGGCCCGTCTCCTGCAGTTGCTTCTGCAGCCAGACCTGCAGTTTGAACATGGCGTCGTTGATAGGTGCCATGTCCGCTGCCTGCTGTTTCTTGAGGGCGTCGCGCTGCGTACGCAGCTTCACGTACCCCCCGATCACTTGGTCAATGGTCGTCATATTGCCTCCTTCGTTTCAAACAACTCTAACAACGCACCCTGCATGGTGCCCCTACTCTTGAGCCTCGCGTAGACCTTCGTCTCCACGGGGCTGCCTGTGATGTGGATGATGTGGGTGTTCTGTGCCTGACCAACTCGTGTTATTCGAGCGTTGGCCTGCTGATAAGTTTCCGGGCTCGTGGTCGGCGACGCCCATATAATGGTGTTCGCCGCGGTCAGCGTCAGCCCGTGCGACATGGTGCCAGGGTGGGCCACGATCACGCGCGGACTGGAGCCGTCGTCCAGGTTGCCGTGTTGGAACGCGGCGAAGATCTCCGTGCGCCGCATCGGCGGCACGTCGCCGTGGATCACGGCTGTGTAAAACTTCTTCGCTAGCACCCCGCCGAGCAGGTCGACAAAGTACCGGAAGGGCGCGAAGACAATCACCTTGCCGCTAGCCTGCTCGATCAGGTCGACGATCTCGCGGAACCGATCCACCCCGCCTACATATTGCCCCTTTCCTTGAGCATCGTATGCAAACCCAGCGGCGATCTGGAGGAGCTTCGAGAGCTTGACCCCCTCGTTCGCGGCCGTGATTTCTTGCTTGCGTATTTGGGTAGCGAGATCCTTGTGCATTTCCTTGTAGGCTTTCTGCGCCGCCGGAGCGAGGACGACAGACCGGCTACTGTACGTGGTGGGTGGTAGATCAAAACACTCCGCCCGCGTGAATCGGACTGCTGGCTGTAGTATCCCATGGGCAATGATGTTGGCTTCCGGCCGCGCGACCCACGTGAACGTGCTGACCTGCCGCATGGTTCGGTCTTTGAAAGCCTTAAACGAGAAGCCAGCTTGGTCTGGAGTGAGCAGCCGGCTCTGACCATACGCGTCAGTTGGCGCGTTAGGCGTCGGGCTTCCCGTAAGGCCCCACGCGTAGTTACTTCGTCGCACAATTGGCTCGACGTACTTCCAGCGATTGGTGCGCCGGTTACGGTACGCTGCAAGTTCGTCAATAACCGCTCCATCAATGTCAGCTCGCGCAAAGAGTTCCTGGTGGATGACTTCAACGCCATCATGGTTGCAGATGTACACGGCGGCGGGCTTCGCGAGTTCGCGGAGTCGCTTAGCTTTGCTGCCATATAAGATCCTCGTATCTAGGTGATGAAAGTTCTCGAAAATTTCATTCTGCCAAACGGTCACTAGAGTGCTGAGTGGCGCGACCACGAGCAGGCTGTGTACCTCGCCTATCCGGCGCAGATAATCAAAGGCCCACAGGACTGCTCGGGTCTTCCCGACCCCCATCTCGGACAGCACGTAAGCCCGCCTAGCGATGGAGCACAGATCAGCGGTTACTCGCTGACTGTTGAATGGCACCCCACCGCACCAGTCATACTCAGTGAGAATAGGACTCGGCGCATTAAGACCCAGGTTACGAAGGAGTCTCACCGCTGCCACAGTATGGCCCACAGCTAGAAACCAGTCGTCGCCGTGCTGGAACCGCTTAGCGCCGGGCACGATATGCTCAACGTCTGCACGATACGGAAGGACTATAGCGTGATGTTCCGGAAAAACTTTCAAGACGCGCGCTTCAGAAAACGCGCCAACCCGAGCGCAATTGCCGGGTTGTCACTGATCATTCCGAGAGCGCCATTACACTGCCGACACACCCAACCGCGGAATTTCCCGGTCTTGTGGTTATGATCAGCGCACACCGCGCGTCGTTGACATCCGGCGACTTCGCACCACGGCGGTCGCTGTCTGGTAGGCGCCTCCGCCCCACGCTTGCGCCAGTTATAGCGCCGCGCTGATGCGCGGTACTGTTCGCGATTCTTATTACGGTAGTCATTCGCCGCGGAGCGATGCTCGCGCGCCCATTTCCGCTGGTATGCGTTGCGATCAAACACTCTTGGTCCCATCCCGCCAGCCGGACGCAATCACTTCGCCCTCGATAGTTACGGGCGGGCGCACGCTGACACGCTCGATCAGCCGAGCCCCACTCAACCACTTCTCGCACGCCAGGACTACGCGGGCTTGGGCCGCGGCGTCTTCCATGGCGTTGTGCGCCACATAGGTTCCCTTCGCCTCGTCATACATGGCGTTGTCGAACCCTTGCTGCCGCGCCAGCGCAACGATTGTTCGGTACGAACGGGGCGTGTTGTATCCGAATGGGAACGCGACATTGATGACCGGCTGCAAGTCTACCCCGATGGGCGCTGTGAACGGGGCGTCCTCGCGATACCGGCGCCACCAGTTGCGCAGGATCACGTAGTCGAAGTGCGGGTCGTTTGCCCAGAAGGTCTTCGTCTGATACTTATCGACGAGTTCCCACAGCTTGAATGCCGCCATGTGTGGCAGCATCCGCTCGCCGGCGAACGATGCGAGCTGTGCCTCTTTGGACTGCTCCATCCACCACTCAATCGTCCGCGGGTCGAGGTGGCCGCTGAGTTTCTCCATGGTCAGCGGCAGGTGGAGGCTGTCAACGAGACTGATCTCGTCGAACACTACGACGCCTATTGATATCACCGCTGCGTCGTCGCGCGTGCTCAGCGTCTCAAGGTCGATCATTGCTCTGTTGGACATACGTGCCTACCTTTCATTTCGTGAAGCCATGTGTTGAGCACGGCCAGAGTTAACATGTCGTCGACAATAAACACCTTGCCGCCGGCCCTCTCAATTGCGCGGATGGTGCGCCACTGCCTGACCGTCGGCTCCTTGCCGGGAGCTTTCGCTTCGATGGCGAACCCCTTACTGGCGTGTATCCCATGGTAGTCAAGCGCGGGGGCACCCATGCCGTTCTGCACAGGCTTAAGATAGTACGCATCGTGCGCCTTAAGCACGTCGTCGATCTTCGCCTTGATTGCCCCCTCGGGAGTCATCAGTCTTTCAGTATCTGCGTTGGCAGATCTAACGCCCAGCGATGTGTCTCGCACCACGTATCAATGCACGGCGGCATCGGCCCGAAGCACTTCACGCACCGAGGCGCCGGGGCTGGTGTGCCCAGCGGCTTGAGGTTGCGCTCATTCTCGATAGCCATCTGCAGGGCCGCGAGCGTGCGCCACGCTGCCTTGGCAAGGTGCCACGTGCCGTCGGTGTCCTTCGGGTTGCCGACGCCGTGGTCCATCAGGTGCCGCAGCGCCGTGTTCATCTGGTCCGTGGACTTGTCCTTCGCCCAGTGGAGCGGCTCCCCAGGATTGTGCTGGTCGTTGCCGACCTTCGAGACGTGCGCCACTGCGAGCAGCGCGTCAGGGAAGTACATCATTACGCCGTCAAAGATTGGGAGCGCTTTGCGGGCTTTGTCATCTGCCGGGATCACTCTTCGCTCGTTCATTTCACTGTCTCCACGTGCACTATGCACGCAACGGTTATACGGCCAATCGGGATCGCACACTGCTCGCCCTCGTGCCACGCCAGGAATGTGAAGTCTGGTTGGAGCAAGCCGACCATGGCTTCTAAGCGGGCGCCGCGGGATTTCTCCCAGTCGGGCAGGAAGATAATCCCCTGCACCTGATCGGCTATGATCTTCACGTCGCGGGCGAGGAAGTCCCCCCACGTCTGCTTGTTGCACATGACCTTCCCGCGCTTGCTCGGCGCCCCATCGGGCGACGCCAGCGCAGCAGCGCGCGTCTCTTCGTCGTCGAGTTCCGCCGGCGAGATGATGCCGTAGTGCTGGCTGCGCAGCTTGGCTGCGACTTCAAAGAAGGTCTGGAAATTGAACTGCGGTTTCCCGCTCATGGGACCCGCGAGATAGTATTTCTTCATGAGTACACGTCTCCGTTCTCCGCCATCTTGGCGTTCTCGTACGGCACTGCTACGCGCCGATAGAATTCAAGGGCAGCGCAGATCAGCGCGCCCATCACCATAGCGATTGTCACGAACTTCAGCACGCCCTGTCGGGCTTTGTAGGCATTGCACTCACGCGTGATTGCGTAGGTGAGTTGCCCCACAGTGGCTGGCGGTTGGCCCAGAGCCATCTGCGCCTTCTCGTCTTCAGTGATGTATGGCATCAGAGCACCACTATCAGTGTGACGCCCGCCAGCATGCCCGTCATGTACCCCAGGAAATCAATCAGGTTGTCGACGAAGCTCTGTGGCGGGGCCAGTTCAAAATGTTTATCGAACCAAAATTCCTTGAAGCCGAACAGCACCGTGAAGAAGCTGACGATCCACCACAGGGGGACGTGGGTATGCACGCCTGCTACCACGACAAAGAATCCAAACCCCCAGTGGGCGTTCCACGCAATAAAGTTTGGGTTGGTGCCCACTCCAGATATAAAAGTCTTGAGGCTCATCACAATTTTCTCCTGAGATATGCTACCGCTTTTCGCAGTAGCAGGATGCTGTCTTTGAAGTTCCCTAACCCCATGTTGCAATGGTGGCACAACCATCCGCGGAACACTCCGGTCTCGTGGTCGTGATCTAAGTGAAGGACCTTCCATCGGCCGACTGCCGGCGAACTACCACACAACTCACAGCGGCGAGGCTTCGGGTGCGTCGGTGCCGGCAGTCCCCGCCATCGTCTCGCGTTGCGCAGGTTGCGGATCGGATGTAGCCGCGCCCACTCCCCGCGCTTCTCGGGGTGCCGCTCGAAGTATCGAACTTGTGCAGACTTCATAGGCGCCACTTGCCGTTTATAATATTCACGAGTTGACGTTTCCCGTCCGCATGCAGGATGCAGTGCGTGTTGAGCCAGCTAGACGGTCCACGGTTGTACTCCAGTCGCAGATATGTAGACGTTCCGGTCTGATAGCAACCCTCCTCGATGCCGGGCGAGTGCGCGTGGCCGATGATGCTGCGGGTGCCGACGCGTCGCAGGTTCCGTCTCGAACCCCGCGCGCCGCTCGGGCCTACGTCTCCGTGCATGCCCAGTTCGACACCGCCAAGCACGAATGATTCATCGGAGTGCAGCGCCCGCACCAGGGGTGCAGTCTTCTTCAGGAGCATGGCGAACGGGCTTGGGTACTCCGTGCCACCCTTCCCCATCTTGGTCTCCTGCACCATCTGCAAGGCCAGCTTCAGGTAGGTCTCCGCGTTCTCAGCGTCTTCCTTCCAGTCAGCCTTGACTATCCACCGCCGTAGGAAGTCGTCGTGGTTTGAAGAGACGACAACACACTTCCGGGAGGCGCGGGACTTCCCAACCACGTAGGCAATCGCACGCTGAATTTCATTCGCGACCGAGTTACGGCTAGCGCGAAGTTTCGCGACCGCATTGAAAGGATTACCAATGTGATGCGGGTTGATTGCATAGTCGTCGATGAGGTCATGGAATATGAGGTTACACGGATCGAGGGTATCCACGAGTCCGTCGTCCCCGAAGGTCGCCTTCTCAACGGCGGGGTCAATGAAGTCAACATGCGTGTCTCCTAGTACGACAGCCAGCGGTCGTTTGGCTTTGAGCACACCGTCCGCTGTGTAGTACGTGGTCAGGTCAGTGAATGCGCCGGTCCTCGCGTGGGCGTTGACGTGGCGCAGGTGAAAGTGTCTGTCGTCGAACTCTACAACTACCGCCGCGAGCGCGTGGTGGAACTCACCTATCTTGCCGCGCTTGGTGTCCGTGTAGTTCTTGATCGTACAGGCACCAGTCGTGGTTAGGATCTTAGGCAGGGTGTTCACCGGCACTGGGACAGTGCGGCTCTGCAGCTTCGTGTGCCCGAAGATCGCCGACTCCGTGCCCGAGATACTCTCGAACTGCGTGAGCGGGTCTGATGCTGCGGCCTGGATCTTGATGTCAGCCATCAGCATAAGGTTCTTGTTGATCTCATGGCGCTGGTTCCATAGGTACGGCGTCACGGTCGGTGCCCACCACTCTTCGCCGCGGGCCTTGTCCGTGAACAGGCTGGTTGGATTCCTGTAGCGCAGCGGGATCACCAGCAGCTCCGCGTTGTTGTGCTTGGCGTACTTGAGCAGCGCCGCAAAGAACCTGCTGTGTACAGGTGTCGCGTTCTGCGCGGACGTGATGATTAGGTTCCGGTGCTTGCCCAGCTTGCGCTCGAACACCACGGGCGCTGCGGGCGCACCTTGTCCGCCGGCGTCGCGTACCGGCTTCGTTGGATCTGTCGTCGTGTAGCAATAGACCATGCTGCCGTCAATCTTGTGGCGGCACATCCAGCGCAGCTTGCCGTAGCTGGTGCGCTCGTGCATCTTGACCATGCGGTGCGTCTTGCATTTCGGGCACACCGGCCCCTTGCCGTTCGGGTCTATCATTATGGGTTCTCCAGCATGGCTTCGATATACTTGGCTGTGTACGCCTTCAGCTTTGTGGCGTCGCCGCTAAGCGCCTTCAACATTACATGGAAGTCGTCGTTCCCGCGAGGGACAAGTGAACGTGCGACGAAGTGAAAATCTTTGCGTAGCAAGTTGATCATCGACGCGTAATTGAAGCGAGAGACATGCGTGACGACAAGTCTCACGCCCTCCTTCTTAGCCCACGCGATGCGGGTATCGAGCAGCTGGCGATGCAGTCCTGTGCCGCGGTGCTTCACTGTGACCGCACACCGCGAAAAGTACGCGACGCGGGTGTCGAGCAGTATGACCGAAGCGAAGCCAGCAACGGCGCCGTGCTCGTCGTAGGCCACCCAGAATTCGTGGTCGTCGCCCGGCCAGCGGTCGTCGGCGAACGCCATCTTATGGATGCCGCGCATCTTCACTAGGCCGTCGCACTTCTTAACGGCGTACTTCACTTCTGCACCGTCAGCGGCTGGCAGTAGTACGTCTGATCAGACAGTTTGAATCGCAGCGCGAGCTGGTGCACGCGCACGATCTCCGTCTCGCAGCGCTCCCGCGTCTGGTAGACGTAGTTCTCTAGGACGATGGGTGAGCCGCTGTGTGGCAGCGTACGGTCGAACAGGATGATCCAGACAAATATAGCGGTCACTTTTTTGGCCTCCAAAATTGACAGTCTCGAACTACGCATCCCGCGCAGAAGAAGTTCTCGCGAGGCGGGAAGTCTTGGGCGTCGTGTGCCTGCTGATACTTGTGCACGCGGGCAAGCATAGGCCCCCACACGTCTGATAATCCAGATCGTAGGACTGGCTTGCCGGGCGCGACACTCCGCGTCTTGGTCCAGTAGTACACCGGGACGACGGTTTGAATCTCGGGCGCAAGGTGCAGGAGTACGGCCGCATTGAGATTAAGCTGCGTGAAGTCATCGTGCGGCCGTCCTGTCTTCCAATCCCAGACAACGCCGTAGTTGCCGTTGTATTGAGTGAGGTCACTCTTAACTCGTAGCCAAGCGTTGTCCGCAAACCATTCAACAGGCTGCCATTGTATATCAAGCGCGATCTGTTGTTCAACTATCTTCTCGCCTTTTGCCGCGGCGATCTGAGCCATCACAGGCTCGTGCACGCGCAGGTGGATAGGAAGTATCTTGCCGTCGCGGATGCGCTGCTCGAACGCCTTGTGCGTTAAGTTGCCATCTATCATGGCCTGCGACGGCTCCTCCTTCAGGTCCTTCTTGACGGAGATATGCCAGAACTTTCGCGGGCACGTCTCGAAGTTCGTCAGGCGGCTGTAGCTCCACGCCGCATGCCCCACAACACCTGGCTTATTCATTACTGCACCACAGGTTGGTCCACCAAAACATGAAGGCTATCGCCGCCAGCCCCCAGTGGCCAGTGAATGCCAGCACTAAGGCAACAAAGATCAACACGCGATCTCCATCAAAGATATCTGCGCTTGTAGGAACTCAACCTGATCCTTGGACAGCTCCGCGGGCGCGGGCGGTGCGTCGAGCAAGTAGATCTCCGGCACAACAGTCAGCTCCATGTCTCTCTCAGGATTGTCCGGGCTGATGATTAGGGCCGGAGCGGTCGCGATCACTGGCATAAAACTCATGGGTGCCTCCGTGGATATGGCCCGCGCCGGCGCCTAACAGTTCCGCCGCGCAGTCTGTGTTTGAACTCTTTCCTGACGCGCTCAGCGGGTATGCCAATTACGTCGCACACCCATTGCAGCGAGCCGATGGTAGTGTCTACGGCGCGCAGCCACGCGCGAGCATCCCTGCGGTTGGCGCGGCCCTCTCCGAAACGGGCGTTCGTCGCCGCGTCGTCCAGTGCCTGACGCAAAGTCGCCATCCATAATTGCCCGTAGGCGTCTAAACCAGTCGTCAGGTCGTAGCTATTTGGCGTCCCCATATGTGGGGCCATGCTTGATCTCAACTGCAATCGGCAGCTCGGGCAGGAAGTCTACGGCTTCGCACATGCTCAGCGCAATCGCTGTCTTAACCCGCTCCACGATGGCGGTCGGGACCACCCAGATCAGTTCGTCATGCACTTGATGGGCCGCCGGCAAGGCGCGACGCGCCAGCCGCAGCTCAGCCTGCACGGCAATGATCCTAGCTAACGCCTGAGATATGTTCTCCAGCCACGTGCCACCCCATATGCTGTTCATGACCTCGACGCCGGCGAACCGGCTGTCAAATTTGTAGCCGCCCCCGGTGTGGCGCAGCCCCGGGTACACCAAGGGCATGCCGTTCGGCAGGATGATCCTCTGATGGGCGAAGATCAGCCCGGCCAGCGGGCTCGGGTACATGGCGTCCTTCTTCAGCAAGAACGTCCGGGCCATCTCTTCGAGTGCCCGCCACAAGATCGGGATGCCGGGGTAGGTCGCACGGTACAGGGATACAATCGCCTGTGCCGTGGCGTCGGACATTTCGATGCCCTCCTGTCGCATCTTCAGCTGGAACTTCCGCCAGCCCATGCCGTAGCCGAGCCCCAAGATGCAGGTCTTGCCGACGAACCGCTCCAGCGGATCGTCCTTCTTGTTGATTGGACGGTGATAGATCTGCGTCGCGAACGACGAGTAGATATCAGCGCCGCTGCGGAACCCCTCGCGCAGCGCGATCTCACCAGCCAGTGTCGCCACTATGCGGGCTTCGATGTTGGAGAAGTCCGCGGCGATGATGCTGTACCCCTCGGGCGCGACGACTGCGTAGCGCAGGTGCCCCTTCTTCACGCCGTTCTTGATCTCGACGCGCGGTAGGTTCTGCATGTTGATCTCGTCGTCTCCGGACAGGCGCCCGGGGTGGCAGCCGTAGTACACGACCGGGATCGGCAGCCAGCCGTCCTTTATGTCATGTAGGGCGATCAGCCTCTTGACCCTGGATTCTTCCAAGGTAGATGACATGGCGTTCTTAGCCGCAACTAGCTCTCGGACCTCGGGTTTCTCGTGCGCGAGCAGTTCCTTGAAGGCTAGGTCGTCCTTGGCAAATGCAAAGGTCATGCCGGTGCCCTTCTTATTCGGCTTCAGGGGCGCCTGTACGCCGAACTGTGCCAGGATGGCAGCGAACTTGGGCCTTGACCTGATGTCCTTCAGCGTCGCCTTGTAGCGGCTCTCAACGAGCTTGGCGAGGGCCGCCTTCGACGTCTCGATCTGTGTCTGGCGGGCTACGAGGGCTGCGCGGTCGAGCCTGAGCCGCGGCCTAGCGAATTTCTTTATGGTCAGGTCCAGATATTCTTGCTCATCGGTTGGAAGAATTCCTAAAAGGTAAGTCGAAATTCGCGCCGTAATTTTTTCGTCATTTTTAGAGTAGTTACCATAATCGTCAAGCTCGGCCGGCGTGAAGTCCGCGCGGTGCTTGCCTTGGACCTTGTGAACGTAGTCCCCCTTCGTGCCAACGCCGAGGTGACGGGCGATGGCTTCAAGACTTACGCTCCGTGTGTACGGCAGGATGTGTGGACGCGAGCCCACCATCGTGCACATGTAGGCGCCTGGCTTGATCTGGAGCCTCCACTCCAGGATCGCTGCCTCGAAGCGCGCGTTATGCGCCACCACCCGAACGGCGGACCAGTCGGGAACGAGCCGGAGTAACTCGCCGCGGACATGTTCAATGTCCCCGGATACCCACCGATCTACGCCGTCGGGGGTGCGCAAAGCAACCCCTATAATCTCAAATCGCGGATCAAGCACATACTCCGCAGTTGTCATCTTGCTGAGTTGGTAATTCTTATCCCAGTAAGTTTCAAAGTCGATCGGAACGTCGATCATTAGGGCGCCTCCGCGCTGTTCGTTCACGGTGACAGGTCGCGCACACGACGTCGCATTTTGCGACTTCTCGGAGAGCGCGCTTTAGGCTGTAATTCAACGCATAGCTGAGCGCGAACTCCTTCTTGCCGCGGACGTGATCAAAGTCGAGCGCCTCGTGGTATCGCCTATATCCACAATCAGCGCAGCCGCGCGTCAGCTTAATCTGCTGCAACGCACGGCGAATGACCACGCGACGAGCCATCTTATCGGCGTGGTGTTGGGCTTTGTCTCTCATGCTTTCTCGGTGTAGTGCATCGCCCAGCTAAACCAGTTGCCGCTCCTGCTGACGTCTCGCTTGCCCATGCCGTGAAACAGGTGGCCTTCGGCCAGCGCGGCGAGCATCCTGTCGACCTTGTCCTTGGGATACGCGGCCCACTCTTCGGGGAACGGGCTGCTGCGCATCTGCGCCGCGACCGACTCTTGGTAACACCGTGGCAGATACTGCACCAGCTCGGGCACCATACGCCTGAGCTGCCCCGCCGTCGACAACATTTGGATAATCGCGTTAATTGTCTCGCGGGCTTCCACCTGCCGTGTGTTAGCGCTCGCCGCGGCGCTGGCCCACGTCAGGAACTCAGCATACGATTCCTTCGCGAGCACGTGGTCGAAGTCCAATAGCTTCACTGCGCGGGCTGCGCCTTCGGGCGTGCGGACGCGCCCGACTTTGAAGGGTCCTTTCTCCGGCGGGAGCAGGAAGACGCTGGCGTTCTCCTTGTTCAGGAACCTGACAAGCATCTTCAGCTCCGGCACATTGCACAGCACGCACCGGCTGTGAATCGTCGTCGCGTATCCTGCGCGGTGCAGCGTGACCAGAGCTTCTTTGATCTCCGTCGCGATACTCTCCTCCCAGACGGCAACCATTTCGGCATCGGTGAGCGGAATTTCGAGGTAGTTGGTTGTGTTGGTGAGGATATCGTACAGTCCGCTGGTGAGCTGCGCGACCTCCTTCGGGTTAAGACGATTTCGTGTCGACATGCGTGGGCTCCTTCGAGGCCAGATAGGCCGCGCGTTGTTTCGCCATGGCGTCGCGGGCTTCCTGGCTGACCGGCCTCTCCACGCACATGACTGCCATGCCGCTTTGCTGCATCGTAGTCTCGAAGATCTTCTTCGCGTCTTCGATAGATGCTCCGTAGTTGATGCATTGGATCTCAATGCAGACGTTCGCCAGCGCGCTCATCCCTTGCATGTGCGCGTGGAACGCGTGCCTCCGCAGCCGCTCGATGCGGCGATTCGCTAGCCAGTACGAGAACCCGCCGCCTATGATGGCGACGAGCACCGCGGGCATTGCTGTACTAGGGTCCATTCGTTTCTCCTCCGGTTAATAGATTCGTGATTGGGCCATACTCCCAGTCATGCGTGCCGGGGTAGTACCGCCTCGCTACGGTTTCCAGCCAGATAAGCTCGTCGTCGTGCGACCGCACTGGCCGCCAGCAAAAGTAGAAGTGCCACGTCTTGTGCTCGTCGTGCCACTGCGCTTTCCGCGCCGCCCGATTCCGTCTCCGCGCTTTCCAGCTTAGGCATTGTATCTTCACGCCTCTTCCTCCTTTACAGTAAAAATTTCTGATTCAAACGCTGCGCCTGGATGGCGTGCAAAATCTCCGGGTCCCTCGCCCCGCGCCACTGCTTCCAACTTCCGCCGGTCGATGTGGCGGCACGTATACCACCGGCAGCGAGACAATTCGCAACTGCGTGGCCCGGCTTGCGTTTTACTGGCTTCCAAATAACATGCTTGGGGTCGAAGAGATGTTCGTGCTCTCTTATGAAGTGGTTCAGGTTCACACACTCGTAGAGCACGTTGTCCGGGGACAGCAAAAACCACCGCTTCGCTCGGATGTTGTGCTCGCTCTTGCCTGTAGCCAGCGCAATTTGTGGTCTTCCCAGCATAGCGTTGCCAGAGGCGCGCACTCTAGCGGCGCGGTGCTCGGGGGTTTCATTGTTCATCGCTAACCGCGCAGCTTCCTTGCGCCGTATCTCAGCGGCTGCGCGGGCTTCGGATGACATGGCAGCTACAGAACGTCTAAGATTCTCGGTCGACTGCTTTGCAGAGCAACTCATGCCTCTTCCTCCTGGTCTCCCAGCGGCACGTGGACGGTCGTCCCCCATGGCGCCTCAATGCCGGGGCTCGTGATCGCCCACACCGTCGGGATACCTGGGTCTTCCCCGAATCCGGTATAGCCGTCAGTGAACACTACGACCGACTCGGCCGGGATCTGGCGCTCCTCGATGATTGAGAACACCTTCGTCATGTCGGTGCCCCCGCCTCCGCCGGCCTTGTGGCCCAGCTCGACTAGCTCGTTAGCGTCCTCCAACTCGATGACGTCGCCGTGCAGCTCATCGTCTACGTACATCACATGGATCTTGCGCGGCTGGATTTCGTCCATGATGCCGGAGAGTTCCCCGAGGAACGTCTTGAGTTCCTTCTCGCCTATAGATCCGGACGTGTCGATCTCGACTGCGATCTCCGGTCCCTGCAAGCCGGCGCGGCCGGGCATGTACACGTGCGGGGCTATCGCCAGCTTGCGCCGGTTCGGCCGCTGCCACGTGTAGACATCCCGCCCCCGCGTATTGGCCATCAGCGCCTTGCGCAGGTGCTCCTGCCAGCTGATCTTCGGGGTGCAGAAGTCGTCGATGAACCGCTCCATGCCGCCGGCGCCCTTGCCCTGCATCTTCGCCAGCTCTTGGGCTTTCTTCAGCGCCGCCTGCATGGTCGGCTTGTCCGTGCTGCACTGCTGGTCGTCGGGCACGTGCTGGTCCGGGCCGTCGGGCTTGTTCTCCTCGTCCTTGGGGAGCTTCAGGTATACCTCGTCGACGATATCGTCGGCCGTCACCTGTGAGTTTTGGAGACTGCCCAGCGGGAGCTTGAATCCTTGGGAAGTAAGATGGGCATTTATAATATAATCTGCCGCGTGATTGAATTTCTTAGGGCTGAACGTCTCCAGGTCAGGACCTAAGCCCAGCTGTTGGTAGGCTTGCTGGCGGCTCATGTGTTGAAAGATGATGTGGTCTATTTCATGGACCAGCATCCCGATGCGCTCGTCGATGGTGTACTTGGCGAAGTTCTCTGGGTTCACCCATATCGTCTTCCCGTTGGTCGCGCACGTTTGCAGCTGGCTGGTGTCAGGCAGCTGTGTTGCCTCCACGATATCGGTGAGGTCCAACAACAACGATGCGAAGAAGGGGTGGCGAACAAGGAGCGCTGAAATAGCTTCCGTCAGCGCCGGGTGGCGCTTGGTTGCTTGCGACATTGATGCCTCCGTAGATATGACTCAGCGCGCCGACACAGCGCGGGGTCGTCTTTCAAAAAGCCGAGTGCGGAATTGCACAGTAAGCACAACCACCCCCGGAACGCTCCGGTCTTGTGGTTGTGGTCAAAGTGTGTCGCTCGGCGACCGCATTTAAGCTCACACAGCTTCGGTTTCGGGTGAGTGCGTAGGCGGCGCTGCAGCGTTCTTGTCCGCCAGTTCTGCATCGCTACGCGATTCTGGCCGCGGCGTTTGACGCGGTTTCTCTGATACCACTTCTGCATGTACGCTTTCCGGTTGAATTTCATATCGACTCACCTTTCGCTCTCTGACGTTGCCTTCATTGACAAGCATTCTCCTATAATTAGGCCAGATATACCATCCGTAGGTGCGTCCCTGTTTGTCAATTACTTGCGGGATATGAACGGGACAAACCCGGACGCCTCTGACGTAGTACGCCGTTCGCTCCTCCTTGATTGAGCATCCATACGAGGCGGCGATCACGCAGAAGTCTTCCTTGATCTGCGATACCCGCCACGCGCCTGCGCGCCTCACTTTAGATCCTCGCCGTTGAGATAAACCCACGCAGCTACCCAGAAGCCCTTGTCTGTGCTCCTGTGGATCTCGGCGTTGTCGTCTATCTCAACGTTGTCGTCGCTGCCCTCCGCGTATTCTGCGCGGGCTGCTTCGAGCAGACGTTCGCGGTTCTTCGGCTTCAGTCTTATAGTTGCCATATCTCCTCCATTGCGGCCTCGATGGCGATGTTACGCGCCGCCTCGGCTACCTCCGCGGCCTTCGCGGGCGAATTCCTGAACGCCTCCACAGGCGTCGCGAGCAATTGTTGCTCGATCTTGTCCGCGAGTGCGTTCAGCTCGGGCTTGCCTGATGCGTTCATGGTCCGCAACATGGCTACCTGCGCCTGCAGATTGCTCACCATTGAGTCATACAGGCGCGTCTTCTCGCCCGCTCCGGCCTTGCCGAGCGACTTCGCCATGGTTTCAATCTTCTTGAGCAGGTTCGCCTTCAGGTCCTCGTGCACCGCTTGCATCTGCGTTTCGAGCACGCTCGCGTGCCGCTGGCCAAGCGCTGTAATCACAGCGGCCGGCAAGTTGATACGCGTGAAGTCCTTTTCCGATGGGACTGGCAAGAGGTCGATGGTCATGCCAAATAGCGCAGCCACCTTGTCGGAACTCGGATAGTCCGCCGCGTCGGCGAGCCCTCCGAGATTGGTTGTGGCCTGCTGGACGCGCGTATCCCAGACGGTCGCCAATGCGAGCACCGTCTTGTCGTAGTCCTGCTTCAAGCCGTTGAGTGCAGTCAGGAACTCAATCGCCTTGACAGCGGGCAGCAGTCGATAGCTGCCTTGCCACGGCGATGTGTTCTGCTTCACGTAATCCCGTATCCCGCGGCCGGCGGTCTGCACTGCTTGCAGTTCCTTGTCCGCGGACGCCATTAAGTATTTAACAAACTTCCCGGAATCTCGGGAAGCACCCTTCTGAGCGATCACCTCAGCTGACGCCTCTCGATCAGTAATGTTTCCGGTCCACGATTTCAGGGAAAGGTCGCAGACCATGAAGTTACTGGCGAGTGCATCATTAAGATCGTTTGTATCTGCCACGAAAAATGGCCTCCTCGAATGAACAACCGCGCTTCATGCGCATATACACAGTGATGTAGCGAAGTCCGAGTTCGTCGGTCCAGTCCATCAAACACTGTGTCCGTCCTTGGAAAGTAATCAGGACATTACTGCGCCGATTGCGTGCTTGTGCTTTGGGCGTTGCCCATTCAACATTGCCGGGTTTGTAGTCTCCGGCGTTGTCGCTGCGCTCAAGCGTTGCACCCGGCGGTCGCTGTCCCACGTCTGCCTCGAAATTGCGAAACCTGCGCCAACGGCGACAGACAGCGATGCCCCGGCCACCGTAGTACGCGTAATATTTGTTACGCGGATTGAAGCAGCGCGCAAGCATCATGTTCCACACACCGTACAGCTCAGGTCTCATGGCTCACCGCCCCGTGGAACTCGTAATAAGTGCTTTATTGGCGTGTATCCACTTAATCAGAGCCGGCGAGTTGAGCAACGACGATCCGCTACGCTCCAGCAGCGACTTCGCCATCGAGACCTGAACCTCACGCGGTAAGCGCTCGGTGTAGGTCCACAGCGGGTCGATGTTGTCGCCCTTCGCAAAGTGGATGCACATCTGGCCAGCAGCCCAGCCCGCGCTGAGTTCCTGCGGACACTTCGCCTTCTTCGGGTCTGCGATGATCTCATCCAGCGTGGGCAGCTTGTCCCACACCTTCAGATATCCGAACAGATTGGCGCCGGCGCCCTCGCCGATATCGCCGTAGACCGCTTGCTGAATCAGCACGTCGCTCGGCAGCTCCATGTCAATCAGCTTGTTGTCCGCGTCGCGCGCCAGCCCGACTTGCAGCAGCTTCGCTGCACGCACCAAGGAGCGCGCCGTACTGAACGGCCGATCCGTGTTTGGCACTTCGTCGACGAACGCCACCGTTGGGTTGGCCTTCGCCCACGCGATTACCAATGGATGAATCCCGGCCCTCTCGGCCCAGACTGCCCATGATAGGGCATCGTTCTCCATTGGGATCTCCCTGATCCTGTTCCGGATATGGGATAGCATGCGCAACGCACCGGCTCTGTCAGCCGCACGATTACTCGCGACCCACATTTGCCAGCCGTCGGGCAGCGTGTTGGCCCCGAACGTCTTGTCCAGGATTGGCGACGCCAGCGCCTTCTGGGTTAGGTGCTCCGCCGATGAAAGCTCATCGATGAAGTAGATTCCCCGCGGGTGCTCTGCAAGATACTCGTCGCTCGGGAACTCAGGTGATCTGGTGAACACGCTGATGGGGTGCCCTTGCTCGTCCTTGGTTGGGATCAAGAACCCCTTGTAGTCCGGCGCATCCAGCGTCGGTGCGATGCTGATCTTAAATCCGAACTTCTCGTTGTACTTGGCACTCAGCATGCCCACAACCTCGTTGCGGATAAAGTCCGTCTTGCCACAGCCGGGCGGCCCGACTAAGTGTATGGCATCTCCTGCCTCGTACATTTGCGGCACGATCTTCTGCAGATCTAATATTCGCATTTCTGCCTCCTGTGATTATTGGCTAGACTGTCGAGCTGCAAGCGCCAATAAACTTCAGCTCCTCGAACTCTTTGTTGTCCTCTTTGAACATCTGGCACAGGCCCCAGATGATCTCGTTGATAGCTTCGTTGTGCGCCTCAAGTTTCGCTTCGGAGAACTCACCCAGCTTGCGCGGTTGCTGTAGCTTCTCACGGGCTGCGCGGATTGACTTCGCGAAGCTCTCGTAGTCGCGCTTCGAATACTTGGTGCTCTGGCGACTGCGTTTCATTGGCCCATGGGGGAAGGTCACGCCGACAATGGCATGGTGTGCTTTGGAAGCCACTGGTTTCTCCTAGTTGATGCTCGCGGGATCAGCGGATAGCCGATCCAGATATGTCTTGACTTCTGTCATTCGCGCGACAATCTCTTGGTCGCATTCGGTGCAGCGGGCTATGACTTCCGGCTTCGAATTAGCCGGGGGTTTCACGATCAGGGCCGCTTTCAGCAGGTCCATGTAATCGTGGAGCCACGCTATCGGGACTCTCGGGATGAACTGCACTTTCTCTTGGTGCGGCATGCTCAGATGCTAGCATGGCCTTGAGCTGCTCGCCAGCAGCGAGCACAACTCGCAGCCGGTCGGCACGCCCCCGCGTGTTGGCCATCAGCGCCTTGCGCAGGTGCTCATCGCACAGCTTAAGCCAGTACACGTCGTTGTGCGCGCAGCCGCAGATGAGCTTGACTACTTTGCCGAACTGCGCCGACGCGGGATTCGCGGGCTTGGTCATTTGAACGATACCTCGCTGAGAAGAACGATGTGCGTCCACTCGTCGTAGTTGTGACAGGTCGGCGACTGCTTGCCGTGCTCGGCGATGTACAGCAGCTCGTGCACGGCGCAGCGAGCTTTGTCGTCGAGCCCTCTATCGTTGCAGTGCCTCACACAACAGATGCGCGCGCTGAACGCCTCTCGCGACACGGGCGACGGCATGGGATCTCCTATGGTATGACTAACAGCAGTGCCGGCCGGCACAGCAGGAATATATTCCCGTCCTCCGCGAGCAGAACCTCGGCGACGTGGCCGGGGCAGTCGTCTGTGATGGCCAGCACCCACTCGGGCGGATGACCCTGCAGGTCGATCTGACTCATCGGTCGATGCGGCAAGCTCGGCGTCGGAGCCGGCACCGACGCACAGCCGGCGAGCAGCGCTAGAAGTCCGTAGGCGGCTGCTTGGTGTAGTGTCCGATGCATGGCACCGTGCGCTCCATATAGTGGTTCTGGTCAACCGACTGCTTGAAAATCATAAGGTGTCGCGTGTCCATCTGTGTCGCGTCCACCCAGTACATGTGACCAGCCGTGTCGAATCCGTAGAACGACAGCGGGTGGTTGCATTGTTTGATCAGCACCGCGCCCAGCGGGAACGCTTTCGCGTTCAGCTCACGTGGCTGCGCGGGCTTGGTGTTGTAGTTATAGACGCCCTCAGCAGCGATCACGCCAATGGCGACGCATACTAAGAACTCAATCCCGAGTTTCATTTGGCCTCCATAAAAGAAAGCGCTCCTTGGCAGATGGGCGCCCGGGGAGGGAGGGCCACCTTATGCCGATACCGTGGTAACAGTACCGACATATACCAAGGAGCGCAATGGGTCGGGCTTAGACTTTCGTCTTCACCGCGGCGACCGCAGCGGCAAGCGCCACCTGCGGGGTGACGGCAGCCGCCGTCGCCGGGTCAACGACCTGCTTGACCTTTGCAAGGATGTTGCTCAGATCGGCCTTCGCTGTTACCAGCTCGGCACTGATCCACTTGTAGCCTATCGTTGCGCCTATGATCGCGCCGACGACGAGGCCGATTCCACCGTAAATTAGGTCCATGAAGATCTCCTTGGTTAGCTAGCTAGCCGGGAGACTCTACCACACTGCGGCGCCACCGACCAAGCGCTTGACAATGATCACTAATTCTTCGGGGGTGAACTGCTTGCCGTTGTTCTCGACCCACTTCCAAGGTGCGCCGGTGAGATGTGACACTAGCCCCGAACCCGACTCAACAAACGGGTGAGTGCTCGGGCCATGCGACTCGCGCGGCGCAAGGCACGTCGCGCACGACGACCACTCGGGCTTATCGCGCTTCGGCACGGTCGGCCCATACTGCAACGCGTTGATTTTCTGTAGGTGCAGTCCTATGGCCCTGTTCTTGCATTCAATTATGTCGCGCAGCGTATGGTTGATCCGTTCCGCAGTGCCCAACTTCTCGTTGTCATTGCTGTGCATTTTGTGGCAGACCTTGACCTCTTCCTGCAGATTGAAGATCGTTTGCCCCAGCTGCTGTATCTCGCTAGCTTGCGCCGCGTTTGCTGCATATAGGTCGCGCAGCTCTCGCTCTCGCGTGGTTAGCACGCGAGGTTTCTTATGGGTGTGTGCCATCGTGTCGTCTCCTTGATTGTTTGAAGCGGTTCTGCTCGCGGTGCTCCGTGACCAGTCCATAGATCATGCCACCGATGCCGATGGCCACTAAGCCTACTATCCACCACATGGGCGTGTCTCCTTAGTCTCTCGGGGGTGCGCCCCATCCGGCCAATAGCTGGCGCGGGGTGCGCTCGGGCTTCAGGTGCGTGGTCTTGCGTCGCGCTAGCGCCTGCCACTCGGCATCAGTCATTGAGCGGGCGCGGGGGACGACAGGGACGTACACCAGCTTGCCGATGGCTATCATGGCGCGTCGTACCACGTCTGGCCTGGCCGCCCGACATGCCTCAAGCGTCTCGCGAGCGTAGTCGTCCGGTGTTTTCTTAGTGCTCACTGGCGCCCTCCATCATCTTCACCAGCATGTCGATCACGCCTTCAGGAATAAAGGCGCAAGGGCAGTTCGCGGGCGGCGCGGGGATATCAAATATCTTGTCCCACACAGCACGCTTGATGTGCGCGATGTTCCCGGTGCGCTGCGCATCTCCGGGCTTCATTGTCTCAGCATCGCCCGGTGGCGCCTTCGCCTCGATCAGTGCGATATAGCCCTCTGCGTCCTTCGCTTTGCACGCGGGGCAGAGCCCCCAGCCTGTGACTGTCTTTGGCTCTAGCGACTGACGCAGCTGCCGCTCACCCCAATGACCCGGCACATGCTCCAGCCGTGTATCCAGCAAGATCGCGCCGGTGTCGAATTGTTGGGCGCACACTACGCAGACTTGCTGCTCCATGCTCACATGTGATTTATCTGGCATGTGGGATGCACTCCAGTAGTCCAACCAATTGGCCCAGCTCGTAGCACACCCACCATATCAGGCAGCAGGCGACCGCGACCGTAGCCCATAGAAATTTCATGTCTTGTTGCCCCAACTCAAGACGGCGGTTGCGACTCATTGGAGTCAGCCTCCAGCAGCGCACGCTTGCATGCCATGCGCAGCTTGGCGTAGTTATCCAGCGTCGGATCTATCCCGGTCTTGACCATGGCCTTCGCGATGTTTGAGCCTTCAAACACCATCGGCCTGCGGCGTCTGCCTTCTATAAAGTCGTACTTTTGACGCTCTGCCTTCGGCAGATTACCGTTACCGGGCGCACGCGCGACCTTGGCGATGATGGCATCCAGCAGTGTGCCGTTGCCTCGTACCGTCGGGATGTCACGGGCGACTAGCGTGAAAGCCAGCCAATGAGCGTCCCACTTCCAGCGCTCGTGTCTTATACCCTCTTTGATACCGGGCACGGTTGATCTCCTTGCGGGCTATGCGGGCGGCGGTGCGCTCAGCGTTGAGCTTGGCGAGTAGCGCGGGACTCCGGCGTATCACATCAGCCGGGTCCGTCTTCAGTTCCTTGTTCATCTAATTCTTCCTTCTCTTCGGCCTCGTAATTCATGGTCGCGGTCTCGAATGCGGCCTCGAAGTCCACGCCAATATGGTCGGCCCAGTGGATCAGATCGCATATCAGATCAGCCAACACTTCCTCGTTCGCGTCGCCTGAATGCACTTGGCCTGTCTCTTCTTTGAACTTCTCAATGGCGCTATCGGCCCACATAGCGCGCTGTTCATTTGTGATCGGCGGCACGACCTATCTCCTTGGTTGTTTGAATCGTTGTTGGTAGCGAGCCCACGTGAGCGGGCGGTAGCAATACAGCATGCCTGATGCATGCAGGATATATCCCGGCGCCCACTTCAGGACGCGTGGACACGGGCCGCGTGTGTTCACGCGCGCTTAGCCAGCCATCGGCCCTTGCTCGTGAGATTGGCGAGATGCCCATCCGCGCTGCCCATGTCGCGCTCGTAGCGCTTGATGGCGCAACGGTCATGCGGGTGGTTGCGGATGCGGCGACCGAGTCTGCGCTTGCGATTGGTCTCGGTCTGGCCCACCTGCGCCTGATACATCGGCTTGTGCTTGGTGCAGCGCCTGAGCTTTTTGCCCTTGCCCTGCTTCTTCTGTTCGGTTGCCATTTGATCTCCGTTGTCACACTGCGCTATTTAATAGCGCACTCTGGTTCGTGGCCCGCTTCCCAACTGTGATCAGGTACATCCAGCGAGTTTGATTGACACTGCTTCGTGCCACTGCAGTCAACCTGCTCATCTGGCATGAAGCTCAGTTCATCTAATCCAGCAAAGTACAGCTGAATCTCACACAGCGACAGCTCCACTGTGTCCGCGTCGTCGGCGTATGCCTTGACTTTACGCAGCGATAATTCAATGGTCGGGTCGTCGTCCTGCATCATGACGCGATCCTAATAGGCACGAAATGGTGGTCGAACTCCAGCACGATTGCGCAGTGTCCCGGCCATGATTTCTTTAGGCCGCACGTCTTGCAGCGTGGCCCATCCTTAGCCTCCATCTGTCGGCTCAGCAGGACCGCGCGCTCGCGCGCCAACTCTTTGGATACGAACCGGCCCGCCGGGCTGCGCAGCTGTACGCGCACAGGCAGCTTGGGATTCTGAAAGAAGCTCATCGTTGTCCCCTTGGAGGGTCAGCTTATCGCCGCCCAATCGGTGGATGATTTCGTCGCGTGTCATCGCCACTTACCCCAAACGTGGTAGTAGATTGCATCTACTATATGAATGAAAAACCAGCCAATCATTTGTGTCTCCGTTTATAGGCCGCTTCGATCATTTGACGCAAGTCTCCCGTATCGGGCGGCAGCTTATCTGATGGCATGCGCCACGGTGCCGGCCGCCACGCGGCGTTCAGCTCAATGGCACGCGCGTTGTGCGCGTTGATCTCGTGTAGGTATAAAACCGGCTTGGAGGGCTGCGCGGAGACGTCGTACTTCTTGTTCACTCGTTCTCCTTCGTGTCATCTGGATCTACCAGGTACGGAAGCCTTAGCGCCGCGCGAATCATGCTCTCGATCTCCTCGCTGGTGTAATCAGTGAGGAGCGTTCCGTCGTCTGTTTCGTCGTTGCAGATCGTGTGCGGCTTCGTGCCAGCGCCGATCGTAGAAACATGCTCATCAAGGTATGGAACGCGCGGCCCGAGCATGTCCGCCACGCGTGTGTCGCGCACTAGACCTGATTTCTGGCCGAGCGTTGCTCGCAGCTTTCCAGCCCAATTGCCCTTGGTGCGCTCAATTGGGAACACGATTATTTTCGCCATAGATCACGATGAATCCGTGGTCGATTGCGCAGCGCGCTGTACCCAACTGCGAGCACTAACACGACAGCTGCGATTGCCACCCATATCTCAAGTCTCATGATTATCCCCTCTGTCAAAGACAGCCGGGTGAGCCAGCGCGGTGCACGGGTTCGTCCTACCTGCGCACTCGGTCGATGCGACACTCTCGCTGGCTCATCGGGCGGTCCTTAACCCGGCCAGATGGCCCATATGATCACGCTGTCGGCCAGCGTGAGCAGCACACTCGCGGCGATATTGCCAGTGCGCTCTGTCTGTTGTCTAGCAGTCTTTGCGCGGGCTGCGCTCTTGCTGTAATCGCCGTACTTGATATCCATCGTGTCACCTTAAGGTGCATGTTCAGGAAAAACCCCCGGCTGCCAGCTCGTGCCAGCAACCGAGGGCCAAACCTCAACAAGCGACCTACTTTTTACGCAGCTTTCGCGGCTGCGATCACGGCCGGCTGTCCGGTCTTGATTGACGCCAGCACATCGATGGCCGGCTGCGCGTCGTCCTTCGCTTTCATCGCTGCCTCGACGATCTTGACCAGCTCGCTGGCGACCGTCCGAACTGCCAGCGACACTTTCGGGATACTCGTCCCGTCGAAGTTCTCGGCATTGGTGGCACTGCGCTTTAACGATTTCAGGAACTGCTTGAGCGTCAGAGTCTCGTGACCCTTCTCAGGCACCAAGTCGGCAAAGCTCAGGTCCATCGCCTTGGCAAGCGAACCTGCCAAGTTGGGCATCAGATCAGCGCGTCGCGCGAAGCGATCCGGGTTGACCTTCCACGACTTGGTATCTTTCTCTTGCGACAGCGTTATCGCGCCGTTCGAGAAATGGTTGAACCAATGCGCGAGCGCCTTTACGCGCAGCCCGTTGGTGCATTTGTCCAGCAAGCGTGTGATACCAGTGTTGTCGCCATGCACAAAGGCATGGTTGAACACCGAGCACGCTGCCTGATGGATATCTGCCTGCAAGGTGACAGCGACACTTCCGATCTTATCGATAAGGGTCTTAGCTTCAGCTTGCGTTAGTAACTTCACTACGTTCATACATTACTCCGAGGGATCATGCGGTGGCGAAACTTACCACCCGGATGCGCGCTGAAGATCCAACGCGAGCACCGGCTGATAGCTCAGCGAATGAAGCAGAACACGTAGCCCCAAAACGGGCGACGCGGGCGGAGGATCACCGGGCCATGCGCTGGCCAGCGGAAACAGCTCATTTGAACTCACCCTGACCGGCCAGCAAGAACAGCCCGATAATTACCAAGAACCCAAGGCTCACGAACGGCCTGCGAACATGGCAGGAGTGACAGCGCGGGACCAGCGTCCGATGCGCCGCTTGTGTGCTCGCTCTTGATTGCAGATCACATGCCCGCCTTGCGGTGAGTCCATGATCCGGTCCCAAGAGGTACGCAAGTTCGCCGTGGTAGCTAATGCGATGCGATCAGTGAGACTTGTTAGCTTAGGAACAGCTAACCAGCGATTACCGTCGCGGACGCACATGCGACCTTGGATAGTCTTATATACCTTGTTAACTAACATATAGGTAGCCTTTGTGTGACAAGAGGGATTACGCTCGCTTAGTGGCGCGAATGTGCCGATGCTCATAGTCACACGCTAAAGCCTATAGAAATAGGTATGCGAGGTATGGTTCAGACTTGTGCCGATGAAAACCTCGCATCGGGCTGCGAGTGCTGCCCGGGCCGCGCCCGTATCGTGACAGCTTGGCTTGAGCTTAAGCATACTACTTATACTATATATACTAAATTTAATAGTTACATAGTTACAGTATAGCGGATATAGCTAGAATCTTAGCCCGTTGCGACGTGACGTTGCGCTTACGCATCTTGGACACATGGTAACGCGACACTAAGAGAGCATAATCCCTCGGTTGATATGCCGATCGGTTTCAGCCGTTGATAGGCTGCCCGGTAGTCACAACACAAGCTAGCGTGCGGTCCACTAGCCCGTTTACACTCGCCCCTGCGATACTGTACGGTGTGACTGGCGTTTAAGCTGCGCAGTTGCGCGGGCTAAGGATTCTCTAGCGGAGGATAACACTAGACCTATGACGGCCGTATCCGACTTGATGCGCGTGTCTACTCACGCTGAACCTGACAGCCATCCAGTGTCACGCTTTGACAACATCACCGCTAGGTAGCAGCTACCGAGTCATGCACCATGACGTGCGACCGTCAGACGTGAGCGTAGCGCGCCCCGCCTAACCCTGCGACTTGCTAGGTGTCTGTGCTGCTAGCATGTCCACTCATAGGGACCTCAGCCCGCATTATGACAAGAGGGGCATGGGGGGATGGACCCGGGGTG